>Ga0209172_10001475_pt1 | contig 49595 bp, 35 predicted proteins | sample LarsenN4metaG_FD_184113 | JGI IMG/M metagenome (GOLD analysis project Ga0209172, IMG submission 184113) | Hot spring sediment bacterial and archeal communities from British Columbia, Canada, to study Microbial Dark Matter (Phase II) - Larsen... ... | reverse complement strand
CCCGGACGGCCAGCCCGGCTGGCAGGTCAGGGACGGCTGCCTGGTGCGCACCGGCCCCGGCGGCGACATCATCACACTCGAAGAGTTCGACAACTTCGAGCTGAAGCTGGAATGGCGGATCAGCCCGGCCGGCAACAGCGGCATCTTCTTCCGCGTGGCCGAGGACGGCTACGACTACGTCTGGCGGACCGGGCCGGAGATGCAGGTGCTGGACAACGCGGAGCACGCCGATGGCCGCAACCCGCTGACGTCGGCCGGGTCGAACTACGCCCTGTCCGCGCCGACCCGCGACGCGACGCGGCCGGTAGGCTTCTTCAACGAGGTGCGATTGGTCGTCAACGGCACACACGTCGAGCACTGGTTGAACGGCGAGAAGATCGTGGAATACGAGCTGCTCAGTCCGCAGTGGGAGGCGCTCGTCGCGGCGAGCAAGTTCAAGAGCATGCCTGACTATGCCCGCAAGCCCAAGGGGCACATCGCGCTGCAGGACCACGGCGACAAGGTGTGGTACCGCAACATCAAGATCCGGCCGCTGCGAAGAGAGTGACAAGTGGCAGGGGGCAGGCGGCAGGGGGCAGGGGGCAGGTGGCAGGTGACAGGTGACAAGGCACAGCGTGGCCGACGATCCGAGCCGGGCCAGTCATGGCCCGGTTCAGCCGCCCCATGGCTGGGGCGGCTCGGCGCGTCCGCGACAGCGCGGCCCGCGGCCGCGACCAACAAAATCTTGTCAGAAAGACAACATTTCGGACGTTTGCTGTACAGGCGGCGGACGCCACCCGCTGCTCGCCCGGGACGACCGCCCGTTGTGACCGGCGCGCGGGCGAGTTACATTGCGCCCGTGGCCGGCGTGCGGACCAAACGTTTTCCAACCAGGGCCGATGGCGGCCAGCCGCCCGCGGCTGGTGATCCTCGTGCAGCAGCCGACATCGCCAGCGTCGCAGTGACGGGCGGGGACGCCCGCACCACCCGGACAGCAGAGAGCGGCGGCGCCGGATCTGCACTGCCCAAGAGCAGTGGCGCACAGGCAACCGAGGGCGGCTCCGACACACCAGCCGGCAGCGGAGAAGACCGGTCGGGAGACCGGTCCCCCACTGACAGGGCCGGGGCTGGCTGTGCCGCACCGAATAGAGCCGGGGCCGGCGACGCCGCATCTCCACTGCTCAAGAGCAGTGGCACACCGGTAGCCGGGGGCGGCTATGCCACACCGCCGCCGCTGGAGTCGCTGACGCCGGCGATGCGGCAGTACTGGGAGCAGCGGCAGCAGGCGGGCGACGCGCTGCTGCTGTTCCGCATGGGCGACTTCTACGAGCTGTTCTACGACCAGGCCGAGACCGCCGCCCGCGTGCTCGGCATCACGCTCACCAGCCGCGACAGCGGCAAGACGCCGCTGGCCGGCATCCCGTACCACGCGTTGCAGAGCTATCTGCGGCGGCTGATCCGGGCCGGCTACCGGGTGGCGATCAGCGAGCAGATCGAGGACCCCAAAGAGGCCAAGGGCGTCGTCAAGCGGGCGATCATGCGGATCGTCACGCCCGGCACGCTCACGGACGACTCGCTGCTGGACCGCACGCAGCGGAACGTGCTGGCGGCGGTGTGCGAGGCCGCGGCTGACCGGTTGAGAACCGGTCCAGCAGAAGTGGGCTTCGCGACGCTGGAACTCTCCAGCGGCGAAATCTTCGTGCAGCTCTGCGGGCCGGAGCGGCTGGTCGATGACCTGTGCCGGGCGACGCCGGCGGAGATCGTGCTGGCCGAATGGGAGGGCGTCGGCCGCCACCCGCTGGAGGCCGAGCTGCGCGAGCGCGTCGGGGCGGCGATCACGTACCGCAGCCCGGCCGACTTCAACCCGCACCGCGCCGAGCAGCTCCTGACCGAGCAGTTCGAGGTCCGCGGGCTAATCGGCTTCGGCTTCGAGAAGATCGACGCGTCGCTCCAGGCGGCCGGCGCGCTGCTGGCCTACGTGCGCGAGACGCAGCGCGGGGCCATCCGACACCTGCGGCCGCCGCGGCGCGTGAACGCCGACGACTACCTGGTGCTGGACCAGACCACGCTGCGTTCGCTGGAGATCGAGCGGACGATGCGCGGCGGGGGGCGGGCCGGGACGCTGCTGGCGGCGGTGGACGGGACGCGCAACCCGATGGGCGTGCGGCTGCTGCGGCAGTGGCTGTGCTATCCGCTGCGCGATCCGGCCCGCATCGTGCAGCGGCAGGAGCTGATCGAGGCGTTGCGGCGGGACGACGGCCGGCGGGCGGCGGTACGGGCGGCGCTGGGCGAGATGGGCGACGTGGAGCGGATGGTGGCGCGGCTCGGGCTGCAGCGCAGTCACCCGCGCGAGTTGCGCTGCCTGGGCGAGGCCTTGCTGGCGCTGGCCGGCGTGCGCGCGGCGCTGCGCGATCTGCAGCATGAACAGGCCGACGCGCTGGCCGAGCGGCTGGAGGGGCTGGACGAAATCGGCCAGCAGCTCTGCGCGGCGCTGCGGCCCGACGCACCGGTCGCGCTCAAGGAAGGCAGCATCTTCGCCGAAGGCTACCACGCCGAGCTGGACCGGCTGCTGGCGATCGGGCGTGACGGGCAGACGTGGCTGGCGGAGTACCAGGCGCGCGAGGTGCAGCGGACCGGCATCGCGTCGCTGAAGGTCGGCTTCAACAAGATCTTCGGCTACTACATCGAGGTCACGAACCCCAACCGCGACCGCGTCCCGCCGGAGTACGTCCGCAAGCAGACGGTCAAGAACGCCGAGCGCTACCTCACCGACGAGCTGAAGCGCTACGAAGCGGAGGTGCTGACGGCCGAGAGCCGCGCCAACGAGCTGGAGTATGAGCTGTTCGGGCAGCTCCGCGACCAGACCGCGGCCCACATCCCGCGCATGCAGCAGGCCGCCGCCGCCCTGGCCGCGCTCGACGTGCTGGCCGGCTGGGCGGAGCTCGCGCTGCGGCGGAACTGGTGCCGGCCGGAGTTCGTGGACGAGCCGGTGCTGGAGATCGACGCCGGTCGACACCCGGTGCTGGACGCGACGATGGGCGAGGCGTTCGTGGCGAATGAGACGCGGCTGGCCGCCCGCCCGAAGGGATCGCGGGATCAAGGGAGCGAGGGATCAAGGCAAGAGGACGACGCTGGCGTGGCGGACCGGCCCGCAGAGCCTCGATCCCTCGATCCCTCGATTGCTCGATCCCTGGCGCTCATCACTGGCCCCAACATGGCCGGCAAGAGCACCTACATCCGCCAGGCGGCGCTGCTTTCGCTGCTGGCGCATTGCGGCTGCTGGGTGCCGGCGAAGCGCATGCGGCTGGGCGTTGTGGACCGCATCTTCACCCGCGTCGGCGCCAGCGACGAGCTGGCCCGCGGGCAATCGACCTTCATGGTCGAGATGCTGGAGGCGGCCAACATCCTGCACAACGCCAGCCCGCACAGCCTGGTGATCCTGGACGAGATCGGCCGCGGCACGAGCACCTTCGACGGGCTGAGCCTGGCCTGGGCGGTGACGGAATACCTGGCGACGCGCATCGGCTGCCGCACGCTGTTCGCCACGCACTACCACGAGGTGACCGAGCTGGCCGACCTGCTCGACGGCGTGTGCAACCTGAACGTCGCCGTGCGCGAGTACGAGGACCGCGTGGTCTTCCTGCACCGCATCGTGCCCGGCGCCGCAGACCGCAGCTACGGCCTGCACGTGGCCAAGCTGGCCGGCCTGCCGCGCGAGGTGCTGGAGCGGGCACACGCCGTGCTGATCGAGCTGGAGAAGACCTTCGCGCGCGAGTCGCAGCGGCCGGTGCTGGCGGCGGCGCAGCGGCGGCGGCAACGGCAGCTGCGGCTGTTCGAGGAACCGGAAGAGGCGATCGTCCGCGAGCTGCGCGACCTGCCGGCCGAGCTGGAGCCGCAGCGGGCGCTGGAGTTGATCCGCCGCTGGCGGGGCGCGCTGGCCGGCGGCCGTTGAACCGTTGGGGTCGCGGACGAGTTTCACCGGAGAGGACGCGGAGCAAAGGACCCCTCCCGCTTCGGTCGCGCAGGGTCGTGCAGCATGTTGCCCCCACATCTCAGCCGCCTGCGGGGGCGGCGCTGCCATCCGCACACGCTCGTTTGGCGATCGTGCGCCGGGCTGGCGAGCGGATTTCGACCGCTGCGACGCGCCGCGCGCGGCCGTCGGTCTTCAAACAGCCCGCCGCGCGACGGCAGTCCTGGCTTGCCGTACAGTTGGTCGCCCGATAGCATGCGCACGGCGGACGACTGGAGCGACGCATGAAACCGCGACGCGGGCGCTGGTTGCGCCTGGCGGCCCTGAGCATGACGTGTCTGTGCCTGCTGGCGGCCCCGGCGTGGGCCAAGGAGGAGGGCGAGCGGCAGCCGCCGTACGACGTGCCGGGCATCGAGCACCACAAGATCTGGGTGCCGTGGATCTTCGCGTTCCTGTTTGCCGGCGCGTGCATCGCGATCGCATTCAAGAACCCGCACCGGACGCACCTGGATTAGCCCCGGCGCCGCGGCGCCCGGCCGGGCCGCCGGGGGGAGTCTCCACGATGGTCAAGAACATCGTCCTGGCCATTCTGGTGTGTGCGAACCTGGGATTGCTGGCGGGCATCGTGCTGCAGGCGAGCGCGCCGTCGCTGGCGCTGGCCCAGGCTACCGGGCTGGCAGCAAACTACCTGGCCGTGGCGGGCGAGATCCGCGACCAGTACGACGCCCTCTACCTGCTGGACGTGAAGGCGCGCAGGCTGCACGCCTTCTACTACGACGTGGGCCGCAGGGAGCTCACGTACGTCGGCAACCGCGATCTCGAGCGCGACATTCGCCACAACCGGGATTAGGCCCATGTTTGCACAGAGTTCGACTGCCGGCCCCGGCGCCGCCCGGCCGCCGACGTTAGACGGGCGGTCCCTGGCGATCGGCGTGCTGAGTGTAACGGCGTGCGTATTGCTGGTGGGTTATCTGCTGCTGGCCAGCCTGCCGCCGGCCTACGGCATCGGACAGGTGGACCGGGGCGGGGACTATATCGTGTTGACGCAGCAGCTCAGCAACTCGCAGGAAGGCGTGCTGGTGATCGACGCGGTCTCGCAGCGGATGTCGCTGTACGCCCTGGACGCAAACCGCAAGGAAATCCGCCTGCTGCAAGGCAACGTGCCGCTCGACCGCTTGCCCAACGCCGTCCGTCCGGTCGACCAGCCGCCCCAACGCCCCTAAAGATCAATGTAGCGCCTCGCAGTTACTGCAACAGGGCGGTACGGGCATCTTGCCCGTCCCCTGACGGGCGGGACTCCATACCACGCTTCATGAGTTGCACTTTCAAATGGTACACAGCGCTCCATCACGCTGAAGCCTTCGGGTGGCACGGTCTGCGGGTCGTGTCTGCGGCGCGACCATGGCCAAGGTTCGCCAGCGACCGAATCAGCGCGTCAGGCCGAAGTCCAGCAGCAGGCTGGTCAGGTCGTCCATGTTGACGCACCCATCCGGGGTGATGTCGGCCCGCGCATCGTAGTACGGGTCCCCCGCACAGGTCAGGAAGGCCGAGAGCATGACCGCCAGGTCCGTCAGGTCAACGTCGCCGTCCTGATCCAGGTCGCCGTCCAGCTTGGCGCGCACCGTCAGGGCCTGGTTCGCGGGGAGGTGGCGCAGCACGGTCTGCTTGCCGTTCGGCCAGGCGACGCGCAGCTCCTCCACCTGCTCCGCCGCCCCCAGCCCGAAGTGGGCCGACAGCTCGCTCTGCGACAGATAGTTGCAGCCGCCGTCGATCACGCGGTGCCGGCTCTGACCGGCGGCGGTGACGCTGACCCGCGCCCCGAAGCCGTTCGGCGCGAGGTCCGGGCGCTGCGAAGTGTCGAGGAAAACGCGCAGCCAGTTTGTTCCCGACCCCGATAGCTCATTGCGGTACAGCTCCAGCGGCTCGGCGAATGAGAAGATCACGAAGTCCTGGTCGCCGTCGTTGTCATAGTCGAAGTTCGCCAGCCCGCGGCCCTGCCCGGTGTGCGTCACGCCCACCGCGGCGGCGATGTCCGTGAACCGCAGGTTCCCGTCGTTGTGATAGACGCGTGTCGCGTCGAACATCCACGGCCCGGAGCGGACGCCGTTCGTGACGACCAGGTCCGTCAGCCCGTCGTGATCCAGGTCGCCGGCGAACGTGCCCCAGGCGAAGCCGGCCCACGACACGCCCGCGTCGCGTCCGATCTCGGTGTACCGGTGACCGCCCTGGTTGATGTAGAGCACGTTGCCGGAAACGACGTCAATCGAGGTCACGTAGTAGTCGAACCGTCCGTCGTTGTTGAAGTCGCCGACCGTCGCGCCCATGCCGTTGCTTTCCAGCCCCACCCCCGCTTCCCTCGTCGCGTTCCGAAACGTGCCGTCCCGGTTGTTGACCAGATACCGCGACGTGAAGAAGTCCGACACCCACAGCAGCTCGGGGTAACGGTCGCCGTCCATGTCCACGAAGCGCGGCGAAAAGCCGTATACCCGCGTCATGTCGGCCAGAATGGCCGTCGTCGTAACGTCTGCGAAACTCCCGTCGCCGCTGTTGCGGAACAGAACGTTCGTCCCGGTCGACCAGGCGGCCACCGCCAGGTCCAGGTCGCCGTCCAGGTCGTAATCCCCGAATGCGGCTCCGTAGCCGTCCACGAGCGTCGGCGAAGTGAACTGCACGCCCGCCTCCGCCGCCACGTCGGAGAACGTCCCGTCCCCGTTGTTGCGGTAGAGCCGGTGATGGCCCGGCTCGCGACTGTCGATCCCGTGGCTGGTGACGTAGATGTCCAGCCAGCCGTCGCGGTTGTAGTCCCCGACGCACGCCCCGACCCCGCGCTGCACCGCCGCCACGCCCCAGGCCGCGGCCCGATCGGAGAATGTCCCATCGCCATTGTTGATGAACAGCGCGTCCGGGGCGTTCGGCCCCATCAGCATGAAGATGTCCTGCCAGCCGTCGTTGTTGAAGTCGCCTACCGCCCCGCCAGCGATGTACTGGAGCGGGCCGCCGGAGTGCGTGACGTTCAGGCCCGCCTCGGCGGCCACTTGGCGGAAGGCGAGCGTCCCGCCGGCCTGCGCCGTCCACGCCAGCCCGGGCGCGAGCACACAAACGGACAGTAACTTGGCAACCACCATGCACCTCCCGAAGGCGGGAGACGTGCCACCTGCCAGCAGTGTATCCGCAGGCGTCTGTTGAATCCAGCTAACTGGTCACTGGCACTAGGCGTGCCGCCCTCGGCTGTGTGCGGTCGTTTGTCCTGCCGCGCGTCCGCCGGCGCGCGAAACGCCACAGGGGGTGCGGGAAATCGCGCACCTGCGCAGACGGAAGTGCCCGCGTGTCGCTGGAATCGACGCCAAAACTCGTGTGCTGCTGGAACGAGGCTTGCTACGAGTCGGCCGGACCGGGCGACATGTCGGCCATGTCGTTCGTTGGGGCGACTGGCCGTAGAATGTCGGTATGTCCGGCGCAATCTTCGATGAAATGAAGAGTTACGTGGGATTCACGCGGCGCGACGCAACCAATCTTCGGGCCTTGGCCAAGCCCGTGGACCGGTACCTCCCCGCCGTTGTGGACCGCTTCTACGCTGAGATTCTGGCCCACAGCGGCGCTCGCCAAGTGCTGGCCGGGGAAGAGCAGGTGACGCAGCTCCGTGGGCATTTCCTGAATTGGCTGCGCACGTTGTTCGGCGGGGTGTACGACGATGCCTACGCTCGCCAGCGAGCGGCGATCGGCCACGCGCACGTTCGCGTCGGCCTGCCGCAGCACTTCATCTTCTGTGCCATGGAAGTGGTGTGGCAGGAGTTGGAGCGGATCGTGCGGAACGTCGTCGTCAGCGACGTCGAGGAGAAGCTCCGCTCGCTTCATAAACTCCTCATGCTGGAGACCGGCTTGATGGCGGATAGTTATCGGGCGAGCTACGCCGATGGCGTCCGCCGCAACGAACGCGAGGCTGTTCAGGAGCGTCTGTCGCGCGTCGAGCACCTGGCCGAGGTCGGCCAGCTTGCCGCCTCGCTGGCGCACGAGCTGAAGAACCCGCTGGCGGGAATCGGCGGAGCGATTCAGGTCATCCGCGACGGCCTGAAGGCCGAGCACCCGCAGCGGCCCGTGCTCGACGAGGTCCTGCGGCAGGTGGATCGCCTCGACCGCACGGTGAAAGACCTGCTCTCTTACGCCCGCCCGCAGCCGGCACGCTTCTGCCGCGTGGACCTGAACCGCGTGATCGAGCGCGTCGTGTTGCTGTTGGAGAGCGAGCTGACGGTCCACAACCAGCGGCTGGAGCATGAGACGGCAGGCGAGGCGCTGGTGCTCGAGGCCGACGAGCACCAGCTCGAGCAGCTCCTCGTGAATCTGACGCTGAACGCCGCCCACGCCTCGTCGGCCGGCGACCCGATCCGCATCCGGGCGACGGCGGACGGGCAGGGGGTGCGGCTGGAGGTGCAGGACCAAGGCCGTGGAATGGACGAGGCCACGGTGCGGCGTGCGTTTGAGCCGTTTTTCACCACCAAGGCCCGCGGCACGGGGCTGGGCCTGGCGATCTGTCAGCGCATCGTGGAGACGCACCGGGGGTCGATCGCGCTGCGCAGCGTGGTCGGGAAGGGGACCACGGTCGAGGTCTTGCTGCCGCGCGACATGCAGGTGGAAGGCGGTGAGAGCCGATGAACATACGCGTGCTGATTGTCGAGGACGAGTCGCTGATCCGTTGGTCTTTGCGGCAGAAGCTGGAGGAGCGCGGCTACCAGGTCGTGGAAGCGGAGACGGGGCGTGCGGCGCGGCAGGCGCTGGAGAGCGGGCCGTTTGATCTGGTGCTGCTGGACTACAAGCTGCCGGACACGACCGGCCTGGAGCTGCTGCGGGAGATGCGCGCCGCGCAGGGCGACGGCGTGACGATCATGATGACCGCCCACAGCAGCATCGAGCACGCGGTGGACGCCATCAAGCTGGGCGCGTTCGACTACGTGCCCAAGCCGTTCCGGATGGACGACCTGCTGTTCACGCTGGACAAGGGGCTGGAGACCACCAAGCTGCGGCGCGAGGTGCGCGAGCTGCGGCAGAAGCTGCAGGCCGAATACGGCACGGACAGCCTGGTCGGGCGGCACCCGTCCGTGCGGCGGCTGATGGACATGATCCAGCGTGTGGCGCTGTCCGGCGCGTCGACGGTGTTTCTGCGCGGCGAGACGGGGACCGGCAAGGACCTGGTGGCGCGCGTCATTCACTACCGCTCGCCGCGCGCGGCCAAGTCGTTCGTGAACATCACCTGCACCGCGCTCTCAGAGACGTTGCTGGAGAGCGAGCTGTTCGGGCATGAGCGCGGCGCGTTCACCGATGCCAAGACGCAGAAGAGCGGGCTGCTGGAGGTGGCCGACGGCGGCACCGTGTTCCTGGATGAGATCGGCGACATGGCCCCCGGCCTGCAGGCCAAACTGCTGCGCTTCCTGGAGGAGCGCCGCTTCCGCCGCGTCGGCGGCACGCGCGAGATCACGGTCGACGTGCGCGTCATCGCCGCCACCAACCGCGAGATCGAGAACTCCGTCCGCAGCGGCCGCTTCCGCGAGGACCTGTTCTATCGGCTCAACGTGGTCGCGCTCGACCTGCCGCCGCTGCGCGAGCGCGGCGAGGACGTGCTGCTGCTGGCGCGGCACTTCATCGACCGCTTCGCGCGGGAGTTCAAGAAGCCGGTCACCGACCTGGACGAGCGCTGCGGCCGCACGCTGCTGGGTTACAATTGGCCGGGCAATGTGCGCGAATTGCGCAACACGATCGAGCGGGCCGTGCTGCTGTGCCAGGGCGAGCGGATCGGCCCGGACGACATCGTCCTGGGCCGCCCGGTGCGACGCGAACCCTGGGAAAACGGCGCCTTCACACTACCGCCCGACGGCTTCGACCTGAACCGGCTGGCGGAGATCGAGGTCAGCCTGCTGCGCCAGGCGCTGGAGCGCGCCAAGAACAATCAAGTGCAAGCCGCGCGGCTGCTGCGCATCAGCCGTGACCGCTTGCGCTACCGGCTGCGACGGTATCGAATGCTCTGATCGTGCAGCCGGCCGGCAGACGCCATGCCTGGAACGCCGCGCCGCCCAGACCGGCCTCGCGCCCGCCACACGCTTCCTCGGCCGCCGCGGGGGCGAGGAGCTGGTCGGCTGTTCAGTGGTCTGCGTGCCCAGCCGCAATGAGCCGTTCGGCATCGTGATTCTCGAGGCCTGGGGTGCGCGCAGGCCGGTCGTCGCCGCCCGCAACGGCGGGCCGCGCGAGTTCATCCGCAACGACGTGACCGGTCTGACCGTGGCCGAGACGTCGGACGCGATCGGCCGGGGCGCGTCGACGACGCTGGACGATCTGGACAGCGCGGCGCGGATGGGCGAAAGTGGAAGGCGCGAGGCGGAGACGCGCTTTGGCTGGCACGCCATTGCCGCGCAAACGGAGACTACCGATCCATCTCGATCCAAGGTGGGAGCACGTTTCAGGAGGAACGGAACATGGCCCGACGCGTTCCAACGTCCACCCCGACGCAGACCCGCTCATCCCCCGGCACGACCGTCCCGGTGCGGCCGACCGACCCCGCCGCCCCCGGTGTGCCGATCCGGGAGATCACGCTCCAGGAGGACGAGGTCCGCCGACGCGCGTATGAAATCTACCTGCGCCGCGCCAGCGGCACGGGCGGCGCGGGCGACGCGGCGTCCGACTGGTACGAGGCCGAGCGTGAGCTGCGGGCCGAGAAGGTCCGCAAGCTCATGCAGTCGCCCGGGCGGGTTTAGCCTGACCCGGTCAGGGAGTTCAGCCGCCGCCGCCATCCCCTGGGGACGGTTGTGGAGCAGCCAGCCCGGCTGGCGCCGGTGGCAGGAGCGCCCGGCTGGTGCGCCCACGGCGCGATAAACTTCACCCGCATGGGGCCCGCGGAGTTCTCGTCCTCGCACCGCTGGCCGGCGCGGCCGACGGAGGCCGACCTCGCCGGTCTGCCTGGTTGCCCGGCCGTCTACGTGTGTGTGGATGACGCCGACCGGCCGGTGCTGCTGGCCAGCACCCAGCACCTGCGGCGGCTGGCGGTTTCGCGCCTGCTGCGGCCCGTCGACGAGTTGGGCCGGCGCGCCGACCTGGCGGCGATCGTTCGCGGCGTGCGCTGGCGTGATGTGCACTGCCCGTTCGAAGCCCGCTGGTGGTACTACCGACTGGCGCGGCAGATGTACCCGCGCGCGTACCGCAAGCTGATCTCGTTCGCGCCGGCGTGGTTCCTGCACATGGACTGGCAGCAGCCGATCGCCGAGCTGCGCGTGAGCGAGCGCATCTGGACGCTCGCGGGTGAATTCATCGGTCCTTGGCCCAACGAGAAGGCCTGCCAGCAAGCGCTGGAGGGTCTGTGGGACCTGTTCGACCTGTGCCGCTATCCCGACCAGGTCCGCAGGGCCCCACACGGCACGCGCTGCGCCTATGCCGAGATGGGCCGCTGCGACGCCCCCTGCGACGGCTCCGCGCCGCTCGCGCCGTACACCCAGCGCTGCCGCAGCGCGTGGGCGTTCGCGGCCGGAGGAGTCACCGCGTGGATCGAGGATGCGCGCGAGCGCATGCGGCAGGCCGCCGCGCGGCAACGCTATGAGCTCGCGGCGCAGATCAAGCAGCAGATCGCATTTGCCCGCAACTGGCAGCACGAGTGGTCGCCGATCGTCCGTCGCGACGAGGAGATGAATTGGCTGCTGGTGCTGCCGGCCACGCGCCGCAAAGCCTGGAAGCTGTTCCTGTTCCGCCGCGGCGAGCTGCTGGACGGCCCATTGCTTGCCGATCGCAAGGTCGCGGCAAAAGCACCGGTTTGGCTGGCGCAGCAGGGGGCGACGCCGTCCGCGGAACAAGGCGCCACAGCGAGGGATGCGGACGCGAAGATGCGAGAACCGGACGCGACTGTGCGCATGGAGCAGACATGGCTCGTCGGACACCTGCTCTATCACCGCGAGGCCGCCGCCGCGATCATCGAACCGTTGCCACCGGAAGGCGTGCCGCCCGACCTCGGCGGTCGCCTGGCGTCCGCCCTGCATGAACGCCGTGCGGCGAAACACCGTGTAGGTCGGGTCGCTCGACCCGACATGAATGTGGCGCGCGACGATGTCGGGTCTTGCGACCCGACCCACCGGCCACCGGCTTGAACCGGGGCCGCCGTCGAAACAACCTCATGGAACCCGCTGACGGGCGTGACGCCTGCGCGCCACAAGGTCACTGCGTTACACTCCCGCCGCAATGCTCGAGTTCAAGTGGCACGTCCCCGGCCAGCCGCCGCAGGAGCTCGTGCTCCGCCTGCACAGCCGCAGCGGCTGGATCGGCCGCAAGCACCTGCTGCTGGCCGGCCGCACGATCTACCGTCGCGGCTGGTTTGAAGGCATCGAGTCCCGCTTCCTCGACCCGCACAGCGGCCGGCGGCTGGAGCTGTTCCTGCGGCGTGACGACCGCAGCGGCCACTGGCGGCCAGTGCACTCCATCGAGGGTGTGGAAATCCCGGAGGTGAACGGCACGCCGCCGCCCCCGGTCGTCGACCCGCCGCGACCGCTGGCGATCGCGATCGGGTTCACGTACCTGGCGATGCTGATGGCGCTGGTGACGCTGTCGCCGATCTTCAGCATCCTCAACGCGGTGAACCTGCGGCACGACGATCGGCGGGCGGTGCTGACCGTGGTCGACCCGCAAGCGGCACCTGAGACGCTGCGAATCGTGCCCGTCGAGCTGCCCGTCGCCGTGCAAGGGCAGCCGTACCGGGCGCGGCTGGAAGCGGCGGGCGGCCGGCCGCCGTACATCTGGTCGAGCGAGCGGCGTGGCTGGCCGCGCGGCGTAGGCCTGGATTCGGCCAGCGGCGAGCTCAAGTTCACGTCGACGGACGCGCGCGATCTATCGGGCACGGTGACGGTGAGCGATGCGGCGGGCGCTCAGGCGAGCGCGGCGTTTGCGATCGTGGTTGATCCGCCGACGCCGCCGGGCGAAAGCCAGCCCGCGATTCAAACCCGCTCACTGCCGCCGGCGGCGCTCGGCCAAGCGTATTCTTGCGTGCTGGAGGTTCGCGGCGGACGGCCGGCGCCGCACGACCGGCCAGAGGCCGGTCGTTCAGGGAAGGTGGGGGAAGACCGGCCGGAGGCCGGTCGCACAGGGCAGGCGCGCGTCAGGTACGACTGGTCGCTTCTGGGCAAGCGGCGGCTGCCGCAGGGGCTGTCGCTGAACCCGGCGACGGGCGAGATCGCGGGTGCGCCGCAGACGGCCGGCAGCTTCCCGCTGAGCATCCGCGTGGCGGACCGCAGCTACGTCGCGGCGCGGGACGTCGAGCCGTGGATCATTCCGGCCGTCGTCACGGCGATCTGCCTGGTGGGCCTGCTGGACATGCGGCGCTGGGCCGTGGGCGCGTATGGGGTGCTGATCCTCGCGCAAGGTGCGCTGCTGGCAGCCGGTCTGCTGCCGATCTCGAGCGCGGGGTGGGCGATCGAGGTTGCCCTGTGCGGGCTGGGCGCGGCGTACATCGGGCGAATGCGGTAACGGGTGTGCGGACGGAACCGGAGGCGCGCATGAACGAGTCCGCGATTACCGCGGCGGCCGAAGCGACGCCGGTGCATCCGCCGGGCTTCCGCTTCCGGCGCGGAATCAACTGGATGCTGCTCGGGCTGACGTACGCCTCGTACTACATCTGCCGCTACAACCTGGCCATCGCCGCCCCGCGCGTGATGGACCAGTTCGGGTTCAGCAACACCGGGTTCGGGACGATCAACTCGGCCCGCGACTGGTGCTATGCCTTCGGACAATTCGTCAACGGGCTGCTGACCGACCGGCTGGGCGGCAAGCAGGCCATGGCGATCGGCGGCCTGCTCACCATCGGGCTCAACGTCGCCTTCGGCCTGGTGCCGCTGCTGGTCGCGGCCCTGCCGCTGGCAGTCGCCGGCGGCGACGCATGGGTCACACCGGCCACCGTGGCACTGGCGCTGTTCGTCGTCGTCCGCGGGCTGGACGGCTACGCGCAGGCCTTCGGCGCGCCGGGCATGATCAAGATCAACACCGCCTGGTTCACGCGCTCCGAGCGCGGCCGCTTCGCCGGCATCTTCGGGCTGATGATCCAGTTCGGGCAGATCACGATCAACACCTTCGGCCCGCTGCTGCTGGTCACCGGCCTGACGATCCCGCTGCTGATCACGACGCTGCACCTGGGCGCCAACGACTGGCGGATTCTGTTCTGGGTTCCGCCGGTCGTGGTGGCGGCGGTCGTCGCCGTCATGTACCGCGTGGTGAAGAACCACCCCGAGGAGGCCGGCTACCGCGTGCAACATGCCGCCGATGAAGACCACGCCCACGCTGACCACGAAGAGAAAATCCCGCTGCGGATCGTCTTCAAGAGCATTGCCCGCAAGAAGATGGTCTGGATCGTGGCCGGGGCGTACTTCTGCACCGGCGTCGTCCGCACGGCGCAGAACGCCTGGTGGGTGGTCTACTTCGACCGCCAGTGGGGGCTGGACATCGCCGAGTCGGCCCTGGTGGCCATCACCGGCGCACTGCTGCCGATCGCCGCGTTCCTGGGCTCGATCGGCTCGGGCTTCGTCTCCGACCTGCTGTTCCGCGGCCGACGGGCGCCGGTCGCCGTCGCCCTCTACGGCATCGAGAGCCTGGTGATCCTGATCTCGGCCCTCGTGCTGGGTGGCCGAGCCGCGAGCCCGCTGATGGCCGCGGTGATGATGCAGCTCATTTCGCTCACCTGCAACTCAACCCACTCGATCCTTGGGGCGGCGGCGGCGATGGACCTGGGCGGGCGCCAGATGGCCGGGTTCGCGTCGGGCGTGATCGACTCGTTCCAGTACATCGGAGCGGGGCTGGCCGGAATCGGCCTGGGGCTGTTGCTGGACCGGGCGGTCGAGACCGCCTTGGGCTGGAACGCATGGTTCTACTTCATGTTGCCGTTCAGCCTGGCCGGTATGCTGCTGATGGGCTACGTCTGGCTGGCGACGCGCGGCCGGGCGGTGCACGGGGCGTAGCCCGCCGCGCGCCCGGTCAGCAGGGGCGCCTCCAGCCTGCAAAAGCGGAGCTGCGCGGATCGCCATGAAGGCGCCAGCCGCCGCGCATGCCTTGGCGGATGGGCACGGCCGGGGATCTCGCCCGCCGCTGCGGGCGGTCCGGGTGGCCGCGGGGGGGGAAAAATTCACCAGAAGCGCGCTGACTCGTAACGGATTTCGTGTAGGATAAAGCTTCGCGGGGACGGTTGGAGGGCAAAGCCGCGGGCAGGCATACCGGATCGGCGAAGCCACTCGGAACGTACGCCGTCAAGCGGATCGACCAGGGTTTGCGGGGAGAGTCTCGATACGGGAGGACTGTAAATGCTCCGACGTTTGTTGAGCGCGGCCGGGATCGGCGGCCTGATCTGGCTGGTCACGCCGAGTCTGGCGGGCGACTGCAGCGACGACTGTGACACGACCCGCCGCCAGGGGCGTGTCTTTGAGGCCGGGACATCGACCGTGATCTACGGGGCGGGCAGCCCGCGGGCGGTTCGCACCTGGTGCCCGCTGCTGATCGACTCGACCGGGTCGCTGATGAACAACTCGGTCGTGCAGATCGTGAACGGGCGGATCACCGGCGCCACCTCCACCTTCACCGCGACCGGCTTCGTGCGGGCCGTGATCTGCTTCGGCACCGCCGACAGCGACCAGACCAACGGAGCTGGCGACCAGATCGGCAGCAACAACATCCGCATCTTCGAGACCATCAACGCCAGCGACACGGTCGGCGAGCTGTTCAGCGACGGGCGCCTGGCTTATCGGGCCAACTTTGCCGGTGTCACGCACAACGGCCTGGAGTGGGTCGTGTGCACCCCCGGTGAGCAGACCCCCATCCCGGAGCCGGATGAGGGCACACAGATCCTGGCAGGACCGGGCATCGACGGGGCGGCCGGCTCGGCCTTCCTGGGCACGCCAGGGGCCATGGCCGTCAGCAGCGGCTCGTTCTGGGTCGGAAACACCAACTTCGACGCCTTCACCGGCAACATCCCCCGCGGCGCGAACCTGTGGTTGTATGCCGGCACGCCGCGCGACTCGACCACCGCCGACTTCTCCTACCTCCAGGGGGATGCCGAGGTGTTCGCGAACCTCAACGGCGTGGCGGTGGACACGGGCGACGGCCGGCAGACGCAGCCGGTGCTGGCCCGCGTCATGGGCGTGAACTACGTCGTGTTCGGGATTCAGGACACGACCAACGGGGGATCGGCCCGTCCCGGCCTCCTCGTGGTCGATGCCTTCGAGGACGGGAACGGCTTCACCGACGCGGTCGCGATTGTCGCGCCGACCGGCTACCGCTTCGTAGATCACCAGGCCAACGGCGGCGGAACGAACGTGTTTGAGAACGCGCACTTCGACATGAACAGCAGCGGCCAGCTCGTGGCGCTGGCCGAGAGCATCGTGGCGGACCCGCTGGTCGACTTCCCGACCTACCAGGTGCTGCTGTACGACCCCGTCTTCACCGCCGGCAGGATCACCGGCTTCAGCGCCCCGGTCCTGATTGCCGACGCCGGGCCGGGCGACACGCTGGCCGACGGGTTGGCCAGCCCGCCGATCAATACCATCAGCGCGATCTCGGCCGTCGGCATCAACGACCGCGGGAACATCGCGTTCACGGCCACTTTCGATACCGGCATCCCGGACCCGAATGACCCGAACACGACGTTCACCGACACGGCCGCGTACCTCTATCACGCCGGCACGGGCACGCTGCACCAGTTGCTGCTCGAGTTTCAGACCCTCACGTACGACAACAACGGCTCGCCGATCGAGCTCACGCTGGGACTGATCGCGCAGGAGGGCAGCGACGCGTTCATGGCCAAGAGCCTGGCGAACACGGCGGACGTGATGGCGGTCAACTTCCGCAGCAACGACAGCCCCAGCGTGCCGGGCGGGTCGCGCGGCGTGGCCGTCCTGGCCATCGGGCACCTGGGTGACCTGAACTTCGACGGCGTTTCCAACCTGGCGGACCTGGCGCTGTTCCTGTCGGTGTTCGGGCGGTCCTTCGGCCAGGCCGGATACGATCCGCAGGCCGACCTGGACCTGGACGGTGTGATCGGCTTGGGCGATCTGGCGATCCTGCTCAGCCAGTTCGGCCAGCCGCAGTAGCGCCGCGGCTGGACGGGCCCGCGGCGCGCGGCGGATCAAGCCGCCGCCGTGAGCGATTGGACAATGCCATGTGCGGCCTGCGCCGTCGCCATGCGGTGCGGGCCGCTTCCGTATGCGGGCACGTCGGACGCGCCACTGGCCGCGGCGCGGCCGACACGCTAGCATACGGGCGCCTGGGGGGACGGTCGGGCCGGGGCAGTGCGTCGGTCGGACAACGGGTCAGGTCCGGAAGGAAGCAGCCCAGCCGGCGTGGCCCACGTGCCTCGTCCACCCGGCCGAAACCTCAGGCATTCAATTCAAGCCGCGGTTCGGCCCAGCGCCTGCCGAACGGCAACACGCTGATCGCCAACTCCGACCACGGCGAGGCGTTTGAAGTGACGCCGGACGGCCAGGTGGTATGGCGTTTCCTGAACCCGCTTCGCAGCGCGCGGGGTAAACGCAGCGCGATCGTACGGATGGTGCGCTACGAGCTTGCGCGGATCGAGGAGCTGCTGGCGAAGTTCGGCCGGCACGAGGCGCCGCCGTCACCGTAGCGGAGCCGTCCGGTCGCGGTCAGAGGTCATACTGGAGCCGCCGTCGCCGCGGCGATAGCATGTCGCGGTCTGAGCGTTCCAGCGGCGTGGCCCGGCGAACAGGTGCCCTCGTGGCGTACACCGTACTCGCGCGCAAGTACCGCAGCCGCACCTTCGAGGAGGTGCTCGGCCAGGAGCCGATCGCCACCACGCTGGTCAACGCCATCAAGACCGGCCGCATCCATCACGGGTACCTGTTCACCGGGGCGCGCGGGGTAGGCAAGACCAGCATGGCCCGCATCCTGGCCAAGGCGCTGAACTGCCGGAAGTGCGACGCCCCGACGCCGACGCCCTGCTGCGAGTGCGACGCTTGCCGCGCCATCGCCGAGGGGCAGGACCTCGACGTGATCGAGATCGACGCCGCCAGCAATACGGGCGTGGACAACATCCGCGAGCTGCGCAGCAACACGGCGTTCCGCCCGGCCCGCTGCCGGTACAAGATCTACATCATCGACGAAGTGCACATGCTCTCCACCGGCGCGTTCAACGCGCTACTCAAGACCCTGGAGGAGCCGCCCGAGCACGTCAAGTTCATCCTCGCCACCACCGAGGTGCAGAAGGTCCCGGCCACCATCCAGAGCCGCTGCCAGCGCTTCAACTTCCGCAACATCACGCCGGACGACATCGCCGCGCGCCTCAAGCAGATCGCCGAGGCCGAAGGCGCCACGGCCGACGAGGCGGTCGTACGGCGGGTCGCGCGGCTGGCGGCCGGCTCGATGCGCGACGCGCTGAGCATCCTCGACCAGCTCCTGTCCGTCGCGCCCAAGCAGCTCACGCCGCAGGTGCTCGACGAGATCCTGCCGCCGGCGCAGGACGAGCAGATCTTCAAGCTGCTGGAGCAGGCGGCGGCGGGCGACGCGCGGGCGGTGCTGGCGCAGGCGGAGGCGCTGCTGAGCGGCGGGCGCGGGCTGGAGGTGTTCTGCAACGACGTGATCGAAGTCGTGCGGACGCTGATGCTGGTGCGGGCGTGCGGGCCGGATTCGTCGGTGGTGGACTTCCCGGCCGGCAACCGCGACGAATACGTGCGGCTCAGCCAGCAGTTCGAGCTGTCGCAGTACGTGCAGATGATCGCGATGCTGGAAGAGCTCCGCCGCAACGTGAAGTACAGCGGCACCGGGCGGGCGCTGACCGACGCGTGCATGGTGCGCCTGGCCCGCATGCGCCAATGGGCGCCGATCGAGCAGCTCATCGCCCAATTGCCGGCCGCCGACGGGGCGGAAAAAAAAAAGAGTCCGGCCGCGCTAGGACCGTCTCCGCCGCAGGCCCGTGAACGGCGATCCGAACCCGGCACACCCGTACCGGGGCCGGCGCTCCGCCTTGGCGGGCGGGCTGCTGATGTCGAGCCGGCCGCCGCTGCCGATCGGTCTCCGGCCGTTCGAAGTGCACCACGCGCCTGGGTGGAAGGCGGGCCGGCGGCTCGCCCACCGGCTACCATCGTTCCAGCGACTCCTGCGGAGCCATCGCCTGTCGCCGCCGCAACGCACAGGCGGCATGAAGCGGCTGAGCCAGCCGCCGCCGGGGAAATGCGGCCGCCCGCGTACAAAGCCGCCGTCTGGTCCGAAGCGGATGCAGCCGACGCCGTGCCGTTGCCGCACGAGGCGGACGAGTTCGCAGCGGATACTGCGGCCGAAGGGCCGCAGCCGCGGGTCATGCGCATCCCCGTTTCGGCCGAAGAGCGGGCGAAGGTGCTGGCCGACCCGGTCGTGCGACAGACGCTGGACCTGTTCGACGGCGTGATCGTGAACATCGAGCGCGAGGTGCCGGCGGCGCCCGCCGCCGCAGGCGAGATCGCGTCTGACGAGACGGAGTGACCATGCCCGGGAACATGAGTCAACTTCTCGGTCTGCTGCGCAACGCCGGCCAGATTCGCGAGAACATGCAGCGCCTGCAGGAACGCCTGAAGCAGGCCCGCTACGTGGGCGAGGCCGGCGGCGGACAGGTGCGTTGCACGGTCGACGGTCGCGGTGAGCCGATGGCGGTCAAGATCGATCCGGCGCTGTGGCAGAGCGGCGACGCCGAGTTCGTTGAGGACCTGGTCCTCGCCGCGATGCGTGACGCACTGACCCGCAGTCGCGAAGGCGCGCAGAAGGAGCTGGAGCAGGCGACCGGCGGGATCGACCTCAGCGGCATGACCGGGCTCGGGCGGTTGCCGGATGCAAAGGCAGAACGCTGAAGTAAGCTGAAGTAAGAAGCAGAAGGGGGTCCACGCTTGTGGGGGAGCGCAGGCGACCCGCGCAGCCGCGGCCGCGCACGGGTCCGGCGGCCAGCGTTCAGCGCTCTGACCCGGAGTCCGGCCGTGTCTGACCCGCCGGCCGCTGGCCCGCTGCCGCGACTGATCGAGGAGCTCAAGAAGCTCCCCGGCGTCGGCACGCGCTCCGCCGAGCGGATCGCGTTCCACCTGCTCAAAACCGACACCGCTGAGGCGCTGGCACTTGCCCAAGCGATCCGCCACCTCAAGGAGAGGGTGCGGCCGTGCTCGCGCTGTTTCAACCTGGCCGAGGGCGAGCTGTGCGACATCTGCTCCGACCCGCGCCGCGACCCCGCCGTCATCGTCGTCGTCGAGCAGCCCAAGGACCTGCTCAGCCTGGAAGCCACCGGGCTGATCACCGGCGTCTATCACGTGCTTATGGGCCGCATCGCACCGCTGGAAGGCGTCCAGCCGGCCGACCTGACCATCGCTGCGCTGGTCGAACGCTGCCGCGGCGGCAACGTGCGCGAAGTGGTGCTGGCGACGAACCCGACGCTGGAGGGCGACGCCACCGCCTTGCACATCATCGAGCTGCTGCGTGACACCGGCGTGAGAGTGACGCGGCTGGCCCGCGGGCTGGCGCCCGGCTCGCACATCGAGTACGCCAACCGCGCCATGCTCGAGGCGGCCCTCCGTGGTCGCCGTGACGCTTCTTCCGAACCCTGACACGCTGAGCTGAAGGTTGAGGCGCCGCGCTCTGCGCCGACCCGCACCGCAATCCAGCCCGAAGCGCCAGCGAGGGATCCCGGCGCGTCGTAGCGGTTGCCCTCGCTTGCGCTTCGGGCTCTGATCGCAGCGCCGCCCGCGTGATCCGAACCCAGAGCGGAGCGAAGGGCCTTGATGCACAACCGGGCCGCGACGTTCCGGGACCACGTCCCCCGCCAGGACCCCTCACTGCCGCTCGGGGTTCTGATTGATGCCGGCATCCACTCGGCGCGCGACCGGTCCAAACCCGGTCCGCCAAGGCTGAACGGCACTAGGAACATGACAACTCGTCTCGCGTGAACCATACCCCCTGTATCTTGCCAACCAACCCCGAAGCCGCAAGCCTCCGCCGCAGTGCGCTTGCCGTACACACGGAGCCCTCCCACCATTGACGCCCGCGCGCGGCGGCTCTAGGCTGGGTTCGAGAACGCCAAAGCACGGCGAACGGCGCTGCGGCGAACTCGCGTAGAATCGTCGTGAGGGCCCATGCGTAGCGGGGTTGCGGCTGCGTCCGGTGTGCTCCTGAGCTTGGCTGTCGGTCTTCCCATCGGCGGCTGCGGGAAGGCGGAGACCGATCGGGAACGCTTCAACGACGTGCTCGGCGACGCTGCGCCCGTCAGCCGCGGCAGCGTCGACCGGGGCATCCTCCAGGACCTTACCGCGTACAAGCCGCAACGCTACGAACCGCTGCCGGGCTTCGGCGGCGGCAGTGGGGGCGGCGCCGGCGGAGCGGGCGGCGACGACGCCGGCGTCCGGTCGGCGCTCAAGGAATACATCACCGCCCTGGTCGAGCTCCAGCCGGACGGCGTGCTGGAGGCCTTCGTGCCGGAACAGATCGCTGAGCTCCGACAGCATGAGGAAGTCGTGCGCACGCTGTTCGACCGGCTGGACACTTTGCAGCGCGTCGTCGCCGACAAGAGCGGCCGGAAGGACGAGAAGCCGAACGTCGACGGACTTCTGTCCGGCGTGAAGATAAACGTTGTGGACGTGCAGAACGCCACGCTGGTCATCGACGCGGCAGCGATGGGTCAGGGCTTTCCGGGCGCGGGGATGATGGCCTCGTTCGGCGCGGCGGGCAGCCTGCCAGGGGGCGCGATTGCAGGCGACGGCCTGCCCAGCGGCCCGCTGACCTATGAAGAGCATCTCCGCCCGCTGTTCGCCGAAGTGTGCTTCCGCTGCCACGCGGCCGACAAGGCCAAGGGCGGGCTGGTGCTGGAAAGCTACGCGGCGCTGATGCGTGGCGGCGAAAGCGGCCCGGAGATCGCACCTGGCGACCCCGACGGCAGCCGGCTGTGGCGACTGGTCAGCCACCAGGAGGAGCCGCACATGCCGTCCAAGTCGCCCAAGCTGTCCGATGAGCAGCTCACGCTGATCCGCGCCTGGATCGAGCAGGGCGCCAAGGCCGGCGAAGCGGCCGGAGGCGGCCAATCCATGCCGGCAGGAGCCGCGGCCGCTGCGGCGATGCAGCTCCCGCCGCTGCCGCTGGTCAAGGCCGGCGGCAAGTGGCGCTTCGCCCTGCCCTGCGCGCTCAGCGCCGAGCGGGCCGAGCGTGTGGCCGAGGGTCTGACGGCGTTTGCCGAAGACCTCGACCGCGTGATCGCGGCGATCGAGTCGGCGCCGGAATTCGACGAGCAGCAGATCACGCAGCTTATGATGCCGGCCGGGCTCAAGCTGGCGCCCGCGGTGATGGCGTTCGTTGACTGCTCCGACATGCCGGCCGCGGCTCAACCCCCGCCGAAGGCTGAGCAGAAAACGGGCGCAGCGGGCGAGGGTGAGGAAGGCCAGGCGCCGGAGGTGGGCGGTCGGCGGCGGCGGACTCCATAGCGCAAGCGGTTGCGAGGATCCGAGCCGCGCGCCGGCGAGCGAGCGGCCGGCGGCGGTCGTCGGGCAGAACGCGCTCGCTTGCGATTCGCGTTCTGAATGGGTCCTGTGTGCCGGCACGGTCTTTGCCGTAGGCCCGTCCATCCATGCCGCAGACCAACGAATCCGCCCATCGTGATCTCGCCGGCCTCAAGCCCGGCGAGCAGGTGCAGGACCAGGTCTATCTGGTGCGGCAGAAGGAGCTGCGCACGACCAACCACGGCGAGCTGTACATCCACGCTGTGCTGGGCGACCGCAGCGGGCAGATGGTGGCCCGCATGTGGCAGGCCTCGCGCGAGCTGTACGAGTCGATGCGCGAGAACCGGCTGCTCTACTTCCGCGGACGGGTGGAGAGCTACAAGGGCCGGCCGCAGTTCATCATCGACGGCATGCGGGCGGCGGACGACGCCGGCGTCGACCCGAGCGCGTTCCTGCCCATCACGCGCTTCGACGTCGAACAGATGTGGTCGCGGGTCAAGCAGATCCTGCGGGGGATCGAGAACCGCGACCTGCTGGCGCTGCTGGCCAAGTTCGTCAACGATGATGCGTTCGCCGCCCGCTTCAAGAAGGCCCCCGCCGCCCGCAGCAACCACCACGCCTATCTGGGCGGGCTGCTGGAGCACACGCTGAGTGTGCTGGAGCTGGCCGTGCTGGTGCTGCCGCGCTACCCGCAGGTCAGCCGCGACCTGGTGCTGGCGGGCGTGTTCGTGCACGACGCCGGCAAAACTGCGGAGCTGTCCTGCGAAACGTCCTTTGACTACACCGATGAAGGCCAGCTCGTGGGGCACATCGTGCAGGCGGCGATCTGGGTGCAGGAGAAGGCCCGTGAGATCGAGCGTGAGACCGGCCGCCCGTTCCCGGCCGACGTGCTGACCGCCTTGCAGCACATCATCGTCTCGCACCACGGCCGCTACGAGTTCGGCAGCCCGCGCCTGCCGGCCACAGCCGAGGCGTTCGTGGTGCACTACCTGGACAACCTGGACGCCAAGCTGCACATGGTCTTCAACGCCATCGAGGCGGATGAGGACGAGGACGGCCACTGGACGGCCTGGGTGGCGGCGCTGGAGACACGCGTGTTCAAGGGGCCATCGGTCAGTCCGGGCGGTGTGGCTGGCCGTGCGGGCTGAAGCCCGCGGCTCCTCGGACCCATCGTGGTAATCTGGGTAATCTGCGGATCAAGAGAGACGAGCGCAAAAAAAATGCGACGCGAGATCTCGCAGGCGCCGCGGTCCTTCAGAGTTTTCGGAATCCGCCGAGCGGGACGCCAATTGCTTGGCAACCCGAACTCTTCTGGAGTCAACCCGCCGTCCAGAGTGCAAACCCGCTGCGGTACGCCGCTATCGGTTCGGTCGTCCCACTATGCCGTTGGCCGTTGCCCCGGCTGTGTGGTCTTCCCGCAGCGGGCCTCGCCGGTCGCAGGCAGCAATCCGACGAAACCTCTCTTCGGCTTGGTCCTCCTCTAGAGCCTACCCGACGAACCCCTAGCCGCCGGCCGCAGCCGACGACTCCTCTCATGGACTTCTACTCCCTTCAGCACTCGCGGGACCGGAGATCCACTCACGCGGGTTTGCCTCACCCGCTACGTTCCGCCCTCAGGGTTTGGCCACCCTCTCGACGGTTTGCTCCCTCCGGGCCCCTGTCGGCCTTATCTCATGCCGACGGCGCTCCTGGGATTCGCCCTTCGGAGCTTTCTCCTCCCACCGGGTACCGGCGCGTTCTCCGCACCGGACGAACCCACATGCCGTTTCTCCGCCGGTACATGCGCCGCCGAGGCGGCGCACCGTCCCGCCGACCGCGGCTTCTGGGCTTTGCCCCCGACAGGAGTCTCTCGCGTGCGGGCGTGGGGTTAGCACATCCGAACGCCGATTGCTCCCCTGGGCTTCTGTGGCGCCGATGCGATCCGAAGCATTCGAACGGGGGCACCCCGGGCTATAGATTCACCTTGCACCGCGTCGCACGTTGCCGCCAACCGGCCGGTGCGCTTTGGAGTTGCCCGCGTTCTGCCGGAGCTGCTCCGGAGCCATTGAGGCGCCGGCGTCCGCGATCACGCGTCGCAACGGTATGATAACACATTCCTGGAGCCGCGGCAAATCCGACATAGCAATTCCTAGTGGCAGACACACTGTCAACCGCACTTACAGCGAGCGGCCCGCGCGCCAATTCCGGCCGCTGCGCAACTTGGTGCGCGCCGGCGCTTCGCAAGTTTTTTTGTCTTTCTGGAAGGCCCTTTTTCGTGACAGGATTGACAGCCGGGGCGGGAATTAAGACCAGACCGCGGGCGGGCCTGCCCGGTTTCGTAACCTCCAGGCTATAGGAGATTTGCGGCCAGTTCCGCCAGCGGGCTGCGCTCGCCCTTGCGCAGCTCGATGTGGGCGGCGATGGCCTGCGTGCGAAAGCGGTTGACCAGGTACGTGAACCCGTTGCTGTCGGCATCCACGTACGGGTTGTCGATCTGGTAGGGGTCGCCGGTGAGCACGACTTTCGCCGATTGCCCGACGCGCGTAATCACGGTTTTAACCTCCAGCGGCGTCAGGTTTTGTGCTTCGTCAATCACCACGAACCGATTGGCGATGTTGCGGCCGCGGATGTAGGTCAAGGGCTGGATCTCCACCACCCCGGCGCGGATCAGCGCCTCGCCGTCCCGAAATCCCTTGACCGGCCCGGCGTAGTCGAGCAGGAACTCGAGTGTGTCCGCGATCGGTTTCATCCACGGTTCCAGCTTGCGGGCCACGTCGCCGGGCAGGTAGCCAAGGTCCCGGCCCAGCGGCACAATCGGCCGGGCCACCAGGACGCCGCGGTACCGGTTTCGGCGGACCGCGAGCTGCAAGGCGGCCGCCAGCGCCAGCAAGGTCTTGCCGGTGCCGGCCTTGCCCATGAGCGTGACGAGCTTGATCTTCTCGTCCAGCAGCGCGTCGATCGCGAAGTACTGCTCCTTGTTCCGCGGGCGAATGCCGAAGACGTCGTTTTCCGTCTGGCGCAGCGCGAGCAACCGGCGGCCGTCGATGTCGACGCGGGCAAGCACCGACCCGCGCACGCCCGCGGGGCCTTCACCCGCGCCGGCCGGCACGAGGTCTGCCGTCCGCAGCAGGACGTACTCGTTGGGCGAGAAACCACGGTCGGGCAGCGTCAGCTCGCCTTTCTGACGGAACTCGGCAAGCTGCTCAGGCGAAACGGTCAGCTCGATCTGGCCCGAGTAAAGTTCCGAGAGCTTCACGTGGTCCGACTCGTAGTCCTCCGCCCGCAGGGCGGCCGCGTCCGCCCGGATGCGCAAGTTCATGTCCTTGGTGACGATGACCACGGGCGTGTCCGGCTCGGCCTGACGGAAGGTGTGTGCGACGCGGAGGATTTCGACATCCACCGGCCCGTCGCGCCCGCCCGGCACGCGGTCCGGCTCGCAGTAAACGCGGAGCCGCCCGCCGCCCTTCAGCGGCATGCCCTCCGCCAGGCTGTGCTGACCGCGCAGGCTGTCCAGCAGGCGGACGACGGCGCGGGCGTTGAACCCGCGGTCGGTCGGCTCGCGCTTGAAGCGGTCGATCTCGCCGATCACGCCAACCGGGATGATCACGGTGTTGTCGGCGAAGTGCAGAATGGAATGCGGGTCGTGCAGCAGCACGTTCGCATCCAGGATGTAGTTCTTCCGCATGCGGGCCAACTATATCGCTGGCCCGACCGCCGACAAGCGAACCGCCGCCGGCCCGAGCTGTCGTGTGCCAACAGCCGCCCTCGGCTGTGTCGTCCCCAGCCGTGAGCGGCTGGGCCGCACGCGTGATCTTGACGCCCGCCTGCCGCCGGCGCCATCGCCGGCGCCGCTACACTACCTGCGTGGAACCGCAGGCCCTGGAGTTCCTGCCGGTGCTGCGGCTGCCGCTGCTGCGCGGCGAGGAGCATGACTGTCCCTATCTGCCGGACCGCACCGCGGCAGAGCTGTTCGCGCTGCCGCTGGGCGTGGACTCGGGGACCTACCGTCGGCTGATGGACCTCGGCTTCCGGCGTGCGGGGCAGGTGTTCTATCGTCCGAGCTGCCCGGGCTGCCGGGAGTGTGCGCCAATCCGCGTGCCGGTCGAGCGCTTCACGCCCAGCCGATCGCAGCGGCGCGTGCTGCGCCGCAACCACGATCTGCGGGTGCAGATCGGACCGCCCGTTGAGGACGACCGACGCTATGAGCTGTACCGCCGCTACCAGGCGTGGCAGCACCAAGGCCGCATGATCGAGGGGCGGGAGGAATTCGCGGCCTTCTTCTGCGGCTCGCCGATCGACACGATCGAGATGAGCTACTGGCTGGGCGAGCGGCTGGTCGGCGTCGGCATCGTCGATGTCTGCCCGGGCGCGCTATCCAGTGTGTACTTCTATTCTGAACCGGACTTCGCCCGCCGCAGCCTGGGCGTGTTCTCGGCCCTGTGCGAGATGGAGGAGTGCCGCCGCCGCGGGCTGGCGTACTGGTACGTCGGCTTCTACATCCGCGACTGCCGCAAGATGAGCTACAAGGCGCGGTTCCGGCCGCACGAGCTGTTGGGGCCGGACGGCCGCTGGCGGCAACCCTCGTAGACGAGCCGCCGACTTCAGTCGGCGCGGCGTGACCACCCCCGCACAGGCGCCCCGGCGCGTTTCCCGCACACGAACGCCTCCAGCGCCTGGTACTCCGGCAGACCGAGGCGATCGTAGAGGCGGGCGGTCTCGGCGTTGCGGTCCTCGGCCCGCTTCCAGAACTCGCGCGTGTCCCACGGGCCGGGGAACAGCGCCTTGTCCTTCTGCGACTCGTGCTTGAAGATCGCCATCCGTTTGCGCTCCACCTCGTCCGGGCTCAGCGGCACAGCCAGGTCGATCTCGTGCGGCTCCCACTCCTGCCACGCCCCGCGGTAGTACCAGGCCTCGCAGTCGCGCAGCCAGTCCTCATCCGCCAGCCGCTCCAGCGCCCGCTCGATCGCCGCCAGACACACGCGGTGCGTGCCGTGCGGATCGGAGAGGTCTCCGGCGGCGTAGATCTGGTGCGGGCGGACGCGTCGCAGCAGGTCGACGAGGAGCTGGATATCCGCGTGACTGAGCGGCTTCTTGCGCACGCGGCCGGTCTCGTAGAACGGCATATCGAGGAAGTGGATGTTTTCCGGGCGCACGCCGCTGTAGCGGGCTGCCGAGCGGGCTTCGCTGCGCCGGATGAGCGTCTTGATTTTTTGCAGCGCCGGGCTGTCCACGTCGCCGGGTTTCTTGCGCACCAGAAAGGCCTGCACGGCGTCCTTGATCCGCTCGGCCTCCTTTTCGCTGAAGAGGTCGAAGGCATCGCAGAACTCGGTCACGAAATCGACGTGCCGCACGGCCTCGTCGTCCCAGACGGCGATGTTGCCGGAGGTCTGATACGCGACGTGCACCTCGTGTCCCTGCTCACACAGGCGAATCAGCGTGCCGCCCATGGAAATCACATCGTCGTCCGGGTGCGGGCTGAAGACGACGATGCGCTTGGGGAAGGCCGAAGAGCGGCTGGGATGCGTCGAGTTGGCCGGCCCGCGCCCTCGGGCGGGAGCCGGCTGCTGCTTGGGGGTTGGTTCGGGCGCGGGTGCGGGGCTGCCACCCTCGGCCGTCACGCCGGCCGGCTTCCCGCCTGGCCAGCCGGTGATCGTGCCCTGCATGCTGCGGAACACCTCGATGTTCACGTCGTACGCCGAGCCGCGGGCGCTGAGCAGTTCCTGCAGCCCGTTCTCGTTGTAGTCCTCCGCCACCAGCTTCAGGATCGGCTTGCCCAGCTTCTGCGCCAGCCAGATCACCGCCCGCCGCGTCGTCGCCGCGTCCCACCGCTGCCCGTACTCTTCGATCCGCCCGAGCAGCCAGGGCGTCTTGACCGGCGTCAGCTCGCGGGCCGCGGCCGGGTCCAGCGCGAACTCGCCGTTCGCGTGCTCGCGCAGGAAGCTGGCGGCGACCGCCTCCGTCACCGGCCCCTCGACCGCCTGCCGAATGATCGCCGCCTTCTGCTCGCCGAACGCCAGCAGGATGATCCGCCGCGCGTCCAGGATCGTGCCCACGCCCATCGTGATCGCCTTGCGCGGCACGTTCCATTCGCCGAAGAAGTCGCTGGCGGCGTCGAGCCGCGTGACCTTGTCGAGCGCGATCAGGCGCGTGCGGCTGTTGCGCGGCGAGCCGGGCTCGTTGAAGCCGATGTGCCCGGTGCGGCCGATGCCCAGCAGTTGCAGGTCGATGCCGCCGGCGTCGCGAATCTGCCGCTCGTAGGCCTGGCAGAAGGCGGCGATGCGCTCCTGCGGCAGCGTGCCGTCGGGGAGGTGCACGTTGGCCGGGTCGATGTCGACGTGGTCGAACAGATACTCGGCCATGAAGCGGTGATAGCTCTGCAGCGCCTCGGGCTGCATCGGCCAGTATTCGTCCAGGTTGAACGTGACCACGTTGCGAAACGACAGGCCGTCCTCGCGATGAAGCCGCACCAGCTCCTCGTACACGTGCTGCGGCGTCGAGCCGGTTGCCAGGCCGAGTACCGCCCGCTCGCCACGATGGGCCTTGGCGCGGATCAGCTCCGCGATCTCGCGCGCGACCGCGGCGCTGGCGGCCGTGCTGTCGTCGTGGACGGTGACGGGCGTGCGGCCGCCTGTCCCGGCGCTGCCGTCGTCCGGCCGGAGCGGGAAACGATAGGTGGTCGGCATCGACATCGTCCTTCGTGACGCAGGGGGGGCGGCTGTGCTTGCGGCGCCCGCGCGACGACGGAGCCTGCGCAGTGTAGTCGGACATTTGCACGGCGTCACCGATCGGGATGCAGCAGAGGCGTGACCCGCGTTGCTTGGCGATGGACAACCACCAGGGAAGCACGCCCGAATCGCCGGCACGAAAGACCTACGGTTGGCCCGCACCTTCGGCATCGGCTGGGACCGTGCCCGCTTGCCGGCATTGGTCGAGAGCCTGTTCGGCGGCCGTGACGCGCGGGTGGTCAGGCGGCAGGCGGCGCTGGCGGAGCGCCAGGCATTCGCGCAGCAGCGGCTCGGCTTCGCGCGCACGCCCGGCAGCCACCAGCAGCGACCCCAGCGCCTCCAGCGACGCGTCGATGTCGGGATGCTCGGCGTGCAGAAGCGTGCGACGCGTCGCCAGCGCTGCGCGGTGCAGTTGCTCGGCCGGTGGCATCTCGCCCTGCAGGCGAAGGCATTCGGCCAGACGAAACTGGGCCATCGCCGTATCCGCGTGCTCGTCGCCGTACAGGCGGCGGCGAAGCTGGAGGGTTTCAAACAGCAATTGTCGCGCCTCGTCGAGCCGGCCCGCGTCCTGCATCAGCAGGCCCAGGTTGTTCAGGCTGAAGCCCACGTCCGGGTGGTCGTCGCCCAGCAGGCGCCGGCGCATCGCCAGCCCCTGCCGCAGCCACTGCTCGGCGGACTCAAACCGCCCGCGATCGCGATCCAGCAGGCCGAGCAGGTTCAGGCTGTGGGCGACCTCGGGATGCTCGTCGCCAAACCGCGCGCGACGGAGTTCCAGTGAGCGCTGAACCTGCGCCTCCGCCTCGGCGTGCCGGCCGAGTGCGCGGTAGCTGTTGCCGATGGTGGCCCGGATGGAGGCCTCGATCTCCGGCTCATCCGCCAGGGCGACCGCGGCCCAGTGGACGGCTTCGTCGAGAACTTCCCGCACCGTCACGTCGCGTCCCCGCTCCGCCGGCTCCACCGACGAGAGCGTGTCCTCCAGGAACAGCCGGATCTGACGGGCCTTGTCAGCCTCGCTCCGCGCCCGCTCGTACAGCAACGACATGCCAGCGCCGAAGCCGACGACGGCCAACAGCAGCGCCGCTGCCAGTCCGCTGACCGCCTTGTGCCGCAGCATGAGCTTACGCAGCACGTACGCGGCGCTGTCGCGCTTTGCGTCGATCGGTTCGCCGCGCAGGTAGTGCTCCACGTCGCGGCGCAGCTCATCGGCCGACTGGTAGCGGCGCTGCGGCTCCTTGGCCAGCGCCTTGAGCACGATCGTGTCCAGGTCATCGTCGATGCGTGCCGGCCGCCCTCCGCCTCGCTCCCGCCGCGCAACGCTCGGCGGCGGCGGCACCTGCTCGAGCGCACTCCGCACCAGTTCGGCGGCCGACGCAGCAGAGCCGTGCGGAAGCCGACCGGTCAGCAGCAGGTAGAGGATCAGGCCCAGCGCATAGACATCGCTGCGGGTATCGATGGCCGCCGGATCGCCCCGGAGTTGCTCGGGCGAGGCATACGCCAGCGTGCCCAGGAACTGGTCGGTGAGCGTGAAACGCGAGTCGTTGCCGCCGCCGACCGCCGCCCGCGCGATGCCGAAATCCACCACGTGCGGCTCACCGGCCTCATCGATCAGAATGTTGCTCGGCTTGAGGTCGCGGTGGATCACGCCGCGCTGGTGCGCGTGGCTGACCGCGTCGCAGATTCTCGTGAACAGGCGTAAGACGGCGTCTGGGTCGAGTCTTGGGTCACGTGTCCTAGATCCCTCGCTGCGGGTGGCACGGTCTGACGAAGTCAGGCCGTGCGGCCGCGGCTCTGTGGCCGGGCTCCGACGGTCCGTGCCACCCCCGGCCCGCACTTCCTGCGAAAGAAGGACCGGCGGGACGCTCGTACCACCCGTTCCGGGATCCGGAGGCCAGGGTCCGGAATCATTGATCCATTGGTCCAGCGGCCGGCCCTCGATGAATTCCATGACCAGGTACGGCCGCTGCTCCATCGTGCGGCCGCTGTCGTAGACCGTCACGATGTGCGGATGCCGCAGGCCGCACACCAGGTCCACTTCCCGCTCGAACCGCCGCCGGGCCACATCGCTGGCCATGGCGCGCTCGTGCAGCACCTTGATCGCCACCAGCCGTTTCGTCGAGTGCTGCCGCCCCAGGTACACCACCCCCTGGCCGCCGCTGCGGATCTCATCGAGCACGTCGTAGCCTTCCACCTGCGGCGGCGGAGGTCTGGCCGGCCGAACACGTCGAAGCGCCGTCACGAGCGCGTCGGGGTCCTGATACCAGCTCGAATCTGATTGCATGGCGGATTCCCGATTCAGCCTTCCTCGTTGACCTGCTGCTCGATCAGCCCGCTGAGCCGCCGAAGGATCCGCGACTTGATCTGATAGACCTGATCCAGGCTCAGGCCGAACCGCTCGGCGGTCTCGTGGGCATCGCGGCCTTCGACCACGTAGGCTTGGAACGCTGCCCGGTGCGGGGGGCTGAACTCCACCTCGATGGCCCGCATCGCCTGGCGGAGGTGGTAATCGCGCCACTCCTCCTCCCAAACGCGCTCGATCTGCGCATCGTCGGCCGTTACGTCCACGACCCTCTCCACCGCCTCTTGCCCGGTCAGCGGGCGTTTCTGACGAAATCGGCGAAAGACAGCTCGCAGAACGATGGTCTTGAGATAGCTGCGGAAACGGCCCTTGGCGGGGTCGTAACGGAACTCCGGCAGGACCCGGCTCAGCTCCAGCAGCACGTCCTGCAGCACGTCGTCGCAATCCGCCGCCTGCAACCCCTGTCGCCGGGCCACTGCGCGGATCAGCTCTCCGTAGCGGTCGCAGAACTCGCGCCAGGCGGCGGCATCCGAGCCGTCAGCCATTTTCGCCAGCAGCGTGATATGTGTCGTCGGCGTAGGCATGACGCCTTCGCGGTCGCTGCCCGTGCGAGGCAGACCGCCCCAGTCTACCCCGCCCCCGCCGCGCCCGCCGCTCCAATCTGCGATGACGGCCGCCCCGTAGGCGAATCCGTCAGTTTGCTGGAGCCGCGGGCAAGTAGAGGCGGACGCATGCCAGCGTTCGAAGGGAGAACGTCAATGAGACGGTCATCGAATCAGCAACCGGCCCGCCCCGGGCGTGCGGCACGCCGCTTCGCCCCAGTGCTGCTCGCCGCGATCAGCTCCGCCGCCCTCGGCCAGACCACCTGGCTTGTCACCAGCGGGACGAGCGCGGCCAGCGACATCATGTCCGGCGCGGCGATGTCGGAGACGGGCCGGTTCGTCGCTCTGGCGAGCGACGACAGCAGCCTCGTCGCAGGCGACGCCAACGGCTTCCGCGACGTGTTTGTCTATGACCGGGTCAGCGGAAGCTTCGTGCTGGTCAGCATCGACTCCAACGGCAACCCCGCCGACGCATCCAGCAGCCCTGCACTCATCGACACCAACGGCGACGGCGTGCCCGATACGCCCGGCCCGGGGGGCGTGGCGATCTCCCGCTCGGGCCGATACGTCGTCTACACCAGCGCTGCGACGAACCTGGTCGGCGCGGGAAACGACACCAACGGCCAGCCGGACATCTTCGTCCACGACCGCGACGCCGACGGCAATTTCGTCTTTGACGAGACCGGGGCCGGCCGCCGACGAACGATCCGCGTCAGCGTCGACTCGGCCGGCAACCAGGCCAGCGGCGGCGCCAGCGAGATGCCGGTGATTACGGCCGATGGGCGCTACGTCGCGTTTGTCAGCGCCGCGACGAACCTGCTCGGCGCGGGCAACGACAACAACGCCCGGCCGGACGTCTTCGTGTACGACCGCGACGCGGACAACGACGGCGTGCTCGACCAGACCTTCGCGGGGGCCACGCGCACCATTCGCGTCAGCGTCTCCTCGACGGGCAGCGAGGCGAACGGGACCAGCGTGCGCCCGTCGATTTCCGCCGACGGACGTTACGTCGTCTTCGACAGCGACGCGGGCGATCTGCTGCTCCCGGTGGGCACGGACGTCAACGGCGGTTTCGACGACGTGTTTGTGTTCGACCGCGACGCCGACTTCGACGGACGCCTCGATGAAGCGGGGCCGGGCCAGACCGCGATCCTCCTGATCAGTGTGGATTCCAGCAACGTGCAGAGTGCCGCCCCGAGCTATGCGCCGTACGGCGGGGCGATCTCGGCCGACGGCCGCCACGTCCTGTTCACGAGCGGGGGCAGCCTGGTGCCTGGCGGCGACATGAACGGCGGCCTCCCTGACGTGTTCGTGCGCGACCGCGACGTGGACCTGAACGGCGTGTTTGACGAGACCTTCGCCGGCGCCACGGCCACGGTGCTTATCAGCAAGTCGTCCGCGGGCGTGCAGGCCAACAGCGGCAGCGGCGCGATCGGCATCTCGGCCGAGGGCCGCTTCGTGCTGTTCAGCAGTTGGGCCAACAACCTGGACCCCAACGCTCCAACCGTGTTCATGGGCGTGGATCTGTACCTGCACGACCGCGACGCCGACGGCGACGGCATCTACGACGAGACCGCCGCCGGCGCGGTCGCGACGCGCTGGGTGGCCAACATGCACGGCCCGGTCGTGCCGCCGGGCGTCAGCATCGGCGCGGCCCTTGCGCCGCTGGGCGGGTGCGCGGCGTTGTCGACGAACCTGGTGCTGGCGGCGGGCGACACCAATTCGGCGACGGACGTGTACGCCACGGACGTCGCGCCGGACATTGACGGCGACGGGCTGCTCGACGCGTGGGAAGTACCGGGTGCCAACGGCAACGGCCGGATCGACATCAACGGCGATGGGACGGTCGATTTGCTGCTGCCCGGCTCGAATCCCAACCGTAAGACCATCTACGTCGAATACGACGGCATGACCGAAGACACGAACTGCAATGGCCGACTGGATCCATTCGAGGACGTGAACGGGAACGGGCTGCTGGATACGCGCGTGCCGACCGTGGCCACGCTGAATGCGGTGGTGCAGGCGTTCGCCAATGCCCCGATTGTCAACCCCGATGGGTCGACCGGGATCGACCTGGTCCTCATCCGCGATGAGGTCTGCGTGCCCTTCCCGATCATCCCCTGGTCCGGCTGGGGCACGTTTGTGAACTTCAAGGCCGCCTTCTTCGGGAGCCTGGCCGAGCGCTTGAGCGGCAACTGGGCGAATATCCGGGCCGCCAAGCTGGTGGCCCACCACTACTGCGTCTTCGCCGACCAGATCGTCGTCGGCGGCCAGGTGATCGGCGTGGGCGGGCAGGGCGAGATGCCCGGGAACGACTTCTACGTCACGCTCGGAGCCTGGCAGCCCCCAGGCGGCACGGTGCAGCAGCAGCAGGGCATCTTCATGCACGAGCTGGGCCACAATCTCGGGCTGAATCACGGGGGGTTCTTCCAGGAGTGGATCGACCTCACCACGCCGTGGATTGATGGGATCAACGCCAAGCCCAACTACCTCAGCGTCATGAACTACACCTGGACGGTCCCGGCCATGGTCCCCACGAACCAGGGGGCCTACGCGCAGTTCTGGACGCTTGACTACTCGCGCGCCGTCTGGCCGGCGCTCGACGAGCTGTGCCTGAACGAACCGGCCGGGATCGGCGGCCGCGCCGGCTTCCCGCAGCCGCTCGTACCGGCCGGGCCAACCCGTGTCATCAACCTCGTCCAGTTCGCGCGCCTCGTGCCCGAATCGGGCGCTGTGGACTGGAATGCGAACGGCTTCGCGGTCGATGCCTGCGTGCCAACCAACGTCAATCAGGTGCCCAACGCCAACCCGACCGCGCCGGCCGGCGAAGCGCTCCGCGGCTACGACGACTGGTCCAACCTCTGGCTGCCTCTGCGCGGCAGTCCGAACTACGCCAGCGGCGTCTCCGGCTTCACCGATGGTGGCCAGGAGCTTACCTACGAGATGGTCGAGGCGCTGGCGGCCATCGGCGATTGCAACGCCAACGGCCTGTGGGACGAAGAAGAGATCGATAGCGGCGCTGTCGCCGATATCAACAACAACCGGATTCCCGACGAGTGCGAGGCCCCGCCGGGCATGCTGTTCGTCGAGGACTTCGACGCGTACGCCGACGGCAGCCAGATGCACGGCCAGGGCGATTGGAAGGGCTGGGACAACGACCCCGCAGCCAGCGCGCCGGTGACACAGGCGCAGTCGCGCAGCGCGCCGCAGTCGCTGGAGGTCTCCGCGAACGCGGACCTCGTGCATGAGCTGTCCGGCCCCGGCGAAGGCGTGTACGCGTTCACGATCTGGCAGTACATCCCGACCGGATTCGCGAACAACCGCGCCGGCCCGCTGGCCGGGAGTTACGTCAACCTGATGAACACCTACCGCGACGGCGGCCCGCACGAGGCCGGCCACTGGTCGGTGCAATTGCAGTTCGACGCTCGCAACGGCGGGCAACTGCGGGCCTATCACGGGGACGGCCTGAATACGATCAACGTGCCCTTCCAGCGCGATCGCTGGGTCAAGATTCAAAGCATCATCGACCTGGACGACGACTGGACGCGCATCTACTACGACGACGCGCTGGTGACTGAATATCCGTGGACCGGCGGTGTGCTGGGCGGCGGCGGCGGCGCGCTGGACATCGCGGCCGTCGACCTGTTCGCCAACGACGCCACCTCAGTCTACTACGACGACCTGCACTACGAGCGCGGCTGCGGCGTGACGCGCTTCAGCGACGCGGACGGCGACGGCCTGAGCGTCGAGGACGAGCTGCGCATCGGGACGGATTCGTGCAACCCCGACAGCGACGGCGACGGCGCGAACGACGGGCAGGAGATCAACGACCTGGGCACCGATCCGCTCAACCCGGACAGCGACTTCGACGGTCATCCGGACGGCTTCGACAACTGCCCGCTGGTCTTCAACCCCGACCAGGCGGACAGCGACGGCGACGGCGTCGGCGACGCGTGCGATGAGCCGAGCGGGTGCCTCGGCGACCTGGACGGCGACCGTCAGGTCGGCCTGGGAGATTTGGCCATCCTGCTGGCGCACTACGGCATGCCCGCCGAGCCGCAGGACGGCGACCTCACCGGCGACGGCGTCGTGGATTTGGGCGACCTGGCGCTGCTGCTGTCCGTGTACGGGACCCTCTGCGACTGAATGCGTTGCAGGATGTTCTGCATCGTGGCACTGGCGCCGTTTCCAGTTCACCACTTTCGCGCCGCGCGGCTTCAGGTAAGCTTGGCCACGGCGGGCTGGCGCCTGCTGCTCTGAGGGCACACCCGCCCGCCCGTCCGAGCGGCACGCGCCACCGTGCCGACCGGCGCCAGCGGCTCACCGTCGCCGGACGCTACGCCTGTTGCGCGAAACTCTCGTAGCGGAAACGGCGCTAGCGCTGGCGGCGCCGAAACGTTGGCCCAGGCGCGCGGCTCGGACCTGGGCCGCAGCTTCGCGAACCCTCCTTTGAGACGGGGGCAAACTCATGGACCCGTTCCTGCAGGCGGCCATCGACGAGGCCCGTCAGGGGTTGGCCGAGGGCGGCATCCCGATCGGCTCCGTGCTGGTGATCGACGGCCGTATCGTCGCCCGCGGGCACAACCGCCGCGTGCAGAACGGCAGCGCCATCCTGCATGCCGAGATGGACTGCCTGGAGAGGGCCGGCCGGCTGAAGGCCCGCGACTACCGCCGGGCGGTGCTGTACTCGACGCTCTCGCCCTGCGACATGTGCAGCGGGACGGTGCTGCTGTACCGCATCCCCAAGGTGGTGATCGGCGAGAACCGCACCTTCCGCGGCCCGGAGGATTACCTTCGCACGCGCGGCGTCGAGCTCGTCATGCTCGACGACCCGGAGTGTCGCCGGCTGATGCGCGACTTCATTCAGGACCACCCGCAGCTCTGGAACGAGGACATCGGCGAGTAGCCCGTCCGCAGGCGCGAAAGCGTGCAGGCTGGCAGCGTCGCACGTGGTCGGCGCGACTCCCCGGGGGTTCGCTCGGTCGTGCTCCGCCGGTCGCGAGATCGCGGCGTCAATCGGCGTCCGCCACGCGCCGCCTGGGCGGCGTGCGGACGAGCAGCACCGGAACCCGTGTGCGGTGGCGGACGTCGGAGGCCACGCTGCCCAGGAGCAGATCGGTGAGGAAGCGATGGCCGTGCGTGGACATGGCGATCAGGTCGCAGCCTTCGCGCTCGGCCAGGGCGGGGATCTCGCGGGCCGGCTCGCCGCACAGGAGCTGCGCGGAAACGTCGAAGCCTTCGCCCTCCAGCTCGGCGCGGCGCTGCTCGAGGTAGGCGCGGTCGCGGCGAATCTCCTCGGAATCCTCCAGGTCGAGCTGCTCCTGGTTGCGGGCCACGAAACCGTCGGCCACGTGCACCAGGATCAGCCGCGAACCCATCAGCCGCGCCAGCGGGCGGATGTGCTCGAGGATGGTCTCGTCCGCCGGCGAGTTCTCCAGCGGGATGAGGATCGTGCGGTACATCGGCCGCCACTCCGGGTGGTTACACGCTGCGGGTTTAAGACTCGCGACCTGCCAGGCGCCGTTCGCGCTCACGCGACCCAATCCAGGACCGTCTGCAATAGAAGATAGGCATTGAGCGCCCCAATGACAATCGCCACCAACCAGGACAGGATCGACAGCCACGCACGGTTGACGAAGATCCCCATCTTGCGCCGGTCGCCGGTGAACCACACCAGCGGCACGACCGCGAAGCTGAGCTGCAACGACAGGATCACCTGGCTCAGCAGCAGCAACTGCCCGACGCCGCGCTCGCCGTACAGCCCGGCCACAACCGCCGCCGGCCCGATGGCGATCAGCCGCGTGATCAGCCGGCGGACCCAGGGTCGCAGGCGGATGTCGAGGAAGCCCTCCATGACGATCTGGCCGGCGAGCGTGCCGGTCAGGGTGGAGTTCTGGCCGGAAGCCAACAGCGCCACGGCAAACAGCGTGCTGGCCAGCGGCACCCCCAGCACCGGCGTCAGGAGCTGATAGGCGTCGCTGATGTCGGCCACGTCCTGGTGGGCGGTGCCGTGAAAAGCCGCAGCGCTGAGGACGAGAATCGCGGCGTTGATGAAGAAGGCGCACAGCAGGGCGACGGTGGAGTCCACGCCGGCAAAGCGAATGGCCATGGCGCGGCCGGCGTCGTTGCGTGCAAACGCCCGCGTCTGCACGATGCTGGAGTGCAGGTAGAGGTTGTGGGGCATCACCGTGGCGCCCAGGATGCCCATGGCGATGTAGAGCATGCCCGGGTTGGCGACGATCTCGGTCCGCGGCAGCAGGCCGGTCAGCATGCCAGAGAGCGAAGGGTGCGACTGGATCAGCTCGTAGGCGAAGCAGCCGCCGATCGTGATGATCAGCGTGGCAACCAGGAACTCCAGCAGGCGGAAGCTCTTGTTTTGCAGGAACAGGATCGCGAGCACGTCCAGGGCGGTCAACGCGACGCCCCCGACCAGCGGGATCCCGAACAGCAGGTTCAGGGCGATGGCCGAGCCGATCACTTCGGCCAGGTCGCAGGCCGCGATGGCGATCTCACACAGCACCCACAGGCTGAAGGAGACCGGGGCGGAGAAGTGGTCGCGGCAGGCCTGGGCCAGATCGCGGCCGGTGACGATGCCCAGCTTGAGCGACAGGTGCTGCACCAGGATGGCCATGAAGTTGGAGAGTAGAACGACCGACAGCAGCGCGTAGCCGAACCGGGCACCGCCGGCCAGGTCGGTAGCCCAGTTGCCGGGGTCCATGTAACCGACGGCCACCATCAGGCCGGGGCCGGCGAACGCCAGCATCTTCCGCCACGCCCGCGCCGTGTGCGGAACCCCCACGGACGAGAACGCCTCCGGCAACGAGGGCGTGGTGAGGGCGCGGCGCCACGTGCCGTCAGCGGCCCCCGTCACCGCCGCGCCTCCGGCGGCGCCGGTTGCGTCCGCAGGCGCCGCGGGATTGCTGGCGGGCCTTGAGTCGCTTTGCGGTTCCACCTGCGGCCCGATCCTGATCAGACCCAGCGCGACCCGTTCGCGTGCTCGCTCCAGCGATCAGACAACGACCATGCCGAGACACACTCATGATCGACCTTGGTGCCCCTGGTGCTCGTGGTGGTGAATCCTACTCCGCCGCCGGCCTCGCCTGGGCGCCGCGCGCGATGGCGTACAGCGTGTTCTTGCTGGTCACGTACAGCACGCCGTTGGCGGCCACGGGCGTCGTGTACACGCTGCTGCCCATGTCGTTTCTGGCCAGCAGCTTCCTCTCCTTGCCCTGCGCCAGCACCACCACCTCGCCGTCCTCCGTACCGAGCATGACCTTGCCGTCCACCGCGTACGGCGAGCCCCACACCGCGGAATACGTGTCATACTTCCAGTGCACCTGCCCGGTCTTCGCGTCGATGCAATACAGAAAGCCGCTCAGATCCGCCGCGTAGCACAGCCCCTCGCGGATCGCGCATGTAGACAGCGCGCGGTTGAAGTCCTTGTCGCCCAGGTGCCAGACGCGGCCGCTGTGCGTGATGTCGCCGCGCTTCGTGGCGTCAATCCGGTAGAGATGCCCCGGCCCCTCCCCGTGCTCCGGGTCCTGACCGACGCACACGAAGACCGCATCGTCGTAGACCACCGGCGTGGCGATGATCTCGTTGGCCGTGCCGCGGCCGCCGAGCACGTACTTCGCCCCGGGCGGGTTCAGATCGAACTTCCACAGCAGCTCGCCCCTGTTCGGCTCGAACGAATAGCAGATACCATCGCCGCCGGGAAAGATCACCTGCGGCTGGCCGGCGATGACGGCGCAGGCCGGGCTGGACCACTGGCCATGAAAGGTTTTGCGGCCGGGGTCGTTGCGGTGCCAGACGACTTGGCCGGTGTCCTTGTTGACGGCGAGGAACGCGGGGGCGTTGGGTGCGGGCAGGTTCAGGTGGCCTTCGTCGACGCCGTTGGAAGTCAACAGGTACACAATGTCGCCAATCACTACAGGTGACGATGTTGCAAGATTGTGTGGGAAGACGCCCAGCTCCTCGATCATGTCCAGAATCCACGCGAAGTCGGCGTCCTGCTTCTCGTTGTACTTCTCGTCCTTGAACGGTCCGTCGTTCTCGCCGTCGAGCATGCCCTCGACGTCGGCGCAGACCAGCTCGCAGCGGTTGCTGACATAGTACACGCGGCCGCCGACGACGCAGGCGGTGGAGCAGATGCCCTGCTCGGGCCAGTCGTTGACCTGGCCGGTGGGCAGCTTGTCGTGCGTGGCCTGCCAGAGCAGCCTGCCGGTCTTCTCCTCAAAGCACAGCACGATGCCCTTGTCGCCCTTGATGTTGGGGCGGAACTGGCCGCCGTTGTTCGTGCCCACGAAGATGCGGCCGCCCGCGACGACGGGGTTGCCGTAGGTCTGCGAGCCGAGCGGGGCCGTCCACCTGATGTTCTTGCCGGTCTTGATGTCCCACTCGGCGGGGATGCCGGTCTCGTCGGAGACCATATTGCGGTCGGGCGCGCCGCCCCACATGGGCCAGTCGCCGCGCTTCTCGTCCGCCAACGCCGGGGAGGTGACAAGGTAACAAAGTGACAAGGCTACAAGGTAAAGCCCTGGCGACGAGAGTACCGTCGCGATCCGGAACCGCTTTGTCGTTGCGTTGCTTCGTTGCTTCGTCGCGCTAGTCATTCGGCATCACCTTCACATTGTCCCACAGAATCTCCGGCCCCTTCGAGCGGGCGGTTGTGCCGTTGGCGTAGCCATAAAGAGCCGGACTGCCTTCGGTGTTGGGGTACGGGTCCTCGGCCTCGAGCGTCCAGACCGCGGGCTCGATCTGGTCTCGCGGCCAGACCTTGCCGCGCAGCAGCCCCTTCCCGCCCTCCAGCTTCACCTGGAACTTCATCCGATACCACACGTTCGGCTCCCACCCGAACTGCACGTCGTGCTGCAAGCGCGGCACCGGCGCCCAGGTCACCAGCCGCAGCCGCAGGTTGGTCGGGTCGTCGCCCATCAGCAGCAGCTCGTAGCGCGAGTTCACCAACCCGACGTCCGGACGGTACTCGGTCGCGACCGTCTTCTTCACGCCGCCCAGAACGTCGGCCTCGATCGTGTAGCCGCCCGCGATCGGCGGCGTCATGTACGTGCGGACGCGCATGAAGCCCGGGTGCGGGCGCTCGGACAGATGCGCCAGCACCTGGTTGCCGTCGCGCTCGATCACCTTGGTCTTGCCGACGACGCCGAGCCAGCCGGGCGGCGTGGCGTCGAGGGGGTAGCGCTCGAAGTCCTCGCTGAACGGCGGCTTCGGGCAGATGCGCAGGCGGGCTGCGGCCTCGCGGCCATCGGCCAGCCTGGCCTTCACCTGCCCCGCCGAGAACGCGGCGTCGGCGGCTGGCGTAAACCGGTTACCGTCCAGCCGGCCGCCGACGCCAGCCAGACTCCACTGCGCGTCGCCGACCGACAGCGTGCCGGCCGGGCGGCCGTTCGACGTGAACGCCCACAGCTCGAAGCTCGTGCTCTCGCCCTGCGCGAGCGTCACTTCCGTAGGCACCATCAGCACGCCACCCTGGCCGGGCGCGTCGGCCTCCGCGACGGCGGGCCGCGCGGGCGTCTGCTCAACGTTCGCACCCGCCCGGCCGAGGCAATACGTGCCATATCGCGTCTGGAAGTACACGCGCCCGTTCGCCACCGCCGGCGAGCCTTGAATCTCCGTGATCGCGCCGTCCACCGGCGGGAACTCCTCGCGGTCCAGCACCTCGCAGCGGTCGCCCGCGTCCTTGAGAATGTAGAACGTCCCGTTGTGCTCGCCGACGTAGATCACGCCGTCGGCGGTGACCACCGGCGAGCCACGGCCGATGCGGCCGAGCTTGAAGTCCCACAGCGGCTGGCCGGTCTTGGCGTCGAAGCAGAAGAAATTGGCAGAGTTGTCCACGACGTACAGCCGGCCGTTGGCGATCGCCGGCGACGCGTAACCGGCTTCCACCCCGTCCTGCCGCCACACCTCACCGCTCTGGCTGATGTCGCCTGTGCCGGCGCCGTCGATGCAGGCCACGCGGCCCATGACCGTCGTGTCGTAGTTCTCCTCGCTGTGCGTGACGTAGACGTAGTTGCCGTCGACGACCGGCGTCGTATTCAGCGGACGGGCAGACAGGCGGTACTTCCACGCCGTCTCGCCCGTCCGCGCCAGCAGGCCGTACACCCAGCCGTCCACACACGGCGCAATCAACAGCCGTTTGCCGCCGATCACCGCCGCCGTCGGCGTCGCATACGTCGTATCGGTCGGCGGTTCACCCGGCGCGGCGGACCAGACGACCGCGCCGGTGTGCTTGTCGAAGGCCGTGAAGCGGTGCGCGGTCTTCGCCTGGTCGCCCCAGCTCGAGCAGATGAAGCCCAGGATCACGCGGTCCTCGTCCACCACCGGCGTGTACAGCCGGCCGCCGTAGCCGCTGATGCGGCCGAACTCCTCGGTCAGCGAGTGCTTCCAGACGAGCCGGCCGTCGCGCTCGAAGCAGAACAGCTCGCCCCCGGTCGCGTGCGCGTACACGTTGCCGGTCTGCGGGTCGACGGCGACGGCGGTCCAGCCGAGGCGGTTCTCGACGATGTCGGTGTGGAAGACGTTGAAGGCGTTCTCCCAGAGCGTCTTGCCGGTGCCGGCGTCGAGGCAGATGACGCGCTCGCGCAGGCCGACGCCCTGGCCGACGGGCGTGATCAGGAAGACGCGGTCGTCGTGGACGATGGGCGTCGTGCGGCCGCCGATCGGCACGTGCCAGAGCAGGTTCTGGCCTTGGGTAGTGCGGGCGTCCCCGCCCGCCGACCAGGACGTCACCACGGCCTTCTCGCGCGTGGCGCCGGTCTGCTCCGGTCCGCGCCAGGCGGCCCAGTCGCCGGCGCTGGCCGAAGCGGAAACCGCAGAGGACGCCGAGAGCACAGAGAAGAGACAGAGAAGTCTATACGGACCTGGTCCATTCATGCTTGATGCTCCCCGTTCATTCGGCTCTGCGCCCTCTGCCGCGATGCGCGCCGCCGCGGTTCATCGCCTGACGACGCGCCGCGCCTTGTGCTCAAATCGCGGCAGGCTGCCGGGCGGGACGGCGGCCACGTCCGGCCGGAAGTTCAGCCGGTCGCGGACCGCGTTCGTGACCCGCTCGACGAGCTTGCCCCCGTCCGTTCCCGGCGTCGGCTCGACCTCGATCTGCAGCTCGGCCAGCGCCGCTGGCTGCGTGATGCACAGGCGGAACTCGGCCAGCTCCGGAATCTCCCGCAGGATATCCTCGATCGCCGACGGGAACACGTTGTTGCCGCGGACGATCAGCATGTCGTCGCTGCGGCCCAGCACGCCGCCCTCGGCGAATGCGAACCAGCGGCCGGCGACGCAGCGCCCGCGCGTCAGCCGCACGATGTCCCCGGTGCGGTAACGGATCAGCGGGCTGCCGATGCGGCCGAGGTTGGTGAGCACCAGCTCGCCGGTTTGACCGTCACGGACCGGCGCCAGCGTCTGCGGGTGGATCGCTTCGGCGATGAACTCGCTCTCGATAACGAGCATTCCCCGAGCCGCGGGCGCCAGCTCGACCGGCTCGAAGCCCCAGGCGCCGATCTCGGTCATGCCGGCGTGATCGAAGATGCGCGCGCCCCAGGCGTCCTCGATGCGGTTGCGCGTCGCCGGAATGCTGCCGCCCGGCTCGCCGGCCACGATCAACGCCCGCACGGCTGAGCCGCGCAGGTCCAACCCTTCCGCGGCGGCGACTTCCGCCATGTGCAGCGCGTACGTCGGCGTGCAGCAGACGACCGTGACGGCGTGGTCGAGCAGGTAGCGCAGGCGGGCGGAGGTCGTCATGCCGCCGGCCGACAGGCACAACGCACCCAGGTCGCAGCCGGCCTCGAATGCGCCCCAGAACCCGATGAACGGGCCGAACGAGAACGGAAACACGATGCGGTCGGCGGCGGTCACGTCCGCAGCCGCGTAGATGATCCGCCAGCAGCGTTTAAACCAGGCCCAGCTCTCGGGCGTATCCAGCCAGCGGAGCGGCGCGCCGCCGCCGCTGGCCGAGGTCTGATGCAGGCGTGTGTAGCGCTCCAGCGGGAAGGTCAGGTTGGTGCCGTACGGCGGATGGTCGCGCTGGTCGTGTTCGAGTTCGGCCCGCGTGGTGAAGGGCAGGCGGTCGAGCGGGTCGTGCAGCGGGTCGAAGCGGAGGCCGGCGAACTTGCTGCGGTAGAAGGTGTTGGTCGCGAGGACCTGTTCAAGCAGAGCGGCCAGCTTGCGGCGCTGGAGCTGTTCCAGTCCGCGCGGGTCGAGCGTCTCTTCCTCGGGAACGTGGTAGCCCATGGCAAGCCGCGTCGCTCTTCAGTCCAAGCCCGACGCGCAAGCGAGAGCGAGAGCGATTCACCGCATGGGAGCGAGGCCGTCGCTGGCGCTCGGGCTCGGACCGCGACAGCGAAGCGTTCCGTCGCGTATCGCTTGCAAAGCGGAGCTTTGCACTACGTCTTGCACGCCAGACCGGGTCAGTTGCAGTCGCCGCCGAAGGCGCTCAGCAGCAGCGCCAGGTCGGTCAGCCCCACGGCGCCGTCGTTGTCCAGGTCGCCGATGGCGCGGCGGGCGGCGGGGCCGACGGTGCCGAAGCCGTCGAGCACGCCCACGAGGTCGTCGAGGTCCACGTCGCAGTCGCGGTCGACGTCGCCGGCCTCGCAGTCCGGCTGCGGGCAGCCGTCGTCCACCGTGAACAGCGTGTTCACCACGCAGGTGTACGTGAACGGCAGCGGGTTGCCGAGCGGGTCGGTCAATACGCCCTGGCCGTTCCACTCCATGCTGATGCGGCCGCTCGTGTCCGAGAGCATCTCCACGCCGCCGTTCGCGCCGCTGGGCAGGTACACCGGCGACGTCAGCCCGAACGCGCTCAGGTCGCCCTCAAAGTGCACGGCGTAGATCTCGCTGGTGGAGAACTGGCCCGTGGCGGCGTCGTAGGTCCCCGCAGACGTGCCGGGCAGGATTTCGATCTGGATCGCACCGGTCGTGAACCCGCCGGGCAGCTCCAGCGCGCCGACCGTCTGGTAGTAATCGACGAAGCGGGCGGTACCGCTCGCGGCGTCGACGGCCAGCTCATACTCCGTCTGCGAGATGAAAGCCTGTGTGGCGCCGATCGGCGGCCCGAAATCCAGCGTGAAGTAGCTGTCGCGCTGCGGGTCCTGCGTCGCGAGCAGCGAGACCCCGTCCGCCAGGGCCGCGCTCGCTCCAACCATCGCGCCGAACGCCGCTGTCACGATCCGCCTTGTCCTGTTACTTGCCGGCATGCGCTTCTCCTCGACCGCGCGCGGCACGCCGCGCCGCGCGTGGTGCCCGCTCGCCGTGATTGGTCGCACAGCCTACGTGGCTGTAAGCCTCTCCGCAAGAACACGCCGCTGAACGGTCTGACAAAGAGGCCGCGCGGTTCGCCGGACCGCACGGCCTGGCTGCGCCAGACCGTGCCACCCCGCCGCCAGACCCTGCCAGCTCGCACTCAGGTAACATTGCGTAGACAGTAACGCACCCGGCCGCCTGTCAGCCTTGCCGCGGCGGTTGCCGCTGCGCGGCGGGGATCCCATAGCGATCTGCGAGCTTCGCTGGCCCCGCCGCGTCAAGGCCCGCTGGCACGCCGGTTCGTTATTGCCCTACGGAGCTGTTCGCGCATGCGCGTCGTGTACCTGGCCGCCGGGGCCGCCGGCATGTACTGCGGGAGCTGCCTGCGCGACAACCGCCTGGCCGCCGCGCTGCTGGCCCGCGGCCGCGACGTCCTGCTCCTGCCGCTGTACACGCCGTTGCGGACCGACGAGCCCGACGTCAGCCGGCCCGAGGTCTTCTACGGCGGGCTGAACGTCTACCTGCAGCAGAAATCGCCGCTGTTCCGGCGCACGCCGCGCTTCCTGGACCGCTGGCTCGATTGGCCGGCGCTGCTGCGCGGGGTGGGCCGACTGGCGACGCGTAGGCGGGCGGACGAGCTGGGCGAACTGACGATCTCCGTTCTGAAGGGTCGCGCGGGGGCGCAGCGCAAGGAGTTGGAGCGGCTGATCGCGGCGCTGCGCGGCCTGCGGCCCGACCTGGTCAACCTGCCGAACCTGATGTTCATCGGCGCCGGGCGGGCGGTGCGCGAGGCGCTGGGCGTACCGGTGTTGTGCACACTGAGCGGCGAGGACCTGTTCCTCGACGGGCTGCCCCAGCCGCAGCGCGGCCAGGCGCTGGCACTGATCCGCGCCGCGGCGGATGGAATCGACGGATACCTCGCGGTGACGAGCTACTACGCGCGCCGCTGCATCGAACGGTTCGGCTTGCCGGCGGAGCGCGTGCACGTCGTGCCGCCGGGCGTGTCCATCCTGCACGATCCGCCCGCGCGGGACGCGGACCCCGGACCGTTCACGATCGGCTTTTTGGGCCGGATCGCACCGGAGAAGGGCCTGGCGGAGCTGGCGGAGGCGTTTGCCGTCCTGCGGCGCGCGGGGCGCGCGTGCCGGCTGCGGGCGGCCGGCTGCCTGCCGCCCGGGGAGCGCGACTACCTGCAGCGCGTGCGCAGCCGGCTGAGCGAGCACGGCGTGCAGGGCGGCTTCGAGTACCTGGGCGAGGTCGACCGCGGGAAGAAGCTCGAGTTCCTGCACACGCTCGACGCGTTTTCGATGCCGTCGGTCTACCCCGAAGCCAAGGGCCTGCCAGTACTGGAAGCGCTGGAGCGCGGCGTGCCCGTGGTGCAGCCGCAACACGGCTCGTTCCCGGAGCTGATCGAGGCAACGGGCGGCGGCGTGCTGTACGATCCCCGCGAGCCGCAGGGGCTCGCTGCGGCGATCGCGGGGCTGATGGACGACCTGCCGCGCCGCCGCCGGCTCGGCGCCCGCGGTCGGGCGGCGGTGCGCGAGCGCTTCAGCGAAGCCGTGATGGCTGAGCAGACGTGGGCGGTCTACGAACAGTACGTGTACGCGAGGCGCGCGAATTGAGCGCCGCCGGCAATCCATCCGCAACGCTGCACGCCGAGGAGATTTGCAAGCGTTATCCCACGCGCAGCGGCGAGCTGGTCGTGTTGCGCGAGGTCTCGCTCGCGGTGGATGCCGGCCGGTCGGTCGCGATCATGGGGCCGTCCGGCTCGGGCAAGAGCACGCTGCTGAACATCCTCGGCACGCTGGAGCGGCCGACGAGCGGGCGGGTCACGATCGAGGGCCGCGACCCGTTCTCGCTCGACGAGCGCGAATTGGCCCGCTTCCGCAACCGTCGCATCGGCTTCGTCTTTCAGGACCACCACCTGCTGCCGCAATGTTCGCTGCTGGAGAACGTGCTGCTGCCGACGCTGGCCGACCGCGAGAACCCCGACCGCCTCGACCGCGCCCGTGAGCTGTTGGCGCGCGTCGGCCTGGGCGAACGCACGGACCATCGGCCGGCCGCGCTGTCGGGCGGCGAGCGGCAGCGGGCCGCGCTCGTGCGGGCGATCATCAACGAGCCGGCGGTCGTATTGGCCGATGAGCCGACCGGCAATCTCGACCGCACGACGGCGGCAACTGTAGCCGACCTGCTGGCCGAGCTGTACCGCGGCGCGGGCGTGGCGCTGGTCGTCGTCACGCACAACGATGCCCTGGCGGCCCGCTTCGACTGTCGCTACGAACTGCTCGACGGCCGGCTGGTCAAGCGGTAACGTGTTGGACGGTCCCACACGCCGGAACCGGGGGGCGGAACCGGGCGGGAACGGGTCATGCCATGAGCGCTCGCCGAACGCCGCGCCTCGCCGCGGCCGTACTCCTGCTGTCTCTCGGTCTTTGCGGCTGCAACGACGATCCAAACGCGTGGCGGCGGCGCCTGCGGCCGTTGCCGCCGGAGCCCAAGCCGCCGGCCGCGGCGAAAGACGACCCGGTCCTGGCCGGGACGATCGGCAAGCGGGCCCTGCTGGGCAGCGCCGAGCCGCTGGTGCTGCGCGGCTACGGGTTGGTGGTCGGGCTGGGGGAGAACGGCGGCAGCGACTGCCCGACGGCCATCCGCGAGTATCTGCTCGAATACCTGCAGAAGGAATTCGCGTCGCGCGAGCGGCAGGACCCGTTGGCCGGCATTTCGCCCGGCAAGCTCATCGATTCGCTCGACACGGCCGTCGTGGTGGTGTACGGCAGTGTCCCGGCCGGAGCGCCGCGCGGCACGCTCTTCGACGCACGCGTCGAGGCGCTGGGCAACCAGACGCGCTCGCTGGAGGGCGGCGTGCTGCTGCCCACCGAGCTCAAGCTTTTTGAAGCCGACGCCTCCGGCCGCGGGCTGGTCGCCGGCCGCACGCTGGCCAGAGCCCGCGGTGTGGTTTTCACCAACCCGTTCCGCAACCCCGACCAGCCCGCCGCGACACGCAACGTCCGCGTCGGCTTGCTCCTCGGCGGGGCGCGGACGCTGGAGGAGCGCACGCTGCGGCTCATGCTGGTGGAGCCGTCTTACTCGCTGGCGCGGCAGATGGAGCGGCGGATCAACGAGCGCTTCGGGCAGGATCCACCCGCGGCCGAGGCCATGAGCCAGGGCTATCTGACGCTGCACACGCCGCCCGCGTACGCCGCCCGCCCGGCGCGGTTCGTCGAGCTGGTCACGCACCTGTACGAGGAGAGCACCCCGACGTACTACGAGCGCAAGCTGCGCGACCTGGCTGAGCAGATCGGCAAGCCGGGCGCCAGCTACGCCCACATGTCGCTGGCTTGGGAAGGCATGGGCCGCGTCGCCATCCCCAGCCTCCAGCCGCTTTACCAGCACGACGACCCCGGCGTGAGCTTCCATGCCGCCCGGGCCGGCCTGCGGCTGGCCGACATCACCGCGCTGCCGGTGATGGCCAACATCGCGGCGTCGGCGTCGCATCCGTTCCGGCTGCTGGCGGTTCGCGAATTGGGGCAGTGCGGCCTGCCGCAGGCCGCCGCCCGACTCGCCCCGCTGCTGGACAGCAGCGATCAGGAGATCCGCATCGCGGCCTATGAGGAGATGCTGAACTACGCGCACCCGCGCATCCGCAGCCGCCGCTTCGTCCACCGCCTCGACCCGACGCAGACGAACTTCATGCTGGATGTGGTCAGCTCGACCGGCCGGCCGCTGATCTACATCCGCCGCACGCGCGAGCCGCGCATCGCAGTCTTCGGCGAGCGCGTGCCGGTCTCGCGGCCGATGTTCTATTCGCGCCCGGACGAGCGCGCCTACATCAACGCCCCCGCCCGCACCGACAGCCTGACGGTCTTCGGCGTGACGCAGCCGGGCCGGCGCGTGAGCGACAAGCTGACCGTGAACCCCACCGTCGATGAGCTGATCGCGGCGCTGGCCGCGCCGCCGCTGCCGGTGGGGGAAGGCCGCCTGTCCGGGATCGGGCTGGACTATGCGATGGTGATCGAGGTGCTCGACACGCTCTGCCGGGAGACAACCGTTCCGGCCCGCCTCGTGATGGAGCAGCCGACCCTGACCGAGGTTCTCGGCCCTGCGCCGGAGCGGCCGGAGGCCGACGAACCGACGGCGCCGACGTCCAGGCCGGCCGGGCCGTAGGCGGGTCGGGTTCTGCCCGCCTGACCGAATAGAGCCGCGCGCATATTCCGTCGATCTGCACATGCGGGCGTGAGGGGTGCGGGTGAGCGTCAAGATCGTGGGTGTGGCCCAGCCGCCCACGGCTGGGAGGCCGGGACCGCACAGCCGAGGGCGGCTGTGCCACACGACAGCCGGGTC
>Ga0209172_10001474_pt1 | contig 49603 bp, 47 predicted proteins | sample LarsenN4metaG_FD_184113 | JGI IMG/M metagenome (GOLD analysis project Ga0209172, IMG submission 184113) | Hot spring sediment bacterial and archeal communities from British Columbia, Canada, to study Microbial Dark Matter (Phase II) - Larsen... ... | reverse complement strand
CAAAGGAAGTTTGAAGATGAAACGTTATCGGGCTAGTCTCGACAATGATTTCTTGATGGAAATCCTCGCTTATTCCTTACCTCACACTCTACCACATTCTCTCTCTTAATTTGATGCGTTTGCCCTGGTAAAAATTCATTCATAATTCTGACTTGACTGATTCCCGCTTGGTGGTTGTGGCGGCAAGTAAATCCTCCTAATTAAAACCCCAAAAAATTAGGTGGGTTCGTAGGGTGTCCCGTGCCTTAATAACCTGCTACGTGAAGAGGTTCGTTCGGCACGGCCCACCCTACTACTGTTTCGTCTTACCCTTTTTTAGGTTGACCTACTTATCTTATCCAAAATGGCGCTTCCCATCAATATTCAAGTGATGGTTAATTACTATAGAGGTTTGGTAGTGGCAATTCATCAATTACCACTACCTCCGATAATTTTAGCATAGATCACCTATTCCAATTCTAACACATCTTCATATAACCAATCAATAGCCCCGCGCCAATTAACGCTGGTTAACTCCAATTCATCCCCTTTCTCATAGGTGAAAACTTCCCACCTTCCCTCGGTATCCCGGCGGTAGCAATCCACTTGGATAGAATCAGAGCTGATTAACACATATTCTTGCAGGGTTTCGATTTGCTGGTAGTCGGCGAATTTTACGCCTCGGTCAAATTTAGCCGTTGACGGCGATAAAACCTCCACAATTAATTTAGGATAACTGACGAAATCATCAGCTAAATTTTTATCCCGGTGGTCACAAGTCACCATCACATCGGGATAGTAATAGGAATTGGCTGCGGCAATTTGGACTTTCATATTTTCTATGAAAGCGCGACACCCTGTCCCCCGGATGTGATTTCGCAGCAAGGCAAACATATTCCCGGCAATGGTGCCATGCGCTTGGCTGCCTCCCGCCATTGCATAAACTTCGCCTCGAATATACTCATGGCGGATGGGACTGACTCGCTCCCCGGCTAAATAGTCAACCGGGGATATCTGGAAGTATTTTTTACTAGCTGTCATTTGGTTTGCTGATTTAGGCATATTTATTATCTCTAGCTTAACCAATTAATTGCTGATTTGTCAAGGTTGTTTGAGGAATTTGGGACAGTAAAACCATGTTTACTATCCCAAATTAAAAATATGTGTTTTGAGGAGTGATTTAATCGATTTTGATTTTGGCGAGGGAAGAGTTTTGATAGTAGTGACCGAGGATTTGTTGATAGTTGTAACCTTGGCGAGCTAAATTGTAGGCGCCCCACTGACTCATCCCGACACCGTGACCGAAACCTCTACCGTAGATGGCGAAGGTGTTGCCGTTGGGGTTGATGGTAAATAGGGTGCTTCTGAGGTTGAGGAGGCGTTGGAGTTGTTCGCCGCTGAACAGGCGTTCGCCATCGGATCCGTAAGCCCGCACAGAAATCACCCGTCCGGTTTTAGACATGCGTTCTGGTTTAATGGCAGAGATATTCCCCACCCCCATCAGGTTGGTGAGTTGGGCGCGAGAAATGCTACTGTTCCACTCATAAACGGGGGCTCCGGCGTCATAGTCGGGAACACCACGCAAGTAAGGACGCGGTTCTGACCACACATCCTCTACATTTTCCGTGTGACCCCCAGAGGAAGAGTGAAATACGGCTTCAATAATTTGGCCGTTGTAGGTGAGGACTTGGCCTTTCGTGGCTTCGACTGCGGCTTGGGTGGTGTTGGCTTCGCTTTCCAAACCTTTGTAAACCTGCCATGCTTGGGTATCGCCCACATCATAGATACTATTGCCATACCGATCGCGCTGGTAGAGAGCGTAGGAACGAGCGGCGACGGCTTGAGCTTTGAGAGCTTCTTGGGGCCAACTGGGGCTCATTTCCGCACCGATGACACTGGAGAGGTATTGTTCTAAATCTACGATATTGACAGCGGTGAGGGTGCCGCCCCCCCCAGAAGACGCGCTGGGGACGAGGTGGATGCGACCGCGATACCAGCGATCGCCGATATAAGCATAACCGCCATTAGAAGGCTCAATCCAAATTTGGCCAGTTTGCCAGCGATCGAGCGCCACCGTACCGCCCCTCGGTTCCGCATAATAAGAACTCATCGCCGGGATCTGTCCCAAAGTGCGTCCCGAGGCATCCCGAACCACAGCGGCGGTAGAAGTGCCGATTTTTACCTGGTTGACGCCTTCAATAATGGCAACTCGGAGCAGGAGGGCGGCTTGAGCTGGAGCCAGCATCAGGAACCAGAAAAATACCACCAGCCACCAGGAGACTTTTTTGGCAACTCGGGGCAAGGATAATGGAGACAAGGAGAATGGAACCATAATCAGGGCGTCAAGCAAGATGGATTACGTCTGAAATCAGGGTAAAATAAAATTTAAGCGATATGGGTAATTTTGTCCCTAGTTGGAGGAGAAACCGGGTTTCTGCGACAATCTATGTTTCATACGGAGGACTTGGTTAAGAAACCCGGTTTCTGTCGGACAAAGGACAAATGACCAATGACCAATGACCAAAGTCCTATGGGGTGAGTTGAGCAAGTGCAGGTAACATTTCTCGGAACTTCGTCGGGGGTGCCGACGCGATCGCGCAACGTCTCGAGCGTAGCTCTCCGACTGCCCCAGCGGGCAGAAGTTTGGCTATTTGACTGCGGCGAAGGCACCCAACATCAGATTCTTCGCAGCGACATCAAAATCAGCCAGTTGCGACGCATCTTTATCACCCACATGCACGGAGACCACATCTTCGGCTTGATGGGACTCCTTGCCAGTTGTGGTTTAGCGGGCAACCCTGAAAAGATAGACATCTATGGCCCAAAAGCTCTGAGTGAGTATCTGCAAGCCTCCACTCGTTATTCCCACACCCATTTTTCCTACCCGATCGAAGTGGCTTACCACAAACCGGGCATCATCTATGAAGACGACGAGTACATCGTCAAAAGTGGTCGCCTCGAGCATCGCATCCCCGCATCCGGGTATCGGGTAGAAGAAAAAGACCGACCAGGACGCTTCGATGCCGAAAAAGCAGCCGCAATGGGGATTCCCTTTGGGCCGCTGTATGGACAGCTCAAGCGGGGGGACACCATCACATTACCCGATGGCCGCAAAATCGATGGCCGCGAGTTCACCGGACCAGTGCAAGTGGGGCGAAAAATCGCCTATTGCACCGATACCGTATTTTGTGAGGGAGCGGTGGAACTGGCGCAAGACGTTGATTTGCTGATTCACGAAGCCACTTTCGCCCATAAAGATGCGCAGATGGCATACGATCGGCTCCATTCCACCTCCACAATGGCAGCCCAAGTGGCTCTAGCAGCGGGAGTCAAGCAACTAATGCTCACTCATTTTAGCCCCCGCTACGCTCCCGGCAATGATATTGTTTTAGAAGATTTGCTCGCCGAAGCCCGTGCCATCTTCCCGAATACGGATATGGCCCATGACTTTTTCACCTATGAAGTGCCACGCCGAGACAGCGAAACGCCGCCCCAGTCTCCACCAGTGCCAGACAAACCCCAAAAATCAATCCGTAGGGGGTAAGTATTCCCCGCTAGTGTCCCCCGCGACAGTGACAATTAGGGAGATCGCACTTTAACGGCACAGGTAGTTCAGTTTCCCTGTCCAGCTCACATTCATTCCCCATCTCTGGGGGAGACGAGTCTAAGGTGAGAGCTTAAGACTGTTTATGTTCACTAAAGCGGAGACGTTCTGAGATATTTCTCAGTTGGGCTTGATTGTTGACAGGGACGCGGGGGAGGGGTAACTCAGTGTTTGGCCAAGAAATTAAATTAAAGCAGGGGCAGGCTCCTGGGGGTAAACCTCTGATGGGTAAAGGAATGGGTAACTGGCAACGAGCGCATAAAATCAGCTCCCAGGCGGGGGAGAGGAGTTGGGAAATCGTTTCGCTGGTTCCATCTAGATAACAGTCACCTGCATCTGGGGCGGCAATAAGCTGCCAGCATTCCTCAAATTCGCGGGAATAACGTTCCCCGCTGAAAACAGGTTGTGGCAGTAACGTAGCACTGCCATTTCTGATCACGATTTTTTTCCCCAGCAAAAACCAGTAGGCTAAATACTGTTTTACTTGATATTCTGATGCCATATTTATGAAGTTATTTATGGGTGCTTTTGGGGAAGAAACTCTGTTGTGCTAGCTCCGTGGGCAGGCAATTTTTTGCCTGAGAGTCGGGGGTAATTGTGATATAACTCTAACAGATATGGCGTCAAATGTGCTGGGGTAACTCAGTCGGAACTGGGGGGGAGGCGGGTGCCCAGACGGCTGAGATTGAGGGCGTGACCGCCGGTGACGAGGTAGGTGGTATGGGCGATCGCCCCCACAGAACGCACCAGGGAGCCGAGGCGATCGCGAAACTTCCGCCCCGAAGGATAAGCAGGCACCACCCCCCAACCCGCCTCCTCCGCCACAAAAATCACATCACCCACCTCCGCGCAAGCTAAAATCAAGTCCCGCTGCATCTGCTCCCAAGTGGCATCCTCTTCCGCCAAGAGATTTGCCACCCAAGTCCCCAGGGAATCCACCAACAAACAGCTATCTTTTGGCGCTTCCAAGAGCGCTTCTGCTAGCAGGATCGGCACTTCCCAAGTTTTCCACCTTTGGTGGGAGCGGCGATACACATGCTTGGCAATTCGAGCCACCCAGTCGGAATCGTTCTGATTTACCCTCGCCGTCGCTAGGTAAATCTTCGGTTTATGAGTCTCGATGGCCAGCATTTCCGCCCATTCGCTTTTGCCAGATCTGGCAGGACCTGTCACCAAAATCACCCGGGGCGTAGTAGCTTCTTCCGCATTCATGCCTAAAATAAGAGATAGCTTAACTAGCAATTTTCTCAGTAATCCCAAATGCCCGACCCAGCAATTTCGGCCATTATCTGCACCCACAATCGCGATGCCTACTTGGGCAGTGCGATTGACAGCTTGCTAGGGCAGGATTTTCCAGATTTTGAAGTAGTGGTGGTAGATAACGCCAGCACCGATCGCACTCGCGCTGTCGTCACCGATCGTAGCCGCAACTCTGGAGTGCAATACATCTACGAACCCACCCTCGGTCTTTCCGTGGCTCGCAACACCGGCGCCCGGGTTGCCAGGGGTGCAATACTAGCTTATCTTGATGACGATGCCATTGCTAGCCCCACTTGGTTGAGCGTCCTCTACCGAGCCTATGAGCAAAACCCAAACCTAGCTATAGCTGGGGGTAAAGTTACCTTGATTTGGCCAGAAGGAGTGACGCCGCCCCAGTGGCTATCTGAGGGGCTAGCAGGCAACTTGGGGGCATACGACCTGGGAGCGGAGATAGTAAACATCGACACCCCAGGACAGACTCCCAGGGGGTTAAACTACTCCATCCGCCGCACCTTCCTCGAGCAAATTGGCGGTTTTAATCTAAATCTGGGTCGCATCGGCAAAAAATTGCTCTCTAACGAGGAACTCTATGTTACAGAGCTGGCTCTCCAAAGCGGCTGGCAAGTCGCCTATATCCCAGATGCCCATGTGGCGCACCATGTAGCTCCCGAACGCTTACAACCATCTTGGTTTTGGGAGCGGTCTTGGTGGCAAGGCATTAGCGAGTGTTACCGAGAGCAGTTACGAGGGCAAGCGGGAGCTGGTCAAATTCGCCGGGGGGGCGAACGGTTGGTGCGGGGCATCTACAAAAGTCTGAAATTTTGGTCAAACCCGGCGCTCCGCTTCGATAATTTAGTATATAGCTACGGTCAAATCGGTTATTTGACTGCCGCTATCTCTGGGATGGTTCGCACCACAGCGCCCACAGGCAATGAGTAAGCATGAGGTATAAAGGATAGAAGACTGCCCCGAACCGTCAGGGAGTGCGTTGCTAATCGCCCTTTTCTTCCCACCAGGACCCGTGCTGGGGACTAATCGGCAATTGCCCGTGGCACCCCAGTAGGTTGGTCGAGAGTCCTTCCTATCTCATCCATCAAGGCTGTTGCCTCAATTCCGAGCCGTTGCTTTCAACCCTAGTAATATGACCTCTACGCCATCCAAGGTTCCTGTTTCTGTCCTGATCCCCGCCAAAAACGAAGAACTTAATCTGCCCGCTTGCCTCGCCAGTTTGGAGCCAGCAGACGAAGTGTTTTTGGTCGATTCCCAAAGCAAGGATCGGACTGTAGAAATTGCCGAAAGCTACGGCGCCAAAGTTGTGCAATTCCACTTTAGCGGTCGATGGCCAAAAAAGAAAAACTGGGCATTGGAAAACCTCCCCTTTCGCAATGAATGGGTTTTAATCGTTGATTGCGATGAGCGCATCCCTCCCGAACTGTGGGCAGAAATCAGCATCGCCATCCAAAACCTGGATAGTGATGGCTACTACCTCAATCGCAAAGTTTTCTTTCTCGGTGCTTGGATCCGCCACGGCGGTAAGTACCCGGACTGGAATCTCCGCCTCTTCAAGCACAAAAAAGGCCGCTATGAAAATCTGGGCACGGAAGAAGTCCCCAACACCGGGGATAACGAAGTTCACGAACACGTGATTTTAGCCGGTCAAGTGGGCAACCTGAAAAATGATATGATTCACGAAGATTTCCGGGACATTTACCAATGGTTGGAGCGGCATAACCGTTATTCTAACTGGGAAGCTCGGGTGTATCTTAATGTCCTGACCGGGGAAAATGCCCAAGAGACCATCTCTGCCAATCTGTTCGGAGATGCGGTGGAGCGCAAGCGCTTTTTAAAACAAATTTGGGTGCGTTGGGTGCCTTTTAAACCGACGCTGCGGTTTATTTTATTTTATATCATCCAGCTCGGCTTTTTAGATGGTAGAGCCGGTTATATCTACGCTAGGCTCTTGGCACAATACGAGTATCAAATCGGTGTGAAGTTGTACGAGCTGCGGCGGTTTGGCGGTCGATTGAACCAAGAGCAAAAGCCTCTAGATAGTGAGCAATCATCATCTCAGTCGCGATCGTCACAAGTGAAAATTGGTAGTTGATATGATTTTGTCTGGGGGGGAAAAGAAACCGGGTTTCTGCGATAATCTTGGGATCCTAACCCAGATTTAGTTAAGAAACCCGGTTTCTGAGGGGGGAGAAGACCAATGACCAATGACAAATTGCCTCCACCGGTGCTGGATGCGCCGCCAATGGTGGATTTGCGTCAGTACAATCAATCCTGGTTTGACCGGGGCCGTCCCGGTTGGGTAGTGTTGCTCTGGTGGTTTGTGCAGGCGGTGACTTTTCCTCTGACGCCGCAACCCCTGCATTTTTTGCGCTGCTTGATTCTGCGCCTGTTTGGGGCCCGTCTAGGACGGGGGGTGGCAATCCGCCCCACGGCGAGGTTTACTTATCCGTGGAAAGTGACGATCGGCGATTATTCCTGGATTGGCGATGATGTGGTGTTATACAGCTTAGACCACATTTCTATCGGTTCTCATTGCGTCATTTCCCAAAACACCTATATTTGCACCGGTTCTCACGACCCCCAAGACCGGGCTTTTGGTTTGGTGACGCAGGCGATCGCGATCGGTAATGGCGCCTGGATCGCCGCCGACTGTTTCATCGGACCGGGAGTACAAATTGGCGCCAACGCTCTCATCGGCGCCAGAAGCAGTGTTTTTAGCCACATGCCTGCAGCTACCGTCTGCTGGGGGAGTCCCTGTCGTCCCCAACATCCCCGCGTCCACCCCCAATCACAAGATTAGTCCTTAGTCATTTGTCATTTGTCCCTGGGAGACATTGGACAAGGGACAAGTGACAAAGGACAAATAACCAAAACATCATTCATTCATATTTTTGTAAGTCGCTACCGCTGAAGGAGAAATGCGATTCAAGTAGCGGAATATCCAATATTTGAAAACCGTATCCAAAATCACCGGGAAGGTAGCGATAAACAAGAAGATAAACTCCCGGTTTTCCGGTAAACCCAAATGGCGAGAAATCCCCTCCAAAATTACTTCCCAGCCGTGGGGTGAGTGGAAACCCACGAATATATCCGTAAACAAGATAATGATAAAAGCCTTAGCGCTATCGCTGAGACCATACACCAGTTCATCGAGAAAAGTCCTGAATATGGCAATTTGGCGGCGACTCTTAGCCAAAAAAATCATCACAGCTATAGCCGAAAAAATATCAGCGAAAACATTTTTGATGGCATCAGCACTTCTTCCCTGATATTCTTCGGCTAATTCTCTGGCTTTTTCCCTGACTTTCGCCTCGATTTCTGCTTCTGATAAATTTTCAATGTGCCATCGATGAGGATGGGCGATTTCTTGAGCCGGTTCTGGGTTTTCTTCTCCTTCCGGGGTTAAAGCGTTTTCCTGGGTGAGATGTAATTCTGCCATCTCCACGGCCAGAATTTTTTCAAATTTTAGTTTTTCTTCATATCTTTGTAATTCCTCCAATGCCTCGGCTTCCATATCCACATTGATAAATACTTCTGTGGCATTGCCGACAAATCTATCGTAGGTCGGACCAACAATAAAATTTTTCGATATTTGTTGTGTCAGTAAAGGAATCAGGATGATGAGCAAGATAAATTTTAAAGATATGACCGTTTTCGTCTTAGATTTGCGAAAATCTTGCACCACTTCATCTTCAGCTTTGGGGTCTAACTCTCTTTTAAATCTGTCTAGAGTTCGCAAGATAGACCGAGGCAAAAAGCTGGTTTGATCAACAATATTTTTACTTTTGCCGCCCCCTGGAGTCGCCGCCCCCTGGCCTATCTTAGCAGATTTCACATCTACGGCCACAGCTCCCGGTAGTTCGGTGGCTCCTGCAACCGCACCAGATTTTGGGGGAATAGACACCAAAGATGTGGCGGGAGGAGAGACGCGATCGGGAGTAGGTGCGGCAGCTAAACCATGATATCTGGCTACTACCTCATCGATGAAAGCCAGCTTATCTATAATCAGCTTATCTTGGTTAGATAAGGGCAGGGTCTTACCGTTGACGTTAGCCGAGTCGGCGCTGACAACCTTTCTGTTTTTCGGGGTAAAAGTTTGCAGGTAGATATCAGCCACAGAGCGGCTATTTCTAAATTCTGTAAGCCGGACCTTGATAATATCGAGGTTGCGGCGCAAGTCCGCATCAAAGTGGGAGTAAACGGTATCGCCGTAAGTAGATGATGCTTGGGAAATTTTGCCGCCATTAAAATGCTGGTCTTCAATGGCTTTGATGGCGAGGGCAGCATCAAACGCCAGGTCAAGAGAGCGTAGGGGTGTTTGCAAAAACCACTGTTCGATCGCTAGCAGGGGTTTCTTAATCATTGATATAGGTTTTTTCATCGATAAATATCTCAGTTGGTGAGGTGATTTTCTGGAATTATATCCCCTCCATATGTATCCCAGGACACAGCAACGCAGGCAAAATCAACTTTTGGGACTGCAACCCGCATTCATCTGCCTAGACCACCCTCGCCGTCAGAACCAATAGCGCCTCCCGGTGCGGCGAAACCTGACCCCAGCCAATCAGGGGTAAGGACAGGGAGCCTGTGGGGGACAACTTTAGATTTAAAATCGTATGATAACAAATCAGCGCTGAGGATAATCGGTGGCCGCAGTCGTAACATTTGAATCAGTTTGGATTTCTGGCCCCTCTCGCAGTGGGAAAACCACAGAGTTGCTCAAGTGCTTTCGCCACTTGATGGACCTGTGGAGTGAAACCAGGAAAACTGACCCCTTACCCCGGAATCAAAATTCGCCTTTATGGGCCGAGCCACCCATACTGGTATTAGGGGCGACGGGGGATAACCGCTTGGAACTGGCGCAGCGACTGGATGAAGCCACTGGGAACCGGTATGCGGTGAAATCTACTACTCCCTTGGGTTTTTTTCAAGAAGAAGTGAGTTTATTTTGGCCGATGCTGATTGAGAGTCTGAATTTACAGGCTCAATACCCGTTACAACTGCGCCCGGAGACAGAGCAGGAGTTAGCGACCTTGCTGTGGCGTCCCCACCTGGACGAGGAGAACTGGCCGTGGGTGGGGGTGAATGAGTATCGTTTGGTGCGCAACACTTTAGACTTGATGCAGTTAGCGGCTTTTGCGGGGATAGAAGCGGAGCAAATACCGGATATCCTCCAGTTAGGACTGCCTGATGAGCCTTCCCCCGGCTTGTGGAAAGGGTTGGCATCATTGCAGAGTCGGTGGCGGCAATGGTGTTTGCAGCGGGGTTTGCTCAGTTATGGGATTATTTGCGAGCTGTACTGGCGCTATTTGCTGCCCAACCGGACTTACCAAAGTCATTTGCTCCGCCGGTATCGCTGGGTGTTGGCGGATGATGTGGATGAGTATCCCGCGATCGCCCGCCATTTGTTTGATTTCCTCCTGGACCGGGGGGTGGTGGGGGCGTTTACTTTTAATCCGGAGGGGGGAGTCCGTCTGGGTTTGGGTGCGGATCAGAATTATCTGGGTGGTTTGCCGGTGGGTCGAACCGGTAGGTCTGCGCAGCCATCGCTCAGGACGATCGAGCTGTCGCCTCCAGAGGCGGGAATGGGGGCGGCTGGGCGGGATGGCGTGGTAGAGCTGGTAATGTCTGGGGTGGGGGGGGATGATCTGGATGCTCTACTGGGAGATTTTGCCCCAGAGGCGAGTTGGGGGGAAAGAGGAGCCTCGGGGGTTCATCCTCAGAAAAAAGTGTTTTCGATTCAAACGGTGTCTCGGGGGGAAATGCTGCGGCAGATGACGGGGAAAATTGCCGAGGCGGTGAGGCAGGGTGTGGCTCCCGAAGAGATTGCGATCGTGGCGGCGGGTTTGGATGAAATTGCTCGTTATACGATTATCCAAAGCCTGAACCGTTATGGGGTGCCCGCCTATTCTCTCAATGACCAGCGGCCCTTAGCCAGCTCGCCCATAATTCGGGCGTTGCTGACCTTGCTGGCTGTGATTTATCCGGGTTTGGGTCGTTTGGTGGACAGGGACGCAGTGGCGGAAATGCTGGTGATTCTTAGCGGTCATCCCCGGAAGCAACCGGCGATCGACCCGGTAAGAGCTGGGTTACTGGCCGATCGCTGCTATGTTCCAGCCATTGAATCATCAGGTGACACAACTTATCGCCCCCAGTTGTTGCCAGTTACGGCTTTTGCCCGGTGGGACCGGGTGGGATATGGTGCCACTACTGCCTATGACCAGATTTTGCAATGGCTCACCGAGCAACGCCACCAACTAGAACAGCGTCTAATTGCCAATCCCCGCATAGTTTTAGACCGAGCCAGCCAAAAGTTTTTACTCTCTGACCATCATCTCCCTTTTGACCAGCTCGCGGCCCTGCGAGAGTTGATGGAAACAGCGGCTCATTATTGGGAAGTGCTAGAGCGACTGAACCGCCACGATCATCAAGTGCCAGAATATGTGACTGTGGGGCAATTTATCCAGATGTTGCGCCAAGGAACCGTCACCGCCAACCCTTTCCCGGTAACAACTGGAATTCAGAAAGGGGTGACAATAGCTAATATCTATCAATATCGAGTTACCCGGTGTCATCACTCTTGGCATTTTTGGATTGATGTCGGTTCGCCTTTATGGAGTCAAGGAGGAGCCGCCTCTTTGTTTGGCTCCCAGTTGTTCCTCCAGGAATGGTCTGGGAAAGCCTGGACTGCGGAGGATGAGCAACAGGCGGACGCCGAAAGGCTGCGACGGATTTTGTTAGATTTGCTGTTGCGGGTGGGAGATAGTCTTTATCTCTGTCATAGCGATTTATCTGCCAGCGGTCAAGAACAAACCGGCCCCCTGTTGGCTTTTGTCAATGCCATTATCTAGATTTTTGCCCCACTATTGCCATCTGAATTACAGTTTTTTCTGCACAAGCTGTAACTAATTTCATTGTTCATACAAAGCATGTTCATTAGGGTGTTCCCGGACTCTCCATTAAGCGATTATAGTTAACTCAATTAAGAATGAGACAAACCTTGAGAGTTGCCCTCTATCCCCCAACCCCTTTCTCCCAAAAAGGGAGAAAGGGGAGTAAGAGAGGGAAGAGGGGGAAGAGGGGGAGGAGGGGGAAGATTACTCCCCCACACTCCCCACACTCCCCACACTCCCCCGTCTCCTTTTCCCCCCTCTCCCTAACTGGTCGAGGCGATGCACTGAGCCCTGAGCGCAGTCGAAGGGAGCGAAGTCGAAGGGTCGAAGTGGGACGGGGGTGAGGGCAATATCGAATGTTTCATTTTTATTGGAAATGACTATAATTGCGCCGGTTCTCATCACGGAAAGTGTGCAGGCTGCCGGATTTGAGAGATGGTTGTCTCTCCATTTACTGCCTGAGTTATCCTCCCCGTCGATATTACAGCCTGTTCAACAGTGATTTAACACATTGCCCTCACCCTAAATCCCTCGACCAGGGAGGGAGAGGGACTTTGAGGGCCGCTCAGATTATTTCTGAACAGGCTGTAATTATGGATAACGCGCCCATTCATCGAAAGAAGGTGATTAGAGAATTGGCCGAGTGGGCTGGTCATCAAGTATTATTTTTACCCAAATACTCACCAGAATTAAATGACATAGAGCCTGATTTTAGTGCTTTAAAGAGAGCCAAAATGTATGCAAGTCCTGACAAATATATCGACGAAATTATCCGAGAGTATTGCGCCCGATAATATCTTACTTTTATTTGAAAAAACTATAATTTGACATCAGCACCGGAAGCCGAGAAATAATTGTTATTTCTCCCCATTCTCCTCGGAGGTAATATTCCTTGTCATTTCTGGAAAATTCCTCTATGTTACCATAATCGATGCTTCCATCTATCCCAGAAATTGCCCTCATTTTGTTAACTAGGGTGTATTGTTGGGGCTGAGGGAATTTGATGGTCATCTTCCGATAACAATACTGTTCCCCTGGTAAGGGTGGGGTGTAGAGGGGGTGATTTTCCGTCAGCACAGCTTCTATGAGGATTTCTACCACAGAACCTTGCGCCTTAATCCCCAAAACATAGCTATCTTCTAGGTAAATATTTTCAAAGCCTGGAAATTGCCAGTAGTTTATAGTTGCCATATAAATAGAAAAATCATTCTCAATCAGCGCTTTAGTCAAGCACTTTTTTTATTATACCACATAGGGGGGCTTCTGGTTCCAGTGGGTTGGAGAAAAAAACCCCCCAGACTAAACTGGGGGGGAGAAATACTGTTTAGTTAGAGACTACACCCATCCCTGGCATTCCAGGGGGAGCAAGTCTTTATCCAGAGGCCATGTCCCAATGGGATAGTGAATTAAAGATGACCCCTGTCCAGCTTTAATCACATCTTCTGCCACTCCCAGGGCAGCAATAGCTTCACCCGCACTCATTAAGCTGGAGGTAGCCCCTTCAACTAGGATTTCCCGGAACAGCTTCACATATGCAGGTTCATTCACCTGATTAAAAGCTGACTCGTAAGTAAACTCCATTTTGACTTGTTGAAGCTCTTTTGAGTTGGGCTTCTGGATGTTAAAATACAGGCAGATGCCCTCATTAGGATGGTGACGAAGCACCAAGCGGCTGGGTTGGTTTGCTGAGGCAAACTGCTGCTTAAATACAACCTCTATTCCCGTCCACTTAGCAGGCAAAGCCTTACCAGTGATTAGCTTAAAGGATATCCCCCTCAAGTTTTTTAAGGTGGACTCCAGCGTAACGGCGGCTAGGGTAGGAGCCTGAGAATTGGGGTTGCCGCATTCGTCGTGATAGCCGATGTATTGGCCAAAGATGGGTTGAGCAGAAACTCGCAGGGATAGGATGGCATTTTCCCTGTTGGCTCTTAACAGCTCTTCATCAAAAGATGGCGGTATAGCTGTGATTATTTGCCCCAGCATAGGTAAGATTAAATGACTGTGCATGTCAGTCCAACTGCCGGCCCGGAGAGATTCAAAGAAGTTCCCCCTATCCTTGCCCACGAGAAGACTCTCTAAGGCGTAGCAGCGGATTTCTGATACAAAGCGCCGCTGAAGTAGGTGCCCAAATGGGCTCTGGCGAAACGCCACTAGATTGGCAAAACATTCCTTTGAACCAAAGTGTTCTGCTACCAAAAAATTACTCATGCCATTGATGGAAATGGCTTCTTGCAAAGCATTTGTCTCGTCTATCGAAGAAGCTACCGGCTTTTCAGCTACTACTGTTATGCTGGTTGTATCCAGAACTCTGAGACTATTTAAGGCGCTGGGGTAGCATGAAGGTGGCAATGCTAAATATGCTATTGCCGAGCTATCCCCAATTTGTTCACGCAACTTGTTTTTCATCTGAAACCTCCAAATTTAGATTCATGTACAAAACTTTTTCTTGAACAAAATCAAGCCAATCGCTTTCCGTGTAGCCCTTCGGCACACTGTTTTTGGCTAGCATAGCCTCCCACATTTTGGAGGCAAAGGTATCGGTATCCCAAGGCTCCATAGCCAAGGCGATAATCTTCATACTGTTTAGCTGCCCCGTTTTATGGAGAATCAGCAATGCTGGCAGGATTTGACGCTGGCTCAAATCCCCGCTAGACCCATGTAAAATAAGCGTTTTAGCCATGACATTTTCCCTCTTTGGAACTATTTCTAGTTTCTAGCAAATTCCCAGCCTGATTGTAAATTGAGTTATGTAGAATCAGGTGGAGTCAATATCGCGATTATGGCGTGGATTAGAGGCGCAGTTCGCGCCTCTAGGTTGTATATCAACCAAACCACACCGATGGTGATATGGACTCAGGAGAACGCTGGTTCACAACCCGCCAGATGGCGTGGAATATATCCATCTCACCGAGTCGAATCTCTGCCATAACCATCTGGCAGATTTCCGGGTTGGCGCAGGCTTCCTGCATGGAGTTGGGCAGTAGTTCGGCGCAATCCCGAATCTTGGCAGAAAGGCGATCGTCTGCGGTTGGTGCTGCTTGGAAATGTGCTTTCATATTGTCCTCCGGGTTTAGTTGAATCTCTATTACCTCGACGTTACCGCACCAAAAATCAACTGTCTATCGACTTAGGTGGACTTAGGTAGTGGCGGGTAGTTTGATGGAATTAGTAGGGATATATAGACCCAAATAGAAGCAGGTAGAGTTAGGTAGATTTAGTCCAAATTGACTTAGCAATTTAACCCTAACCGCTTATAATATGGATATAGGCGCGAGTGCGGATGACGGACAAAAAATCCGCAACCACCCGCTGCCTGTATATATGTATCGTGCGCGAGAGAAAATTTTATGCCGATGCCAATAAATCCAAAAGCAGAAGAAGAGTTCCTGAACGCAATGGCAGACCAATGGGGCTTTGTGGGTCTGCGCAAGCTGGTATTCGTCCAGCGCTTCCTCACCGCCAATGATGACCTCACTAGGCAAGCACTGGCAAATGTTTTAGATCCGAAACCCGACCCTGAGAATCCCGACTCTGACAAGTTCGAGCAACCCGTAGCCGACTGCTTAAGGCAGATATTTCCAAAACTTGAGGCTGAAGGGTGCAAATTTAACGGCGCCACTAGAGATAAGGTGGAAATAGCCAAAACTTGGTTGCGGGGAATCGTCTATCTTTGGTATCAACTGAAGAAGCAGGCGACACCCACCACCCAAATGGGGCCGGTACTGGCGAAACCGGGGCAAACCCTGAATATGTGGAAGCCGGAGACGCAGTATCGCAAAGAAGTACCTGTGGGGAGCCAGATTCAGTTTGAGGTAAATTTGGAACGTGACGGCTACCTGCTGCTGCTGGAAAAAGGCACATCGGGACAAATGTGGTGTTTGTGCCCCTCATTTTTGGCGCCCCAAGCGCAACTATCAGCAGGCGTGGCGCGGTTGCCCCAAGAGACGGGGCGTGTAAAATACTTTACCCTCACTGGTGATGGCGGGAAGGAGGAGATTGTGGCCCTCATCGCCAAGGAACCGCCACCCCTCCCCTGGCTACCCACAGGGAATCAGCCCCCGTTAGAGTTGAACCAAGACCACCTCAACGACTTGCTATCGTATTTGAATCCCCGCCCCGATTGTCAGGTTTGGTACACAGACTATATGGTGACGAAACCTAGTTCGTAGTTGGGCTTCAGCCCTCTTTCTTAGGTTCGTAGTAGGGCTTCAGCCCTCTTGATTAAGTTCGTAGTAGGGCTTCAGCCCTCAATCTTAAGTTCGTAGTAGGGCTTCAGCCCTCAATCTTAAGTTCGTAGTTGGGCTTCAGCCCTCTTGATTAGGTTCGTAGTAGGGCTTCAGCCCTCAATCTTAGGTTCGTAGTAGGGCTTCAGCCCTCTTGATTAAGTTCGTAGTAGGGCTTCAGCCCTCTTGATTAAGTTCGTAGTAGGGCTTCAGCCCTCTTGATTAAGTTCGTAGTAGGGCTTCAGCCCTCTGGATTAAGTTCGTAGTAGGGCTTCAGCCCTCTTGATTAAGTTCGTAGTAGGGCTTCAGCGCTCTTGATTAAGTTCGTAGTTGGGCTTCAGCCCTCTGGTGAGAAAATAACCTTTTTTTGGGCTAAAGCCCTACTACAAACCTATGAGGGCTCAAGCCCTACTACAAACCTATGAGGGCTAAAGCCCAACTACAAACCTATGAGGGCTAAAGCCCTACTACAAACCTATGAGGGCTAAAGCCCTACTACAAACCTATGAGGGCTAAAGCCCTACTACAAACCTATGAGGGCTAAAGCCCTACTACAAACCTATGAGGGCTAAAGCCCAACTACAAACCTATGAGGGCTGAAGCCCAACTACCACCCCACACCCCCAAAACCCACCACCCCCACCATCAAACCACCATGACGCAAGAACTTACAGACCTGAGAAACTACATCCTAGATGGTCGCTATGAAGATGCTTTGACTCTATTAGATGAACTGGAGGGGATGAGCAAAAAAGCCACAATGCGCACTATCAGAAGTTATGCCGTTAGGCTCCTAGTTCACTTAATCAAAAATCAAGTGGAGCAGCGGCTGACTAACTCTTGGGCAGCTTCGATTAGAGATTCAGTATTGGAAATTCAAGACCTGAATTTGAAGAGTAATCAAAACTCCTACTATATTAACGCCGATGAATGGGAGGATTTCCTAGAAACCGCCTTGGAGGATGCAGTTTTTGCTGCCAGTGCGGAAGTGGCGGGAGGCATATATAAGCCCGCTCGGCTGATGGAGATGATAAACCAAGACCAGATTATTAATTTAGCACAGAAAATGCTAAATTTGACTTATAACCAGTCGGGGAAACTGTTGCGTAGGGCGATAAATGAGGAATTTGCCCAACTCCCAGGGGGGGAAGAGTGGAATTTAGAATCATCCTAGGGGATGGTATGTAGGAGAATGGCCAAAATACACCTGCTGGTGAAAAACCTGGTTCGTAGGGGCGAAGCAGGAGCGCCCAGAGATTATGATTGTGACAGAAAATATCCTTCGCGGATGCTTCGCCCTTAATTCCGCAAATAATTTTTTTGTTTAAGTCGGAGGTTATTGGCGGTAGAAGAGGGGGCACGGCATTATTGGTCCCTAGGTTAGATGCGAGAGGTTGAGGACGCCGTGCCCCTACAACCCCACACCCCCAAAACCCATACCTGAGATATAACAGACGATGGAAAAATGGTAGGGGCACGGCATCATAAATATTTTTCATCAAACCTAGATATGAATAACGCCGTGCCCCCAGACACATAAATAATAAACCTATACTATAATAATTATATACCTGCTTTCGCGGGAATGAGAGACAATTTTTCTGCCAAAATAATCATAATTCATATAAGACAGGAGAATAAAATCAATGGACGAACAATGGGAACAACTAGACCAACAGGCTACTCAACTTTACAACCAAGGCAAGTACGCAGAAGCGATAATTATTGTCCAACAAGCCTTAAACCTAGCATTATCTCTTTACCAAGGCGACCACCCCAATGTCGCCACTAGCCTCAACGATTTGGCGGTACTCTATTACTCCCAAGGGCGCTATGAGCAAGCCGAACCCCTGTATGAGGAAGCCTTGGCGATGAGAAAGCGCCTGTTTGAGGGCGACCACCCCAATGTCGCCACTAGCCTCAACAATTTGGCATTACTCTACTACTCCCAAGGACGCTATGAGCAAGCCGAACCCCTGTATGAGGAAGCCTTGGCGATGACAAAGCGCCTGTTTCAGGGCGATCACCCCAATGTCGCCACTAGCCTCAGTAATTTGGCAGAACTCTACCGTTCCCAAGGGCGCTATGAGAAAGCCGAACCCCTGTATGAGGATGCCTTGGCGATGAGAAAGCGCCTGTTTCAAGGCGACCACCCCGATGTCGCTCTTAGCCTCAACAATTTGGCAGCACTCTACTTTTCCCAAGGGCGCTATGAGGAAGCCGAACCCCGGTTAGAAGAAACCTTGGCGATGTTTAAGCGCCTGTTTAAAGGCGACCACCCCCTTGTCGCCACTAGCCTCAACAATTTGGCGGCACTCCACTCTGACCAAGGACGCTATGAGCAAGCCGAACCCCGGTTAGAGGAAGCCTTGGCGATGAGAAAGCGCCTGTTTGAGGGCGACCACCCCGATGTCGCCTCTAGCCTCAACAATTTGGCAGAACTCTACCGTAACCAAGGACACTATGAGCAAGCCGAACCCCTGAATGAGGAAGCCTTGGCGATGTATAAGCGCCTGTTTAAAGACGCCCACCCCGATATCGCCTCTAGCCTCAACAATTTGGCAGAACTCTACCGTAACCAAGGGCGCTATGAGGAAGCCGAACCCCTGTATGAGGAAGCCTTGGCGATGAGAAAGCGCCTGTTTCAAGGCGACCACCCCGATATCGCCACTAGCCTCGAAAATTTGGCGATATTACTGGTGCAGACAAATCGCCCCACGGAAGCCCTGGAGCTGATGAAACAAGCCACGGAAGTGGAGGATAAGATAATCAGGCGGGTGTTTGGCTTCAGTTCTGAGCGAGAGCGCCTTGCCCACCTGGAAAGAAATCGAGATACCTTCTATCGGCTGCTCTCCCTGGTGTTGAACCACCTGCAGGATTCTCCCGCTGCAGTGCAAACTGCTCTGGATGTGGTGTTTAAACGCAAAGCCTTATCGGCTGCGGCTCAAGCGGCTTTCTCGGAGGCGGTCCACAGCGGCAGGTATCCCCACCTGATGCCGCAGTTCCAGCAACTGCGTGACCTGAGCAACCAAATTATCAAGATTTACCACTCCCAGCCGGAACCGGAGCAGCTCGCCGCGATGAGAGACCGACTGGTTCGCTTACAGGGAGAATATGACAATTTAGAGCGGCAACTCGCCGCCCAAGTCCCGGAAATTCAACTGCAAAAGCAACTGGCTTCTCGTCAAGCGGTGGCTCTGGAATTGCCCGCAGGCACTACTCTGCTGGAATTTGTCTGCTTTGATGTGTATGATTTCACTGCCCCCAAAGGCGGGGAATGGCAACCAGGGCGCTACATAGCGTTTGTGTTGCCCGCGCAGTCGCCGGATGCGGTGCGGATGATAGACTTGGGGGCTGCGGAACCCATAGATAAGCTGATTAAGGTGTTTCGCCAGTCCGCGTCTCTTGATGGCGATAATTTGGGAAACCGGCTGAATATGTGGGGTGACGAAGCCGAAACCGCCTCGCCGTTCCTGCAATATGATGCTACTACTGGCGTCCCCCTGCGGCAAGCGATTTTTGACCAAATTCGCCCTGCAATTACGGATTGCCAATCCCTCCGCATCTCTCCTGATGGGGATTTGAACTTATTGCCGTTCCAACTCCTCCCCAGTGACGATAAGGGCGAAAAGCTGCTGATGGATGAATACAATATCAGTTACCTGAGTGCGGGGCGGGATGTTCTCCGCTCCAAAGTGCAGCCGAACCGTCCCGCTGCTGCGCCGCTGGTGGTGGCTGACCCGGATTTTGATTTAGGATTAGTTTCTAGTCCGGTGGACATTGCCAAGGATACCCATTTGGAAGGGACAATGGGGCAAATTCTCAGCACTTTGGAAGGGAAACCGTTTAAACGCGCCCCCGGGACGCGGTATTTGGGTGAGGCGGTGGCGAAAAAACTGGGAGTTCAGCCATATCTGGATGCGGAAGCGGTAGAACCTCGCCTGACAAACGGCAATTGTCCGCGCATTTTGTTGATTGCTACTCACGGGGTTTTCTGGGCGGAATCGCGAAATCTTCCCCAACCAACCTTTGGAAATCGTGAGCTAATCACTTCCCCTCGGAAGTCAGGAACCGAACCGATGATGCGTTCTGGACTGGCCCTCGCCGGTGCTAATACTAGCCTTTTCAAGCAACCACTACCGCCAGAAGCGGGTAAAGGTCTTGTGTTTGCCCAAGATGTGGCAGCATTGGACTTGTGGGCAAATGAACTGACGGTTTTATCGGCTTGCGAAACTGGCATTGGTGATGTGAAAATTGGGGAGGGGGTGTTTGGGTTGCGCCGCGCTTTTCCCTTCGCTGGTTCCAAAACTTTGTTGATGAGTTTGTGGTCAGTTGACGATAAAGCCACTGCTCTATTAATGAATCGGTTTTTTGACAATTTGCGCCAGGGTTTAGGGCGGGCGGATGCCTTAGCCAAAGCCCAAAATTACTTGCGCAATGTCACTGTGGCTGAGTTGCGCCAGTTTGATTTGGGTCAGGAAATACTGGCTAATTTATTAGCACAAAATAATCCGGTTTGTCAAGAGGATGACACCCCTTTATCCCACCCATTTTATTGGGGGGCTTGGGTTTGTCAGGGTGATATTACGGGTTTTGATTTGTAGGGGGTGGGGGTGCCTATCCTTGGCAGCAGATTCTTGTATATAGTGATTTCAATTAAGAATGAGACACTAGAGACAGATCGTTGCCCTCTATCCCCCAACCCCTTTCTCCCAAAAGGGGAGAAAGGGGAGTAAGACCGGGATGTCCTCGTGTTCTCGTCTCCCCTCTCCCTCCCTGGGAGAGGGGTCGGGGGTGAGGGCTGTCTTCGGGGGGTAAACCAAAAAACATTCTCATTCTTAATTGAATTGACTATAATTATGATGGGATAAATCTGTATTTGAAGGAATGGCTAAGCGCTGGATTACCAAATACTGGATAAGTCTAGCACTAAACCGGGTAAAAGAGATTCGCCGCTGAGAGTGGGGGGGTTATCTAAACATTCTACTGCGGTATTGGCTCGATAAATATAAACTTGGCGGGTTTTTCTATCGATTAGCCAACCCAGAGACACGCCATTATCGAGATATTCTTGCAATTTGTCTTTCAGGGGTTGTAGTTTGTCGCTCGGAGAACGCAACTCTACCACAAAATCTGGACAAATGGGGGCAAATTTTTGCTGCTGTTCTGGAGTAAGGCGGTTCCACTTGTCCAGTTTTACCCAAGCCGCATCAGAGGATTTAATCGCGCCGTTGGGGAGGGTGAAACCAGCGGAGGAATCAAACCCGATACCGGTTCCGTCTTTGTCTGTCCAGTTCGCCAGTTGTTGAATCAATTTCCAGTTGCGGTTTCCGGTTTCTGAACCTGTGGGTGACATAATGGTAATTTCTCCTGTGGCGGTGCGATCGATCCGGTAATCCCGATTTTGCTGACAGAAAGCAAAAAATTGCTCGTCCGTCATTTCAATCGCGGGAGACATTTGCAGCACTAACGGCGTCAATTCAGTTGCCAGTAAAGTTTCTGTCATAAATTTTCACCTGGAAAAGCCCTTTGATTCTAGGATATAAAAAAAATCTCGTTGTGAGGGCGATTTACCTTGGCTGACCCCACAGAACGCCCACAAAACAAGCCCACTGCCAAACCTTTGCCTGCTCTAGGAATTGGTCAATCCCAAAAGAGACGGAAACGCCCCCACCAGAGCAGGGAGCAACCCCAGAAACCGCCGCTCTAGATGAAATTCCACCACAGCTCAACCAAAACTAGAAGATTTGGCGGAAAATAGGGACTAGCATCAGGCTAAATGGAGATATTCTATGGCAGAGCAATTCCAGCCCCTCAATGGCGGCGAAGTAGTTTCCCTGAAACAGGCTGAGGATACCATGCCGATCGCACACAGTACCTTCAAAGTCAGCGAACTAGCAGCCGCCCTCAAACAGAAGTTTTTGGGGGAGGCGACGGACAACGAAGCCGCCGTTAACCAGCTATTTGGCAGCGGCGTCGAGTGCGAAATCCTCGTTCCCTACAAAAACTGGCAAACAGGCAAAGTCAGAATCAGCCTAGAATTTTGCCCCGACACCCCACCCCAGCCACAGACACCCCCAGCATCCTATCCCCAGCCATCAGGCGTCAACCCTGACCTATCCCTGGACGAAATCCGGCGGATGCGTGCGGAAAACCCCTAAACTGCTAACTACCGGGTTTTTCCAGATTTTTCCCTGAGAAACCCGGTTTCTGCACCACCCGCCACCCCCTCATCCCACATCAGAGGGTAATGGTATCTTTTTATAAATCCCAGAATGCTTTCCCCGATGAACGAACCTCAATTCGCCGCCCAAACCCCGATTTTGTTCAGCGAAACCCTAGTCAAACTGCCAGAACACAAGTTTTACCGCCAAACCTTCATCTTTGAAGAGCTGCTAGCCATCATGCTCTGGGCCGTCACCCGGATATCCTATGATGTCAACTGTTTGGTGGAAGGCACCAAAGCGAGAGCAATTCAGCCCGCCGGGGGATGGGAGCAGGGGACGATTCGCCTCCTAGCAATTGTCAGCCTCAAAGCGTCACACTCTGTGGGCGACAGCGAGGATAAGTATATAGAAATCGACTGCAAAACCAAACAACCCCCAAACTGGTTGCTCACGGATACTGCAGTGATTCAATCCGACAATAACCTAGTTTGCCGCGAACCCCGCCAAGTGGGAGCGATTTTGCGGGAATTAAAGCAGGAATTACAAACCGCTTGTGTGGAAACTACCGATTTCCTAGTGCCCACGCGGTTGGGCTTTCCCGCCGTCGAGCTGCTAGAACCAGGGAGAGAATGGCGTCACGCTCAGATGCGTTTGGGCTTAGAAATCAGCTTCATCTCCGATCGCCCCAGAGATAGTCAAAACCCCCCTCGGACTTCCAGCGCATTGCCTCAGCCGGTTTTGCCCCTAGGGGAAAACTTGACGCGCTAACTAATTGAACCTTTCTGATTACCCCCTGGTCTAAACCCTCAGAAATCCGATCGTCGGTGAGGGAAACAGGTGTTAACTCTGCCTGCCGAAGCATCTAGTCCCCAGCCTTCGGACGCCAACCTAGTCCGAGAGTGCTTACGGGGCAACAGTGACAAATTTCGCGAGCTTTACCAGCGATACCAAAACAAAGTCCGGTCTAGTCTTTACCAGTTGTGCGGTGCAGCCGTCCTGGATGACTTAGTACAAGAAGTGTTTATCAGAGCGTGGAAAGGGTTGCCCAAACTAAAGCAACCAGAGCTATTTTCCACCTGGCTCTACCGCATCGCTTGGAATGTGGCGAAAAACCAGCGGCAGGCTTTTGCGCGGGAGCGCAGTCTCCAGGCGCAAACCAGCTCACATCAGTCCCCCACCGAGTCGGGTACTAACTCAGAGCAGGCTCTCCAAGAGCTGCACTATCAAGACATGGTAAAGCGGGGACTGGCTCGGCTCAGTCTAGAACACCGCAGCGTGTTGGTACTCCATGACTTGCAGGATATGCCCCAAAAGGAAGTGGCAGCTATCTTAGGAATACCCGAAGGTACGGTAAAATCACGTCTGTTCCACGCCCGCAAGGGAATGCGGCAATTTTTGCAAGAGGAGGGAGTCGAGTTATGAGTCAGCAAGTGCCAAAAGATGAAGAACGCTTGGGGGCATTTCTTCGCCGCCACTGTCCGGAAGCACCAACAGCCTCCCCGGAGCTGGAGGAACGGATCTTCGCCGCTGTCACCGCACAACCGCTCACACCCCGCCGCCGGTGGCGGTTGCTGGAGAGCGCTGTGGTGGCTGGGTTGCTCCTGGCGGCGGCTGGATATACTTGGCAGCAGAAATTTGCGGCTCGCCCCCCTGCAACTCCACCCACTGCGGCGGAACTAGCCAGACTAGAAGCGTTTTTAGAAAGTTCTTGGGATGGGTTGCTGTACCCAGAAGAAACTCTCCCCGCAACTTTCCCCCCCCCTTGATTTCTGATTGCTCATCATATCGTCCTACAGAAGGAAATTAGTTTTATGTTTATGCGTCGCCTTAGTGCTTTAGCAGTTTTGTTGGTGGCTTTTAGCGGTACTGCTGTCTCCGCCGCTCCCGATCGCCTAGAGCAAAGGGAGCAAACTGTAGCTCAGCGTCCGGAACGCCCCGGGAACCAGGGAGGTGGTCAGGGGAACCGGGGGAATGGCTCTGGGATGGGCCGTCCTGGCGGACCGGGGGGCGGACATGGGGGCGGAATGGGGGGCGGAATGGGGGGCGGAATGGGGGGCGATCGGCTCCTGCAACAGCTCAACCTCAGCCAAGAGCAACTCCAGCAAATCGAAAACATTCGCACCCAGTACCAAAGCCAATTTCAGACCCAAATGGAGCAAATGCAGCAAACCCGAGAGCAGATGGGAAACCTCCTCGCCTCCGACGCCTCCGAGGGAGACTTGCGCAACCAGCATAACAAAATGACCCAACTGCACCAAAAAATGGCCGAACTTCACTTCAACCAAATGATGGAAATTCGCCGCGTCCTCACCGCCGAACAACGCCGCCAGTGGGCGCAACTCATGCAGCAGCGTGGCCCAGGCGGCGGGCGCGGGTCCCAGGGAAATATGGGCGGCCCAGGCCAAGAAGATGGTTTTTAACTTTCCCATTCTCAGGCCAAAATAAACCCTAATTAATCCACAGAGACCAGCAATATCTGGTCTCTTTATTTTATGCCTCCTGCCCATAGCAATTAGCCCGATTTGATATGATAGCTGACATCAACTACCGAGCAAATTGCCCCAATGGATCACATCAGCCCCAAATACATCTACCTCCACGGGTTCGCTTCCGGCCCAGCGGGGGCAAAAGCCCGCTACCTCCACCAATGTTTCACCACAGCTAATCTCCATTTAACCATTCCTGACCTTAACTGTGGTGACTTTACCCACCTCACCCTTACCCGTCAGCTCCAGCAAGTAGCTGCCCTCTTCCCACCCCCACCCCAACCAGTCACCCTCATCGGCTCCAGTTTTGGTGGTTTAACCGCCGCTTGGTTAGCGCAAAAGCACTTCCAAATCAACCGCATTGTGTTGCTCGCTCCGGCTTTTGAATTTCTCACCCATTGGTTGCCCACTTTCAGCCCCTCCCAACGAGAAAAGTGGCAAAATCAAGGATTTTTCCCAATTTATCATTACGCCGAAAATCGGGAAATTCCCCTACATTATCAATTTGTCCAAGATGTGGCACAATATCCAGAGGTGGAGTTAACCAGAAATATCCCCACCCTGATTATCCACGGTATCAATGATGAAGTTATCCCGATTCAAGCGAGCCGCAACTTTGCCGCTCACCGTCCTTGGGTGCAGCTTCTGGAAACAGCTAGTGACCACTCCCTCGGAGATGTTATGCCCACGATTTGGCAATCTGTGCAAGATTTTTGCTTTTAGATTTACCTGGTGTTGGTGATGAGAAAAAAAATTTCAATTTTACGATTAACTGTTCTGGGCTTCAGTTGGACTTTCCTGGCTTTCCCCTCTGGTTTATCTGCCCAAGAATTTGCTAATGTCAATCCTGCTGCTGCTGCTTTAATCCTGGAGGGAGATGCTTTTAAAGATGATGGAAGTATCAAAGAGGCTGAAGCCATATATCGCCAAGTGATTGAGCAATATCCTGATTATGCTAACGGTTATCGGGTTTTGGGTTTGTTTGTCAATTACTATTATCAAAATCAGCCGCAACAAGCCTTAGAGTATTATACTAAATTCCGCGATTTATGTCAAGCACAAAATCTCGATTGCGTTGACTATGGGGCAAGTTTGATGCAGCGAGTTCAGTAGCAATGGGGACTGGTTCTTAGTTGGTCTGTAGTCCATTCATATGCCATCCCCCACAAATGCCATCCCCCCCCCAAATGCCATCCCCCCCCCCGCCTTCGCGGGGGCAGGCTGTAGGAAGGCGGGAATCCATCCCCCTGATTAATTTGATGGGTTTACCCAGCCGATAAATCTGGTTTCTGACCCACTTTTTCCACTAAATCGCGCTGCAAGGAATTAAGTTTCACCCAAGGACGGGCTTTTTTCATCATCGCCTCTGCTACTTCTCCATTTTCCGCGAGTCCCCGCGCTACCAAAACTGCCCCGGCGACCATCGCTGACCGGCCATGTCCTATGGCACAATGAATATAAATATTGCCTTCCCAATTGACCAATTTTGTCACCAATTCTCGCAATTCCGCCTCACTAGGTACTGAAGCATCTAAGGTGGGCAAACAAATATAATTTTTGCCTTTGCGTATGACATCTAGGGGCTCATTAAATTCTGCTGTTAAATCTACGATTAAATTGATATTGTCGGGCAATTCGTCTGCATAAGCACGGCGTCCTACCCAAAGACCTGGGACAATTTCATTAGAGCATTCTTCTCCGGCAAATATTCTTTGAAAATGCCAAATTAACCAATAAATTAGCAAGTAAGGGAGAAAAAAGACAACGGAAATGACCGATATTTGGCCGCTGTCGCTTTTCCCGAAAACTTTGGCGTCTAGTTTCAGGTAAGCCGCCGCTAGGGTCAGTAAACTAACCCCTGGCCACCAAAACAGCCAGCCCTTTTCACCCAAAATTATGCCCAGAGTTAAAAAAAAGACGCCGCCAAATCCAAATATCCAGATATATTTCATTTTGGGAAAAAATTGGGATAAAGTGATATAGAATATGAATTTGATTGGGCTGAAGCCCTACTAAGAACCGATGAGGGCTAAAGCCAAACTACGAACCTCTGAGGGCTAAAGCCCACCTAGGAACCAATTATATTCTCTGAAAAACAAACTGATGTGTCGTGTACTTGGCTATTTAGGATCGCCGATATCAGCAGAGCAACTGCTGTATAAACCAGAACATTCGCTCATTGTCCAGAGCTACCAACCTCGGGAAATGACCTCGGGGGTGGTAAATGCGGATGGTTTTGGCTTGGGGTGGTATCACCAGAAGCGGGAAACTGAGCCTTTTATCTATAAAAACACTCTGCCGATCTGGAGTGATATCAATTTACCTCATTTGAGCCGCTATGTAGAATCGGGCTGCATTTTGGCGAGCATCCGTAGTGCTACGGCGGGTCAAGCGGTGGACCTGAGTAACTGCCCGCCTTTTGGTTGGGGGCAAATTCTGGGGGTTCACAATGGGTTTATTGAGAAGTTCCGATCGTCTGTGGGGCGAGAAATGCGCGATCGGCTCACCCACACCACCGAAGCCCGCATCGGGGGCACCACCGATTCCGAGTATATCATCGCCCTGGTTCTAGACAACTATCAGACCAGTGGCAATCTCACCGCAGCTCTCCATACCACCCTTACCACCCTCTCCGAACTCGCCAATAACTACCAAGTCCGCATCGCCGCTAACCTGATCCTCAGCGACGGAACCCAGTTAGTAGCTTCCCGCTTCGCCACCACCGCTCCCGCTCCCTCCTTATACTGGTTGCGGGATGACCCCACCTTTCCCGGCGCTATTATTATCGCCTCCGAACCCCTATTCGCCGCCGACTGGCACTCCTTCCCGGAAAGCAGCATCAGTACCGTAGGAGCTAACCTTGATATCAATATCCAGAACCTCTAGAGACACCATTGCTGGGAGTCTCACCACCATTCGCGCTCATACTCTGCAACTATTTGAAGGTATCAGCGATGACAGTTTCCGCCGTCAATTCCACCCTGATTTTAGCCCCATAGGCTGGCATCTCGGTCACATTGGTTACACCGAAGCTCTCTGGTTACTCCAGCATCTCAAAGGTGACGCCCCCAACACCCCCGAATATCACCAATTATTTTCCCAAGCCGGTTTACCCAAATACCTGCGAGTAAACCTCCCATCTTTAGGCGAAGTTTGCCAATACCTAGAAAAAATCCGGGTCAAAGTCTGGGATTATTTGCAAATCGCCCCCATAGAAGAGCAGGAACGCCTGTGGCATTTTATCATCCAGCATGAATGCCAACACGCCGAGACGATCGCCCTGGTTTTAGCTATAGGAGCAGCAGCCCCTCACCCCCCTGCCCCCCTCCCCCAAGGCGGGGGAGGGGGGGGAAATGCTCCGGCTCCCCTTTCTCCCCTTGTGGGAGAAAGGGGTTGGGGGATAGAGGGGGAAAATACTCCGGCTCCCCTTTCTCCCCTTGTGGGAGAAAGGGGTTGGGGGATAGAGGGGGAAAATACTCCGGCTCCCCTTTCTCCCCTTGTGGGAGAAAGGGGTTGGGGGATAGAGGGGGGAAATGCTCCGGCTCCCCTTTCTCCCCTTGTGGGAGAAAGGGGTTGGGGGATAGAGGGGGGAAATTCCAAAGGGGCTAAAGCCCAACTACAAACAGAACCGGAAATGCTCGAAATACCCGCCGGAGAATTCCAGATGGGATGGGATGGCATCCCCGCCATAGACAACGAGCGACCAGCTCACCGCCGCTACCTCCACACCTATTTCATCGATAAATATCCCGTTACCCGCGCCCAATACCGAGAATTTATCGCCGCTGGCGGATATACCCAGTCCCAGTATTGGTCTCAAGAAGGATGGGAATGGCAACAAACCGCCGCCGTCAGTCAACCCCTGTACTGGTCAGAAGACCCCACCAAAGATAACTATCCTGTGTGTGGCGTCAGCTACTACGAAGCCGAAGCCTACGCCAAATTTGTGGGCAAACGCCTCCCCACGGAAGCGGAATGGGAAAAAGCGGCTCTAACTGCCCCCGGTGTGTCACCAAGGCACCCATCTGGGCTCCCTGGCGTTAGCATTCTCCAAGGAGAATTGGGTTTACAACCAATTGGCACTCATCCAGAAACAGCTAGTATTTGGGGATGTGAAGACCTCTTGGGAAATGTCTGGCAATGGACAGATACCTGGTTTGAAGGTTACAGCGGATTTCAAGCATATCCTTATCCTGGATATTCCCAAACTTATTTTGATGGTCAACATCGAGTCTTGCGGGGGAGCAGTTGGGCTACCCTTCCCCCAGCCAGTCGCTCCACCTGGCGAAATTGGTATCAACCCTGGGTGAGGGAAATTTTCGCCGGGTTTCGCTGTGCTAGTTCTTAGGGAGCAACTGCCATCTAGTGAGACAATAATCATCTAGTAGGGTGGGCTCGATCCCACCCAACCGACCCCCGAAATTGCCCTTTCCATCCAGGTTTAATGAAATTCTCAAGACTGTCTGAACTGACGGATTTAGCCGCTGTTGCTCCCAGCCAGAACATTTCTCCTGCCCACCGCCTCTGGATTGAGCAGTTGCGGCAAATCGACGCCGAGGCGATCGGCGACAATGACGATGGCTCGGATGTTATCTTTGGTTTGAGTCAAACACCCAAATCCCTACCGCCGCATTATTTCTATGACGATCGCGGCTCCCACCTATTCGAGGAAATTTGCGACTTACCCGAATATTATCCTACCCGCACCGAAGCATCGATTTTGCGTGATTGTGCCGGTGAAATCGCCCAAATAACTGGAGATTGCGAAATCGTCGAATTAGGTAGCGGTAGCTCCACCAAAACCCGCATCCTTTTAGATGCTCGCATGGCCCAAGGTTTGCCTCTGCGCTACCTCCCCATTGACGTGAGCGGCGGGATGCTCGAAGCCAGCGCTAAACAACTCCTCGCCGATTATCCCACCCTCTCAATTTACGGTTTGGTGGGGACTTATGAACAGGCACTCGCCCAACTCCCACCCCCACAGCTATCAGAAAGGATGATTTGCTTTTTGGGCAGCAGCTTGGGCAATTTAAATCCCGCCGAATGCGATATATTTTTCTCAGAAATCACCAACGCCCTCCATCCCACTGAATATTTTCTCCTCGGCATAGATTTACACAAACCCACCGAAATTCTCGAACCAGCTTATAATGATGCCCAAGGGGTAACAGCCGCCTTCAATCTCAACTGCTTACAGCATCTCAACTGGCGCTTTAACGGCAACTTTGATTTAAATAAATTTGCCCATGTATCATTTTACAACTTAGAACAGCGCCAGATTGAAATGCACCTACGATGTTTAGAGAGCTGCACCGTCACCCTAAAATCCCTCAATTTAACCGTAGAATTTCAAGAGGGAGAAACCATGATGACCGAAATCTCCCGCAAATTTGATTTACAGGAAATGAGCGATTATTTATGGCAATCTCACGGCTTAGCTACCGTGCGCATCTGGACAGACCCAAATCAGTGGTTTGGTCTCATGCTCTGTCAATTACAACCAGCAATTTCCTGATGACACATTGACCCACATATCTTAATCACGCCGTGCCCATTCACTCAAATTATCATCCGTAGGGGCACGGCATCATTAAGATTTCTCGTTTAACCCATATCTTAATCACGCCGTGCCCTGCCCCGTGGGTGAAAAACCCGTAATTCAACCCTGTATGAAAACGATACGTTAACGAATTGTTTTTGTTATAATATAACTCAACCACCATAAAAACAAATCTTATGACATTAGCTGAATCATTAACCCATCAATTGCCAGGGACGCCCAAAGACATACCTCCTTTGGATAATGGGGATTTTTTAAACCGGTATGAATTCGAGCGCAGATATCACGCCATGCCCCATGTGAAAAAAGCTGAACTTATCGAAGGAGTTGTTTATATGCCGTCTCCTTTACGTTTTCGCAGCCATGCTAAACCCCACTTGCTGTTTAATACTTGGTTGGGGGTTTACTGTGCAGGTACTTCCGGAGTAGAAGCGGGTGATAATCCCACAGTGCGGCTAGATTTGGATAATGAACCGCAACCAGATGCCGTGTTACGCTTGGACAAGGGGGGCAGTTCTTCTATCAGTAATGATGATTATATTGAAGGGGCACCAGAATTAATTGCCGAAATTGCCGCCAGCACGGCTGCTTATGATTTACATCAGAAAAAAAATGCTTACCGTCGCAATGGCGTGCTAGAATATATTGTGTGGGAAATGTATGAAAATCGCCTCTTGTGGTTCCGCTTATCAGAGGGGGAATATATCCAGATGGAACCGGACGAGCAAGGAATTATTCGCAGTGTGGTGTTTCCCGGTTTATGGTTAGATGTACCGGCTTTACTCCAGGGGAATTTAGGGGCGGTTTTGGCGGCGGTGCAGTTGGGGATTAATCGCCCGGAACATGGGGAATTTGTCCAGAGGATATCTGCTTAGATGGGAAAGTTACAGAAACCGGGTTTCTTCATCAAATCTTGGTTGCTTGCCAAAACAAAATCTTGGGCAGAAACCCGGTTTCTGGATTCAAACCTCACGTTCTATCGCCGCGTAACATTCATCTATAGGGGCTCTTTTGGCCATTGATGCCATTAAACATTCATATGAGTTTTGATTATTTTCTATCAAACTCCTGGCCTGTAAATAAGCCCAGCGCTCTTTGGTTTCTACTTGCTGAGGATTGCGCAAAATAGGGCTTAAAACGCCTCGGAGTTTCTGTCGGTCTTCGGCGCCACCTTCCGTATCATTATAAACTAACATTTCGGCGGCAATACCTCCCATCCACATAGTACAATATCTGTCTAAAAGTTGTTGGCTGATTTTTCCCTGTTGCAGTTCGGCGGCTAATTCCGTATCGTCAAACCGCACGCCACCTCGGGCAGATTGACCTTGTTTAAAGGCTTCCCAAGCATTGAGAGCATAACCAGTGATGGGAATTCCTAGTTTGTAGGCCACAAAAAAGTGCCCTGCTTCATGGTGGAGGATGCGTTTTTGCTGTTCGGGTGATTTCTGGGCGAACCAGTCAAGGAGTAAGGTGATGCCTTGATTTTGCCATGCGAGGGTATCGGCGGTGGCGAGTCCCAATAGGATAAAGGTGATACCGGCGGGGACGGTGGGTGGTAAATTAAATGCTGGACCAACTAGGGCAGAAAGGGTGATAGCAAAAACCGTGATGGCGATGAGGTTGAGAGAGGTTTGATTCATGGGTTGGGTTGCGGGTTTGGTGATGGGTTGGGTGGTAACACTGAATTGGGGTTAGAAACCGGCTCAGAAACTGGTTGGCTGGGCGATCGTTTGAAGGTGCGGGCTTTGTAGAAGGTTTCGAGACTATGCCGATCGCCCACAAATCGCCAATGCCAGGGCTCATAACTCACACCTTGGGGATTATTCTTAGGAAAAGACAACTCAAAACTATAACGAGCTGCATTTGCCTGCATCCATTTAAAAGCCCGCGTATTTTCAAAATCCACACTCAAATCGGTAGCGGGCACATCCCCATCCCCCACATCCATCGCATAACCCGTGTGATGTTCACTATACCCCGGAGGCGCGCTCACTTCCGCCCTTTGGGTCGCCACCTGTGCCCGTTCGGCTTTCACATCAAAAAACAAATGCTCTTGGTCTTTTTGATTTCTAAATCCCGAAATCAGCGCTAAATTAACCCCTTCTGCTCTAGCCGCTTCCTGCATTTGCAAAAAAGCCTCCGCCGCTTTTTGGCGCATCATAATCCCACCGCTGACTGCTTGCAGCTCTTCCGGTGGAGCCTCATCATAAGGCAAGTGTCCCAGCAAAGACGCTTCGGCGATCGCATTCTCTACCGGAGTCGCCGTCGGAGCCGCCGTGGGGGTAGAATTTGCCGGAGATGGCGTCACCGTCGGTTCCCCCGTCACCGCTACTTGGGGAGGTTGAGAAGCCAGCCACACCCCAGAACCGAGAGCGATCGCCCCCACTCCCACCAACCCCCCAATCATACCCATCATCTTGGAGGACGCAACCACGGAGGAATTGCCCCTACCCACCTTACCAGGTGCCACATCCCGCACCGCTTCCGGGATATCCCCTCCCATCCTGCTCAACCGACTAGACGGTTTTTCCGACAAACCAGCCTTATCCAAGGGACTCACTCCTGCAGCTCAACATCAATCATTTATTTATGATTTTAGACGCACCGGCTCATACACCGCCGCCAACTGTTCCGGACTCAATTGCTCATACCGCTCAAATGGCTGATGAATCCACGGATTATCCGCCAGAAAATCCACATAGTAATCCGGTTGCACCCTTGAACAAGCCTTATACCACAAAACCGCCGTGCGCAATTCCTCAATATCATCACCATAACGGTTTTGCAGCCACTTAGTCGCCTCCACCAGGGAAACCCCCGAGTCCACCAAATCGTCCACCAGCAACACCCGACTCCCCAACCGCGCCGCCGTCATCGTCAAATGGGATGCTAAAGTAATCTTACCCCGCACAGTGAATCCCGAACCGCCATAAGACGACACCGCCAAAATTGCCAAAGGTAGGTCATAAATCCGCGACAGCAAATCCCCCACCCGCAGTCCACCCCGAGCCAAACAGACAATCTGGTTAAACTCCCACCCGGAATGATAAATTTGCGCCGCCAGCTTCTCGATTTTTTCGTGGTACTCTGGCCAAGAGGTGTAAATGTCTGGCATCGGTCAATCCCCATCAATATCACAATAGAGTTATCCCATCAATCCCGTTGCTGGGATTGAAACATCTATTATAAATCAGAGCTATAAATCTGTGCGGTGGGCATTGCCTGTGATAAATCTATTATCAATCAGGAAACTGTATTTTGAGCCCTGCCCACCCTACGGGTTCGATAATTTTTTCCATCCATAACCAAAATACCATGAATGAATCTCCTAATCAGACTCCGCCAGAGGCCATCATTGTTCCCCCCCTGAACTTCGCCACCAAACTGGCGTTCGGAGCCGGGGACTTGGGCACCGCCATCACGGCTAATCTTAGCGTATTTTTTCTGCTGTTTTTCTTTACCAACGTCGCCGGTTTGCCAGCGGGTTTGGCGGGCAGCGTGTTGATGATTGGCAAAATCTGGGATGCTATCAATGACCCGATTATCGGTTGGCTCAGCGATAATACCCGATCGCGGTGGGGACGCCGCTATCCCTGGATAATTTTTGGGGCAGTTCCCTTTGGCATCATTTTCTTTTTATACTGGATAGTTCCCCCCTTCACTCAGTGGGTGTTATTCGGCTATTATGCCATTATCGCCCTGCTGTTTAACACGGTTTACACCTGTGTTAATTTACCCTATTCCGCCCTCACTCCCGAACTAACCCAAGATTATAATGAGCGAACCAGCCTCAACAGCTTTCGCTTTGCCTTCTCCATTGGCGGTAGTATCGGCTCCCTCATCTTAGCACAAATTATCTTCGCCAAGATTACCGACCCCGCCCAACAATATCTGGTTTTAGGCGGCATCTGCGCCATTATTTCCATATTACCATTTTATTGGTGCTTTTTCGGCACCCGGCAGCGCATCGCCATCATGCAGCGACTGCACCCCGTCAACGCCAACCATCCCGGCGACAACCTATCTTTTATCGAGCAATTTCAGATTGTTTTACGCAATCGTCCCTTTCTCTACGTCATTGGGATTTATCTCTGTTCTTGGCTATCCCTGCAAATCACTGCTTCGATTATCCCATACTTTGCCGTTAACTATATGGGACTGCCAGAAAACAGCTATCCTCAAGTAGCTATTGCCGTCCAAGGAACCGCCTTACCCGCCCTTTTTCTCTGGAGTGCCGTTAGTAAACGGGTTGGCAAAAAAGCCGTTTACTTTATGGGTATGAGCCTGTGGATTATCGCCCAAGCCGGTTTATTCCTGCTGCAACCAGACCAAGTACCCCTCATGTATATTTTAGCGATTATGGCCGGTTTTGGTGTCGCCACCGCCTACCTTGTGCCCTGGTCAATGGTGCCTGATACTATCGATTTAGATGAGCTGAACACCGGCCAGCGGCGGGAAGGTATTTTCTACGCTTTTATGGTATTATTGCAGAAAATTGGGTTAGCCGTCGGGCTGTTTTTAGTGGGAGTTGCCCTAGAGTTTGCCGGATTTGTGCAACGAGTTCCCGGCGACCCCCTCCCCCAACAACCGGAATCAGCTTTATTAGCGATTAGAATTGCCATTGGCCCCCTACCCACAGGATTTTTAATCCTCGGTTTAATTCTCGCCTACTTTTATCCCATTACCCGCGAGTATCATGCGCAAATCCTGTTAAAATTGCGGGAGCGGTAGGTTATGCCGGTTCTGAGTAGGGCTTCAGCCCTAATTCAACCAAGTTATCCCGGTTTGATTTAGCGATCGAACAGATATATTGTAGGGGCGAAAAATTTTTCACCCGATGAATCGCCCCTACATCACGTCGCCTTTTCAGTTTTCGCTCTAGTCTCTAAGTTTGCTGATGGTTTGGCCGTTTTCATGGGCGGTGTGAGATGGCTGGGTGCCTTGGCGCAGGCGGTTTCACCACAGCGCCGCTGCCACGCTCCTGTTTTGTCACTGTAAAACTAGGCAGCGATTTAACCAAGAAAAATTTTTAAAACTTAACAAAACGCTTTTGGGGGGGTTAATTATCCCTTTTTACGCTATATATAGAGATTTTTTTGAGTAAAAATCTACTGGTAGTGTTTGGAGGGCGGCTACTCGATCGCTTTGGGGGGCTTTACAAGCTCAGCACAGTAGGATAGCTTGAAAGCTATTGAGTTATAAGGAATGGACTTTATGGTTAGTTCTCCCACTTTGGAGGTGGCGGCGGTCAAGAGGACCGTTAAGGAAAACATTCTCACCCCCCGGTTTTACACCACAGACTTTGACACGGCTGCCAAGATGGATTTGTCAGCGCAGGAGGCTGAGTTTGAGGCTATGCTGGCAGAAATGCGCGCCGATTATAACCGCCACCACTTCACGCGGGATGAGGCTTTTAATCAATCTTGGGAACAGATTACCGGAGAGGCGCGACAGGCATTTATCGATTACCTGGAGCGCTCTTGTGTGTCGGAATTTTCGGGATTTCTCCTGTTTAAAGAGCTATCGCGCAAACTGAAAGACCGCAATCCTATTTTAGCGGAAATGTTTCACTTGATGGCACGGGATGAAGCTCGTCATGCGGGATTCCTCAATAAAGCGATGGCAGATTTTGGCTGCACGATGGACCTGGGCTACCTGACGAAAAATCGGGTTTATACTTTCTTCCCCATCCAGTGGGTGATTTACACGGTGTATTTGTCAGAAAAGATTGGCTACTGGCGTTACATCATCATTTATCGCCATTTGGAAAAGCATCCTGAAAATCAGTTTTATCCGTTGTTCAAATACTTTGAAAGCTGGTGTCAGGATGAAAACCGCCACGGGGATATTTTTAAGGTGCTGCTGCGATCGCAGCCCCAACTCTGGCAAACTTGGCAATCTCGCTTATGGAGTCGCTTTTTCCTGCTGACGGTGTTTGCTACCCATACTATGACCGTGCATGAGCGCTCCAAGTTTTATGAGATATTAGGCATCGACCCCACAGATTTTGATGAGGAAGTGATTCGCAAGACTAATGAAACTGCGGCTCGCGCTTTCCCGTCGGTGCTGGACACGGACAACCCAGAGTTTTTCGAGCGCTTGCATCGCTGTTCTGACATGAATTTGCAAATGTCTAAAATCGATGCGGGTTCTCAGCCTAAGTGGGTGAAGGCTTTGCAGAAATTACCGATGCAATTATCCATCGTCGGTCATCTGTTGCGGATTTATCTGCTTAAAGGTGTGGATGCGGAAGCTACAAGGGGAACTGTGAGGTAAAAAGTCAGCGCGATCGCTCTTTTGGGGTGGATGAATTGGGGGCGATCGCTTTTTCACCTTACCCCTCCCATATGCTTCTGGTTCACAAAACTTTACAAAATCTAAAAATCCCCCCTTTGGTTGGGTTGGGGGGATTTTTCCCGAAATTATGCCAGAATGAGTTAGACATAAATCGCCTCAACATCAATCGACTGTTTAAATCTGGGGTTGAGGCGTTCTCGATAACGAATGATATCCACTGGGCAGTTGAGGGCTTCTTCCAGCAGTTCTTTAATATGAACCATCAAGAATAAGTCCGGCTTACTCATCTGGATAACAATATCCACATCGCTATCTTCTTTCGCTTCATCCCGTGCCACTGAACCAAAAACACCCAGGGATATTACCCCATAGCGTTCCGCCAGCTCCGCCTTATGATGTCGGAGGACTGCCAGCACTTCATCTCGTCGTAAACGGTTCATATATTCACTTGCATCCTCAGCGAGAAACTGGGTGAGAGCATCCCGATTTTTTGAATACGTCTGTCTGTAGGGGCGAAGCAAAAGCGCCCAGATCTCCCGGTAAAACAGAGGGACTACTTCGCTTTTGCTTCGCCCTCCCTCAATGCAACGCCTTGACCTCGCCCCAGCAAAAGTATAACCTAAGCTGTAGCGCCCAGCAAAAGTTCTGTAGGGTGTAGGGGCGATTCGCGAATCGCCCCTACTGCTACTGGTGATGAAGAGAATTATCGGTGAGGCACTGCCCACCCTACTACTGCTCACTAAGAACCGCTATATTGCCCAAATCTAAAAATCCCCCCTTTGGTTGGGTTGGGGGGATTTTTCCCGAAATTACACCAACACTAAATCAGAATTAAAATTCGCATCCAGGGAGTTGGCAGCAAACACATCCCCAGACTGGGCACCCGTCCCGAAAACATCGGCGACAAAACCATCGCCCAACTCAGACCCCACCCCAACAGCCACAGGAGCCGTGAAATTATCAACTACTGGGATATTCACATCATCCAAGCCGCCATTCACTATGTCAGTTGCGGCGATGAATTCCTGATTAACCGTCCCCCCATTAGTCAGCAGGTCAGTATTTGGCATTCTGTTCTGGGGACCGCCCGCAGATTCTACTCCTATTTGTAATTCATAGTTTGCATTCTCTAACCACCCATTAGAAACTTCTATAAAATAAGTACCCGCCACCAAGTTTTGGCTAACATTTGTTTGAATATGGTATGGGCTAACAAGAATTCCATCAATAACATCCAAACTATCAACCTGACCATTATTGTTTTTGTCATGAATTAATTCTAATGCAATGGTTTGAGAATCAGTCAGTGAATTAAGCGTAAGATACACTTCGCTGTTACTGGTGAGAGTAAAACGATAATAGTCGTCGCTGTCAGTTGTCCCTACAAAATCTCTGAAAGTATTGGTTCTCAAAACTCCCAAATCTAGAGCGGTGGCCAAAGTGTTACCTGGGTCTATAGGCAGATTGCTGGGTTGAGAGGATAAATCTAATTGCAGGGTGTAATTAGTGTTGTCATTAGTAGATTGTTGTGAAAGTAGAATAAAATAGGTGCCAGAGGCCACAACCCTGTTGATGTTGCTGATCCCGCCGACCAACTCCTCGTCACCACCGATTTCACCATCGAGATTGAGGTCCTTAATAAGCTCTAACCAAGTACCACCAGTCAAATCACTTAAAGCTACCGTTAAGTCGCCGTTACTGGGGAGGGTAAAGCGATAATAGTCGTTGCGGTCAGTGGGTCCGATCGAATCGCTTAAGCTGAGATTGCTACCGACGATACCTAAATCTCTCGCGAAACTGAGAGTGCTACCATCGGGGGGTAAGGGGTCCCCTGGTGGCGGCGGTGGTGGTGGGGGTTGAATCACCACCCCCCCGGGAGCGGCGATCCGCCCTTCGGTAATACCGAATAATATATAGTGGTCAACCGCTTGCTGGAAGTTCAAACCCGCTGCAGCTAAGTCTGGGTTAGAGGCGAGGTAAAAGCCAGCTTGGAAATTAGCCGCCGCTTGGCGTCCCTCATTCAGCCCAAAAGCTCGGAAATGTTCAAACAGTTGCTCGTTATTTAAACCCGCTGCAGCCAAGTCGGGGTTAGCGTTTCGATAGAAGTTGGCATTAAAAACTGGGGAAAAATTCCGCCCTTCCGCTACCCCCACACCGGTGAGGTGGTCGTATAATTGCCGATTAGAGATTAACCCGGCGATGCCGAGGTCCTGGTTACTGACCCGATAAAAGTTGAGGTTAACATACGGAGAAAACCGGCGGCTCTCATTGACCCCGAATGCCAGAAAGTGCTGGAAGGCTTGAGCATCGTCCAAGCTGGCTAGGTCCGGGTTGTTAGCGCGATAAAAGCCAGGGTCAAATAAATTTATCGCCATAGATTACCTCATATCTGCATAGGGATGGGCAAACGAAATCAGCCAACGCTGGCTTGGTTTGCCGCCTGGTGATTGGATTTGCCTCTGGGTATTTAGAGAGCCACCCGTGACTAGATTATGTGTAATATGAGAGATTGGCTAGTCGGAAAATGTCGGATTCTGTCGGGAGTTAGGTTAAGTTTGGGTTAAATTTGGGTTAAGTTTGGGTTGTAAAAGGTGGGGAAGTAGGGGAGGGCATCTTTGAGAAACCGGGTTTCTTTTGGAGAATACTCGTATAGGTACGAGACATCTCGTTTCAGAAACCCGGTTTCTGGTTGCCCTGCCCTGACCTGAAAGGCTAGAAAGTGAAAATATGATAAAATCAGGTAAACTTATGTATCAATCAGTATCGAGGTGGCTATGATTACTTGTCACCAGGTAGCAAGATATTTTCTCACAAAAGTGAATAAAGATGCGGGAGACCTGATATCTCACCTCAAACTGCAAAAATTGGTTTACTACGCTCAAGGTCTGCATTTGGCTATATACGGCGACTCCTTGTTTTCCGAACCGGTGGCCGCATGGCAACATGGACCGGTTATCCCAGAGCTGTATGATGTTTACAAAGAATATGGCAATAATCCTATAGATTGCCCGTCAAACGTTGATTTTGCTGATTATGACCGACAAACCCGCACGCTTCTGGATGAAGTATATTCGTTTTATGGTAAGTTTTCGGCATCGCAGCTGCGGGATATGACCCATGAGGAAGACCCCTGGAAAAAAGCTCCTCTCAATGGAGTTATTAGTTGGCAGTCCATGAGAGACTATTTCCAAGATTGGTTGCAACAGCATCCAGATCAGATAAAAGCTGTTTCTGAGTCAAAGCAGGCGGAAATAGAGAAAAGATTTGAGACTCTGGCTATGGAATGGGAATTAGCTGTTGGTGGTTCGTCATTTGGAGCGGAAAAATACAGCCATCCTGCTTATCAGGAGATAATCGCTATGGGTTCGGCGGCGATACCTTTGCTGCTCCGGGAATTGGAACAACGACCGAATCACTGGTTTGAAGCACTCAGAACGATCGCGGGTGCCAATCCAATTCAACCCTCCCAACGGGGTAGAATCAAACAAATGGCGGTTGCTTGGCTCCAGTGGGGTCAAGAAAACGGATATCAATGGTAAGGTAGATTAGTGATATCTCGAATCGAATCCTGGCTACATACTTATTGTCCTCACTTATCTGCTGGTGATTATCAAATCACTAGCCCCAGCACCCCAGATTATAATTGCGTTGCTTGGGGAGCTGAGGAAGATGATCGGTGGTGGGATCCCACAGACCCAGAGAAGTATTGGCCTGATGGAGTACCAAGGGAGTTAACATTATCGGCTTTCATTCAGGCATATCAAACTCTTGGTTATTTGCCTTGTGACAGTCTGGAACTTGAGCCGGGATTTCAAAAAATAGCCATATATACCAAACCTCCCGGCGAGGCGGATGGACAGCCAACTCATGTCACCAGACAGTTACCTAATGGACGATGGACCAGCAAGTTGGGCAATTTAGAAGACATAGAACATGAACTGGATGCCCTCCGAGGCTTTTACTATGGAGCTGTTGCCCAGATATTAAAGCGACCTGTAGCTATTTGATAGCAGTTTTCGGAGAATTGTGGCTGGTGTCCTGGGACTGTGGGGGGAGATGGGGGACCCAGCTAAGAACCTCCGGAGGGCTGAAGCCCTACTACGAACCCTCCGGAGGGCTGAAGCCCTACTACGAACCCTCCGGAGGGCTGAAGCCCTACTACGAACCTGGAGGAGGGCTGAAGCCCTACTACGAACTTCCGGAGGGCTGAAGCCCTACTACGAACCCGGGGGACCCCCATTGGCAAAAAATGTCGGAAAATGTCGGAAAATGTCGGGTATAATAGGCGAAATCCTGGCATTTACCAAAATTATGGGCGTTGAGGAATTGTTGCAATTGGCGGATGAGGTGATGTTCGCCAAAACGGGAAAACATTTGGACGATTTGCAGCGGGCGATTCTGTGGGGAAGTTTGGTAGGGGAGCGATATGGTAAAATTGCTGAGGACTTCCATGTTAGCGAGGGACATGTGCGGGATGTGGGCGCTCAATTGTGGCAGCAACTTTCTCAACATTTAGGGTCAGAGGTTAGGAAATCTAATTTTAGAGCGACAATAGAAAGGTTAAAATCATCTGATTTTTTCTTAAATTTATTAAGTTTTAACCATGATTCTGTAATTGACAATAATAGATTTAATTTTTGCTCCCATAATTTTCATCCAGTCTCGGTATCTCCAAATGAGGAGAAAAACGGCAAACAGTCACCCAATGATGCTGCTAGTCAATTGCGGGCTGATTTGGTGAATATGCCTGATTTGGGGGGGAGTTTTTCCGGGCGTGATGAGGAATTAAATAAATTAAAAGCCTGGATAGTTGGGGCGGGGAGTCGCTTGGTGGCGGTAACGGGGATAAGCGGTATGGGAAAAACCGCTTTAGGGGTGCGATCGCTCCAGCAGATAAAAGATAATTTTGAAGTGGTGATGTGGCGGCGGGTGCGGTTTGGGCAAACGGTGAATTTGCTGTTAACAGAAATCTTGACATTTCTGTGCGTTGATAGGGATTTACCGGAAAGTAGTGATGAAAAATTATCCCTATTGATGGAATGTTTGCGCCAGTATCGGTGTTTGATTGTTATCGATAATTGGGATAATTTTGGTTTGAATATCGGCTCTGAAATTGACAGTGAGGGAGAAGGGGATAATTATGGGGAGTTGTGGCGGCGGGTAGGTGAATGCGCGCATCAAAGTTGCTTTCTCATCCTCGGTTACTCGCCACCGAGACTGGTTTGGCAGTTACAGGGGGAAAAATCTGGGTTGCGGTGGTTGCAGTTGGAGGGTTTGGGTGCGGCGGCGGGGGATATTTTCCGAGATAAAGGTTTAGGGGATGAGGATAAATGGGGTGATGTGATTGATATGTATCGCGGTCATCCGGGGTGGTTAAACGGTGTGGCAGGAATGATTAAGGATTTTTTTGGTGGCCGGGTAAGAGATTTTTTGGAATGTGATATAATTTTTGTGGATGATGAGATAAAAAATAGCTTGTTTTGGCATTTTAATCAATTATCCGATTTAGAAAAACAGGTGATGGTTAATTTGGCTATAGCTGCTCAGCCACTGCCACTTGGGGAGTTGATAGAAGGTTTGAAAATCGGGAATAACTCTAACTGGGATAAGGGTGATTTATTGCGGGCGATGCAGAGTTTGGGGATGCGGGGGCTGATGGAGAGAAGGCGGCGGGATGATGTTGTGGTGTTTGGTTTATCTCCGGTGTGGAGACAGTATTTATCGCGGGAATGTGGCAGGTTGAAATAGGGGCAACCTTTTGTCATTTGTCCTTTGTCATTTGTCCTTTGTCCTTTGTCCTTTGTCGAGTTCGTAGGGTGGGCAGTGCCCTAGCGAATCACCGCTTCACAGGCAGTAACACGAGGTAAGGCACTGCCCACCCTACTTTTGAGGCTTCGCCCCTACGGCATCCCAATTAATTCTTGGTTGCCTGCAATGACTTCCCCAATTTGGTAAGCGGGGATATCTTGGGATTTAAACCATTGCAGGGCGGTTTCAGCTTGATTTGGGGGCACCAAAATGACGAAACCGATGCCCATATTGAAAGTGTTAAACATTTCCGGGATGGTGACATTGCCAGTAGTGGCGAGCCATTGAAAAATCGGGGGGATTTGCCAGCTAGTGATATTGATGTGAATTGATTTGTTTTCTGGGAGACAGCGGGGGAGGTTTTCCGGGATACCGCCGCCGGTGATGTGAGCCATGCCGTGGATTTCTAAGCCGTTGCGGATGGCTTGGAGGATGGGTTTGACATAGATGCGGGTGGGGGTGATGAGGGTTTCTCCGAGGTTGGCGCCGTTGAGGATTTCGGGGGTGTGGTCTAAACTAATGTTGTTTTCGCTGATGATGTGGCGCACGAGACTAAAACCGTTGCTGTGGACGCCGGAGGATGCTAAGCCAATGGCGATATCGCCGGTTTGGACTTGGGAACCGTCGAGGATTTGGCTTTTTTCGGCGACGCCGACGCAAAAACCGGCGAGGTCGTATTCTCCAGGTTGATAGAAACCGGGCATTTCGGCGGTTTCGCCACCCAAAAGACTGCATCCGGCGATTTGGCAGCCGTTGGCGATTCCTGCTACGACTTGGGTAAGCTGTTCTTGGGCAAGTTTGCCGGTGGCTAAGTAGTCTAAAAAGAAGAGGGGTTCGGCGCCGGAGGTTAGTACATCGTTGGCGCACATGGCTACTAAGTCGATACCGCAGGTGTCATGGCGGTTGAGTTGGAATGCGAGTTTGAGTTTGGTGCCTACGCCGTCAGTACCGGAGACGAGGACGGGTTGTTTGTAGCCTTCGGGGAGTTGGAAAAAGCCGCTGAAACCGCCGAAATTGCCGAGAACTTCGGGACGGTGGGTGGCGGCGACGAGGTTGCTGATGCCTCGGACGAAGGCTCTACCGGCTTCTACGTTGACCCCTGCTTGTCGGTAATCCATGTATTTGTCTTTTGTCATTGGTCATTTGTCCTTTGTCCTTGGTCATTTGACAAGTGACAAAGGGCAAGTGACAAAGGACATGGATATGTTACAGTGCTTATTTTAAAGGTAAAGCTGAAATGAGGAATAGACTGGCGGGCAGATTGCTGGCGGACTATTTCTCGATTTGGAGTGTCATTACGAATCGGACTTATGAAGCAATTACTTCGGAGCAGCCTGTGGGCTGTGTTGTTACTGGCTCCTTTGGGGGGGGCAGTCTCGAGTCAGGCTGAGGCAAGTTCTTCGGTGATTCTGGCTCAGTCGGCAATCCCAGCAGGAACGAATATGGGTCGATCGCCCGCCGGAGCCTCTGGGCAGAAGGGCGGCGGTCAACCGCAGGTAATCAGCCAAGGGCAGCAACGGGTGAATGAAGAAGAGATTACCAAACTTTATGCCCATAATATAGAGGGCACGGAGGCGGTAACGCTCTATGTGCGGAATATTCCGGTATTGACGTTTTTGGGTACAGGGGATGATGGGTCGCCGTTAGAGCGGGCTCGATCGCTCGCAGCAAAAATCGATCGCCTGTATCGTGACGGGGTGGATGCGAATGGAATTGGGGTGCAATGGAAAGACGAAACGCAAGATTACATGGTCGAGGTGAATGGGGAACCACTGGTGGCGGTGGATGCAGAAACCAGGTTGGCGGATACTACCAACAAGGTGGCAGAAGATGCTCTGCAGGTGACGAACCGCCTGCGGCGACTTCTGGGTAAAGCCCCTCCTTTGGTGGCCATAGCGAATCAACCGGAACCACAACCGCCAGAACCGACGGCTACGAATGACGTTAAACCAGCCGAGCCGGAAGTGGTCGAGCCACAACCCCAAAGGGTGAGTTACACCCAAAATGGCTGGGCTTCTTGGTATGGTCCAGGCTTTCACGGCAACCGCAGTGCTAGCGGTGAGATATTTAACCAATATGCCATGACGGCGGCTCATCGGACTTTGCCTTTTGGCACTTGGGTGCGAGTTACTAATCTGGATAACGGACTTTCGACGATGGTGCGAATCAACGATCGCGGCCCGTTCACCGGCGGACGGATTATTGATTTATCCGTCGGGGCAGCGGAGGCGATCGGGATGGTCAGCTCCGGCGTCGCTCCAGTGCGGGTGGAGATTTTAGACCCCTAAGCAGAGTTTGTCACTTGTCGTTTGACAAATGACAAGTGACAAGTGACAAATGACCAAGGAAATTATGCGTGTATTTACCAAAATAGCTGCCTTGCGCCACTACTTGGAGCGTGGGCGAAAGGACGAGCAAACTGTAGGTCTTGTCCCGACGATGGGGGCTCTGCATGAGGGCCATCTCACCTTGATGGAGCGGGCGATCGAGGAAAACGATATTGTGGTGGTCAGCATCTTTGTTAATCCCATGCAGTTCGGGCCTCGAGAAGATTTTCACAAGTACCCCCGCCGACTGGAAGAAGACGCCGAGTTATGTGAGGAAGCGGGAGTAGCTGTAGTATTCGCCCCGACGCCAGAGGAAATGGGCATAACACCAAAGGGCGCCGACGGGGAAAATGATATCACTGCAGTGGTGCCGCCCCAGTCCATGACGGCGGTGATGTGTGGGAGAACTCGCATCGGGCACTTTGAGGGGGTGGCCACAATTGTGACTAAGCTGCTGAATGTGGTGCAGCCCGATCGAGCCTACTTTGGCCAGAAAGATGCCCAGCAATTGGCGATTATCCAGCGCTTAGTCACAGATTTGAATCTCCCAGTGCAAATTGTGCCTTGTGCCACGGTGCGTCTGGAGTCTGGGTTAGCGATGAGTTCCCGCAATCAGTATCTGAGTGCAGCCGAGTTGCCAGAAGCAGCCCAGTTGTATGAGAGTTTGCAGCAGGGAAAAGAGGTATTTCAGCGGGGCGATCGGACTGCGCCAGGTATCATTACAGCGGTGACAGAGAAGTTGAAGGAAACCAGCGCTTTATCTGTGGAATATGTGGAACTGGTGCATCCGGTCACTCTGGCACCCCTGACCGAAATCAAGGAGGTTGGTTTATTGGGCGTAGCTGCTAAAATTGGTTCTACCCGGTTGATTGATAATATAATCCTGCGGCATCGGGCGCCGATCGTCGCCATTGACGGTCCGGCGGGAGCGGGGAAATCTACGGTGTCCCGCCAAGTGGCGCACCAGTTGGGTTTGCTATATTTAGACACTGGTGCCATGTATCGCGCCGTCACTTGGCTGGTTCTTGACGCTGATATCCCCGTGGATGATGAAGCGGCGATCGCGGAACTGATATCCGGAGTAGAAATCCTGCTGAAAACCAGTGATGATTTAATGGCTCCGGCACAAGTTTGGATTGCCGGTCAGGAAGTCACCCAAGCCATTCGCACCCCAGAAGTAACAGCCAAGGTGTCTGCGATTGCCTCATTATCAGAGGTGCGTAGTGCCTTGGTAGCTCAACAGCAAAGTTACGGAATTCGGGGGGGTTTGGTGGCGGAAGGGCGAGATATCGGCACCCACGTGTTCCCGGATGCAGATCTGAAGATTTTTTTGACCGCTTCGGTGCAAGAACGGGCGCGGCGACGCTACAAAGACTTGGCAGCGATGGGTTTGGGCGATATCAGCTTGAATCAAATTGAGCAAGATATATTAGAGCGAGATGCCATTGACAGCAACAGAGCGATCGCCCCGTTGCGGCAAGCCGAGGATGCGATTGAAATCCTCACCGATGGGCTCTCCATCGCCGAGGCGATCGATGGAATTGTCAGGCTCTACCACGATAAATTAGGTAATTTTTAACCCCCAGTTGAATTGAGAGGAGTTGGGATTTGGCAACGATAGACCCATCCTGGTATAAGGAACAATTCACCATAGGGCTGGTGGCGGCCATCTGTACCGCCGCCTCTGCCACCCTAGTACAATCCTTGAATATTGACCAGATGCTGCCTGACCCCAACACTCTGGCGGCAAGCCTCTCTGTATTTCAGCTCAAACAGGTGCCACAACGGGCATTACCCCTGGCAATGGCATCAGAACAGCGGGTGGAGGGATTTGTCCAGGAACTGGCCACCCAACAGACGAAAATCGAAGCTAACTTCACTTTTAATCCTCCCAAATTATTTCAGGGCAAGACTATAGAAGAAGTGCCCCTGAAGAGCCAAGAGAAAGTTATCGCCCTCACCTTCGATGACGGTCCGTGGAAGGATCATACAGACAGTATCTTGAAAATCCTCCAGGACAACGACGTTAAAGGAACCTTTTTCTTTATCGGTCAGCACCTGCAACAGTTTCCAGAGCAAGCCAAGCGAGTAGTAGCTGCCGGTCATGCTGTTGCTAATCACACGTGGAACCACCATTATCATAATGTGGATAGCACCATAGCCGCGAAAGAAATCGGAGACACCAACAACCTGATGTATAAGCTGACGGGCGCTAAAAGCAAGATTTTTCGTCCCCCCGGTGGCGTCATGGATAACGGGTTAGTGGCTTATGCTCACAGCCAAAATTATGTAGTAGCGATGTGGTCGAGCGATGCCCGGGAGGCGTCTGGTCCCACCGTGGAGACCCTGGTTAACAACGTCGTCAGCTCCGCTTCTCCTGGGGGGATAGTGCTGATGCACGATGGTGGGGGCGATCGCTCCACCACGGTGGCAGCTTTGCCGATCGTCATTACTCAACTTCGCCAGCAGGGATACAAATTCGTCACCCTGCCGCAATTGTTTACCATGAAACAGCAAGATGAAGAATCCTTCACCACCGCCACCCCGGCTCGCCCCTCAACTCCGTGAAACTGCCTGATTTTCTCCCAGGTGATGACCCCCTAACCCAGGAATTTTTGTTTTGTTGTCGCAACTAACCAAGTGTTTATGACCTTTGGGCATGGCGGGCTACTCGCCCGCCACATCTTCCACCCAAAATAAATCGATTGGCTCTCCATTACACCATTTTTTTAATATTTATTTATCATCTAGGAATAATTAAATATTTATTGATTGGGCATAACCATAAATTTTATGCTGCCAAATAGATAATCAAATCATACAATTACCAGAAAATCAGCCTATATTATCCCGATTAGATTTAATTGTGCTACACTTAGAATTATTAGAGTTATTTTTGAGTTCTGAAAATGTCTGGAGTAGTTAAAATTAATATTGTCGAGTCACCGGAAACCCTGAAAACTCTATTGGCTAAACAGAAAACTGCCACAGCCAAAGAACGGGTACAGGCTTTATACTTGCTAAAAACTGCACAGGTGGAAACCGTCCAACACTTAGCCGTTGTGTTAGGGCGCAGCCGCATTACCGTACAGCGGTGGCTACGTTTATATCGACAAGGTGGCATAGAACAGATGTTAAAAATATATCAGCCCTCGGGTCGCCACCGCACTATTCCCGATTGGGCGATGGAACGTCTCAAAGAAGAGCTAGAAAACCCCGAACGTTTCAGTACCTATAAAGAGGTCAAAGTTTGGCTAGAAGTAGAGTTAAATATCCAGGTTAGTTATGATGTAGTTTATTATTTATTGCATGACTTAATGAAAATAAAAACTTTGATGCGCGCCTCTAAAAAATCCCCAAAAACAACTAAGAAGAAAAACAGAATCTAGCGACGCTCAAATTTGTTGCCAGATGCAGGGCGGAAATCCTGATGGGGACTGCACTTGAATCTAGTGCATTTATTGGAGAAACGCTAGATCTAGCAAAATTATAGTAATTTCAATTAAAAATGAGACACTCGATATTGCCCTCACCCCCGTCCCACTTCGACAGGCTCAGTGCATCGCCTCGACCAGGTGGGGAGAGGGGGGGAGGGGGAGGATGGGGAAGAGGGGGAGGATGGGGAAGAGGGGGAGGATGGGGAGGAAGATTACTCCCCACACTTCCCACACTTCCCACACTTCCCACACTCCCCACACTCCCCCTCTTGCTCCCCTTTCTCCCTTTTTGGGAGAAAGGGGTTGGGGGATAGAGGGCAACTCTCAAGGATTGTCTCACTTTTATTTTAATTAACTATAGTATAAATGAGGAAAAAAATTACCCCGTGCGGTAGTGCAGTGCGAGCGGAATCGCCCGCACTGGCTTACATGAGGATACAGGAATATTCAATTTGCATCAGCCTTTTGAGCCCAACTTGTTCACCACAACCCCTTGACAGGTCAATACTGGATTTCTCTGGTGGTTAGAGTCTCAGGAAGCGGATTGTACCGGGGAAACCTGGAGCATGAATACTAACTGGTTTATACCCTGGTGAATCCATCGCCCGATCGTCATGGAACTGACCCCCATGCACTTGGCTACTTCATAACGGGGCATATCCTGAAAAAATACTGACTCGATGCACGATCGAGTTTTCACTTCCAATTGACCCAAAGCTACTTGTAGCTGTAGTGTTTCTTCTTGGCGGTACTGCCAGAGCTGGTAGTTGGTATCAATCAGAGTATCTGCCAAAGTTACCGAGCCATCAAAAGATGACTGTACTACCGTAGCATCCAAACTCAAAGGCTTGCAATTGCGGGTGGCTAGCAAAATTTGTCGCCACTCATGTAGGGATATCTGTAAAAAACTGGCGATTTCGGCATCTTGGGGCGGGCGTCCTAGAACCTCTGAGAGGGTCTTTTGGGCAGCTTCGCCATTTTTTTCTAGATCCCGCCAGCGGCGAGGGATTTTCACCGCTGCAGAGCGATCGCGCAAAAAATGCAGCATTTCGCCGCGAATGTAGGGGACAGCAAAAGAGCTAAAAGCTCGTCCCAAACTCGGATTAAATCGCTCTACAGCCCGGATTAAGCCGATATAGCCGATTTGCGCTAAGTCTTCGTAAGGTTCTGGACAACTTAAACTTAGTCTATGGGCGATTTTTCTCACCAATCCCCCATGCCGCTGCACGATTTGATTGCGTAGTGCGATCGAAGGATTTTGGTGATATAAAACCAGCAGTTCCATCGGTGACGTGGGTGCCCCAGAGGCGATCGCATTTTTTGGCGCCCCTCTGGGCCGACGGGGGGGGGAGTCTTTTGTGGCCATGCCAGTAATTCCTCCAGTGGGGAATTTCAGTTTATTTCTTCAAGTTTCGTGATAGCTTAAGAAAATTTTAACTGATTCCCCGCCCAGTGGAGACGGGGAGATGGGGAGTGTGGGGAGTGTGGGGAGTGTGGGGAGTGTGGGGAGTGTGGGGAGTGTGGGGAGTGTGGGGAGTGTGGGGAGTGTG
>Ga0209172_10001472_pt1 | contig 49633 bp, 43 predicted proteins | sample LarsenN4metaG_FD_184113 | JGI IMG/M metagenome (GOLD analysis project Ga0209172, IMG submission 184113) | Hot spring sediment bacterial and archeal communities from British Columbia, Canada, to study Microbial Dark Matter (Phase II) - Larsen... ... | reverse complement strand
CGACTACTCTCAGCATGGGTGGCGTCTCCTTCGCCCGGCGGCGAACCGGGCCTGTGTGTTTGGAACTCACACGAAGGATACGCCGCCTCTTGTCATTCAGCCGATCCACAACATTCGGTTATATCTCGCCACCGAGCCCGAGTTAATCACGCTGGATCGCGCGTTGAAGGCGGTCATCGTTGGCGACAACGCCCCGGCTGTGGCTTCTGCCACGTTGATGCCGGGCGTGATGTTCAGGATGGCCCCTGCGGCGCGCGTCCCTGGCAGCTGCTCGATGACATCCGCCTTGATCACCGTCTCGCGGCGGGCGTTCTGTACGTCGACCACCGGTGACTCGCCAGTGACAATCAGCGTTTCCTCGAGCCCACCCACCCTCATCTCGACCGGAATGGTCAGCGTCTGGGTGCCGGACAGCTCGATATCCTCGCGCTTGACGGTATTGAACCCCGGCAGCGTAAACGTCAGAGAGTACGTGCCAGGCCGCAGGTCGACAATCCGATACTGACCCGACCCGTCGGTGACCGTCGACTTGGTCCTCTCAATCAACGCCGGGCTCGACGCTTCGACGGTGACACCGGGCAGCACGGCTCCGGACGTATCACGGACCGTTCCGGTGAGTGACGCCTGCGCAAAGGCACTGGCAGGTGCGAGCACACAGACAAGGAGCACCAAGTACTTCAGCGAAATTCGCATAAGGTTCTCCTTCAGGTGAAGGTGACGCCGCTTCCAAGCCATGTTCCACGGGCCGCTGACCCTGTAGACCGGCTAACCTGTACAGAAAGCCGTAGGTTGCATACAGACTGACACGAACATGAGAAGGTATACGTATTTCGCCAGAATTTTCAAGCAATCCTGGTGATCCACCGGTCGGCGCGGTTCTGCCGCGCTATGCGGTTGCATGCAGGCTAGGTTCGATTCCAATCAGCCAGATCGCGCGGATTCGCGGTAGATTCGCCAACCGTTTTCGCTCAACGGAGGCAGGGTAAGACACATCCTCGCAGGAATCCCGAGCCCAGCTTCCCCAGGGGCCCGTCCCTTCAGCGCCATAAGAGGAGGCTTCGTCGCCGCAGCTGTACTCCCGGGCGGTAGGCTCGAGGCCTCGTCGACGTCTTGACCGCACCGCCCTCAGCATGCCTGGTCCATCAATTCGGCGGTGGCGCTCCACGTTGCCGCTCTGTTCGGTCAGCGCGGCCGAAAGTACCGGACACGTATCGAGTGCCTGACGTGTGCGTCCGCAGACGATAGGAAGGATCACACGGTAGGCCCGCGGGTTTGCGTTCCCGACGCGGGCAGCCGAGCTCGACCGGAGAAAGGTGTATGGTCGAGAGCATTGTCGGCAGGCGCGCCCGTGCACGACGATAGCGATGACTAGGGAGACGTTCGGAAGATCCGTTAGACGACGTCGCCCCTCTTCCCCACCGGCACCGCGCCACTGCGTCGATGCGGATCCAGAGCAGATCCTCGATCGCGTTCGCGTACGCGGCGCGATTGAGCCGGTGCAGCGCCACCCGGCCGAAATCGGGCTTCCGCGCCGCCGCGTCGAGTTCGGGCTCGAGCGCGGGCGTGAATGTTCGGACCACAGCGGCGTCGGGCCGGCGCGCCCCAGCGCGGTGTCACGCCGCCGCGCAGCTTGCGCAGCGCCTTCTCCCACAGCGCGGCATCCTTCGAGACGTCTCGGGATCGGCGTTGTCGAAGAAGACACCGACGACACCGTAACACAGCAGGAGATTGATCCGCGGCCGTGGCGTCAGCGCAGTCAGCCGCTCCAGCAGTTCCAGCGGCTCGAAGACCACGTGCGTCGTGCCATCGGTCCAGGAGCGCCGAAGCTCCAGCACTACCCGACCGGCCGATGTCAGGTGCCGACAATCCTGCCGACCGGCGGCGCAGTGCGTACCGAGACGTGCGTTCGCGCTGGGCCCGATCGCGCGGCCGCACGCACACCCGCGCGTGGAGATCGCAGCCCGCCAGCACGCGTGACACGGGCCGAGCCCCGACCACGCCGGGAGTGCGTCCCCGGAGCCCTGGTGAGCCGGCGTATGTCCGGCACGCTCACCGAGCGCGTCCCTGCGCGGATGCCGCCGCGATGTGCGCGAGCCCCGGCTCGGCCTCGAGCCACGGATCGGCGCCATCGCCGTCTCACGGTTGCCACTCGCCGACGCGGCTGCTGGCCACGCGTACAAGGCGTCGCGCCCACGCATCCTATAATCGATCCACGGTGGACGCCTCGCATTTCGACGAGCACTCGTTTTTTTCGGCGGTTCACGCCAGCGGTGTGCGTGCGCTGCTCATCGGGCGCCGGGCGCTGGTGCTGCTGGGACTTCCGTTGCTGACCGCGGACTACGACTACTGGATTGCGATCGACGACATCGAGCGCTTCAACACGCTGGCTGCGGACTTCCAACTCCACCCAACCAGAACCGCAGCCGACGCACGACGCCACGGCCGCTATGTTCTTGAGAACGACGAGCACATCGACGTGTTGGTGGCGCGATCGTTGCCGACACTACACGGTCACCCCGTCGATTTCGACGGTCTGTGGGCTCGTCGTCAAACCATCGACGTCAGGACTGCCTCCGTGTGCATCCCATCGCTGGACGACCTGATCCTGACCAAGCAGATTGCCTCGCGCCCCAAGGACCTCGAAGACCTTCGTCTGCTACGCATCCTCAAGGAGTCGGCACAATGATTCCGCCGGCAGTGGTGGCGGCTGTCTCCCGCGTGGTCGACCCGGATGAATTGCGGGTCGCTCTCGAATCGCCCATCCCCGCCGAGGAGCGGCAACAGGTACTGGAGCTCGTGCGCTGGTTCACGACACGATACGCCAGCGGTGAGGCCAGGCTCGCCTACGTCCGCCAAGCGGCGGCGCGATGGCAACGCGCTCGAACCACGCATACTTCCTAGAGCCAGGTACCGGGATCAATCCGGCCCACGCCTTGGACCTTCCGCAATTAAAGGCCCCTCGCCTGGAGGCGATGGGTTCTGCGTGTACCGCCGCACGAGAATTGGGCAGCGCGTTGACGGCAATCACACCGCGGGCGTGAGTACCAACGCCGGGCGGACCGGCGCGGATGAACGGTACACGAGTCGGGCGATCAGCCACTCGCGGTTGTACGTCTCCTTGAAGACGAGCAGCGCCTGACGGAGCCCGTCGATCGTGGCGAAATGCCGCAGCCAGAGAGCTGCTCGTGCAGCGTGCGGAAGACCGTTCGAGACAACCGTTCCCGTCGGGCTGGCGGACGAACGCTGGTGACGACGTCATCCCGAGAAACGCGATCTTCGGTTGGAAGTCGCCACTGAGACAGACGCGGCCGTGGTTGTGCCGGAGAGCGAGCCCGTGCCGGGCCGCGCCGCGACCTGCCCTCCAGATCTCGCCCTCCGCAATTTCTCGTACGCCACGTCCTTCAACACCCGTCGCGCCAAACCGCCCCGAAGGGCGCGAGTGCGAATTCGCCACGCTCATCGGGCACCTGGTTCATGCGGTCGGTGGTCTCGTCAGGGGCATGTCTGGCGAGACACTCCACAAGCGCCTCGGCATGGAGCTGGCTCCGGGAATCGACCTCAACCACGATTCACCGATCACTCGCTCGTCAATGCCTGAAGTGCCTGCGGCCGGTGAACACCATGGCGATGTCGTGCTCGTCGGCCGCGGCAATCACCTCGGCGTCCTTCACCGATCCGCCCGTCTGCACGACGGCGGTGGCCCCGGCGGCGGCCACCGAGTCGAGGCCGTCGCGGAACGGGAAAAAGGCGTCCGACGCCGCGACCGATCCTTTCAGGGCCTCGGCGCCCGCCTTCATGCGCGCCACGTTGACGGCATCGACCCGGCTCATCTGGCCGGCGCCGATCGCCAGCGTGCGATTGGCGGTGGTGAAGATGACGGTGTTCGACTTCACGTGCGCGCACAGGCGCCAGGCGAACCGCAGCGCCGCCCACTCCAGCGTCGTCGGCTGCCGCCTGGTGACGACGCGCAGGTCGTTCGACGGCCAGGGCGTCGCGGCTTCGAGCACGCGATCGCTGTCCTGGACGAGCACCGCGCCCAGCACCGAGCGCACGTCGCGGGTCTTGAGCTGCTCGAGCCGGTCGAAGTCGGTGGTGACGACGCGCATCTGCGATTTCGTCGCCAGGATTGGCCGCGCGTCCTCGTCGACCGAGGGCGTGATGACGCAGTCGATCTTGGTCGAGACGATCGCCCGGGCGGTCTCGATGTCGATCGGACGGTTCAGGCCGACGACGGCCCCGAACGCTGAGAGCGGATCGGCCTCGCGGGCGCGCACGTAGGCGTCGCTCGCACACGAGCCGATAGCCGCGCCGCACGGGTTGGTGTGCTTGATGAAGGCGGCCGCGGGCTCGGTGAACTCCAGGACAATCCTCAGCGCCGCGTCGAGGTCGAGCAGGTTGGTGTAGGACAGCTCCTTGCCCTGCAGCAGCGTGGCGGCGCCGAGGCCGACCTGCGAGTCGTCGCTGTACCACGCCGCCTGCTGATGGGGATTCTCGCCGTAGCGCAGATCGCCGCGCTTGCGCAGCGACAGCGTGAGCGACGGCGGATGTCCCTGGATGGCGCCGCGCACGAAGGTCCCGCCCTCGAATCTGACGGTGTCGAATTCAGCCGCGATCGTGGTGTCGTACGCGCCGGTGTGCGCGAAGGCCTTGCGGGCCAGCTCGAAGCGGAACTCGCGCGAGGGGCCGCCCGGGCGATCGAGCTGCGCGAGCACCGCCTCGTAATCGTCGGGGGAGACGACCACGAGCACGCCTTCGAAGTTCTTCGCCGCGGCGCGAACCAGGCTCGGTCCACCGATGTCGATCTCCTCGATCACCGCGTCGAACGGCGTGGCGCGGTTGGCGGCGGTCTTGACGAACGGATACAGGTTGACGGCGACGAGATCGATCAGGCCGATACCGTGCTTTGCGGCGGCTTCGAGATCGGGCGCATGACCGCGCCGGGCGAGGATGCCGCCGTGCACCTTCGGGTGCAGCGTCTTGACGCGGCCGTCCATCATCTCGGGAAACCCGGTGACGTCGGAGATCGCCACGACCGGCAAACCCGCGGATTCCAGTGCCTTGGCGGTGCCGCCGGTGGAGACCAGCTCGAAGCCGCGGGCCACGAGACCGCGTGCGAACGGAACCAGACCGGACTTGTCGGACACGCTCAGGAGCGCTCTACGCATGATGGAGAGTCGTCGGGGAAGGTGGGCCGGGAGTTGCCCGCGGCCTGCGCGACCGCGAGAAATTTCGGCCAAGGGCCCCACCTAATGCTTGACAGTGGTTTAGCACACGCTTAGCATATGCCTGCGTTCGGGGGGTGTTCCCTCGCACGTCGCAGTCCAGGCCGCGTAAAGAGTCGCGGTCTTTTTTTGTGTCCCGAAGCTCATCTGCGGTTTCGGATCGCAAGCGGCCAAGCGGTACCTCGAACGGCACCGCGCAGGAAGCAGGGAAGAAGAACGATGCGCATCACAGGCAAGGTCAAGTGGTTCAACAACGCCAAGGGTTACGGATTCATCGAACGCGAGGGCGGCAGCGACGTGTTCGTGCACTACTCCGCGATCAATGGCAACGGCTTTCGGTCGCTCGAAGAAGGCCAGGCGGTGGAGTTCGAGATCGTCGACGGACCCAAGGGTCCTCAGGCCGGGAACGTCACCAAGCCCTAACCACTTCTGACCTACCCGGCGCCGAGCCAGCGGCGCCGGGTGCTCAGGCCGCAGGCTCCCAGTCTTCACGTTCGGTTTTCCCACCTCTCTAGTTCTTACCCCTCTCTACTTTTCTACTTCTCCACTTCCCAACTTCTCCACTTTTCCACTTCTCCACTTTTCCACTTCTCTTTCTCTACTTCTCTACTTCTCTTTCTGCTCCCCCTTCATCCCCCTCGCCGTCAGCGCCACCTTCCCATCCTTCACCGCGACACGGAACGCCACCTCGCCGGTTCCCTTCTGCTTCATCTGCTCGACCTGCGTCTTCACCAGATCGGCGAACTTGTGGAACGGGATCGAGTCCTGCCCGGCCTGACGACGCGCCTCGGTGAGGTTGTCGTACAGCGCGTGCAGCTTCTCCATCTCCTTCAGCGGGTCCTTGAACGTCGCCACGTGCACGACGCGGTTCTCTTTCTCCGCCGGCTTCGGCGCCGGCCGCTCTTCCACCGGCCGCGGCGGCGGCACGAACGGTCCAGGCCGGCCCTCGTCGCGCGATCGCTGCCCGCGATCCCACAGCTCGACGAACGTCGTGAACCGCGTCTGCAGGGTATTGAACTTGAACTTGTGGCCGTAGTTCGGGATGTGCATCCGGTCGACGCGCTTGACCAGGCCTTCGACTCGCTTGCGCGTCTCCCATGGCGGCCGCGGCAGCCGGCCGCCGAAGTACATGTTGTACTCGGCCTCGAGGCGTTTCAACTCGGCCTCGAGCACCTGCAGCTCACGCTCGATGTCTGGAGACTCGTCCGCCACGAGCCACTATTGTGGCATAGCGAGGCAGTCCCGCGGGTTCCGGAGCTTCCCGGATTGAGGACGATTTTCCTTCGCGAGCTCACGCGTTCACCACGGTGGAACATTCGCTCGCGGCCGCTCGATAGAGCGTCGCGCGTCCGCGCCTGCCCACCGGTTCCAGCAGCCCCGCGTGACGCATCGAGTAGGTCATCTTCTGCGCGAGATCGAGCGGGACGCATTTCGCCTGCGCAATATCCTTCGACGTGAACGGTCCGGAGAACGCGGGAAGAAGCGCCAGCCAGCTCGAAGGGCCGTCGAACACTCTTCGGTCGACGACATCCAGCAGCCGGCGCTCCTCTGTCACCCACCCTCGCGTGCGCCATCTCCGGCGATCGAGCCGCCTGGTCTCCTCCTCGTGCGTCAGCAGCACTTCGAGCGAGAAGTTCCGGTGCGACAGCAGGCGGGGAATCGCGACCAGCTCGCGGAAAAGATCCTCGACCCGTCCGCTCTTCGGTGACTTGCGCCTGACGCCGGCCCCGCGGCCCTTCGCGGGCGCCTGCACGATCCACTTCTCACGAGAGATCGGGTAGATCAGCCGGACCCGGTGCGACGCCACCAGCGCGGCGAGCTTCGACTTGATCGCGCCGAAATGGCGCGTCTGGATTTCCAGCAGCAGGTCGCCGCGAACGATGTCGATCACGAAGCCGTCCACCGGGACCTCGAATCGATCGCCGGGCTGCGCGTACCACTGTTTCAGCGACGCGTGGAGCGGCTTCTCGTTCAGCAGTCCGATGCGGGACATGCAATCCGGCACCCCAAGGCCCCAAAGCCCAAAGACCAGAGACCAGAGCCAGAGCCCAAGCCCGAGCCCTGAGACACTCGAGCCCCGGAGCCTAGAAGATCGTGGCGATCGAGTCGTTCGCGAAATCGAGAATCGGCGTCGGCAGGATGCCGAGATAGAAGATGACGGCGATCGACAGCGCCAGCGCCGCCATGCCGAAGCCGGAGACGTGCGCCGGCTGGGGCGCACCCTCCCGTTCGGCCATGTACATCATCACCACGACGCGCAGGTAGAAGAACACCGACACGACGCTGGTGAGCACGCCGATGATCGCCAGCCAGTAGTAGCCGGCGCTGACCGCGGCCTGGAAGATGTACCACTTGCCGATGAAGCCCGCCGTCGGCGGGATGCCGCCGAGCGAGAGCAGGCACACGGTCATCAGCGCGGCCAGTCCGGGGCTGCTGTGCCACAGCCCGGCGTAGTCGTTCAGGCTGTCGTTGGCGCGGTCGCGCGCGCCGAGGAGCGCAATCACGCCGAACGCGGCGAGGTTGGTCACCGAGTAGGCGAGCAGGTAGAACAGGATCGCCGCCTTCCCCACGGCATTTGCCGCGACGAGCCCGACCAGCAGATAGCCGCCATGCGCGATGCTCGAATACGCCAGCATGCGCTTCAGATTGCCCTGTGCGACTCCGACGACGGTGCCGAGGATCATTGTCGCCGCGGCGATGAGGGCGACCACCGGCGCCCAGCCGGGTCCGGCCGCCGACATGTCGCGGAAGGGCTCGAAGCTCGAGAGGAACACGCGCGCAAAGGCGGCGAACGCCGCCGCCTTGACGCCGGTCGACATGAAGCCGGTGACGATGGCGGGCGCGCCCTCGTAGGCGTCGGGCGTCCACATATGGAACGGGACCGCCGAGATCTTGAACGCGAATCCGACCAGCAGCAGGCCGAGCGCGATCAGCACCATCGGGTCGGCGCTCATCGACTGCGCCGACAGATACTGCGAGATGGCCGACAGCCGCGTGCTGCGCGTCACGCCGTACGTGAACGCGATGCCATAGAGGAAGAACGCGCTGGAGATCGCGCCGAGCAGGAAATATTTGAACGCCGCCTCGGTGCCCGAAAGGTCGTCGCGCCGGATGCCGGTAAGGACGTACACCGCCAGCGACAGGATCTCGAGGGCGACGAAAATCACCAGGAGATCGGTGGCCGTCGCCATCATGATCATCCCGACAATCGAAAACAGCAGCAGCGCGTAGTATTCGCCCGCCGGCAGGTTGTCGCGGTGGATGACCTGCGACGAGAACATGATCGTCAGGATGCCGACTGCCGCCAGGACGATGGTCACGAACAGGCCGAAGTTGTCGGCGACGATGACGCCGAAGTCCTCGCGGAACGCGTCCGGCGTCGGGTTCCAGAGAATCACGGCCGAAGCGGCGGCGCCGGCCAGGCCGATGATTCCGAACCAGCCGACCGGCATGCGCGGCCCCCTGCCCCGAAGCGCTTCGCCGCCCATGGCGGCGAGGGCGCCCAGCGTGACACACAGCATCGGGACGACGGCGTCTAGCTGAAGAGTGAACATATGTCAGTCATTCACAATGCAAAAGTCAAGGTGCCAGGACCGCCAGCCGGCCTTTATCGCACGGCCCGCGCCGACACGCGCACGACCTGCATTCCGCCGTTTGCCTTCTGCATCGTGTTCTCCTCATTCCCCGCCTGCACCGGCTGAACGGCCTGCACCCGCTCGACGACCTTCCTCACCGACAGCTCCATCGGCGTGAGGAACACCGACGGGAAGACCCCCATCCCGATTGCCAGCGCGCACAGCGGCACGACGCTCGCCCACTCGCGCGGCCGCAGGTCGGCGAGCCGCGCGTTCTTCTCGTTGGTGATCGGCCCGAGATACACGCGCTGGAACATCCACAGCATGTAGACCGCGGACAGGATCACGCCCAGACCGGCGACGACCACGAACCGCGGATCCCAGAGGAACGCGCCGAGCATGGTCAGGAACTCGCCGATGAAGCCGTTGAGCGCCGGCATGCCGATGGAGGCGAGGGTGATGATCAGGAAGGCCGCGGTCAGCCGCGGCATGCTGTTCTTCAGACCGCCGAACTCGGCGATGAGCCGCGTGTGCCGGCGATCGGAGAGCATGCCGACGATCAGGAACAGCCCGCCGGTGCTGACGCCGTGCGCCAGCATCTGGTAAACGGCGCCCTGCACCCCCTGGACGTTCATCGCGCAGATGCCGAGCACGACGAAGCCCAGGTGGCTCACCGACGAGTAGGCCACCAGCTTCTTCATGTCCGGCTGGACCATGGCGACGAGCGCGCCGTAGACGATCCCGATGACAGCGAGCGCCGCAATCCACGGCGCGAACTCCACGGCGGCATTCGGGAACAGCGGGAAGGCGAAGCGCACCAGCCCGTAGGTGCCCATCTTGAGCAGCACGCCGGCCAGGATGATCGAGCCGGCGGTCGGCGCCTGCACGTGGGCGTCGGGCAGCCAGGTGTGGAACGGGAACAGCGGTACCTTGATGGCAAAGGCGATGGTAAACGCCAGGAACAGCCATCGCTGCGTCTCGGCCGGGATGGTCAGCGCGTACAGCCCGAGCAGGTCGAAGGTGTAGCTGCCCGTCGCCTCGCTGTGCATGTAGGCCAGCGCCAGGATCGCGACCAGCATCAGCACGCTGCCCGCCATCGTGTAGAGCATGAACTTGACCGCGGCGTAGATGCGCTGGTCGTAGCCCCAGATCCCGATGAGGAAATACATCGGGACGAGCATCGCGTCCCAGAACACGTAGAAGAGGAACAGATCGAGCGAGATGAACACGCCGATCATCGCCGCCTCGAGCGCGAGCATGAACACCGAGAATTCCTTGACCTTCTTCTCGATGCCTTCCCACGACGACAGCAGCGCGATCGGCGTCAGCAGGCCGGTGAGGACGACCAGCAGCAGGCTGATCCCGTCGACGCCGACGTAGTAGTCGATGCCGAACGCCGGGATCCACGGCACCCGCTCGACCAGCTGGAACTCGGCCGAGGCGCCGTCGAAGCGCATCCAGATCCCCAGCGTCACCGCGAACACCGCGATCGACACCGCCAGCGCGAGCCAGCGGATCACGCCGTCGCGGCTGCCGCCCCTGTTCGGGACGAGCAGGAGCAGAACCGCACCCGCGAGGGGCAGTACCCAGGAGAGAGTCAGCAACATGTCACGACTCGATGCTCATTGCCCAAAGCCCGACGCACAGGACAGCCCGGTGCGTCCCGACGCTCGTCGAGCATTGAACATCGAGCATTGGATCGGGCATTGAGCGCCACTTACATCCACAAGTAGTACGCGAGGATCGCGATGACGCCGACGAACACCGAGCCGGCGTAGGTCTTCACCGATCCGGTCTGCAGCCGCCGGAGCACCGTGGCGCTGCCGCTGATGATCGCGGCGGCGCCGTTGACCGCGCCGTCGATGATCCTCACGTCGAAGCCCCGCCACAGGCCCTCCCGCGACAGGTTCTTGATCGGCTGCACGATCGCGGCGTCGTAGATCTCGTCGACGTAGTACTTGTTCAGCAGCAGGCGGTACACCGTCGCGAACTCGCGTGCGGCGTTCTCGGCGATGCTGCGCCGCTTCACCCACACGACATAGGCGAACCAGATGCCGGCCGCGGCGATGACGGTCGACACCGCCATCAGCGTGAACTCGAGCGCCGTGTGCGACTCCGCGGCGGCTTCGCCCTCGGCCGCGGCGGCAGCCTCGCCGGCAACGGCAGCGGCGGCACGCGGCGCTTCGAACGCCGGGTGCAGCCAGTCCGCCAGCACGTTGTGCCCCGGCACGCCAATCCAGCCGGCGGCGACGGATCCGATCGCCAGCACGATCAGCGCGAGCGCCATCGCGGGCGGGGCGTCATGCAGATGGCCGTGCGCCTCTCCGTGGCCATGCGACGCGCCGTGTGCATCGCCATGCGCTCCGGCGTGCGCCGCCGCGGGTGCCCCGTGCCGTCGCTCGCCCCAGAACGTGACGAACACCAGCCGGAACATGTACGTCGCGGTCAACAGCGCCGTCAGCGCGCCCACCGCCCACAGGATCTGATGCCCTTCGACGAAGGTCTCGAACAGGATCTCGTCCTTGCTGAAGAATCCGGCGAGCGGCGGGATGCCGGCAATGGCCACCGCCCCGATGACGAACGTCCGGAAGGTAATCGGTAGCTCCTTCCTCAGCCCGCCCATGTTGCGGATGTCCTGCTCGCCATGCAGCGCGTGAATCACCGCGCCCGAGCCGAGGAACAGCAGCGCCTTGAAGAACGCGTGCGTGTAGAGGTGGAAGATGCCGGCGCCGAACGCCCCGACGCCCATCGCCAGGAACATGTAGCCCAGCTGCGAGACGGTCGAGTAGGCCAGCACGCGCTTGATGTCGTTCTGCACCAGGCCGATGGTGCCCGCCATCAGCGCCGTCGCCGCCCCGATCACGGCGACGATCATCATCGTCTCCGGCGCGTGTTCGAACAGCACGGCGTTGCGGCCGATCATGTAGACCCCGGCGGTCACCATCGTCGCGGCGTGGATGAGGGCGGAGACCGGCGTCGGACCCTCCATCGCGTCCGGCAGCCAGACGTAGAGCGGAATCTGCGCCGACTTGCCGGTCGCGCCGATGAACAGCAGCAGCGTGGCGATCGAGAGAATGCCGAACGTCGTCTCTGCGGGGAGCGGCGCCACCGCGGCGGCGATCTCCTGGAAGTCGAGCGTGCCGAAGCGGGCGAACAGCGCGAACATGCCGAGCAGGAACGCGTAGTCGCCGATGCGGTTGACGACGAACGCCTTCTTGCCGGCGTCGTTGGCCGACTGCTTCCTGAACCAGAAGCCGATCAGCAGATACGAGCACAGGCCGACGCCCTCCCAGCCGACGAACATGAGCGGGAAGTTGGCGCCGAGCACCAGCACCAGCATGAACGACGCGAACAGGTTCAGATACGAGAAGTAGCGCGCGAACTCGCTGTCGGTCTCGTCGTGCATGTAGGCCGTCGAGTAGATGTGGATCAGCGAGCCGATGCCGGTGACGACCAGGATCATCACCGCCGACAGCGTATCGACGCGGAAGGTGACGTCGATCTTGAGGTCGCCCGAGGGGATCCAGGTGTAGAGCGTCTCCTGGAGGACGCGTTCGCCGGCCGGCATCCCGGCGATCTGCAGCACGCTCATCACCGAGACGGCGAACGAGGCGAGCATCACCAGCGAGGCGAGGCCGCCGGACACGCTCTTCGGCAGCCGTCGTCCCAGCGCGGCGTTGACGAGGAACCCGGCGAACGGCAGCAGTGGAATCAGCGCTAGCACGAGTGAGTCACCACTTCAGCGAGGTGAAGGCGTCGGGATTCAGCGACTCGCGGTGGCGGAACAGCGCGATCACCAGCGCCAGGCCGACGGCGGCCTCCGCCGCCGCCACGGTCATGACGAACAGCGTGATGATCTGCCCGTCGAGATCGCCGGCGAACCGGCCGAAGGAGACGAACGTCAGGTTGACGGCGTTCAACATGATCTCGACCGACAGCAGGATGGTGATCAGGTTGCGCCGCAGGAACACGCCGGCGGCGCCGATCGCGAACAGCGTCGCGGACAGGATCAGGTAATGGCTCAGCGGGATCACTCGTCGCCCTCACGGCGCGCCAGCACCACCGCGCCGACCATCGCCACCAGGATCAGAATCGAGGTCGCCTCGAACGCGAAGGTGTGGCGCGTGAACAGCGCCCGGCCCATGTCGGTCACCGAGTTCACCGTGGTCGGGTCGGCCTGCGCGCCGACCGGCACGTCGTACTGCCCGACCGCGCTCAGCGCCATCCCCAGCTGCACGACGAGCAGCGCCGCGAGCAGCGTGCCCCAGCGCGCCACACCCGGCTGCCGCAGCGGGTGCGTGCGGTCCCAGTCGGCGGCGTCCTCCTTCGGCGCGTTCAGCAGCATGACCACGAACAGGAACAGCACCATGATGGCGCCGGCGTAGATGATGATCTGCGCGACCGCCACGAACGGCGCCTCGAGCTGGATATACAGCCCCGACAGGCCCCCGAACGAGGCGATCAACAGCAGCACGCTGTACATCGGGTTGCGTTGCCCGATGACCAGCGCCGAGGCGATCACCGTCAGCGCCGCGAACAGATAGAAGGTGATGGTTTCAGGCATTGAAATACAGCACCAGCGCCGCCGTCACGATCAGGTTCACGACCGAGGCCGGGAACAGATACTTCCACCCGAACATCATCAGCTGGTCGTAGCGGTAGCGGGGCACCGTCCAGCGCATCCAGATGTAGACGAAGAGGAACAGCGCCACCTTCGCCAGGAACACGATCCATCCGTAGGCGGGGTTCACGCCCGGGAAGTGCCAGCCGCCGAGATAGAGGTCGGTGGCCACGGCCGACATCGTGACCATGTTGATGTATTCGGCCTGCGGGAACAGCGCGAACCGCACCGAGCTGTATTCCGTGTTGTAGCCGGCGACCAGCTCCTGCTCGGCCTCGGGGAAGTCGAACGGCGCGCGGTTGGTCTCGGCGACGCCGGCAATCACGTAGATCATGAAGCCCACCGGCTGCAGGAACACGTTCCACTGCGGCAGGAACCCGAACCAGGTGCCCGCCTGCGAGTCCACCGTCTCGCGCAGCGACAGCGATCCGGACAGCAGGATCACGGCGGCCAGCGACGTCGCGTAGGCCAGCTCGTAGCTGATCATCTGCGCCGAGGCGCGCAGCCCGCCGAACAGCGAGTACTTGCTGTTGGACGCCCAGCCCGCCAGCACGATGCCGTAGACGCCCATCGACGTCACCGCGAACACCACCAGCACGGCGACGTTCACGTCGGCGATCCCGAGCTTGATCGGCTCGTCGAGCAGCCCGAACAGCGTCGTCTCGGCGCCGAACGGGACGGCCGCGAACGCCACGAAGGCGGTGACGACCGAGAGGACCGGCGCCAGCGTGAAGAGGTACTTGTCCGCCCCCTTCGGGCGCAGCTCCTCCTTGAACAGCAGCTTGAGGATGTCGGCAATGGGCTGCAGCATCCCGTGCGGCCCGACCAGGTAGGGGCCGTATCGCTGCTGCATGAAGCCCATGAGCTTGCGCTCGGCGAGCACCAGGATGGCCGACGCGAGGATCAACAGGTTGAAGACGATGAAGATCATCGCGCCGATGACGACGGGGCGGAGCAGGCCGTCCATCAGTGCGCCGCCATCGCCGCCTGCCGGGCGCGCCACGGCGCCGGCAGCGTGCATCGTCCTTCACGCACGTGGGCTTCGAACTCGTGCCTGAACAGATTGATCGTCGTCAACACCGGCGTGGCCGCCGCATCGCCGAACGCGCACAGCGTCTTGCCGGTGATGTTGCTGGCAACACCGTACAGCAGGTCGATGTCCTTCATCTGGCCTTCACCGCGCTCGATGCGCTGCAGGAGTTTGTAGAGCCAGTCGCCGCCCTCGCGGCACGGCGTGCACTTGCCGCACGACTCGTGGCGGTAGAAGTGCAGCAGGTTCATCGCCACCCACACCATGCACACCGAGTCGTCCATGACGATCAGCCCGGCCGATCCGAGCAGCGAGCCCGCTTTCTGGACGTGATCGAAGCTGGCCGGCGTATCGAGCTGCTTGTCGAGCAGGATCGGCACGGAGGATCCGCCCGGGATCAGGGCCTTGAACCTGCTGCCGTCCCTCATGCCCTGCGCGTACCGATCGCCGAAGATCAGCTCGCGCAGCGTGGTGTGCATCGACGCCTCGTAGACGCCCGGCCGCTTCACGTGCCCGCTGATGCAGAACAGCTTCGGGCCGCCGTTCTTCTCCGGACCGAGCCCCGCGAACCACTCCGGGCCGTTGAGGACGATGAGCGGCACGTTGCACAGCGTCTCGACGTTGTTCACCGCGGTCGGGCACTGATACAGGCCGGCGACCGCCGGGAACGGCGGCTTGATGCGCGGCTGCGCGCGCTTGCCCTCGAGCGACTCGATGAGCGCCGTCTCCTCGCCGGCTTCGTAGGCGCCGGCGCCGCGGTGCACGTAGATGTCGCAGTCGAACCCGCTGCCGAAGATGTTCTTGCCGAGATACCCGGCCTTGTAGGCCTCTTCGATCGCCCGCTCGAGCACCTGCTGCACGTGGTAGAACTCGCCGCGGATGTAGATATAGGCGACCTTCGCCCCGATCGCGTAGCAGCCGATCGCGCACCCCTCGAGGAGCAGGTGCGGATTGCGCTCCATCAGCACGTGATCCTTGAACGTGCCCGGCTCGCTCTCGTCGGCGTTGCAGCAGATGTACTTCGGCTTCGGCGTGTCCTTGAGGACGAACTGCCATTTGAGGCCGGTCGGGAACCCGGCGCCGCCGCGGCCGCGCAGCCCCGACGCCTTCACCTGCTCGATGATCTCGTTGGGCGTGAACGTCAGCGCCTTTCGCAGGCCTTCGTAGCCGCGCCCGTGCTTCAGGTAGAAGTCGAGCGTGTAGGACCCGGGCTCGCGGACGTCTTTGATGAGGACCGGCTCGTACGCCATGGGTGGTTACTTCTTCTCCACGTGAAGGTGGCAGCCGGTCAACGCCGCCGTCCCCTTCGCGCGAATGTCGTCCACGAACTGCGCAGCCTCCTCGGGCGAGAGCCGCTCGTGCCAGTCGTCGTTGACCAGCACGACCGGCGCGCGATCGCACGCCCCGAGGCACTCGACTTCCATCAGCGAGAACATGCCGTCCGGCGTCGTCTCGCCGGGCCTGATGCCCAGCTTCGCGGCGAGCTCCTCGGTGACGCGCTCGGCGCCGAGCAGCGCGCACGACAGCGTCCGGCACACGTTCAGCACGTACTTGCCCACCGGCTTCGTATAGAACATCGAGTAGTACGAGACGACGTCCTCGACTTCGGCGGCGGTGCAGCCGATCTGCTCGGCGACGTGGCGCATCGCCGCGCCGGTGATGTAGCCCTGCTGGTACTGGACCAGATACAGCGCGTAGAGAATCGCCGACTTGCGCTGGTCGGGCGGATAGCGGGTGACGATTTCGTCGAACTTGGCCTGGTTCTCCGGCGTGTACGCGAACGGCTCCCCGGGCTCGGCCAGCTTGCGCGCCGAGCGGTGGAACTGCGCCGGCGCGTAGTCCATCTGCGGGTGGAAGCTCACCGGTCGCAGTCTCCCATCACAACATCAGTGCTGCCAATGACCGCGACGACGTCGGCGATGAGCCCGCCCTGCACGATGGACGGCAGCGCCTGGATCGCCATGAAGGACGGCGCCCGCATCTTGACGCGCCACGGCCGGTTCGACCCGTCCGACACGACGTAGCACCCGTGCTCGCCGCGCGGGCCCTCGACCGGCACGTACGCGTCGCCGGCCGGGACGGTGAAGCCCTGCGAGTAGATGAGGAAGTGCTGAATCAGCGCTTCCATCTCGGTGTAGACCTTGTCCTTCGGCGGCGGCACCACGCGCGTGTCGTCGCACGCCCACGGGCCGGTCGGCGAGATGCGCTGGATCGCCTGCCGGCAGATCTTGACGCTCTCGCGCATCTCCGCCACGCGCACGCGATACCGGGCGTAGACGTCGCCCTCGGTCGCCGTCGGGACCTGGAAGTCGTAGGTCTCGTAGCCGCAGTACGGGAAGTACTTGCGGACGTCGTAGTCCGATCCGCTCGCCCGCGCGATCGGGCCCACCAGCCCCCACTGGTAGGCGTCCTCCAGGGTGATCACGCCGACGCCCTCGGTGCGGCGGCGGAAGATGTCGTTCTTCGTCAGCAGCCGCTCGAACTCGTCGATCTTGGCCGGGAAGCGATCGAGGAACGCGTTGACCGCGTCGTGGAAGCCGCGCGGCAGGTCCTCGCGCAGGCCGCCGATCCGGATGTAGCTCGGGAAGAAGCGGAAGCCGGCGATCAGCTCGTTGATGTTGAGCAGCAGCTCGCGCTCGCGGATGGCGTAGAACAGCATCGACACCGCGCCGATTTCCATCGCGTGCGTGCCGATCCAGATCAGATGGCTGGCCAGCCGCTGCAGCTCGGCGATCAGCACCCGGATGTCGTTGACGCGCTGCGGCATCGTCAGGCCGAGGAGCTTCTCGACGCTGAGCACGTACGACAGGCTGTTCGACTGCGCCCCGAGGTAGTCCATCCGCTCGACCAGCGGCACCACCTGCTGCCACTTCTTCTGCTCGGCCGTCTTCTCGATGCCGGTGTGCAGGTAGCCGATCGTCGGCATCATCGACCGGATGACCTCGCCATCGAGCTCGAGCACCAGCCGGAGCACGCCGTGCGTGCTGGGGTGCTGCGGCCCCATGTTGACGGTCATCGTTTCGGTGCGAATCTCACCCATACGTCCCCTGGACCGGCCGGTGCGTCAGTGCGTCGTTCTCGTTCTCTTCAGCCGGTCGCGCTCGATGTTGGCCCGGAACTCGTCCTCGCTGACCTCGAGCGGCTCGTAGGTCTGCGCCGGCTTGCGGATCTGCACCGGGTAGTCCTTCCGCGCCGGATGACCTTCCCAGTCCTCGGGCATCAGCAGACGGCGCAGGTCGCCGTGATTGTCGAACACGATCCCGAACATGTCCCAGACCTCGCGCTCCGGCCAGCCCGCCCCGCGCCAGACGCTCTGCACGGTCGGCACGCTGCCCGTGCTGGAGACCCGGACCTTGAGGCGAAGCCGCTGCCGCCTGGGCACCGACAGCAGGTGGTAGACCACCTCGAAGCGCGGCTCGCGCGGCAGATAGTCCGCGGCCGTCACCTCGACCAGGACGTTGAACTGGAGCGCAGGGTGGTCGCGCAGCGCCTGGCATGTCGCCACCAGATGCTCGGCCGGCACGTAAATCGTCGGCATGTCGACGTTGCGGCCGACCTCATACGTCGCACCCGGCACCGCCGACTGCAGGACCTCGATGATGGCAGCGGATTCCATAGACGAACTCAAGACGCGAAATGCAAACTGCCAACGAGCACACGGGCGCCGGCGGCGTCTGGATTGTGCATTTTGCCTCTTGAATCACCCTCCTCTACGCACGAGAGCGTTCGATCTTCTGCTGGAGCTGGACGATGCCGTAGATCAACGACTCGGGCCGCGGCGGACAGCCGGGAACGAAGACATCCACCGGAACCACCTGGTCGACGCCCTGGATGATGGCGTAGTTGTCGAAGACCCCGCCGACCGACGCGCACGCCCCCATCGAGATCACCCACTTCGGGTCCGGCATCTGGTCGTAGACGCGCCGCATCGCCGGCGCCATCTTGCGCGACAGCCGGCCGGCCACGATCATGAGGTCCGACTGCCGGGGCGAGCCGCGGAACACCTCGGCGCCGAACCGGGCGATGTCGTAGCGGCTGGCCGCCATCGCCATCATCTCGATGGCGCAGCACGCCAGGCCGAACTGCGCCGGCCAGATGGCCGATCGGCGCGCCCACTGCACCAGCCATTCGAACTTCGTCGTCAGGAACGGCAGCTCGGGATCGACGAGGCCGTGGTCGTGCTGTTTGAGGGCAGTTGCCATGTCGTTTTATGCCACCTTCCGCTGCTGCACCGCCGGCGCCGGACCCGTACGCGGACGACGCAGCGCCGGGCCCCAGTCGAGCACACCCTTGCGCCAGACGTAGACGTACCCGACGAACAGAATCGCGAAGAACGTGAGGATCTGGAGGAACCCGGCCCAGCCCAGGCTGCGGAAGGCCAGCGCCCACGGGTAGAGGAACGCGATCTCGATGTCGAAGAGCAGGAAGATCATCGCCACCAGGTAGAACTGGACCGAGTGGCGCTCGCGAGCATCGCCCACGGCGGGCATGCCGCACTCGTAGGGGGCCAGCTTCTCGGGCGTGGGATTCCTGGGGCCCACCAGCATCGACAAGCCGATCATCGTCGCGGCGAAGCCGATGCCGAGGCCGATCATGATGACTACGCCCAGCCAGCCGTCCATGTGCCTCTCTGCCTGTCAGACGTTCGGGCCACGTGAAGGCAGGCCCTACGGGAATCACTCGCGCACGATCCCCTGCGCGCTTGTGAAGAGTTTCTCAACCTTTTCATGCTATAGAACCGACCGGGAAACGTCAATGCGGCTCGCATGGTTCCGTCCGGCGACACTTGTGTCGGAGCGGTTCGACGACAGCGCCGCTCTGGCGGGCGCGCTCGCCGCCGAGCACGAGGTGGAGCTGTTCGACGAGGCGCGCGCCCACGACTTCATTCCCAGGGATTTTCGCGAGCCGTTCGACCTCTGCGTCTTCGAGCTGGCCGATACGCGGCCGCACGCGTTCGTCTGGCCCTACCTCCTCCACACGCCGGGCGTCCTGCGGCTGCGGAGCCTGTCCCTGCACGACAGCCGCTGCGAGACGCTGCGTCGGCAGCGTCGAGACCGCCACTGCACCGCGGAGCTCGACTTCGGAGGCTGGGATTTGATTGCCGCGCCGATCCTCAGGTCGCGCCTGACGGTCGTCGCCGACGACTACGCTGCCCGGCGCCTGCAGGGCCGGTTCCCCACGGCCCGGATTCGCGTTGCACCGCTGGGACTCTCGGGCCCCGGGCCGCTTCCCGATCAGGTTGGGAACGGACGGCTGGAGCGTAACGCAGGCCGGGCGCCGATCGTCGGCGCGCTCGAGGGTTCCGACAGAGTGATTCAACGGGCGGTGACGCGGGCGCGCGATGCCGGGGCGCCGCTCGAGCTGATCACGGGTTCTCCCGACATCGTGCTCGCACGTGCCGACATCATCATCGCTACCGCCTGGCCTCCGGTCGACGAACCGACACGTGCGATGGCGGCGATGGCCGCAGGCCGGGCGGTCATCATCCTCGAAACCGAGGCCACCGCGGGCTGGCCGGTGCTGGATCCGCAAACGTGGCAGCCGCGCGGCTGGTCGGATGAACCGCCAATCGCGATCGCGCTCGATCCGCGCGACGAGGAGCACTCTCTCGTCATTGCGCTGCGCCGCCTCGCCACCGACGCACCGCTGCGGGAGACGCTCGGCGCGTCAGCCGCCCTGTGGTCGCAACGCAACGCCACGCTCGATCAGGCCGTGCACGTCTGGCGTTCCATCCTCGAGGAGGCCGCCGTCCTGCCGCCACCACCCCGCCCCGATAACTGGCCGAGCCACCTGACCGCAGACGGCACCGAGCGCGCGCGGGAGATGCTCGCGGAGTTCGGGTGCACGGTGGATTTTCTGGGTCGGTGAGATTGGGGGCTCTGGGGCTTTGGTCTCTGGCTCTGGCTCTGGCTCTGGGCTCTGGGCTTAGACCGAATCACCAACCCACCGTCAGCCCTCCGCCTCCCAGGGATAGCCAGGGTCGGTCGTCAGGCGCGTGTCTTCGACGGGCACGCCCATCGAGAAGTGATAGAGGCTTTGCCAGCGCTCGTCTGACAGGCCCAGCAGCTCGTGCACCGCATCGTCGTAGAAGCAGCCGATGCCGGTGCCGCGGCCGCCGGCGGCTTCGGCTTCGAGATAGAGGACCTGTCCGATCATTCCGCACTCCCAGAACAGCCGGCGGTAGAACCATTCGCCCCGTTCGCGGAGCGGCGGCTCGAGCGAGGCGATCATGCCGAGGCTGAGGAATCCGTCGGCGGCGATCTCCTGGTCGCAGGAGATTCGATTGGCCGTGAACGCGACGTCGGAGGGAAAGAGCAGGAAGAGCCCGTCGGCGACGGGCTCCCACAGGAACTCCGGCCGCATCGCGGCGCGCCAGTCGTCATGCACTGCCGCGTCGCGCAGATACGCGTAGACGCCCGGCGTCGTGTCCTCGACACGGTGGATGAAGAGCACCAGGTTGACCTGCGGCGGCCAGTCGATCGCGTCCCACGGCGGAGCGCCGGGACGAAGACGCGCGAGCATCGAGAGGAAGTAGTCGCGCGCGAGCCCCGATTGCGCGTCGAAGGCCACCGCGCTGCGGCGGCGGAGAATCACTTCCCGCGCGGGCCTGGATCGCGGGTCGTTCACGGACCGCGTCTGCGAGTCGCGCTCCCGCGAGATCCCGCCGGCGTGCCCCTCGTTCGCGGGGCGTGAAGGTGTCGGGGTGACGTTCGACGGCATGGTGCCCGGGTAGCGCGTTGCCGCGGCGGCTTCGTCGATGATCGGCCACGGCACGTGACCGGCACTCAAACGGTTCGCCCGCCCCGACCACGACGCGCGGCGCGCCGCGTCGACGAGCGGCTCAGGGTGGGCCGACACCCAGGGCGTCACATCGCCGCCGGTGACGACCGCGATGCACTCCGGCTCCTCGCGCTCCGCGTCCGCGAAATCGGCATCGCGATCGAGACCGAGCAGCGCCGACAGCGAGGCATCGGACCATCGCGGCAGCAGCGTCAGCCGCCAGCCGAGCATCGACGCCGCGAGCCGCAGCGCCGCTATCGCATGGCCGGTGTCGTGCTGACAGTAGCGGAAAGCGCGCTCGCCGTACTTCCAGGCTTCGCGCCAGAAGATCGACGTCAGCGCCACGAGCACGCCCTCGCGTCCGCCGGAGAACGCCTGCCAGGCGGCGGGATCGAGCTGCGCGCGCTGCTCGAGCGCGTGCTCGCGCACGGCGTAATGACACACGGCACCTCGATGGACGAGATACGCCTCGGTGGGATGCAGATTGCCGCTCGAGGGATTGACGCGCAGCGCCCACCTGGTCTGCCGGTATTGCTTCCATGCCGACAGCCCCATCGAGCAGCGGAGGAGCTCGGCGATCGATCGATCGTCGAACGGAACCGGCGCTGTCTCACAGGCGTAGAGCGACGCGTAGGGCCGGTCTCCGGCCACGCTGTCGCGCGGCAACGGAAGGACGGGTGCGCCCGTGTAGCGGCGGAAGGGATCGGGCTGCGTCGCCCAATCGAGGTAGCCGAGCGAGCGGGCGAAGCGGTTGAAGGAGTGCTTAGTGGCCTGGTGATAGTGGAGGGCGTCCATCCACCCCCCACACGTTATTGTGAGATGGCGTTGCGATCGAGCGTCATGTGGACAGTGACGTAATCCGCTTTTCGAGCTCGGCGATGGCCTCGGCCAGTTGCTGTTTCCTGGCTGCGTGCGTGGCCACCTCGAGTTGGCGTTGCATTTCAGTCCGCGCTAACCGCAGCGATTCGAGCTGCCGGACCTGCTCGGGGTCTGGACCCTTTGCCGACTGACGCGCTTTGCGCCGTTCCTGTTCTCGCTCTTCCATGCGCTCGGCGAGGCGGGATTCCGCATCGACGAGCCCTTCACCGGCATCACCCATATTCTGGAATTATGTAATGCAGGACGCTCACCGCACAATGCCCCTTGCACATCGAAGCGGCGTGCTGACGATCTTCCATCCCGCGGTGCGCGACTGGTTCGCCGGCGCCTTCCCGGCGCTGACCCGACCGCAGCAGCTGGGATGGCCGGCGATCGCCGATGGCCGCTCGACGCTCATCCTCGCGCCGACCGGCAGCGGCAAGACGCTGGCGGCATTCCTGTGGTGCCTCAACCGGCTGATGTTCACGCCGGTGCCGCCGCAGGCCTCGCGCTGCCGCGTGCTCTACATCTCGCCGCTCAAGGCGCTGGCCGTCGACGTCGAGCGCAACCTGCGCGCGCCGCTGGCCGGCATCGCCAACGTCGCGCGCTCCCAGGGCATCGACGTCACGATGCCCGCGATCGCGGTGCGCACCGGCGACACGCCCGCCAACGAGCGGGCACGCTTCCTCCGCGAGCCGGCCGACATTCTGATCACGACGCCGGAATCGCTGTTCCTGCTCCTCACCTCCAACGCGCGCGAACGGCTGTCGTCGGTCGACACCGTCATCATCGACGAAATCCACGCGCTCGTGCCCGGCAAGCGCGGCGCCCATCTCGCGCTGTCGATCGAGCGCCTGGAGGCCGTGCGTCGCGCCGTCATGGGCGACGCGGCACGCCTGCAGCGGATTGGTCTCTCGGCGACGCAGCGACCGCTCGAGGAAGTCGCACGATTTCTCGGCGGCGCCGACGCCCGCGTCGTGCGCCGCGCTGCACCGTCGAAATCCGGAAGCTCCAGGCGCACGACGATGCTGCCGGCCGAAGATGCCGAGTCCGACGTGCATCGGGAGTTCACCGACGAGCGCGCGCCGGCGCGCTATCGTCCGGTGACGATCGTCGACGCCTCCGAGAAGAAGGCGCTGGCGCTGCGCATCGAGGTTCCGGTCGAAGACATGGCGCGCCTTGCGACGTCGGTCGATCTGCCGAGCGGCCCCGCCGCGCAGGGGCCCGTGCGGCCGTCGATCTGGGCCGCCGTGCATCCGCGGCTCCTCCAGCTGATTCGCGCGCATCGCTCGACCCTGCTGTTCGTGAACAGCCGCCGGCTCGCCGAGCGGCTTGCCGGCTCGCTGAACGAGCTGGCCGGAGAGCCGCTCGTGCGCTCGCACCACGGATCGCTCGCCCGCGCGGCGCGCAGCGAGGTCGAGGATCTCCTCAAGGCCGGGCGCATCAAGGCGCTCGTCGCGACCTCGTCGCTCGAGCTCGGGATCGATATGGGCGCCATCGATCTCGTCGTGCAGATCGAGGCGCCGCCGTCGGTGGCGAGCGGACTGCAGCGGATCGGCCGCGCCGGACATCAGGCCGGCGCGGTGAGCTCCGGCATCATCTTTCCGAAGTTCCGCGGCGACCTGGTCGCCTGCGCCGCCGTGACCCGGGCCATGCACGACGGCCGCGTCGAGGCGACGCGCTATCCGCGCAATCCGCTCGACGTGCTCGCGCAGCAGATCGTCGCGATGGTGGCCGTGGAGCCGTGGCCGGTGGATGACCTGTTCGCGGTGGTGCGCCGCGCGGCGCCGTTCGCCGACTTGAGCCGGCGCGCGTTCGAGGGCGTCCTCGACATGCTGTCCGGACGCTATCCGTCCGACGAGTTCGCCGAGCTGCGGCCGCGCATTACCTGGGATCGCCTGCACGGCCTGCTGACCGGACGCGCCGGCGCGAAGCGCGTCGCCATCGCCAATGCCGGAACGATCCCCGATCGCGGCCTGTACGGCGTGTTCCTCGCCGGCGCCGATCGCCCGACCCGCGTCGGCGAGCTGGACGAGGAGATGGTCTTCGAGACCGACGTCGGCGAAACCTTCACGCTCGGCGCCTCGACCTGGCGCGTCGAGGAGATTACCCACGATCGCGTCCTGGTCTCTCCCGCGCCTGGAGAGCCGGGCAAGATGCCGTTCTGGCATGGCGACCAGGCCGGCCGTCCGGTCGAACTCGGCTTCGCGATCGGCGAGCTGATTCGCGAGCTGCGCGCGATGCCGGCGGAGGCCGCCGCCGAACGTCTCGTGACGCAGCACGATCTCGATGCCACCGCGGCGAGCAACCTGCTGCGCTATCTCGACGATCAGGCGGAAGCGGGCGCGGTTCCCGACGACCGCACGCTGGTGGTCGAACGGTGTCTCGACGAGCTGGGCGACTGGCGTGTCTGCCTGCTCTCGCCGCTGGGCAGCCGGATTCATGCGCCCTGGGCCATGGCGGCGACGGCGCAGATTCGCAGCCGAACCGGCATCGACGTCGAGGTCATGTGGGGCGACGAAGGATTCGTCGTCCGCTTCCCCGGCGTGGAGCAGCCGCCCGATCCCGCGCTGCTGCTGCCCGATCCCGGCGAGGTCGAACGCCTCGTGCTCCGTCAGCTGGGCGCGACGTCGTTGTTCGCGGCGCGGTTCCGCGAGACGGCGGCGCGGGCGCTGCTGCTCCCGCGCCGCCGGCCCGGGATGCGGATGCCGTTGTTCCTGCAGCGCAAGCGCGCCGCCGATCTGCTGGCCGTGGCGTCGCGCTTCGGATCGTTTCCGGCGCTGCTCGAAACCTACCGCGAGCTGCTGCGCGATCACTTCGACATGCCGGCGCTCGTCGACGTGCTGCGCCGGCTGCAGGCCCGCACGCTGCGCCTGAGGACCATCGACTCGAAGACGCCGTCGCCCTTTGCGGCCTCGCTGCTCTTCAGCTACGTGGCCAATTACATCTACGACGGCGACGCGCCGCTCGCCGAACGCCGCGCGCAGGCGCTGTCGGTCGATCAGGCGCAGCTCCGCGAGCTGCTCGGCGACGCGGAGCTGCGCGAGCTGCTCGATCCCGAGGCGCTGGATCAGGTCGAGCGGCAGCTCCAGCACCTCGATCCCGCCTACCGCGTCCGCTCGGCCGACAGCCTGCACGATCTCCTGATACAGATTGGCGATCTCACCGCCGAGGAGATCGAGGCGCGCAGCGCGATGCCCGACACGCGCGCCGAGATCGAGCGCCTCGAACAGGCCCGGCGCATCGTCGCGCTCCCGATCGCCGGCGAGCGGCGGTACGTCGCGGTCGAAGACGTCGCGCGTTATCGCGACGCCCTGGGCACACCGCTCCCCCTCGGCCTGCCCGAATCGCTGCTCGAGCCCGTGCGCGATCCGGCGGGCGACCTCGTGCTCCGCTTCGCGCGATCGCACGGCCCGTTCACGGTGCAGATGCTGGCCGATCGGTATGGCCTCGGCACCGCCGTCGTCGGCGCGATCCTGACACGGCTGGCCGGGACCGGCCGTCTCGTCGAGGGCGACTTCCGGCCCGGAGGCACCGAGCTCGAATGGGTCGATGCCGACGTCCTGCGCCGGCTGCGCAGCCGCTCGCTGGCGCGGCTGCGCCAGCAGGTGGAGCCGGTGGAGACCGACGCGCTCGGCAGGTTCCTGCTGTCGTGGCACGGCATCGGCTCGATGCGCCGCGGCGCGGACGCGCTGCTCGACGCGATCGAACAACTGCAGGGCGCACCGCTCACGGCCTCGGTGCTGGAGCGCGAGCTGCTCCCGGCGCGCGTCGCCGACTACAACCCGGCGATGCTCGACGCGTTGATGGCCGCCGGCGAGGTCGTCTGGGTCGGCGTCGAGCCGCTCGGCGATCGCGACGGCCGCATCGCGCTGTATCTCACCGATCATCTTCCGCGGCTCGCCCGCCCGCAGCCGGCGAACGAGCCGCCCGCGGAGGGCCGGGCCGCCGACGTGCTCGCGTATCTGCGGAAGCACGGCGCCTCGTTCTTCGCCGCCATTCACGCCGGCACGGGCGAGGGATTCCCCCAGGAAACCGTCGACGCCTTGTGGAATCTCGTCTGGCGGGGACTGGTCACCAACGACACCCTGCACCCGCTGCGCGCGCTGCTTCGTCCCGCCGACGCGCGCGCGTCGCGGCGCACACGCGGACCATCGTTCCGCTCTCGCCGGCTCGTGCCGCCCACTGCCGAAGGCCGCTGGTCGGCCGTCGATCAGTCGCCGCAGGTCTCGTCCACGGAGTGGACGACGAAGGTCGCCCGGCAGCTGCTCACCCGCCACGGCATCGTCACCCGCGAGACCACGGCAAGCGAGGGGATCGCGGGCGGCTTCTCCGGCGTGTACCAGGTCCTGAAGGCGATGGAAGACGCCGGACGGATCCGGCGCGGCTATTTCGTCGCCGGCCTCGGTGGCGCGCAGTTCGCCCTGCCCGCCGCGCTCGAACAACTGCGCGCGATGCGCGACCCGCCCGAGCAGCCGCGTGCGGTGATCCTGGCGGCAACCGATCCGGCCAACCCGTATGGATCGATCATCAAATGGCCGGAACGCGGCGGCGGCAGTCCGGCACGGACCGCGGGAGCGCTCGTGGTCCTGGTCGACGGCGTTCTGACCGCGTATCTTCGCCGCGGCGAGCGCGAGCTGCTGCTCTTCGCCCCGCAGGACGAGCCGCAGCGGTCGCGGCTGATTCGCGCCGCTGCGCGGGCGCTCGCCGAGCTGAGCGCGCCGCGCGGCATGCTGCTCGGCGAGATCGACGGCGCGCCTGCGGCGACGCACGAGACGGCACCGCTGTTCGTCGAGGCCGGATTTGCGATCACGGCAATGGGCCTCCAGCGCCGGCCGGTGCCCGGCCTGAGGGCCCCGGCGTACGCCGAACCGGAGCCCGCCGATGCCTGAAGGCGACACCATCCACCGCACGGCGGCAACGCTGCAGCGTGCGATCGGCAGGCAGCTCGTCACCGGCTTCGAATCCGTCTTCCCCGCCCTGACGCGCGTCGACGCCGACCGCCCGCTGCGCGGCCGCGTCGTCGAACGCGTCGAGGCGCGGGGCAAGCACCTGCTGATCTGGTTCTCGGACGATCTGATCCTGCGGACCCACATGCGCATGAACGGGTCGTGGCACATCTACCGCCCCGGCGAACGCTGGCGGCGGCCCCACAGCGACATGCGGATCCTGATCGAGACGGCCGCCATGCAGGCGGTGGCCTTCACGGTGCCGGTCGCGGAGTTCGTGACCGGGCGTGAGCTGCAGCGCCACGACGTGATCGGCGGGCTCGGACCCGATCCCCTCTCCGACGACTTCCGCGCCGACGAGGCCGTCGCCCGCATGCGGGCACAGGGCGGGCGCGAGATCGCCGACGTGCTGCTCGATCAGACGGTGATTGCCGGTCTCGGCAACGTGTTCAAGGCGGAAGTGCTCTTCGTCGCAGGGGTCGATCCGTTCGCGCCCGTCGATCGGCTCACGCGCGAACAGCTCGAGCACATCGTCGCCGTCGCGGCGCGGTTGATGCGCGCCAACGTCGGTGCCGGGGCCGGCGGCCCCATCACGACATGGAGCGGCATGCGGAGGACCACCGGACGCGACGATCCGTCGGCGAGGCTGTGGGTCTACGGACGCGCCGGACGTCCCTGCCGGCGCTGCGGCACGCCGGTGTCGCGGCGCAAACAAGGGCTCCACGCCCGCGGCACCTACTGGTGCGAGCGCTGCCAGCGCACGAGCGCACGCTACACGTGATTCCGCAGCGCCAGCTCGTACGGGTGAGGATCCAGATAGGTTTGGTCCGACAGATAGCGGGCCTCGTGGCCGGACGTGGTGGCGCAGCAGCGTCAGCGGCACAATCAGCGGGACCATGCCGCGGCGATGATCGTGAATGGCCTGGAGCAGCTCGTCGCGGTCGCCGGTCTGCAGCAGGCGCTTCAGATGCCCGACCGCGTGCATCATCACGTCGGCGTGGCGGCCCGGCGTTGCCGGTCGGGACAGCGTGTCCATGAACAGGCGCTGGTACTGCGCGCTGACCGCCGACGGCGAGTGCGTCACCGCGTCGGCGACCAGGCGTCCGAGCTCGGCATAGCCGCGCCGTGAGTGCGCCAGCAGCTGCAGCTTGTGCCGGCTGTGGAAGACGACCAGCGTGTGGGTCGTCCAGCGCCCGCCGAACAGTCCGCGCAGCCGCTGATACGCGAAGACGCGCTCGATGAAGTTCTCGCGCAGGGCGGGCTCCTGCAGACGGTCCTCGTCCTCGATCGGCAGGTTCGGGAACTGCGCGACGAGCGCTTCGGCAAACAGCCCCCGGCCGGTGCGGGCGACGCGCCGTCCGGCGTGCACGGGCACGCGCTCGAGCCCGCAGCTCGGCGAATCCTTCTTCAGCACGTATCCCGACAGGTTTTCCGACTTCAGCTCCCGCGCCCGCGAAGCCGCGAATGCCGCCATGCGCGCGGTCCAGTCGTCGGCGCTCTTCACGCCGACGAGCCGCACCCGCTGCGCGGCCGAGGGCACGCCATCCGCGCTCGCCACGAGGTGAATCGGCTCGCGCGGCGTCGGCATGCCGAGCTCCACCTCCGGGCACACCGGCACCCACTCGACGAAGCGGCCGACGGTGGACACCAGAAATGAATCGCGCTTGTGGCCGCCGTCGTAGCGGACCTCGTCGCCGAGCAGACACCGCGAGATGCCGATGCGCGGCCGATCGTGAACGCGGCGCACGGCGTTATTGTCGACACTTGCCCGGTCGTTGTCGATCCCGGGCGATTGGTGAATGACGATTCACCGGAGTAACATGACTCTCGCATGGCACAACAGTGCTCGTTCGACATCACCTCGAACGTCGATTTGCAGGAAGTTGACAACGCGCTCAATCAGGCGCGGAAGGAAGTAGCGCAGCGATACGACTTCAAGGGCTCCAGGGCGTCGATCGAATTCAATCCGAAGGAATCGAAGCTGGTGCTCGTGGCCGACGACGAGTTCAAGCTGAACGCGCTGTGGGAGATCGTGCAGACGCGGCTCGTGCGGCGCAACGTCCCGGTGAAGAATCTGACGCGCGGCCCGGTCGTCCCCGCCGCCGGGAGCACCGTGCGCCAGGACGTCGCGCTCCAGCAGGGCATCCCGGTCGACAAGGCGAGGGAGATCGTCAAGTTCCTGAAGGATGCCAAGCTGAAAAAAGTGCAGGCGTCGATTCAGGGCGATCAGCTCAGGGTCACCTCGCCATCGAAAGACGAACTGCAGGAAGCGATGCGGCAGCTGCGCGAACAGGATTTCGGCATCGCACTCCAGTTCGGCAACTACCGCGGCTGACCTCGGTCCGGCGGGAACGGCGCATGCGCCCGCACGCGGCGCACGCGCCGCCCGCCTCCCCTACTTGCGCTGCTCGCGCCGTTCGCGACGCTCCTCGGCGCGCGCCCGGCGCTCGGCGCGCAGCTTCGTGAGCTGCGCCTTCTGCGCGTCGGTGAGCACGTTCCACACGGCCGCGTTCAGCCGTGCGGTCTGGATGGCGACATCCACTTCTGCCTGCGTGAGATCCTGCGTCAACGAGGTGATCTTCGCCTCGTCCACCGGCACGCTCTCGATCGCTTCGCGCTGCGCCAGCCGCGCCGCCGCCAGCTTCTTCATCGCCGCCTCCATGTCGGCGCGATGCTGCTCGCGCACCTGCTGCAGCGCGGTCCGCTGCTCTTCGGTAAGATTCAGCTGGCGCAGCGGAATATTCCCCAGCCCACGCGCCCCGAAACCGAATCCCCGATCGCCGAGCGCGCGGCGAGGCCCCTGCGCGAACGCGGCCACACCCGTCGCAAGCAGCGCGGCTGCCGCGATTCCTGCCGTCCATGAACGAACACGACCCATTTTCCCTCCTGTATGCGACACGTCGCTGGCTGTTCGATTGGACGGTACGGTCGTGGCATCTGCTGGTTACCGGCGTGACAGTTCCGTGACAGCGGTCCGAAGGACCTGACGCAGGCCCGGCCGTCGGGGCAACACACCACTCCCGGCGGCGCCATCGTTTTGTCACAGATGCGCCACGGGCCGGCCATCGACCGTTCGTCAAAACTCACAGAGGGAGCAGCGATGACGACACGTCTCTGGTTGAGCATGGCCGCCATCGTCGTGGCGGTCGGCGCAGGCATCTATTACTACCGCAGCGACGTGGCTGCTGAAGCGCCGAGGCTGAACACCGCCGAGGTCACGCGCGGCGACGTCGTCGCCACCGTCGAAGCGACCGGCACGCTCGAGGCCGTGACCACGGTCGAGGTCGGCACGCAGGTCTCCGGCACGATCAAGACGCTCTACGCCGACTTCAACTCGCAGGTCCGGAAGGGCCAGGTCATCGCCCAGCTCGATCCGTCCCTGTTCGAAACACAGGTCGCTCAGGAGCGCGCCACCGTCGCCCGGTTGCAGGCGGAAGTCGAGCGCGCGCGCGTCCAGGCCGAAGACGCGCAGGTCAAGCTGCGCCGCGCCAGGGAGCTCGCCTCGCAGCAGCTGATTGCCCAGAGCGATCTCGACGCGGCGGTGTCGACGGCCAATGCCGCGGATGCCGCGGTGAAGTCCGTTGAGGCACAGCTCGTCCAGGCGCAAGCAGCGCTCAATCAGGCGCAGGTCAATCTGAGCCACACGATCATCCGGGCGCCAATCGACGGTGTCGTCATCGCGCGCAACGTCAATGTCGGCCAGACGGTCGCCGCCAGCATGCAGGCGCCGACGCTGTTCGTGATCGCGCAGAACCTCAGGGAGATGCGGGTCAACGCCAGCGTCGATGAAGCCGACATCGGCAAGATCCGGCCCGGTCAGAAGGTGCAGTTCCGCGTCGACGCCTACCCGAACGAGACGTTCCACGGCACCGTGTCGCAGGTGCGGCTCCAGCCGGTGGTCGAACAGAACGTCGTGAGCTACGTGACCGTGATCGACGTGCCGAATCCCGGCCTCGAGCTGAAGCCCGGCATGACGGCTGCGGTGACGATCGAGATCGCTCGCGCCGAGGACACGCTCAGGGTGCCGACCGCGGCGCTGCGCTTCCAGCCGAGCGAGGAGGTGTTCGAGGCGCTGAGAACGAAGCATCCCGCCGCGGGGCGCGGATCGGAGGGCGGGCTCGAGGGTCCACCGGCCAGCGGACCGCAGACACGCGCCGGTGCGGCGCGCCGCGATAACGGCGACACCGACGCCCAGCGCGGAGCGGTGTGGGTGCTCTCCCAGGACACCCTCGAGCGCGTACCCGTCCAGGTCGGCATCAGCGACGGCGCGCAGACCGCGGTGATCAGCCCGGAACTGGCCCCGGGCACACTCGTTGTCACCGGGATGTCGGCGCCTGCGACAACCGTATCGTCGGCACCCGCCGGATCCCCGCTCCTTCCGACCGGCCGGCGCTTCGGCGGTGGCGGCAGCAGCGGGCGCAGCACCGGAGGCCGGCGATGAGCGTGCCCGCGATCGTCGTCCGCGATCTCGTCAAGACGTATCACCTCGGCGAGGTGGAAGTCCCCGCGCTGCGCGGCGTCTCGCTGACGATCGATCCCGGCGAGTTCGTTGCGCTGACCGGTCCGTCGGGGTCCGGCAAGTCGACGTTCATGCATCTGATCGGCTGTCTCGATCGGCCGACGTCCGGCACCTGCCTCCTCAACGGACGCGATGTCTCGCGCCTGTCGAAGCGGGAGCTCTCGGCCGTGCGCAATCGCGAGATCGGGTTCGTGTTCCAGGGCTTCAACCTGCTGCCGCGGACGTCGGCGCTCGAGAACGTCGAGCTGCCGCTGCTCTACGGCCCGCCGATCCCGGCCAGGGAGCGCCGGCGCCGCGCCGCCGAGGCGCTCGAGGCAGTGGGGCTCGGTGAGCGGATGCATCACCATCCGAACCAGCTCTCGGGCGGCCAGCAGCAGCGCGTCGCCATCGCACGGGCGCTGATCGACAACCCCTCGCTGCTGCTCGCCGACGAGCCCACGGGCAACCTCGACTCGCGGACCAGCATCGAGGTGATGGGCATCTTCCAGCGGCTCAACCTCGAGCGCGGCATCACCATCGTCCTGGTGACGCACGAGCCCGACATCGCCGAGTACGCGACGCGCATCATCGCGTTCCGCGACGGACGCGTACGTCGGGACCACCCGGTCGCCGCGCGGCGCTTTGCCGCCGAGGAGCTGGCCAGATTCGACGCCGGGCTGGAAGAGGAGCTGGAAGAAAGGTCTGCCTGATGTCGCTGCTCGTGACGCTTTCCATCGCCGTGAGCGCGCTTCGCCGCAACGCGATGCGGACGGCGCTGACCGCCCTCGGCCTGATCATCGGCGTCGCCGCCGTCATCGTCATGATCGCGATCGGCAACGGCGCCCGGTCGTCCATCGAGGAGCGCATCCGCAGCGCGGGGACGAACGTCGTGACGGTGTCGGCCGGGTCGAACACGTTCGGCCCGGTGCGCCAGGGCAGCGGCGCCACGACGACGCTGACGCCGGCCGACGCGGAAGCCATCGCCCGCGAGATCCCCGGCATCCGCTACGTCTCGGCCGGGGTCAACACGCGTCAGCAGATCGTCGCCGAGGCCGCCAACTGGAACACGCAGATACAGGGCGCGGGGCCGGACCTCCCGGCCATTCGTGCGTGGCCGCTCCAGTACGGGTCGTTCTTCACCAGCCGGGATGTCCTGACGGCGGCCAAGGTCGCGGTGCTGGGGTCTGTCGTCCGCGATCAGCTCTTCGGAGCGGGCACCGATCCGACCGGCGCTACGATCCGCATCAGGAATCAGCCGTTCCGGGTCATCGGCGTGCTGACCAGCAAGGGCCAGGCGGCGATGGGCCCCGACCAGGACGACACGGTCATCGTTCCGTACACGACCGTGCAGAAGAAGCTGCTCGGCATCACGCACCTGCACTACATCACGCTGTCGACCGACGACGGCGCGCCGTTCGATCAGGTCTCGGGTGCGCTGACGACGCTGCTGCGCGAGCGGCACCGGCTCGGCGCAGGCGAGCCCGACGACTTCACGGTGCGCAGCCTCGAGGAGATGGCCAGCGTCCTTACCTCGACGACGACCACGATGACGTGGCTGCTGGCGAGCATCGCCGCGGTGTCGCTGCTCGTCGGCGGCATCGGCATCATGAACATCATGCTGGTGTCGGTGACGGAGCGGACCCGCGAGATCGGCCTGCGCCTCTCGGTCGGCGCCCGCGACATCGACGTGCTGCTGCAGTTCCTGGTCGAAGCGCTCGTCCTGAGCCTCGCCGGCGGAGCGCTGGGCGTGGCGCTCGGGTTCGCCGCGTCATATACGGTGAGCCGCGTCATGCAGTGGTCGGCGCTGGTCACGCCCGGCGCCGTCCTGCTGTCGTTCGGGTGCGCGGCGGCGGTCGGCGTTTTCTTCGGCTTCTATCCGGCGCGAAAGGCGGCGGCGCTCGATCCGATCGAGGCGCTGCGGTACGAATGATGGCATCACCCGGCAGTACACTTGCGCCCCATGAGCCCTCCCGCACGGGCCATCCGATGACGAGCGCGCAGCCCGAACGCCCCGGCGTGCTGGTCGTGGAAGACGAGGCGCGCATCCGCGAGCTGGTGTCGCTGCACCTGCAGCTCGAGGGTCTGGCCCCGACCGAGGCCATCGACGGCGACAGCGGCCTCGCGCTCGCGCGTTCGCGCAGGTTCGATCTGATCATCCTCGACCTGATGCTGCCCGGGCTCGACGGCGTGACGGTGTGCCGGGCCATCCGGCGCGAATCGGCCAACGCCGACACGCCGATCCTGATGCTGACGGCGCGCCGCGAGGAATCCGACAAGGTGCTCGGCCTGGACAGCGGCGCCGACGACTATCTGACGAAGCCGTTCGGCATCCGCGAGCTGCTCGCCCGCGTCCGCGCGCTGCTGCGCCGCGGCCACATGACGGCGGCAATGAACGGCGGGCCCGTCGGCGCAATCAGGTACAAGCACATCGAGATCGATCCCGCGCGCCGGCGCGTGCTGGTCGGCGGCCGTGAAGTGGAGCTGACCTTCAACGAGTTCGAGCTGCTGTACGTGCTGGTCTCGAGCCCAGGCATCGTCTTCAGCCGCGAAGCGCTCCTCAGCAGGGTGTGGAAGGACCAGACGTTCGTCACCGTGCGCAGCGTCGACACGCTGGTCAAGCGCGTGCGCAAGAAGATCGAACGCAATCCCGCGCAGCCGGAGATCATCCTGACGGTGTGGGGCGCGGGCTACAAGGCCGCAGACGTCTGATGGCTCAGCCGCGCTGGTATCGCAGCCTGTATTGGCGCATCGCCCTCGGCCTCATCGCGTTTCTCGCGCTGATGCTGGCGGCCGAAGGCGCCATCTTCCTGTGGATGACCGACCGCATCGCCGGCGCGATGCCGGCGCGCTCGCCGCGGCGGCTGGCGGCGCTGGTCGCCTCCGACCTCGCCACCGCGCTCTCCGCCAACCGCGAGCTCGATATCGAAAGCTACATCCGCGAGCAGTTCGGCCAGACGCTGCAGACCTTCGTCGTGATCATGCGCGACGGCCAGATCCTCGCGAACCACGAGGACGTGCCGCCGCAGCTGCTCGAGGCCGTGCGCGCCGAGCTCGAGGTGATCGAGACCAGAGGACCGCGGCGATTCGGCCGGAGCGGCGCATGGGGCAGGGGGCTCGGCATCGACGAACGCGGGCTCAGAGAGCGTCCGCCGCGCACGCGGCGGGGTGAGTTCGTTCCGATTCAGGTCGGCGGCGAGCCTGTCGGCCGGGTCGTCGTGCTGCCTGGCGGCCCTCCCTTCTCCCGCATCGTCAGACAGTTCGGCCCCACCATCGCGCTCGTCGCGGGCAGTGTGCTGGTGGTCGGCACATCGCTCATCGCGTTCGTGGTATTCGGTCCCGCACGGCGGCGTCTGAAAGCGGTGCAGGCAGCGACCGATCGTCTCGGCGCCGGCGACCTGGACGCCCGTGCCCCGGAACAGGGCGGCGACGAGGTGACGGCCGTGGCGCGATCGTTCAACCGGATGGCCGAGGAGCTCGCCAGCCGGACCCGCGCGCTCGAAGCCGCCGATGCCGCCCGGCGGCAGCTCCTCGCCGACGTGTCGCACGAGCTGTCGACGCCGCTGACGGCAATGCGCGGGTATCTCGAAACGCTGTCGATGCCGGAGCTCGATCTCGATGCCCCGACGCGTGAACGGTATCTGCAGATCGTGTCCGAGGAAACCCATCGGCTCGAGCGCATTGTCGGCGACCTGCTCGACCTGGCGAGGCTCGAAGGCGGCGGCGGGTCGTTGAGGCAGGAGCCGGTGGACATCGCCGCGTTGTTCGATCGCGTTGCCGCGCGCCACGAGCGCGAGCTGCGGCAGCGACAGATACGCCTCGAGCGTCACGTCGATGCCGGAGCCGGGCGCGTGGTCGGCGATCCGGATCGGCTGGAGCAGGCGCTGCAGAACCTGGCGGCCAACGCGCTGCGGCACACTCCCGACGGCGGGCAGATCACGTTGACGAGCAGCCCCGATCCCGGCGGCATCCGGCTGACCGTCCGCGATACCGGTCCGGGCATTCCGCCGGAGCACCTCCCCCGCATCTTCGAGCGGTTCTACAAAGCGGATGCGGCGCGGAAGGCGGCCGGCGGCAGCGGGCTGGGCTTGTCGATCGTCAAGGCCATCGTCGAGCGTCACCGGGGGGTGATCACCGCCCGCAACGACGGCGGGGCTGTCTTCGAGATCGTGCTGCCTCGAACGGCGGCGTCCTCGGCGCCGGACAGCGCATCCACCGAAAAGGCCTGAAAACCGGCCGCGAACGCGCCACTTTTGCCGGCACAACCGTTGCGTGTCGAGGTCGGTGGAGGTCTCTCGTGACAAGGTCAGTTCGCGCAATGGTCGTGGCAACGGGGCTCCTGGCGGTGCTCGCCGTTCCGGTCGTTGCCGAGGCGCAGCGCCGGGCAGTGCCGCGGACGGTTGCGCCACGGTCACGGACGACGGTGATCGTCGGGGCGCGGTTCTACAACCCGTATTACTTCTACCGACCCTTCTTCTACGACCCCTGGTACCACCCCTTCGGGTTTTCGTTCGCGTACGGATATCCGCTCTACCACTATCCGTACTATCCCTACTATTACGGCGGCTACTACGCCTTGAGCGCGTCGGTACGGGCGCAGGTCACGCCGCGCGAGACCGAGGTCTACGTCGACGGCTACTACGCCGGGACCGTCGACGATTTCGACGGCGTATTTCAGCGTCTGCATCTCGAGCCGGGCGAGCACGAGCTGCAGCTCTTCCTGCCCGGTCACCGCACCTTCACGCAGAAGATCTACCTGCAGCCGGGAACGACGTTCCGCGTGAGGCACACGATGGAACCGCTCGGCCCGGGCGAGCCCGAGCCCGAGCGCCCGGCCGCATCGCCGCGCACCTCGGGGGTCCGTCCCGACCCGTACGGCCGGCGCGATCGTCCGGATGCACGCGGCCCTCGACGCCCGGCACCCCACGCGGGTGGACGTGCCGCCGATCCCGATTCCGACTTCGGCGCTGTCGCGCTGCGCGTGCAGCCCGCCGACGCGACGATCACGATCGATGGCGAGCGATGGGAAGGAAGCCAGGATGACGACCGGCTGGTGGTCCAGCTCGGCGCGGGGACGCACACGGTCGAGATCCGCAAGGACGGGTATCGCACCTACATCACCGACATCACCGTGCGCCGCGGCGAGGAGACTTCGCTCAACGTGTCGCTGAACGAGCAGTAGCGACGCGACGGCCGTAATCCGCAACGCACCGTGCACCGACATGGGCGGCGGGAGTCCCGGGAACGTTCGGGCTTCCGCCGTCAGCACCCGCGCAAGAACCCACTCGCACAAGCGGGCGGCAACCTCGTGGTACGCTTGTCCGATGACCTCATCACCGGCGCATCCGCCCATCAGCCTTCCCCGGCGACGGGCAATCACGGCCGGCCTGCTCCTGGGCATGTCGCTCGGCGCGCTCGAGGCAACCGTGGTCAGCACGGCCATGCCGACGGTCATCGCCCAGCTCGGCGGTCTGGCCCATTACAGTTGGGTCTTCGCGGCGTATCTCCTGACGTCCACGGCATCGGTGCCCATCTGGGGCCGGCTGTCCGACCTCTACGGCCGGCGCCGCATGTATCTGCTGGGCGTCGCGGTGTTCCTGGTCGGATCCGTTCTGTCCGGCGCCGCGACCAGCATGTTCCAGCTGATCGCCGCGCGCGCGCTTCAGGGTCTCGGCGCCGGCGGGATCATCCCGCTCAGCATGACCATCGTCGGCGAGCTCTACGCGCTGTCCGAGCGAGCGCGAACGCAGGCGCTCTTCAGCGGCGTGTGGGGCGTGGCCTCGATCGCCGGACCCCTCGTCGGCGGCTACATCACGGACGCCATCAACTGGCGGTGGGTCTTCTATCTCAACGTGCCGCTCGGCTTCTGCTGTATGACCGTGATCGCGCTCGCCTACCCGCCCTCGCGGGGCGACAGGCCAGTGAGCGTCGACTGGCTCGGCGCCGCCCTGCTGTTTGCCGGCGTCAGCGCGCTGTTGATCGCGCTCGGCGGCGAAACCGGGAGCGCGGCATGGTGGTGGCTCACGGCGTCGCTCGTGCTGCTGACGGCGTTCACCTGGGTCGAGCGGCGCGCGGCCGAGCCGATTCTGCCTGTCGATCTGCTCCGGCACCCGATCATGGCCAGCACGCTGCTGGTCGTCTTCCTGGTCGGCCTTGCCTTGTTCGGCGCCATTGCCTTCATTCCGCTGTTCGTGCAGAGCGTGATGGGCGGCACGGCGACACAGGCGGGACAGGTCCTCACGCCCCTCTTTCTCGGCTGGGTGGCGATGTCGATCGTCAGCGCGCGGCTCACCGTGCGGATGGGATACCGCGTCGCCGCCATCGGCGGCAGTGTGCTGATGACGCTGGGATTCGCCGGACTCTCGACGCTCGACGCCCACTCCACCCGCACGATGCTGCTGGCGAGCTGCACCGTGCTGGGTGCCGGCATGGGATCGCAGATGCTGTCGCTGCTGCTGGCCGTGCAGCACGGCGTCGACCGTACGCGCCTGGGCCTGGCCACGTCGCTGAATCAGTTCTCACGAAGCATCGGCGCCGCGGTCGGCGTTGCCGCCATGGGGGCGATCATGACGCGCACGCTGACCGGGGCCGCCCTGCCCGTCGGCATCGGGGAATTGTCGTCCGGCGTCATGGCGCTGGCCCAGCCGGTCCGCGATCAGTTCGCCATCGGCCTCCATCGAGTGTTCCTCACCGGCCTGATCGTGTCGGCGGCCGGGTTGATCGCGACGCTGTTCCTGCCGCCCGTGCACTTCTCGAAGGGCGTGTCGAGCGGCAGCGGCGAACGGCTGCTCGAAGCGGAGATGGCCAATCTTCGCGCCGAAGACGAGCCGGTCGCGATTCCCGATTGAACCCGCCGCCGACGGCCGTCAGCGCGAGAACACCACGCCGACGTGGAAGCGGAAGGCGTTGACGTCGTCCTCGTCGGCGAACGCCCGCAGATAGTCGACGCCGAATCGGATGCCGGCGTTCTCGGTCCAGCCGAAGTTCATGCCTCCCCCCAGCTGGATCGCGAAGTTGGTCATGGAGTCCTCCTGACTCAATGCCGGCACGCCAGGGATGGTGGAGCTCGTGGTCAACTCGATCGAGCTGTTGGCCCCGCCCACGAGAAACTGCGCGTATGGCACCACAGCGGGATTCTGCCGCGCGCTCACACGAACGCCGCCCATGAACAGGTGCACCTTGAGATCGGCGGCAGCCTCCAACGTCCCGCCGCCGATGCTGATCGACTCGTCGAACGTCTTGTAGTTGCCGCTCACCTGAAACAGGATCCCCAGCGTCGGCGTCAGGTTCCCGGCCACGTCGGCGTACCAGCCTACGGGCATCGACTCGTTGTCGTCGTTGGCGTCGAAGGTCAGGAACTGGTAGCCCGCCGAGATCTCGGTTCGCGGCGATGTCTGGGCGGCAGCGGGTATTGCCATCGCCAGAAACACCACACACGCAGCCGGCACTCGCACACCGATACGCGTCATATCGACTCCTGCTCGTCGCACGTGAGAATCCGCCTGCCGGCGACGTGAGGCAAACGGGTGGAGGCGCTGAGGGGCAACGCATGTAAGATGACAGATCGCACACCCGATGTCATCGCCTTCCCCACCCGCGCTCTGTTTCATGAGCATCCGGGAGCTCGCCGCCCTGATCCGCACCCGCCGGATCTCGGCCCGCGAGGTGATGGCGGCGCATCTCGAGCGCATCGCCCGCATCAATCCCCGCGTGAACGCCATCGTGTCGAAGCTGCCGGACGAGGAGTGTCTCGCGCTGGCCGACGAGGCGGATGCCCGCCTGTCGCGCGGCGAGAAAGCGGGCCCGCTGCACGGTCTGCCGATCGCGTTCAAGGACAACCAGCCGGTGAAAGGCTTCCCCTGGACTCGCGGGTCGCGCATCTTCGCCCGCGACATCCCGGCGGGCGAATCGGTGTTCGTCGCGCGGCTGCGCGCTGCCGGCGTCGTGCCCATCGGCAAGACCAACGTTCCCGAGTTCAGCATGGGCTCGCACACCTACAACACGGTTTTCGGCCGCACGCGCAATCCCTACGACCTCACGAAAAGCGCCGGCGGATCGAGCGGCGGCGCCGCGGCGGCACTGGCAACCGGCATGCTGTCCGTCGCCGACGGCAACGATCTCGGCGGCTCGCTCCGGAATCCCGCCAGCTTCAACAACCTCGTCGCGCTGCGTCCGACGGTCGGTCTGGTCCCAACTGCCCCCGACCCGTTTCCCGGCCTCGGCTTCAACGTCAACGGTCCGCTCGCGCGTTCCGTGTCCGATCTGGCCTTCCTGATGAGCGTCATGGCGGGTCCGGATCCCCACGACCCGCACTGCTTCGATTCCGATCCCTCGGTGTTCGCACAGCCGCTCGATCGCGACGTCGCCGGCACTCGCATCGCCTGGTGCCTCGATCTCGGCGGCCTGCCTGTCGACCGGCGCGTTCGCCAGGTGGTCGACCGGCAGCGCCGCACGTTCGAATCGCTCGGCTGCATCGTCGAGGACGCGTGTCCCGACCTTCGTCCCGCCGACGAGATCTTCCTGACGATCCGCGCCTGGCGCGCCGCCGGCATCCTCGGTCCCCTGCTCGCGAAGCACCGCGATCTGATGAAACCCGAGGCCGTGGGCGAGATCGAGCGCGGCCTGGCGATCGGCCGTGCCGACGTCGATCGGGCGCTGGCACGGCATCGTGAACTTCTCGACGACTTCAGACGGTTCGAGGAGCGGTATCCGTTCATGGTCTGCCTGGTGAGCCAGGTGCCCCCGTTCGACGTGGAGATCGACTGGCCGCACGAGATCGACGGCGTGACGATGAACAGCTACACCGAGTGGATGAAGTCGGCGTACTGGATCAGCACGACAATGTGCCCGGCCGTCTCGGTGCCGGCTGGCTTCACGGACGAGGGGCTGCCCGTGGGACTGCAGATCGTCGGGCGCAGCAGGGATGACGTGGTGCTGCTGCAGCTCGCCCACGCCTTCGAACAGGCGACGCGCGTCGGCGACCGGCGGCCGCCGATCGCGTAGAATGATCGCGCACGGCCACGGCCACCCACCCGTCACGGACTCATGGAGCATCGGCTGCTCGGAGGCTCCGGCCTCAAGGTTCCTGTTCTCAGCTTCGGCACGGCGACGTTCGGCGGCGTCAACGAGTTCTTCAAGGGATTCGGCGACACCGACAGCTCGGGTGCATCCAGGCTCGTCGGCATCTGCCTCGACGCAGGAGTCACGATGTTCGATACGGCGGACGTCTACTCCGCCGGCCGGTCGGAAGAGCTCCTGGGGCAGGCCCTCCGGGGACGTCGCGATCGTGTGCTGATCTCGACGAAGGGCACATTTCCGACCGGCCCGGGACCGAACGACGTCGGCTCATCGAGGCACCACCTGATCGAGGCGGTCAACAACAGCCTGCGGCGTCTGGGCACCGACTACATCGACCTCTATCAGCTGCACGGCTTCGATGCGATGACGCCGGTCGAGGAGACCCTGCGCACGCTCGACGACCTCGTGCGCGCCGGCAAGATCCGCTACATCGGCTGCTCGAACTTCTCCGGCTGGCATCTGATGAAGTCGCTTGCCGTCTCGGATCGGTACGGCCTCGTGCGGCACGTCGCGCATCAGGCCTACTACTCGCTCGTCGGCCGCGACTACGAATGGGAGCTGATGCCGCTCGCGATCGATCAGAAGATCGGCACGGTGGTGTGGAGCCCGCTCGGGTGGGGGCGGCTCACCGGCAAGATCCGCCGCGGCTCGCCGCTGCCGGAAACATCGCGGCTGCGTTCGAAGGTGACCGTCGAAGGCGGCCCGCCGGTGCCCGACGAGCTGCTCTATCGCGTTGTCGATGCGCTCGACGGCATCGCGAAGGAGACCGGCAAGACGGTCCCGCAGATTGCCATCAACTGGCTGCTGCACCGGCCGACGGTGTCCACGATCATCATCGGCGCGCGCGACGAGGCGCAGCTGCGCCAGAACTTCGGCGCCGCGGGATGGTCGCTGACGCCCGAACAGATCGCCGCGCTCGACGCCGCGAGCGCGACGACGAAGGCGTATCCGTACTGGCACCAGGCCGGTTTCACAGCACGCAATCCGCCACCCGTGTGAGCCGTTTCGGACACTGATCGCTCGCGTCCGTCCGGTCTGACTTCCCTGCCGCCCCTTGAAACGGCCGATCGCAGCACCGCTGTGCCGGCGATTCCCGCTCGCGGCATCCCCGCCGCCAGTCCGCCTTCGATCTCGTTGACAAACATCAGGGGAAGGCGTTGAATGCGCCTACTCGAACGTCGACCCAAGACCCCACGCGCGTCCGGCAACCCATTCTGTCCAAGGAAGGGAGGCACCATGCGTCGAGCGTCGATCCCGGTCTTGCTCCTGGTCGCGGTCACCCTCTGTCCTTCGCTGGCCCTCGCACAAGGCACTCTGACAGGCACGATCAGGGATGAATCAGGCGCCGTGCTGCCGGGTGTGACGGTCGAGGCCGCCAGCCCGGCTCTCATCGAAAAGGTGCGCGTGGCGGTCACTGACGCCGCCGGGCAGTACCGCATCACCAGCCTCAATGCCGGCACGTACTCGTTGACCGCCAGATTGACGGGGTTCAATCTCGTGCGACGCGAAGGCATCGAGCTCAGCGGCACGTCCACGCTGACGATTCCCATTGAAATGAAGGTCGGGGCGCTCGAGGAGACGATCACCGTCACGGGTGAAACGCCGGTGGTCGACGTGCAGACGACGCAGCGGGAGACGGTGCTCAACGCCGACGTCATCGCCGCCGTCCCGGGAAACCGGTCGGTGGGGACACTGCTGAACACCGTGCCGGGGCTGAACGTCAACGACGGCGCGCTCGCCGCGTCGCCGACGATGACGTTCTTCGCCGCCCGGGGCGGACCGATCAACGAAGGGCGCATGGCGATCAACGGCATGACGATCGCGGCACCGTTCAACGGCGGCGGCGTGTCCACCTACATCCTGGACTCCGTCAACGTCGACGAGGTGTCGGTGGCCGTCGCCGGCGGCCTTGGCGAGTCGGACATCGGCGGACCGGTGATGAACCTGATCCCGCGATCCGGCGGCAACCAGTTCCGCGGCTCGGCGTTCATCAACAACGCCGGCGACTGGTCGCGCGGCAACAACCTGACTCCGGAATTGACGGCGCCTCCACCGGGACCGAATCTCGCCGAGACGCCCGGCATCATCAACTCCTACGACGCGAGCGGCTCCTTCGGCGGGCCGATCAAGCGCGATCGGCTCTGGTTCTTCGCCAGCTATCGCAGCCTCGAAACCGCGGCCGCGGTGACCGGTGTCGTGGCCAACGCGAATGCCTTCGACGCCGCGCGCTGGGACTGGGTGGCTGACCCCACGGTCACGGCGCGGACGCTTCAGGGGCGCGAGTCGTACATCGGCAGAATCACGATGCAGGTGTCCGCCCGGCATCGCGTCTCGTACAACCAGGAATACCAGCGCCGCTGCGAAGGGTCGACGCTGAAGCTCGAAACCGACGCCGGCTGCAACAGACGCGGCAGCGACTGGATCGGGCTGGGCGCCGGATCCACAGCGCCGTCGCCCGAGGCCAACCCGAGCTACTTCGGCAATCTGCCGTATCACGTCAATCAGGTGATCTGGACGGCGCCGATGACCAGCAAGCTCCTGCTCGAGGCCGGCTTCACGCGATTCATGTTCCGCGGCGGAACGACGGGCCGGCCCGCGCCGGACGGCATCATGAACCTGATCCCGGTCACCGAGCAGTCCACGGCCGTCAATCCCGCCACGGGGCTGCCTTATGCACCTCGTGCCAACTTCGTTTACCGGGGCGTGGCCACGGCCAACCCGAACTACGCGAACCCGAACAACTGGCGTGCCTCGGCGTCATACGTCACGGGCTCGCACGAGATGAAGGTCGGCTATCAAGGCTCGTACATCAGGGTCAACAACTGGTTCCTCGTCAACGAGCAGCAGCTGGCCTATCGCTTCAACCAGGGCGTGCCGAACCAGTTCACCTTCCGCCTGCCGGAGTGGCTGCAGTCGGATCGCACATCGACCGCGGCAATCTACGTGCAGGACCGGTGGACGCGCGGGCGCGTGACGCTGCAGGGTGCACTCCGCTACGACCGCGCCTGGAGCTTTACTCCGGCGGAACACAACGGGACGGAGCTGACGTCGCCGTTCAATGCGGCGCCGATCAGGTTCGAGCGCACACCCGGCGTCGACGCGTTCAACGACATCACGCCGCGCTTCGGGGTCGCCTACGACGTGTTCGGCAACGGAAAAACGGCGCTCAAGTTCAACATCGGGCACTACCTCGACGCCGCAACGAACGACAGCGAGTACACGAGCAACAGCCCGGCGGCACGCATCGTGCGCACGGCCTCGCGGAACTGGGCCGATACCAACAACAACAAGGTCATCGACTGCGACATCATGAACTTCGCGGCCAACGGCGAATGCGCGGCGTTGACCGGCAACGACGCCAACTTCGGCGGCGTCTCAGGCAACATCACGCAGGTGAACCCCGCGACGCTGAAGGGCTGGGGTGTCCGTCAAAACGACTGGCAGTGGGGATCACCGTCCAGCACGAGCTGATCCCGCGTCTGTCGGCCGAAGTCTCGTACAACCGGCGATGGTTCCAGGGCGCCAAGGTGACGGACAACATCCTGCGCGGCCCCGACGACTACGAGCCGTTCACGATCACGGCGCCCCAGGATCCGCGGCTCCCGGGCGGCGGCGGCTATCCGATCTCCCTGGCCATGCTGAAGGCCACCGCCCCCGCCGGCGCGCAGAACTACGTCACCTTCGAAAGCGACTTCGGCCCCGAGCGCACGATGTACTGGCACGGCGTCGATGTCACGATCAACGCACGTCTTCGCCAGGGGCTGGTTCTGCAGGTGGGGACCACCACTGGCCGGTCGATCGAGGACACCTGCGAGATTGCACGCGTGCTCGACTCCACGGCGGCCCCGGTCCTCCTGACGAATGGATCGACCATCAAGGACCTGCGCAACTGCCGCGACGTCGATCCCTTCGAGACGACGCTGCGCGGCCTCGCCTCGTACACGATCCCGAAAGTCGATGTGCTCGTGAGCGGAACCCTTCGCTCGCAGCCGCCGCTCGCGCTCATCGCCAACTGGCAGGTGCCGAACTCGGTGATTCTGAGCATCGTCGGACGCCTGCCGCCGGGAGCTCTGGCGACGGGCAACACGACGATCGACATCCTCGACAACGATCATCGGCTCTACGCCGACAACCGTCGGACGCAGGTCGACATGCGCTTCGCCAAGATCCTTCGATTCGGACCGCGGCGTCTGGATATTGGTGTCGACCTCAGCAACCTGCTGAACACCAACTACGCAACGGCCTACGAGAACACGTACCGATACAGCCCGAACAACACGGCGCAGGGAGGTACGTGGAACAACCCGACCGCCGTCTACACGCCGCGCTTCGTGCGTTGGAATCTGACGCTGGATTTCTAGGGCTTTGGTCTTTGGTCTTTGGTCTTTGGTCTTTGGTTTGGGCCTGACTCAGCGCATCAACACGGTCGCCAGAACATCGGCGACCGTGCGTTCCGGATCGGGCGTGAGCGCTTTCGCGCGCCACGCGACGAAACCATCCGGCCGCACTAATACGGCGCCGCTGTCGCCGACGCCGTACGACGCCGCGAATTCAGGGGCGTCGATGACGTGCGCGTCGAAGTCGAGCCCGGCGATCCGGCGCGCCGCGGCTCGTGACGGCTCTCCCCATCCCGCGCCTGCGGGCGTCGTCAGCAGCACGAATCCCCGCCCGAACAAATCCAGCGTCGAGATGCGTTGCCCACCGCGACCAAGCCACAGGTGCGGTGCACGCGAACCGGGCCTTCCTTTCGATTCGCGGGGATCCTCGCTCACCCGTTGCACATCGTCTTCGGCGACGATGGCGGGAGAGCGGTAGATGTAGCCAAGCTCGATGTTGAAGTCGTTGGCGAGCGGCTGGTAGTCCTTCGCCCCGAGATAAGTGGCCGACCGCGTGACGTAGCGCGTGTAGGCCTGCTCGACCGTGAACCGTCCCACCGGCCGGCGCTCCATCTCGTAGGTGTCGAGCAGACGCGGCCCGGCAACGCCCTTCAGGACCATTGCCAGCTTCCACGCCAGGTTGTGGCCGTCGTGGATGCCGGTGTTGCCGCCGAAGCCGCCGTTCGGCGGCATGAGGTGCGCGGCATCGCCGGCCAGGAAGATGCGTCCTTCCTGATACCGCCGCGCGACGTCCGACGTAGCCCGCCACCGCGCGACGCCGTCGATGGTCACCGGAAGATCGGGAACGCCGGCGCCCGCACGTATTAGTTCGATCAGACGCTCGGGGCGGACGTCGTTCGCCGGACTCGCGGCTTCCGGCCGCGACGTGTCGCCAACGGTATTGACGACGAGGAAGCCGGAGTTGCCGTCCCGGTCCATGCGGAAGAAGCCGGAGAGCTCCGCGTTCTTCACGTAGATGACGCTGAGCGCCTTTCCGACGACGAACTGCGCGAGCGGGGCGTGGAAGTAGATCGTGATCGCGTTCGAGAACACGCCGCGGCCGTCGAACTCGATGCCGAGCAGCTCGCGCACCCTGCTGTGCGCGCCGTCGGTGCCGACGAGGTACTTCGCGCGAAGACGGCGCTCCCGACCGGTCTCGCACTCGCGGATGGTGGCCGTCACGCCGTCGGGGTCCTGCGCGATGCCGATGACCTCGTGGCCTTCGATGACGCTGGCGCCGGCCTGCTCGGCACGCCGCCGGAGGATCGGCTCGAGACCGGGCTGGGTGACGAACAGGCGCCGGCACGGGCTGACGGCATCCACGCCTTCGTTGAGGCTCGGGATGAGCCCCGCCAGCATCTTTCCGGCCAGCGTGTCCTTCAGGACGACGGCGCCTTCCGGCTCGAATTCCTCGAGCGACTGCTCGCGCACCTCGGGCTCGATGCCGGCGGCGCGGAACATCTCGAGCGTCCGCATGTGGAAGAACGCGGCACGCGGCAGCGGCGACCCGCCGCGCAGACGCTCCACGGCCACCGACCGGATCCCGTGCTGCGCGAGGAACATCGCCGTGGAGAGGCCGACGAGGCCTCCGCCGGAGAACAGAACCGGGATGTCTTCCACAGCGTCACGCGTCACGGCAACCTCCTGACGAGCGAATCATATAATCCCGGCGCGGGATCGCGGAGGAGACGGAGGGCGCGGAGGGGCTCCAACGCAGGGAGCGCAAAGCGCACAGAGACGGTCCGCTCTGTGCGCATTCGAGTGAGCCGCGCGGACGCGCGGCGCCAGCAACGAGGCAACCCCGATCACAAGAGCCCGGGTGCTCGCATGTGGCTCTTGTGATCGGGGTTGGCCTCGTTACTCGCGGCCGGCCGAAGGGCCGGCCTCACTCGAATGCTCCTGCGCCCCCTGCGCTCCCTGCGTTTGACAACTCCGCGCCCTCCGCCTCCTCCGCGCCCTCTCATCGCCTTCGCAAGACAAGAAACGTCGGATAGCTCGCGGCGAGCACCACCACCGCGATCAGGCTGTTGTCCGGGTCGCTGGCAATGGCGCCGATCAGGAACGCAATCGATCCCGAGAGCGCGATCCCTGTCGTCCACGGATAGCCCCAGGCGCGATACGGCCGCGGCGTGTCCGGCTCGCGCCGCCGCAGCACGAACACCGACAGGAACGACAGCGTGTAGTTGGCGACGAAGAAGAAGGCGAGCACGGTAATCACGCGCTCGAACGTGCGGCCGAACAGCACGAACACGATCGTCACGATCGTGCTCGCCAGCAGCGCCATCGTCGGCGTGCCGCCTTCGTTGACCACGGCGATTCGCCTGCTGACCAGCCCGTCGCGGCTCATCGCGAACAGGACGCGGCTCGCCATCAGGTGATTCGAGTTGACGGCGCTCAGCATCGAGACGATCGTCAGAACGCGGAACACGGGATCGCCCCACGCGCCGAAGATCACGCCGGCAACCGTTCCCGCCGCGAAGGCCTCTCCCGCGATCCGCGATGCCGGCAGCACGGCCAGGAACGCCAGGTTCACGAGCAGGTAGATCGCGATCACCGACAGGACGCCGCCGATCATCGACCGGGGAATGTCGCGTCCCGGGTTCTCGACCTCCTCGCAGAAGTAGATCGTCGCCGACCACCCGTCGTAGGTGTAGATGATGCCCTGCAGCGCCAGGATGAATGCCGCCGCCAGGGCCAGTCCGCGTGCCGGCGTGCGCGCCGTTTCCGCCGCGGCCGCGTCGCCGCCAATCGCAAACGCCGCCACGGCGAGTGCGACGAACGCCGCCGCCTTCATCAGGCTGGTCGCGTTCTGGATGCCGCTCCCCCACCTGAGGCCGCGCCACTGCGCAGCCGCGAAGATGATGACGACCGCGGCGGCAATCCCCGCCGCACGGCCGCTCGAGCCCGGAAACAGCGCAACCGAGAATTCGCCGATAACGATCGCCACGGCCGCTGTCGTGCCGGCGGTCGAGATCCAGTCGCTCCATCCGACGATGAAGCCGGGGTATTCGCCGAGGGCGTAGCGCGAGAATCCGTACTGGCCGCCCGATCGCGGGATCATGGCGCCCAGCTCGGAGAGCTGCACCGCGCCGAGCAGCGCGTAGAGGCCGCCGACGGCCCAGGCCGTCAGGTACAGCCACGCTACCGGCAGATTCGCGGCAATGTCACCGGGCGCGCGCAGGATGCCGGCGCCGATCGCGTTGCCGATCGTGACCGCGAGGCCGAAGCCGACGCCGAGAATCGGCAGCAGCCGTCCCCGCGTGGGCGGCGGGTTCACCGCAGCCGATCCGCCGCGAAGCTTCGTGGTCACTCCTGCCGCAGATCCCGCGCCAGCAGACGATGGAAGAGATGCTCGCCGGCCTCGCGCCGCACGGACAGCCGGCCGGCGCCGTAGGCGCGCGATCTCAGACCGCGCTGCACGGACTCGCAGATGTCGACGTCCTCCTGCTGGATCTGCTCGGCGACGGCAATGCTCTCCAGGTTGGCGGCGCGGGCGGCGGCGGAGACATCGGCGAAGTAGAAGTCGAAGATTACCTCGGTCCGATCGACGCCTCTCGGGATCACCAGGTTGGTGTCCATCGTCCGGCCGTAGACGTTGATCATGAAGTTCGGATAGATCCAGTAGTAGTACGCGCGCTCGCCCTGCCGGACCGCCCTGGTCCGCTCGTCGGCGCCTTCGGGCACGATCGGGCTCGTCTGCAGGCAGTGGCGCTCGCCGTTCGTGATCGTGTACTCGCGGTAATCGAGCACGCTGTCGAGCCCCTTGTGCAGGTGCGGCACGTGGTAGCCGCCGTCGAGATAGTTGTCGACGAAGACCTTCCAGTTGCACGCCAGCGTGTAACTCCGCCGCTCCATCCAGTGCAGCCGATCGAGCCGGAGTCCGTCCAGCTGACGCACGAGATCCGATGAGAGGAAGTCCTCGAGCGATGGCCCGCCCGCGTCGGGCTTGACGAACACCCAGACGGCGGACGCGGAGCACTCGATCGGCACGAGCCCGTTCGCGGCACGGTCGAAGTCGCAGACGCCGGCAAAATCGGGGGTGCCCTTCAGGCTGCCGTCGAGCCCGTAGGTCCACCCGTGATAGGGGCACCTGAACTGGTGCGCCGACCCGTGCGGCTCAGTGACCACGGCGGCCGCGTGATGGCGGCACACGTTGAAGAAGCCGCGCAGCCGGTCGTCCTCGCCGCGGACGACGACGACCGGCTCGCCGCCGGGGAGGTCGCAGGCCACATACTCGCCGGGCGTGCGCAGCTGGTCGAGCCGGCCGGCGAACTGCCAGCTGCGGCGAAAGACGGTGCGCAGCTCGAGCTCCAGCATGCGCGGATCGGTATACCAGGGCGCGGGAATGGTCGACGCGCGTTCGAGCGGCGCGGCAGCGTCGTAGAGGGCGAGAATCCGATCGAGGGGCCGGTCCACCTGTTGCGTGGGCGAGTATAGCCCGCATGTAGTGTCCGGCTTCAGACCCTATGTAGGGCAGACGATGGGTCGGGTTGTATGTTGACTCTCTTTTGAGGAACTAACGCGAAAGGAGTTCGACATGACGAGCACGACCCATCGACCAGAGTCTACTGCGGCGGCGTTGTATGTGGCCTGTGAGCTGAGCGCCCAGGAGTGGCTGTTGACAATGAGCACGGGGCCCGAGGGGCGGC
>Ga0209172_10001471_pt1 | contig 49680 bp, 43 predicted proteins | sample LarsenN4metaG_FD_184113 | JGI IMG/M metagenome (GOLD analysis project Ga0209172, IMG submission 184113) | Hot spring sediment bacterial and archeal communities from British Columbia, Canada, to study Microbial Dark Matter (Phase II) - Larsen... ... | reverse complement strand
GGTACATCCCCGAGCTCCAGGCGGCCAACCCCCGTGTCCGCGACATGGGCCGGCGGATGGCGCTGAACGCGCCGATCCAGGGGAGCGCGGCCGACGTCTTCAAGCTCGGCATGCTGCGGGTGGACCGGGCGCTGGGGTCCTCGGAGCTGGACTGCCGGATGCTGCTCACCGTGCACGACGAGCTGGTGTTCGAGGTTGCGGCGGAGCGGGTCCGGGAGGCGGCCGCCGTCGTGAAGGCGGAGATGGAGTCCGCCTACGAGCTGTCCGTCCCGCTCCGAGCCGACATCGGCTGGGGACCGAACTGGGCCGAGGCGGCGCCCGCCGGCCACTAGCCGGGGTCCGCCGCCGGCCGGGGCCGTCCGTTGACGGCGTTTCCGCAGGACAACTACCATCCCTGGGCCGCGCGGCGCCCCGCGCCCCGGCGATCCCACGATCCCGGGGTGCGCACCGTCCGCGGCGGAAGGAGATGGTTCCCATAGAGACCACGAGCGAGACCAGGGACGCGCCCGAGCGCGACCTGACACCCGAGGAGCTGCGCGAGGCGATCGAGTCCTCCCTCCGAGACTTCAAGGAGGGCGACATCGTCGAAGGCGAGATCGTGAAGATCGACCGCGACGAGGTCCTCCTCGACATCGGCTACAAATCCGAGGGCGTGATCCCGGCCAAGGAGCTCTCGATCCGCCACGACGTCGACCCGAACGAGGTCGTGAAGGTCGGCGACCGCGTGGAGGCCCTCGTGCTCCAGAAGGAGGACAAGGAGGGCCGCCTGATCCTGTCCAAGAAGCGCGCCCAGTACGAGCGCGCGTGGGGGCGGATCGAGGAGGTCATGCAGTCCGGCGGGACGATCAAGGGTCCCGTGATCGAGGTCGTCAAGGGCGGGCTGATCCTCGACATCGGGCTGCGCGGGTTCCTGCCAGCCTCGCTCGTGGACCTCCGGCGGGTCCGCGACCTGCACCCGTTCGTCGGCCAGGAGCTCGAGGCCAAGATCATCGAGCTCGACCGCAACCGGAACAACGTCGTGCTCTCGCGCCGGGCGTTCCTGGAGGAGTCGCAGAGCGAGGGCCGGAAGAAGTTCCTCGAGTCCCTGCGCAAGGGCGAGCGGCGCAAGGGCACCGTCTCCTCGATCGTGAACTTCGGGGCGTTCGTCGACCTCGGCGGCGTCGACGGTCTCGTGCACGTCTCCGAGCTCTCGTGGAAGCACGTCGAGCACCCGAGCGAGGTCGTACAGGTCGGGCAGGAGGTCGAGGTCGAGGTGCTCGACGTGGAGCTCGAGCGCGAGCGCGTCTCCCTCAGCCTGAAGGCCACGCAGGAGGATCCCTGGAAGGAGTTCGAGCGCCGGTACTCGGCAGGCGAGATCATCGACGGCCAGGTGACCAAGCTGGTCCCGTTCGGCGCCTTCGTCCGCGTCGCCCCAGGGATCGAGGGCCTGGTCCACATCTCGGAGATCTCCGACCAGCACGTCGACACGCCCGAGTCCGTCCTGTCGGTCGGCGACCAGGTGCGGGTCAAGGTCATCGAGGTCGAGGTCAACCGCCGCCGGATCAGCCTGTCGATGCGCCAGGTCGGCGGCGCCCTCCCCACGCCCAAGGAGACCGAGATCGAGGAGGAGGCCCCGGCCGTCGAGGCGGGGGCGGCCTCGGCTCCGGCCTCCTCGGCGCGGCGTGACCAGGAACCCGCCACGGTCGCCGCGGCGCAGGCCCCGCCGGACGATGGCCCCGGGTCGGCGTCCGCCGAGGAGGCCCCCGCCGAGGCCGCGGCGGCTGCTCCGGAGCCGGCCCCGCCGGCGGAGGCCGAAGGGCCCGCGCCCGCCGAGGGCGAGGTGGAGGACATCTCGCTCGAGGCGATCCTCGAGGACCTGAAGCGGCGCGAAGGCCGCGCGGAGTAACCCCCCGTGCTGCTGGTCGGGCTGACCGGCGGGATCGGGTCCGGCAAGTCGACGGTCGCGAGGATGCTCGAGGAGCGGGGCGCGGTCGTGTTCGACGCCGACGCGCTCGCCCGCGAGGCCGTCGAACCCGGGACACCCGGCCACGACGCCGTCGTGGAGCGGTTCGGCGCGAGCGTCCTCGGTCCAGGCGGCGAGCTCGACCGTGAGGCCCTAGCCAGCATCGTCTTCGCCGACCCGGCCGCGCGCCGCGACCTCGAGGCGATCGTCCACCCGGAGGTGCGACGGCGGTTCGTGGAGGGGTGCGAGCGGTACCAGGGGACCGACCGTGTCATCGTGTTCAGCGCCCCGCTCCTGGTCGAGACCGGGATGCACACCGCCTTCGACCTGCTCGTGCTCGTCTCGACCACGGCGGAGACGCAGATCGAACGCCTCCTCCGCGACCGGGCGATGCCCGAGGCGGGCATCCGCGCGAGGATCGCCGCGCAGGCGCCGCTCGAGGACAAGGCTGCGGTCGCCGACGTCATCGTGGACAACGAGGGCACGCTCGAGGAGCTCGAGGGCCAGATCGACCGCCTGTGGCAGGAGCTGCGGACGCGCGCGGCCGGCTGACCCGCGTCGCTGGCTATCCTGTGCCCGTGCGGTACGCCGCGGTCTTCTTCGACGCCGGTGAGACCCTGGTCCACCCGCATCCCACCTTCCCGGACCTGTTCGCGCAGGTGCTGCGCCGCGAGGGGTTCGAGGTGTCGCCGCAGACGATCCGCGACCGGATCCACGTGGTGTACGACCGGTTCAAGCGGGCCGCGGACACGAACGAGCTCTGGACGACGACCCGCGAGAGGTCGCGCCGGTTCTGGCACGACGTGTACGGGATCTTCCTCCGCGAGCTCGGGATCCCGACCGGCGACGGCCTGATCGACGTCGTCTACGCCGAGTTCACGGACCTCGCGAACTACGCGCTGTTCGACGACGTGGTCCCCACGCTCGACCGGCTGCGCGACGCGGGGCTCAGGCTCGGGGTCGTGTCGAACTTCGAGGAGTGGCTGGAGCGCCTGCTCGAGCAGCTTGGCGTGCGCGACTACTTCGAGGTCCGGGTGATCTCGGGGATCGAGGGGCTCGAGAAACCCGATCCGCGGATCTTCGAGCTCGCGATGGAACGGGCCGGGGTCGGGCCCGCGGAGTCGGTCTACGTGGGGGACAACCCGGAGTTCGACGTCGACCCGGCGCTCGCGGTGGGCATGTTCCCCGTCCTGATCGACCGCCGCGATCGCTACCCGGACGGGCCGGGCGCCCGCGTCACCTCGCTGGAGCAGCTCCCGGCGCTCCTGGAGGTCTAGGTGGACCGGGAGCGCACCTACCGGGTCGAGGAGGCCGAGGCCCTGCTACCGGAGCTGCGCGGACGGCTCGAGCGGATCCGCGAGGCCCGCCAGGCGCTGCTCCGAAGCGCCGAGCTCGTCCGCGAGCGGGTGGCGGCCGACCCGGGGGGCGCGCACGGCGGCCGCGAGTACTGGGAGGCGTCCGACGTCCTGCGGCGCGAGCTCGAGGCGCTCGCCGACCTCGACATCGTCCTGCGCGACCCCGAGATCGGCCTCGTCGACTTCCCGGGCGAGCGCCAAGGGCGGCGCGTATGGCTCTGCTGGAAGCTGGGGGAGGAGCACGTCGGCTTCTGGCACGAGCTCGACAGCGGCTCCGCGGGCCGGAGGCCGCTGTGACCGCGCGGGCGAGGATCGTCGCGATGGGAGCTTCCTCCGAGGAGCCCGTCCCCGGGCTCGAGGCGGTGGAGGATGTGGCCGAGGTCGTCCCAGCGGCGACCGCGGAGGAGGTCGCCGCCGCGCTGTCCGGCGCGGACGTGCTGCTGGCGTGGCGCCCCCACGCCGATCTGCTCCGACCGGCGTGGGATCGTGCCGGCGACCTGAAGTGGGTCCAGGCGGCCTCTGCCGGCGTGGACGGGCTCCTGTTCCGCGAGCTGATCGAGAGCCCGGTCGTGGTGACGAACGCGCGCGGCGTGTTCGACGAGGCGATCGCCGAGTACACGCTCGGGCTGCTGCTGCTGTTCGCGAAGGGGTTCCCCGCGACGCTGGAGCGCCAGCGCGCGCGCGACTGGCGCCCCCGGGAGACCGAGCGCCTGGAGGGCAGGCGCCTGCTGGTGGTCGGGGCCGGCCCGGTCGGACACGCGATCGGCCGGGCCGCCGGACGGCTCGGGATGATCGTGCGCGCCGTCGCGCGGACGCCCCGTCCCGGCAACCAGGTGTTCCGCGTGGTGTACGGGCGGGACGAGCTCGCCGAGGCGTGCGGATGGGCCGACGTCGTCGTCGACGCGCTGCCCTCCACCCCGGAGACCCGCCACGCGTTCGACGCCGGCGTGTTCGCGGCGATGCGGCCGCACGCGCGGTTCGTGAACATCGGACGGGGTGCCACCGTGGACGAGGAGGCGCTCGTGGCGGCGTTGCGCGAGGGGGCCCTGGCCGGTGTGGCGCTCGACGTCTTCGAGCGCGAGCCGCTGCCGCCGGACAGCCCGCTGTGGGACCTGCCGAACGTGATCGTCTCCCCGCACATGGCGGGGACGTCCGCCGGGTGGCGAGAGGCGGTGGTCGAGCTGTTCCTGGAGAACCTCGAGCGGTACCTGACCGGCCGGCCGCTCCGGAACGTGGTCGACAAGGGCCTAGGCTACGTGCCGGCCGGCGGCCGGTAGCCTTCGCGCCGATGGGGGACGTGGCGATCCGGGTCCGGGGGCTCCGACGCTCCTACGGCGACCTCCAGGCCGTCCGCGGGATCGACCTCGACGTCGAGCGCGGCCAGGTCTTCGCGCTGCTCGGGCCGAACGGGGCCGGCAAGACCACGACCGTCGAGATCCTCGAGGGGTACCGCGCGCGGTCGGCGGGCGAGGTCTCCGTGCTCGGCCACGACCCCGCCCGCCGCGAGCGGTCCCTCCGCGAGCGGATCGGGATCGTCCTCCAGTCCACCGGTGTGGACCCGTACCTCACCGTGCGCGAGACCGTCGAGCTGTACGCGGGCTTCTACCCACGTCCCCGCGACGTCAGGGAGGTCCTGGACATCGTCGGCCTGAGCGAGAAGCTCGACGCCCGCGTGCTGCGTCTGTCGGGCGGGCAGCAGCGGCGCCTGGACGTCGCGATCGCGCTGGCGGGCGACCCGCAGCTGCTGTTCCTGGACGAGCCGACGACGGGGTTCGACCCGGGGGCGCGGCGCCAGGCCTGGGAGGTCGTCCGGAACCTCGCCTCGCTGGGCAAGACCGTGCTCCTCACCACGCACTACATGGACGAGGCCCAGAACCTGGCCGACCGGGTCGCCGTGATGGCGCGGGGCGAGATCGTGGCCGAGGGCCCCCGGCGACGCTCGGGGATCGGCACCTCGCGGACACGGCGATCCGGTTCCGGGTCCCCCCGGACCATCTCCCGCTGCCGCCCGAGCTCGCCGCGGCCGCGATCCGGACCGCCGACGGCTACGAGCTGCTCGTCCCCGACCCGACCCGGGTCCTGCACGCGGTCACCGGTTGGGCGCTCCGGGCGGGGATCGAGCTCGCGGGGCTCGAGGTGACCCGTCCGAGCCTGGAGGACGTCTACCTGGAGCTCACCGGTGGGGAGGCGGGAGAGGGGTGAGGGACCTGAGGCTCGCGCTGCGCCAGGTGCGGTTCACGAACCGCGCGTTCTGGCGGAACCCGGCCGCCGCGTTCTTCACGTTCGCCTTCCCGCTGATGTTCCTCGTGATCTTCACGACGCTGTTCGGCAACGCGGATGTCCGCGTGCCGGGGACCGACCCGGTCCTCGTCGTGCGCCAGTCCACGTACTACGTCCCGGCGATGGCGTCCTTCGCGGTGATCACCGCGAGCTACACCAACATCGCCGTCAGCGTGTGCTTCCAGCGGGACGCGGGGATCCTCAAGCGGATCCGCGGCACCCCGCTGCCCGGCTGGGCCTACCTGCTGGGCCGGGCGATGCACGCGGTGGTGGTGTCCCTGATCCTCGTGGCCATCACCGCGGCCTTCGGGGCGGCCTTCTACGGGACCGATCTGCCGGGGGGCGCCGCCCTCGGGCGGTTCGCCGTGACCCTGCTGGTCGGCTCGGCGTCGTTCGCCGCCCTGGGCCTGGCCGTGACCGCGATCGTGCCCAACGCCGACGCCGGGCCCCCGATCGTCAACGCGACGATCCTGCCGATCCTGTTCCTGTCCGACATCTTCGTGCCGGTCGGCACGGATCCGCCCGCCTGGGTCGACGTCGTCGGCAAGGTCTTCCCCGTCCGGCACTTCGCCGAGGCGATGCAGTCGGGCTTCCTCGGGACGCGCTTCGACGCGTCCGATCTGCTGGTCGCCCTGGCCTGGGGGGCGGCCGGGCTGGCGCTCGCGGCCCGCTCCTTCGTCTGGGAGCCGAGACGCTGAGCCTCGACGGCTTCGTTCCGGGAGGGCTGTGCTAGGCTCCGCGGCGGGTGCCCGATCGCCCGCGAACCGCTGGAACGGAGGGGGTTCCCGGATGCGCAAGCTGCTGATCATCGTGTCCGCGATGGCGCTCGTGCTCGCCGCATGCGCCGAGGACGAGCCGACGATCGAGCCCGGCGAGACAGGGGTCACCGGGGCGACCGCGGCCACCGGACCCACGGGCGAAACCGCCGACGTGACGGAGACGGCGGCGGACTGCGCGGCGGCGAACCAGGACGCGTTCGAGACCCCTGGGACGCTCACGGTCGGCACCGGGAACCCGGCCTTCCCGCCGTGGTGGGAGGGGGGCACGGTCGAGGGCTCCGAGTTCGAGTTCAACGAGCCGTCGCTCGGCCAGGGCTACGAGGGCGCCGTCGTCGCCGAGGTCGCCGCGCGGATGGGCTTCGCCTTCCCGGACGAGGTCACGTTCGTCCCGGTGGGGTTCAACAAGTCCTTCGCGCCGGGCCCGAAGCCCTTCGACTTCGTCCTCCAGCAGATCTCGTACAAGCCCGAGCGTGACGAGGCCGTCGACTTCAGCGAGTCCTACTACAACGTGAACCAGGCGCTCGTCTCGAGGGAGGGCAGCCCGGTCGCCGGCGCTACGACGATCGAGGAGCTGAAGGACGCCAAGCTCGGCGCCCCGATCGGGACCACCAGCCTGGACGTGATCACGGACCTCGTGCAGCCGACCCAGGAGCCGGCGGTCTACGACGACCTCGCGCAGGCCGTCACCGACCTCGACAACGGGGACATCGACGGCATCGTCGTCGACCTGCCCACCGCCTTCTTCATGGCGGCGGTCCAGATCAAGAAGGGCGTGGTCGTCGGCCAGTTCGGGGCGGAGTCCGACGAGTACTTCGCGATGGCGTTCGAGACGGGGAGCCCGCTCGTCGCGTGCGTGAACCTCGCGCTCCAGGAGATGAAGGCCGACGGCGCGCTCGACGCGATCGAGCAGCAGTGGCTGGCCGACAAGACCAACGCGCCCGTCCTGGGCTAGCGGCGTCGTGAGCATCGTTCCCCCGGGCGCCCCGGAGCGGTACCAGGGGCTCCCCGGCGGTCCCTACACGCCCCCGACCGGGGACCGCGGGTCGCGGATCCTCTCACCGTTCCGCGCGGAGGGCGCCCGCGGCGTGTGGATCGCGGTGCTGAGCACCGTGGTCTTCTTCACCGTGATCGGGCTCGGCGTCGTGAGCTCGTCGGGTTGGCCGCAGATCAAGGAGGCCTTCTTCGACGGCCAGGTCCTGGCGGACTCGTTCGGCAAGATCGTCGAGAAGTTCGGCCGGAACGTCCTCATCTTCATGGTGGCCGAGGCGTTCGTGCTCCTGCTCGCGCTGCTGCTGGCGGTGATGCGGAGCCTCCAGGGCCCCGTCTTCACGCCGCTGCGGATCCTCGCGGCGGCGTACACGGACCTGTTCCGGGCCCTCCCGACGATCCTGGTGATCCTGCTGCTCGGGTTCGGCGCGCCGTCGCTCCAGATCAAGGGCGTGCCGCACTCCGACATCTTCTGGGCGATCGTGGCCCTCGTGCTCGTCTACTCCGCCTACGTGGCCGAGGTCTACCGCGCGGGGATCCAGTCGGTGCACCCCTCGCAGGTCGCCTCGGCGCGCGCGCTCGGGCTCAGCCGGCGGAAGACGCTCCGGTTCGTCGTGATCCCGCAAGCCGTCCGCCGGGTGATCCCGCCGTTGCTGAACGACTTCATCGGCCTGCAGAAAGACTCCGCGCTCGTGGCGGTGATCGGGTACACGGAGGCGCTCCGGCAGGCCCAGATCATCTCGGCCGCGACGTTCGACTTCACGCCCTACGTCGCGCTCGCGCTCGTGTACATCGTGATCACGATCCCGGAGGCGCGCTTCGTGGACTGGCTCGTCGCCCGCGACCAGCGACGACGCCAGGTCGCCGGCGGCGTATGAGGGCCGACGGGGGCGCCGCGCTCGTCGTCGAGGGGCTGTACAAGTCGTTCGGGCGGCTTGAGGTCCTCCGGGGCATCGACCTGTCCGTCGCGGAGCACGAGGTGATCTGCGTGATCGGCGCGTCGGGGTCCGGCAAGTCCACGCTGCTGCGCTGCATCAACCTGCTCGAACCGATCGACCGCGGACGGATCTTCGTCGAGGGCGACGAGATCACCGCCCGCGGCGTGGACGTGAACCGGATCCGCCAGCGGATCGGCATCGTCTTCCAGGCGTTCAACCTCTTCCCCCACATGAACGTGATCCGGAACGTGACGCTCGGCCCGATGGAGGCCCTCGGCCTGTCCCGGCGGGACGCCGAGGTGCGCGGGATGGCGCTGCTCGAGCGGTTCGGGCTCGCGGACAAGCGGGACGACTACCCCGACCGGCTGTCCGGCGGCCAGCAGCAGCGCGTGGCCATCGTCCGCGCGCTCGCGATGCAGCCCGACATCATGCTCCTGGACGAGGTCACCAGCGCGCTCGACCCCGAGCTCGTCGCCGAGGTGCTGAACGTGATCCGCGAGCTCGCGGCCGGTGGCATGACGATGGTGATCGCGACCCACGAGATGGGGTTCGCCCGCGACATCGCCCACCGCGTCTGCTTCCTGGACGAGGGCGTGATCCTGGAGGAAGGACCGCCCGAGCGGATCTTCACGGACCCGAAGGAGGAACGGACGCGCCGGTTCCTCCAGAGCATCATCGAGGCGGGGAGGATGTGAGCGGCGAGCCCGACCTCCCCACCCGCCGACGGGCGATCCGCGTCCTGGAGGGGGGCCGCGCGCGGATCGACGAGCTGCTCGACCGGCTTCCCCGGGCGGCGCTCGGGCTCCCGGGCCTCGGCGGCGGCAGCTGGTCCCCGAAGGACCTCCTCGGTCACCTGACCTCCTGGGAGGAGTTCGCGCTGGACGCCCTCGAGGCATGGGATCGTGGCGAGCGCGCGCCGATCGACGAGCTGCAGTTCACCGTCTCGACGAGCCGGATCAACGCCCAGAACGTGGAGCGCAAGGCCGCATGGTCCTACGCCAGGGTGCGCCGCGAGGCCGAGCGGACGCACGAACGGCTCCTCGCGACGATCGGGGGCCTGTCCGACGCCCGGTGGCGGGCGCCGGCCACCCCGCGCGGCCGACGGCCGCTCGGGGCCCGGCTCGGCGCGATCCTCGGCGGACCGGCGGGGCCGTTCCGCCACGACGAGGCGCACCTGCGCAGCCTGGCGGCCTTCGTCGCCGATCACGGGGGCCGCGTCGGAGCCGCGCCCTAGGATAAGGGCGATGCCACCGTTCAAGGTCCGCGCCGACTTCGAGCCCGCCGGCGACCAACCGAAGGCGGTCGACGACCTCGCCGGGGGGGTCCTCGCCGGCGAGGACCACCTGACCCTGCTCGGCGCCACGGGGACCGGCAAGACGTTCACGATCGCTCACGTCGTCGAGCGGGTGCAGAGGCCCACGCTCGTGATCGCCCCGAACAAGTCGTTGGCCGCCCAGCTCGCGAACGAGTTCCGCGAGGTCTTCCCGGAGAACGCGGTCGAGTACTTCGTGAGCTACTACGACTACTACCAGCCCGAGGCCTACGTCCCGCAGACGGACACGTACATCGAGAAGGACTCCTCGATCAACGACGAGATCGAGCGCCTGCGGCACTCGGCCACGGCGGCGCTGCTCACGCGCCCCGACGTCCTGATCGTGGCGAGCGTCTCGTGCATCTACGGCCTCGGCTCGCCGGAGGAGTACCTGGGGCAGATCCTCCGGGTCCACGCGGGCGTCGCCCTGGACATGGAGTTCGCCAAGCAGCGCCTGGTCGACATCCGGTACGACCGGAACCAGGTGAACCTCTCGCGCGGCAAGTTCCGGGTCCAGGGGGACGTGCTCGAGGTCCACCCCGCGTACGAGGAGGCGGCCGTCCGGATCGAGTGGTGGGGCGACGAGGTCGAGCGCATCACGCGGTTCGACCCGATGACCGGCGAGGTCATCGGCGAGCTCAAGGAGATCACCGTGTACCCGGCGACCCACTACGTGGCCTCCGAGGAGCGCATGAAGCGAGCGATCGCCGGGATCGAGGAGGAGCTCGCGGAGCGCCTGGCCTGGCTCGGGTCGCAGGGCAAGCTGCTCGAGGCCGAGCGCCTGCGGATGCGTACCACCTACGACCTCGAGATGCTCCGCGAGGTCGGGTTCTGCTCGGGGATCGAGAACTACTCGCGCCACATCGACGGTCGACGGCCGGGCGAGGCCCCCTACACGCTGCTCGACTACTTCCCCGAGGAATGGCTCTGCGTGATCGACGAGTCCCACGTGACCGTGCCCCAGATCCACGGGATGCACGAGGGCGACCGGACCCGCAAGGAGACGCTGGTCGAGTTCGGGTTCCGGCTGCCCTCGGCCCTCGACAACCGACCCCTGCGCTTCGATGAGTTCGCCGACCGCGTGAGGCAGGTGGTCTACATGTCCGCCACGCCCGGCGACTACGAGCTGCGCGTCTCCCGGCGGGTCGTTGAGCAGCTGGTCCGCCCGACCGGGCTCGTGGACCCGGAGGTCCAGGTCCGGCCCACGAAGGGGCAGGTCGACGACCTGATCGAGGAGATCCGCACGCGCGCCGAGGCCGGCCAGCGCGTCCTCGTCACGACCCTCACGAAGAAGATGGCCGAGGATCTGACCGGCTACCTCCTCGAGATGGGGATCCGCGTCCGCTACCTGCACTCGGAGATCGACACCCTCCAGCGGATCGAGATCATCCGGGACCTACGCCTGGGCGAGTTCGACGTGCTCGTCGGCATCAACCTGCTCCGGGAGGGGCTCGACCTGCCCGAGGTCTCGCTGGTCGCGATCCTGGACGCGGACAAGGAGGGGTTCCTCCGCTCGGAGACGTCCCTCATCCAGACGATCGGGCGTGCCGCTCGCAACGTGGACGGGACCGTGATCATGTACGCGGACGAGGTGACCGACTCGATGCGCCGGGCGATCGGCGAGACCCAGCGCCGCCGGAAGATCCAGGTGGCGTTCAACCGGGAGCACGGGATCGACCCGCAGACGATCCGCAAGAAGGTCTCCGACATCCTCCTCACGATGGCTGTCGAGGCGACCTCCAAGCACCCCGAGCGCAGGCGCCGGCGTCGCGAACGGCCCGAGATGCCCACCGAGGAGCTCGAGCGGCTGATCCGGCAGCTCGAGGAGGAGATGCACGAGGCGGCCCGGGACCTGCGGTTCGAATACGCGGCGCGCCTGCGCGACGAGGTCGCCGACCTCCGCAAGGAGCTCAAGGCGCTCCGCCAGGCCGGCGTCGGCTGATCGGACCGGTCGCCCGGCGCCTTACCCACACCCGCCGCGAGGTTTGGTCTGGTCCACGGAGGGTAGGACGAGGACGCCGTGGAGCGAGGGGCCGGGGGGACGTACCCAGACGCGAGGCGGGCGGGCGGATCCCGCCGACCCCGCGCCTGCCTGGCCGGGCCGCGGTGCCGCGGGCCTCCTCCATCGGTCGATCCGGCGGTCGGTCCGTCTCAGGAGCAGGAGGAGGAGTCAGGTGCGGAAGTCCATCCGATGGCCCGCGGCAGCGTTCGCGCTGACGGTCGTCGTCGCGGCGGCCCTGCCCGCCTGGGCCGATCACGAGACCCGGCCTCGTACCCGGAACATGCACGCCAAGGGGCACAGCCCTCATCCCGCCACGTTCTTCGGAGAACCGGATGGGGTCCGACACATCAGCTCCGATCTGGCCTTCTGGGGACGGCTCGCGTTCCAGGGGAACTACGACGGCTGGCGGGTGATCGACATCTCCGATCCGGACGACCCCGTCGAGCTGGCTCACCCCAGCTGCAACGGCGACCAGGGCGACCTCGTGGTCTGGGAGAACGTGCTCGTCCGATCCTGGAACTCGAAGAAGGCCGTCGATCGCCTGTGCCTCGATGAGATCGTCCCCGCCGGATGGGAGGGCGTCCACGTCTTCGACATCAGCGATCCCCTGGACCCGGACCTGGTGGCGTCGGTGGAGCTGCCGTGCGGCTCGCACACGGCCACCGCGGCGGGGGTGGACGACGGCGATCTGATCGTCTACAGCAACATCTCGAGCAGCGCCGGCTGCACGGGCGGTGACCCGGCCGGCGACTTCATGGACGTCATCGCGGTCCCCCTGGACGATCCCAGCGCCGCGAGCCTCATCCATCGCGAGCCGCTGGAGGGGCCGGCCACCGCGGTCGCCACCGGCTGCCACGACGTCGGGGTGATCCTGGGCGACGTGAACAAGGCCGCGTGCGCGAGCGCCGACACGATCAACGTGTGGGACATCGCCGACCCCCGGGATCCGGCTCTGCTGTTCACGATCCAGGAACCGGGCGTCGGTCAGGCCGGGACCGGCGGCCGCTGGCACTCGGCGGCGTTCACCTGGGACGGTGAGGTGATCGTGGCCGGCTGGGAGCCAGGGGGTGGTGCCGCCCCCGAGTGCGAGACGACGGACCCGGACGTCAAGAAGAGCGCGTTCTTCTACGACGCCGACACCGGGGCCAAGCTCGGGCAGTGGGTCCTGCCGCGGGGCCAGGACGCGGACCCCGTCACCGGCGCCCCGCAGAACTGCACGATCCACAACTACAACGTGGTGCCCCTGCGGAGCGGGCGGTACGTCCTCGTGAGCGGCAACTACCAGGCCGGCACGTGGGTCACCGACTTCACCGACCCGGCGAACCCGGTCACCGTAGGGTGGTCCGATCCGCCGGCGCTGCCGCCGATCAGCGCGGGCCCACCGCCGGTCTTCGAGCTCGGCGGGGCGTGGTCCTCGTACTGGTACAACAACTTCATCTACGAGTCGGACATCACCACGGGCCTGAACGCGTTCCGGCTCAGCGATGCGGCCACGGGTGGCGCGATCCGGCTCGACCACCTGAACCCGCAGACGCAGGAGTTCACGCTCTAGGGGAGGTATCTCGCGGAGGGTGGGGGTGGGCGACCCGTCGCCCACCCCCACTATCATGCTCGCGCGTGAGCCGGTCGCTGAAGGTCGAGGCACCGCTCCTCTGGACGGGGCCCGGACGGCCCGTCCACCGCGCGGCGGTGGTGGCCGAGGGAGCGGGCGTCGCCTACGCCGGCCCGGCCGCGGGCGCCCCGCCGGCCGACCAGGTCCTCCAGGTCGACGGGTTCCTGATGCCCGGCGTGGCCGACCGGCACGTCCACATCCGCCTGGGAGACCCGGGGGCGGTCCTGCTCGGCGGGGTGACGGCGGTGCGCGACCTGGGATGGGAGCCCGAGGAGATCTTCGCCCTCGCGGACGCGTCGGAGCTGCCGACGTTCACCGGGCCATTGATCCGGGCCGTCGGCCCGATGTTCACGGCACCCGGCGGCTACCCGACCGGCGATCGTTGGGCTCCGCCGGGGACCGGATACGAGCTCGTGGGGCCGGAGCACGCCGCATGGGCCGTCGGCGAGTTCGCCTCCAAGGGGGCGACCGCGATCAAGGTCTCGCTGAACGCGGTGGCCGGCCCGACCCCGAGCGACGCGGAGCTCGCCGCGATCGTGGAGGCCGCGCACGGACGCGAGCTGCCGGTCACCGCCCACGTCGAGGGACCCGGGCAGGCCGAGCGCGCGGTCGGAGCCGGGATCGACGAGTTCGCGCACATCCCGTGGACCGAGCGACTGCCCGACGCCCTGCTCGAGGCGGCGGCGCGGGCCATGCGGATGGTGTCGACGCTCGACATCCAGTCGTTCGGGGACGTCACCCCCGAGCTGCGGGTGGCGGCGGACAACGCGGCGCGGTTCCGGGCGGCCGGAGGGCGCATCGTCTACGGGACGGACCTGGGGAACGGGCCGATCCCACCCGGCATCGACGTCCGGGAGGCGCTCCTGCTGCACGAGGCCGTCGGGATGACGACCGAGGAGATCCTCGAGGCCATGGTCGCCGGCCCCCTCGTCCAGGGCGCCCCCGCCGATCTGATCGCGACCGCGGCCGACCCACGCGAGGACCTGCACGCCCTCGGCGACCTCCGCCTGGTCGTGCGGGCCGGACGGGTGGTCTCGCGCCGCTGAGCCGCCGGCTCAGGCCCGGACCTCCTGCCGCATGAACGCGACGTAGGCGGCCGCGAAGCACGCGATCGTGAGGGCCACGAGCGAGACCGCCTGGGGCCAGACCACCAGCAGGCTCTGGTCGAGCGGCAGCGGGTTCGGCACGGCCCGGTCGACCTGCTGCGGGAGCAGGAACCCGGCCGACCGGACCTCCGGGTTCAGCAGGACGACGGTGGCCTCCTCGTAGAGGGTCTGGGGCGAGATCCGACCCAGCCACTGCTCCCACCGCGCGTGGTTGACGGCCTCGGCCACCGTCGGGTCGTCGGGGAGGGGGGCGATCGCGTCGGCCGCGAGCCCGACGAGCAGGCCGGAGAACAGCGTCAGGACCAACCACGCCGCGATCGAGACGAGCGCGGCCGTGGCCGCCCTGCGCAGGACCACCGACAACAGGGTGGCCAGGCCGAGCCAGACGCCGGCGTAGGCGACCGTCAGGACCCACCAGGCGACGAGGCGGCCGATCTCGTCCGCGGACGGGACGATCCCCAGACGCAGGATCCCGATCCCGGCGACGACGAGCGCGAGCGAGAGCAGCACGGCCGCGATCACGACGAGGCCGGCCGCGAACTTCCCGTTCACGACGTCGTCGCGGCGGATCGGCTGGGAGACCAGACGCGCCAGCGTCCCCTGCGCCCGTTCGGAGCTCACCGCGTCGAACCCGAAGGCGATCCCGAGCAGCGGGACGAGGAAGCCGACGATCGACAGGAGCGAGGGCAGCCCCTCCCGCGCGGAGGTGAAGAACCGGATGAACAGCGCCGGCGTCCCGGTGGCCTCCTCGGCGACGCGCCGGATCTCGCCGGTCGCCGAGTAGACGATCCCGATCGCCGACACGACGACCAGGAACAGCAGGACGACGAGCCGGACCGAGAGGAGGTGATCGGCGAGCTCCTTGAGCGCCACGATCCGCCAGCCGGCGGGCCGCGGGCGTTCGAGCGCCCCCGCCTCAGCGGCCATCGTCACCCACCGCCTTCCGGTGGTAGCGACGGTAGAGCTCGTCGAGCTCCTCCTCGCGCCGGTGCAGGTACCGCACCGGCACGCCCGCCCGCACCAACGTCTCGGCGACGGCCGGTCGGAGGTCGCGATCCGCGACCAGCCGCCACCGGCCGGGCTCGCGCTCGTCGCGGACCACCTCCCGTACCCCCCCGAGGTCCCGGAGCCGCTGGCGCAGGTCCACGCCTTCTCCGTCGGCCGCCACGCCCACCTCGATCGTGACCGGGCCGGCCTCGAACCGCTCGGCCAGCTCGTGCACGGGTCCCACCGCGATGAGCCGGCCGCCGATGAAGATCCCCACGCGGTCGCAGATCGACTGCACCTGGTGGAGGAGGTGGCTCGACAGCAGCACGGTGGCCCCCCGGTCGCGCGCCAGCGACCGGATCAGGGCGAGGATGTCGGTCACCCCCTCGGGGTCGATGCCGACGGTGGGCTCGTCCAGGATCGCGACCTCGGGCTCCTTCACGAGGGCGTCGGCGATGCCCAGACGCTGCCGCATCCCGCGCGAGTACGTCTCGACCCGCCGGTCGGCGGCCTCGGCCAGTCCGACCTCAGCGAGGAGCCGCCCGATCCGCTCCTCGGCCTCGGCCGGGGGCAGGCGGTTCAGCCGGGCGGTGTACCGGAGGTTCTCCCGACCGGTGAGCGGTCCGTAGAACCCGACGTCGTCGGGAACGTAGCCGACCCGGCGCTTGACCTCGAGCGGTCGCCGCGCCGGATCCATCCCGAGCACCCGGGCCTGCCCGGCCGTCGGCTCGGTGAGGCCGAGCAGCATCAGGATCGTGGTGGTCTTGCCGGCCCCGTTCGGACCGAGGAGCCCGAAGATCTCCCCCGCCCTGATCGCGAGGTCCAGGCGGTCCACCGCGAGCGTGTCCCCGTAGCGCTTCGTGAGACCTCGGGCCTCGACGGCCGCCTCCACCGACATCGTCCTCACCTCCGCCCGTAGCGCCGGAACAGCGCGGCCAGGCCGCCCAGGGCCGCGGCGATCAGCCCGACGCCGACCAGCCCCCACGCGCCCGAGGTCCGGACGGTCGTGCGCAGGTCGATCTCGTCATCGGTCTCGAGGGTCTCGGCCCGGAGCGTGACGATGTAGTCGCCGGCGACGGCCTCCTCGGCGGCCGTGATCCTGGCGGTCACGCGGGCCGCCTCGCCGGGCGGGATCTCGGCGATCGTCTCCGGCCGGAACTCCACCTCCCACTCGCTGGGCGTGGTCGCCTCGAGCGTGACCTCCCGCAACGGCGCCGTCCCGTCGTTGAGGACGACGAGCTCCACATCGGTCGGATCGCCGGCCGACACGTCCGCGTTCAGCCGCTCGTCCGGCGTGGTCAGGGTGAGGTCGGAGCTCCCCGTGATCTGCACCACGAGCTCGGCCGACGCGGAGACGTCGCCGCCGGAGGCCCGCACCAGGATCGGGTACGCGCCCGCGACAGCCTGGTCCGGCGGGTCGACCTCCACCGTGAGGCTCTCGCTCTGGCCGCCCGGCACCTTCACCGAGGACGCGAGCTGCTCGCTCGCCGGGACGACGCTCACCTGCCACCCGGGCGGCCCGGCGGCTTCGAGGTCGAACACCGTCTCCCTCGGCGTGTCGTTCTCCAGGTCGAGGTCGAACTCGAACGTCGAGGCCGCGGGGCCCTGGAGCCGGGGGAACTCGGCGGTGAGCGTCACCTGCCCCGTCTCGACCCGGGTCACCCGGACGACGAGGGTCAGGACGTCGCTCCCGGCCGACTCGGACTCCCCGGTGAGGACGATCGAGTGGCGTCCCGCCTCCGCGTTCCCCGGCACGGTCACCTCCAGATCGACCTCGGGGGGCCCCTCCGGATCCGTGTAGACCCCGTCGACCAGGAAGCCACCGCCACGGAGGACGGCGTCCCATCCCCGCGGGACCTCCGTGAGGGAAAGGTCGACCCGCTGGCGTCCCGGCGCGACCACCTCGATCGGGAAGGTCACGTGCTCCCCGGCGGCGACGACCACCGCGGGATAGGGGGTGGTGACGTTCAGCTCGGTGGCGGCGAACGCGGCCGGGTGACCGAGCGCGGCCATCGACATCGCGAGCACGATCGCGACGACGGACGGTCGAATCGCGCGCATCGCACAACCTCCACGAACACGAACGATCCCTCTCCGCGCGCACCCGCCGGATGGTCAGGCGGGGCGCAGGGCCACGCGGGCCCCGGCAAGATGGTAGCGAACCCGGTCGCGGTCGGGAAGGCAGGGTCCCCGCTGCGGCGCCGGCGAGCCCAGGGTCCGGATTGGCAACGCGCTCCGCGTTCAGGGTACAGTCCCGGCACCGGCACGCTCACGGTGGGGGACCGATGGGACGGCGTTCGAGGGGGCACCGCCTGACGCACCCGAGCGCGTCCACGCGCCGGCCGGGTCCCGATGGGAGCGCGCGCGGGCCGCCACGGCCCGCGAACCGACTGCTTCGTATCCCCGAACGAAGGAGGAGGAGATGCGATCAGCGACCCGTTGGGGCACCCCGTTCGTGGTGGTCGCAGCGGTGATGATGCTCGGCCTCCCGGCCGCCGCCGAGCACGACGACGACCCGAGGACCAAGAACCTGATCCCGCTCGGGCACATCGAGGAGCCGGCGGTCCTCGGAGGGTTCGGAGGGGCAGACCCCGACATCCATACCGACATCGCCTTCTGGGGCAGGTACGCCTTCCAGGGCAACTGGGACGGTTTCTTCATCCGGGACATCTCCGCGCCCGGGAACCCGAGGACGGTGTCCCGCACGTTCTGCGACGGCAACCAGGGAGACATCGTGGTCTGGGATCACGTCCTGGTGCGCTCGTGGAACACGCCGGCCGGGACGCCGGGGCCGTTCGGCGCTGGGTTGACGTGCGACGGCCAGGCGGTGGCCCCGGGGTTCGAGGGGCTGCACGTGTTCGACATCAGCGACCCGGCCGACCCGGTGCTGGTCGCGCAGGTCGCCACGCCGTGCGGCTCGCACACGGCGACCGGCGTTCCGGACCCGGCGAACAACCGGCTCCTGATCTACAACAGCCCGTCGAGCGCGGCGTGCCCGGGCATCCAGATCGTCGAGGTGCCGCTGGCCAACCCCGCGGCCTCGAGCATGCTGAGCTTCGTGCCAGCGGGTCGGTCGTGCCACGACACGGGCGTGATCCTCGGCGACGCGATGCTCGCGGGCTGCGCCGGCGGGAACGGCTTCACGGTGTGGAGCCTCGACCCGGCCGACGGCGGGTCGCTGACGAGCCCGGCGATGATCGGGTCCGTGGTCGTCCCGGGGGTCACGATCGGGCACTCGGCCGCGTTCAGCTGGGACGGCGAGGTCCTGATCTTCGGGCACGAGCCGGGCGGCGGCGTCGCCGCCGCCTGCGAGGCGACCGACCCGGCCGGGGACCGGACCTTCTACTTCTACGACCCCCGGACCGGGGCGGCCCTCGGCGGCTGGACGATGACCCGGACCCAGTCGTCGACCGAGAACTGCACGCTCCACAACCTGAACGTGGTCCCACTGCGCAGCGGTCGCCACGTGCTGGTCCACGGGAGCTACCAGTCCGGGACCTCGGTCGTCGACTTCACCGACCCGACGGCGCCGGTGGAGCTCGCCTGGAGCGACCCGCCGCCGAAGCCGGTCCCGCCGGGCACGTTCTTCTGTTGCGACGTGACCGGCGCCTGGTCCTCGTACTGGTACGACGGCTTCATCTACGAGACCAACATCGGCGAGGGTCTCAACGTCTTCCGGTTCGCCGGGAGCCAGACGGCCGGCGCGATCAAGCTCGGGCATCTGAACCCGCAGACGCAGGAGTTCACGATCTAGGCCGAGCGGCGGGGGGCGGCGGGGCGTGGCGCCCCGCCGCCCCAGCGCCTCAGGGACGCTCGACCTGAGGCAGGCGGGCCAGCTCGTCGAAGCACCGGTCGATCTCGGCCTCCGTGTTGAAGAAGTGCGGGCTGATCCGCAGGCCGTCTCCCCGATGGTCGGTGCACACGTCGCGCTCCAGCAGCGCCCGGCAGATCGCCCCGGCCTCCGGGCCCACCCCGACGTTCACGACGCCACCGCGCCGATCGCGCTCCCTCGGTGTCCGGACGGGGAGCCCGAGCTCGTCGGCGCGGGCGATCACGTGGTCGGTGAGCTCGCCCTGTCGCGCGCGGATCCGTTCGGGCCCGACCTCCGCGATCACGTCCAGGCCCCCCTGGGCCAGGAAGACGCAGGGCGCGGGGGGTGTCCCGTGCTCGAACCGGCGGGCGGTGGCGTGGTACGCGAGGTGCTCCGGATCGAACGAGAACGGCTCCGCGGTGGCGAACCAACCGGTCACGGTCGGCTCGAGGGTCGTGATCAGCCCGCGCCGCACGTACAGGAAGGCCAGGCCCGGACCGCCGCACAGCCACTTCAGGACGCCGGCCACGTAGAAGTCGCAGCCGAGGTCGTGCAGATCGAGCGGCACGATCCCGATCCCGTGGTAGTCGTCCAGGAACGAGTAGGCGCCGCGCTCGCGCGCGATCCGGCAGACCTCCTTCGCGTCCACGAGCGCGCTCGAGCGGTACAGGACCCGGTTCACCATCACGAGGCCCGTCCGTCCGTCGATCGCACGGTCGTACTCCTCGAGCGGGATCGTCAGCCCGTCCGGGGACCGGAGCCACTCCACCTCGACCCCACGACGGGCCTGAGCGAGCCACACGTGCCCGTCCGTCGGGAAGTCCAGCTCCGACAGGACGACCTTGGGGCGGTCGGTGAGGTCGAGGGCCGAGGCGATCGTCGAGATCCCGATCGAGATGTTCGTCGTGATCGCGAGCTCGTCCGGATCGCACCCGGCCAGCCGCGCGAACGAGCGCTTCAGCCCGCGCATGCGGGGGAAGACGTCCTCGAGCCAGACGTGGTCCGGGGCGCCCTTGTGCGCCCAGGCGTCCAGGTACCCGTCGAGGGCGTTCCTCGCGCGGTCGGGGATCGGACCGAGGGACGCGCTGATCAGGTAGGTCTTGCGCGACAGGACCGGGAACTCGGCCCGGTAGGACGCGAGATCCCGCTCAGGCGTCGGGCTCCTCCGGGGGCTCGTCCTCGTGCTTCAGGAGGTAGTCGATGTACAGCGGCCGGAGCGCGTCCGCGAGCGCCCCCCGATCGGCGTCCACGAGGTCGTTCAGCAGGGCGAGCGGCCGCATGATGTCGGCCTGGCTCCGCTCCTCGTCCCCGGCCGCGGCCCGGGCCTCCGGGATCGTCTTCAGCAGGTCCCACAGGAACCCGACGTCGAGCCGGCGCCATGCGAGGCGTGTGGCGCGGTCGTGGAGCTCGGGGGAGGGCAGGGCCTCGAGCTCCTCGCGGGTCGCCATGGCCGAAGCCTACCGGCTCCACCGGTGGTCCGCCGGGGCTCGCCCGTACAATCCGTCCGATGGGCACCGACGCGCTCGTGATCCACGGGGCCCGTGAACACAACCTGAAGAACCTGACGCTCGAGCTTCCCCGCGACAAGCTGATCGTGTTCACGGGTCTGTCCGGCTCCGGGAAGAGCTCGCTCGCCTTCGACACGATCTACGCCGAGGGCCAGCGGCGCTACGTGGAGTCCCTGTCCGCGTACGCTCGGCAGTTCCTGGGCCAGATGGAGAAGCCGGACGTCGACTTCATCGAGGGCCTGTCCCCGGCGATCTCGATCGACCAGAAGTCGACCTCGAAGAACCCGCGCTCGACCGTCGGGACGATCACGGAGATCTACGACTACCTCCGCGTCCTGTACGCGCGGGTCGGGCACCCGCACTGCCCGAAGTGCGGCCGCCCGATCGGGCGCCAGACGCCCGAGCAGATCGTCGACCAGGTGATGCAGCTGCCGGAGGGGACCCGGTTCCAGGTCCTTGCGCCGGTCGTCCGGGGGCGGAAGGGCGAGTACGAGAAGCTCCTCCAGGACCTGGCCCGGAAGGGGTTCGTCCGGGCCAGGGTCGATGGCGAGGTCCGCGACCTCGCCGAGAAGATCCGCCTGCCCCGCCACTACAAGCACACGGTCGAGGTCGTCGTCGATCGCCTGGTCGCCAAGCCCGACATCCGGCGGCGGGTCGCCGACTCGATCGAGACGGCGCTCGAGCTCACGGAGGGTGTCGCCTCGATCGCGGTCCAGACCCACGACGGCGAGGACGTGCAGACGTTCAGCCAGTCGCTCGCGTGCACGTACGACGGGCTCTCCTTCGACGAGCTCCAGCCGAGGAACTTCTCGTTCAACTCGCCGTACGGCGCCTGCCAGACGTGCGACGGTCTGGGGACCCGCCTGGAGGTGGATCCCGAGCTCGTGATCCCCGACCCCGACCTCTCGATCGACCAGGGGGCGATCGCCCCGTGGGCAGGGTCCCGGCTCGAGTACTGGGACCGGGTCCTGGCGGCGGTGGCCGAGGCCAACGGGTTCGACACCTCCACGCCGTGGCGGCGACTGCCGAAGAAGGCGCGCGACGTGATCCTGTACGGCTCCGACGTCGAGATCCACGTCCGCTACCGGAACCGGTACGGGCGGATCCGCTCCTACTGGACCACGTACGAGGGGGTCGTCCCCGCGATCGAGCGCCGGCACGCGGAGACCGACTCGGACGCCCAGCGGGACCGGCTCGAGCAGTACATGCGCGAGATCCCGTGCCGCGCCTGCGGGGGCGCGCGGCTGCGCCCCGAGAGCCTCGCGGTCACGGTGGGCGGCCTCAACATCGCCGAGCTCACGTCCCGATCGATCCGCGACACCCTCACGTTCGTCGACACGGTCGATCTCACGGAGCGCGAACGGATGATCGCCGAGCGCCTCCTGAAGGAGATCCGGGAGCGGCTCACGTTCCTCGTGGACGTCGGGCTCGACTACCTGACGCTCGCGCGGGCCTCGGCGACGCTCGCTGGCGGGGAGGCCCAGCGGATCCGCCTGGCCACCCAGATCGGCAGCGGCCTGGTCGGCGTGCTCTACATCCTCGACGAGCCGTCGATCGGCCTGCACCAGCGCGACAACCGACGGCTGATCGACACGCTGCTTCGGCTGCGGGACCTGGGGAACACCCTGATCGTGGTCGAGCACGACGAGGCCACGATCCACGCGGCCGACCACATCGTGGACATCGGCCCCGGCGCCGGTGCCGTCGGCGGCGAGATCGTCTACGCCGGCGACCTCAAGGGGTTGCTCGAGGCCGACGGCTCCCTCACGGGCGCGTTCCTATCGGGACGGCGGGTGATCCCGACGCCCGAGGTCCGTCGCCCCCCCAGCGGCCGCTGGGTGAAGGTCCTCGGCGCCCGCGAACACAACCTCAAGGGGATCGACCTCCACCTGCCGCTCGGCCTCCTGGTGTGCGTGACGGGCGTGAGCGGCTCGGGGAAGTCCACGCTCGTGCAGGAGGTCCTCTTACGCGCGCTGATGCAGAAGATCTACCGGTCCCGCGCCCTCCCCGGCAAGCACCGGCGGCTGGTCGGGTGGGAGCAGATCGACAAGGTGATCGACATCGATCAGTCGCCGATCGGCCGGACCCCGCGCTCGAACCCGGCGACCTACACGGGCGTGTTCGACCACATCCGGAACCTGTTCAGCCAGGTGCCCGAAGCGCGCGTGCGCGGGTACAAGCCGGGCCGCTTCTCGTTCAACGTCCGGGGAGGGCGGTGCGAGAACTGCGCCGGCGACGGCCAGATCAAGATCGAGATGCACTTCCTCCCCGACGTCTACGTCACGTGCGAGGTCTGCAAGGGCCACCGCTACAACCGCGAGACCCTCGAGGTCCGGTACAAGCACCGGTCGATCGCCGACGTGCTCGAGATGAGCGTGGACGAGGCGCTCGCGTTCTTCGAGAACATCCCCCCGATCAAGCGCCACCTCCAGACGCTCTCGGACGTGGGGCTCGGCTACGTGAAGCTCGGCCAGCCGGCGCCGACGCTCTCGGGCGGCGAGGCCCAGCGGATCAAGCTGGCGGCCGAGCTCCAGAAGCGCGCCACGGGGAACACGCTGTACGTGCTCGACGAGCCGACCACCGGGCTCCACTTCGAGGACGTCCGCAAGCTCCTGAGCGTCCTCCAGCGCCTCGTCTCGCAGGGCAACACGGTCCTGGTGATCGAGCACAACCTCGACGTGGTGAAGACCGCGGACTGGATCGTCGATCTCGGCCCCGAGGGCGGCGACGCCGGGGGTGAGATCGTGGTGGCGGGGCCGCCCGAGGCGGTCGCCGAGCACCCCGCGTCCCACACGGGACGGTTCCTGGCCGAGGTCCTGGGGACGCTGCCGCTCGTCGCGACCGGCGCCGCGCGCGAGTGACCCGCCACGGCCGGCGGGCGACGGACGCGCCCCGCCGGGACCTGAGACCTTGCTAGGATTGCCCGCGCTCATGACCCGGAAGTTGCTGCCGCTCGCCCTCCTGATGGCCCTGGCCGCCGCCGCCTGCGGTGAAGCCCCGAACCCGGAGGTGGACTTCGGCTCCGGGGTGCGGTTCGTCCCGATGGTCGCCGACTCGCTGAACGACGCCGGCCGGTACCCATCGGTCGTCGTCGACGGGGAGGGCCGGCCGGTCGTCGCCTACTTCGCGTTCCCCGAGGAGGTCCCGGAGGGCCAGCTCCCCGCGCCCCGGCCGGTGGGGGCGCCCTCGATCCCCGGGGTCCTGATGGCCACCGCGAGCGAGGACGGGCTGTGGACCCGCGGCGCGATGGCGCTCGAGCGGGAGGTCCCCAATGTCGAGATCCCGTTCGACCCGGGGTTCGAGCCGTCGGTCGCCGACCTCACGCCTGCGGGCGCGACCGGCCTCCGCTTGGTGAGCGACGGTGAGAGCTTCCACGCGGTCTGGGGGTCGGCGGACGGGCTCTTCCACGCGACGGGATCGCTCGACCCCGACGCCGGGTCCCAGGTCCAGGTCTCGAAGGTCACCGGCACGCCGCCGGTGGGTCCCTCGATCGCGCTCGACGCGGATGGGACCCCGTGGATCGCCTTCTCCACCTCGACGTCGCCGGCCGCTACGATCGAGCTGGCGACCCCGGACGGCGACCGGTGGTCGGTCGATACGATCGCCGAGGCCGGGGGATGCGAGACCTGCGCGACCAGCGTGATGGCCGGACCCGACGGCGTCGCCGTCGCCTACTCGGACGGCGGGTCGGGGGTGTTCCTGGCCACGCACGACCCGGAGAACGCCTGGACGAGCACGCGGGTCGTCGGCGAGGGCGGGCACGGCCTCTCCGGGGTCCCGACCGATGACGGCTTCGCCCTCGCCTACTACGCGGAGGGGACGGTCGCGGTGGCGACCGGGAGACCCGGCTCGTTCGACAGCGTCCCGGTCGCGCAGGTAGCCGCCGGCTCCGCGACCGCCGACGGCGTCGGCACGGGGATCGCGGTGGACGGCGAGGGGACGTTGTGGGTCGCCTGGCACGACGCGGAGGTCGGCGTCGGCTTCGCCTCGGGCGACGGCTCGTCGTTCACCCCGATCGACACCGCGGGGACGACGGGCGAGGGCGCGATGCCCTCCGTCGCGGTCGCGCGGGACGCGAGCGTCGCCTACGTCGCCTGGTACGACTCGGAGACGCAGGATCTCCTGGTGGGTGCGTACGGGGACCTGACCGGCCTGGCGATCGCCGGGCAGCCGGGCCAGACCGAGCCGCCGCCCACCACCGGACCCACCGGCCCGACCGGTGGGCCGACGACCGGGCCGCCCCCGTGCGAGCCGGACGGAACCGCGCTCACGATCGCCGCACCGGTCGGCGCGGTCGCGAGCGGGTTCGACCAGGACTGCCTCGCGGTGCCGGCGGGCGAGCCCTTCACGATCGAGTTCGACAACCAGGACGCGGGCGTGCAGCACAACGTGGCGATCTACACCGTGGACCCGCTGGCTGACCCGTCGGCCGAGAGCCTCTTCGTGGGGGACATCTTCGCCGGCCCCGACACCGTCACCTACGAGGTGGACGCGCTCGAGGAAGGGGTCTACTTCTTCCGCTGCGACGTCCATCCCACGACGATGACCGGGACGTTCGTCGTCGGCGGCGGCGGGGCCGCCACCGGTCCGACCGGCGCCACGGGCGACGGCGACGGGGGCGCAGGAGCCCTCACGGTCACGGCGGCGGCGGTCGCGTTCGACACGTCGGAGATCCGCCTGGCGGCCGAGACCGAGACCACGATCACGTTCGTGAACGACGACGCCGGCGTGCAGCACAACATCGCGATCTACGCGGACGAGTCCCGCACGCAGGAGCTCTTCAACGGCGACCTGATCACCGGGCCGGACCGGATCGACTACACGATCCCGCCGCTCCCGCCGGGCGAGTACTACTTCCTGTGCATCGTCCACCCGAACATGAGCGGGACGGTGATCGTCGGCTAGCCGCACCGGGGCGGGCATCCCGGTCCCGCGAGAGGGCCGCGTTACGATGGGCCGCGTGAGCGTTCCCCGGCCGACCGCCTCCGCCCTCCCCGACGCGGCCGGCGTCTACCTGTTCCGCGACGCCGACGGCCGGGTCGTCTACGTCGGCAAGGCGCGGTCGCTGCGCAAGCGCCTGGCGAACTACTGGGGCCGCGAGCTCCACCCGCGGACCGAGGCGATGATGGCCGCGGCGGCCGCCGTTGAATGGATCGTCGCCTCGGGCGAGGTCGACGCCCTGATGCTCGAGTACAACCTGATCCAGGAGCACCGGCCTCGGTTCAACGTCCGCTACCGCGACGACAAGTCCTACCCCCACCTCGCGCTCACGGTGGGGGAGCGGTGGCCGCGGGCCCAGGTCCTCCGCGGGGCGAAGCGCAAGAACGTCCGCTACTTCGGCCCCTACGGGCACGCGTACGCGATCCGGGAGACGCTCGACGCGCTCACCCGCGTCTTCCCCGTCCGGACCTGCTCGAACGCCTTCTTCGACCAGCGCGCCCGGGCCCGCCGGCCGTGCCTGTACTACGACATCGGGCGGTGCGCCGGGCCGTGCGTGCCGGAGCTCACGGGGGTGACCGAGGACTCCTACCGGGGGGACGTCGAGGCCCTCGCCGACTTCCTGGGGGGCAACGCCAGGCCCGTCCTCGTCCGGCTCGAGCGCGAGATGCGGGAGGCCGCCGACCGGCAGGAGTACGAGCTCGCGGCCAAGAAGCGCGACCAGCTCGCGGCGGCCCGCCGGGCGCTCGAGACGCAGGAGATGGTCCTCACGCAGCCCGAGGACCTCGACGTGATCGGGCTGGTCGAGGACGACCTGGAGGCGGCGTTCCAGGCCTTCTTCGTCCGTCGCGGCCGCGTGATGGGTCGCAAGGGCTGGGTGGTGGATCGCGTCGAGGATCTCGACCGGTCCCAGCTGGTCGCCTCCTTCCTGCGCGAGCTCTACATGGAGCGCGAGGAGGTTCCGCCGCGGATCCTCCTCCCCGAGCGCCCGGAGGGGGAGGACGTGCTCGCGGAGTGGCTCGCCTCGCGCCGCGGCGGGCCGGTGCGGTTCGCGGTCCCCGAGCGCGGAGCCAAGCGCAAGCTGATGGAGACGGTGACCCAGAACGCCCGCGAGCACTTCCAGCGGCACAAGCTCCGCCGCGCCTCGGACTTCGGGGCCCGGTCCCGAGCGCTGGCCGAGCTCGGGGCGGTCCTGGGGCTCGAGCAGGCGCCGCTGCGGATCGAGTGCTACGACGTATCGAACCTCGGCCCGAGCGACACGGTGGGCTCGATGGTCGTGTTCGAGGACGGGTTGCCCAAGCGCTCGGACTACCGGCGGTTCGAGATCCGCGGGGTCCCGGGGCAGGACGACTTCGCGAGCATGGGCGAGATGCTGCGGCGTCGGCTCGACCGGCTGACGGCCGAGGGGCAGGATGCCGAGCCCCGCCGGCGCCGCTTCTCGTACCCGCCTGCGCTCATCGTGGTGGACGGCGGCCGGGGGCAGCTCGCCGTCGCGACCCGGGCGATCGCCGAGGCCGGCCTCCGGATCCCCGCGGTCGGGCTGGCCAAGCGGCTCGAGGAGGTCTACCTGCCGGACCGGCCCGAGCCGTTGCGGATCCCCCGGGGGTCCGAGGCGCTGTTCGTGCTCCAGCACCTGCGCGACGAGGCGCACCGCTTCGCGGTGACGTACCACCGGAAGAAGCGGGAGTCGCGCGCGCTGGCTTCGCCGCTGGACGACGTGCCCGGGATCGGGCCCGCCCGGAAGAAGGCGCTCCTGCGCCGGTTCGGCTCGGTGGCCCGACTGGCCCGGGCGCCGGAGGAGGAGATCGCCCGGACCCCGGGGATCGGGCCCGAGCTCGCGCGGGCGGTGCTCGAACGGCTCACCGGCGCCCCCGAGGGGAGGCGGACCGCGTGACCGCGCGCCCGGAGGGACGGCCGGGTCCGCCGGCCGCCGACGAGCACCCGCCCGACGGGCGGACCGAGGCGCCCCCGCGCCGTCCCGAACGCGGGCGGGTCGCCGTCGGCCGCCCCTCGCGCACCCGCCGACGCCCCTCCGGGCCCGGCTTCACGATCATCACGGGCCTGTCCGGCGCCGGGAGGTCGGAGGCAGCCCGATGCCTGGAGGATCTGGGCTACTTCGTGGTCGACAACCTCCCTCCCTCGCTCCTGCCGAAGATGGCCGAGCTCGTCGCCAAGCCGGGGGGGCCGGCGCGCGTGGGGGTCGTCCTCGACGTCCGGGGCGGCGTGTTCTTCGGGGAGCTCTCCCGGGCGCTCGAGGAGCTCGGGGAGCTCAACATCGCGTACGCGATCCTGTTCCTCGAGGCGTCCGACGAGGACCTCGTCAACCGGTACGAGGCCACCCGCCGCCGTCACCCGCTGGCGCCGGCCGATCGGGTGGTGGAGGGGATCCGCAAGGAGCGGCTCATGATGGAGAGCCTGCGGGGGGACGCCGACCTGATCATCGACACCTCCTCGCTCACCCCGCACGAGCTCCGCGATCGCATCCGGGACGCGTTCGCCGACGCCCCGGCCGACCGCTCACTCCAGGTGTCGCTGGTGTCGTTCGGCTACAAGTACGGAGCCCCGCGCGACGCCGACCTGGTCCTGGACGTCCGCTTCCTGCCGAACCCGCACTGGGTGGACGAGCTCCGGCCGTTGCCCGGCACCGATGAGCGCGTCCGCACGTACGTGAAGGGGCAGCAGACCTACCGCGAGTTCATGCGCCGGCTCCGGTCCCTGCTGGGCTTCATGGTCCCGGGGTTCGTGGCGGAGGGGAAGTCCTACCTCACCGTGGCCGTCGGGTGCACCGGGGGGCGGCACCGCTCGGTGGTGGTCGTGGAGGAGCTGGCCCAGTTCTTCCGGGACAAGGGGCTGGTGGCGACGGTCGACCACCGCGACCTCGACCGCTGACCGCCGGGTCCGGTGCGCGGGGACCCGCTAGGATGGCCAGAGCCCCCCTCCCGAGGAGGACGGACATGAGCGTGAAGGTCGGGATCAACGGTTTCGGCAGGATCGGGCGGAACTTCTACCGGGCCGCGAAGTCGCTGGGCAAGGACTGGGACTTCGTCGCCGTGAACGACATCACCGACGCGAAGACCCTGGCCCACCTGCTGAAGTACGACTCGGTCCTCGGGACGTTCGACCGCGAGGTCGGAGTCACCGAGCGCGGGATCACCGTGGACGGCGACGAGCTGCGCGTGCTCGCGGAACGCGATCCGGCCGCCCTGCCGTGGAAGGAGCTCGGGGCTCAGGTCGTGATCGAGTCCACGGGTCTGTTCACCAAGCGCGAGGACGCCGACAAGCACATCGCCGCGGGCGCGGAGAAGGTCATCATCAGCGCCCCCGCCAAGGGCGAGGATCTCACGGTCGTGCTCGGCGTGAACGACGACCGCTACGACCCCACGCAGCACCACGTGATCTCGAACGCGTCCTGCACGACCAACTGCGTCGCGCCCATGGCCAAGGTGCTCGACGACGCCTTCGGCATCGAGCAGGGGTTCATGACCACGATCCACGCGTACACGAACGACCAGCCGATCCTGGACCTGCCTCACAAGGATCTCCGTCGCGCGCGCGCCGCGGCCCTGAACATCATCCCGACCTCGACCGGCGCGGCCAAGGCCACCGGCCTCGTCCTGCCGCACCTGAAGGGCAAGATGGACGGCGTCGCGATGCGGGTACCGGTGCCCGACGGGTCGGTGACCGACCTCGTCGTCACGCTCGGCCGGGAGGTCACGGTCGAGGACGTGAACGCCGCCTTCAGGGCGGCCGCCGGGTCCGGCCCGCTGTCGGGGGGTCGCCTCGTCTACACCGAGGACCCGATCGTGTCGTCGGACATCGTCGGGAGCCCCGCCTCGTGCACGTTCGACGCGCTGTCGACGATGACGATGGGTCGCGTGGCCAAGGTCCTCGGCTGGTACGACAACGAGTGGGGCTACTCGAACCGGCTCGTCGACCTGGTCGAGCTCGTCGCGGCCTCCCTCTGAGGTCCGGGTGGAGATCCGCACGCTCGAGACGCTCGGCGACGTCGCCGGGCGCCGCGTCTTCGTCCGCGTCGACCACAACGTCCCGCTCGAGGGCGGCCGCGTGGTCGACGATATGCGGATCCGCGCAAGCCTGCCGACCCTGAGCGAGCTGCTCGACGCGGGGGCCGCGCTCGTCCTGGCCTCCCACCTCGGCCGCCCGGAGGGCCAGGTGGAGGACGAGCTCCGGCTGGCCCCGGTGTCGGACCGGCTCGCCGACCTGATCGATCGGGAGGTGCTGGCGCTCGACGCCGTGGTGGGACCCGACGTCGAGGCGGCGTGCCGCCGGATCGGGCCCGGCGGGATCGTCTTCCTCGAGAACCTCCGGTTCGATCCGCGCGAGGAGGCGAACGACCCGGGGTTCGCGGCCGAGCTGGCGGCACTGACCGACGCCTACGTCGACGACGCGTTCGGCGCGGTCCACCGCGCGCACGCCTCGGTCGCCGCGCTCCCGGCGCTCCTGCTCGAACGCGGCGCCCCGGTCGCGGCCGGCCGGCTCCTCGAGCGCGAGGTGACGGCCCTGTCGCGGCTCCTCGAGGACCCGGAGCGGCCCTACGTGGCCGTCCTGGGCGGCGCGAAGGTCTCGGACAAGCTGGGGACGATCGGGGCGCTCGTCGAGCGGGTGGACGCGATCCTGATCGGGGGCGCGATGGCGTTCACCTTCATCGCAGCCGAGGGGGGCGAGGTGGGCGACAGCCTCGTCGAGCCGGACCGGTTCGAGGACGTGCGCCTCGCCAAGGCGACGGCGGAGGAGCGCGGCGCCCTGATCCTGCTCCCGGACGACGTGATCGTGGCGCCCGAGATCTCGGCCGACGCGAGGCGCCAGACCGTCCCGGCCGCCCAGATCCCGCACGGGCAGAAGGGGCTGGACATCGGCCCCCGCACCGTCGAGGAGTTCGCCCGCACGATCGCCGACGCGAAGACGGTCCTGTGGAACGGGCCGATGGGGGTGTTCGAGCTCGAGCCGTTCGGGTCGGGCACGCGCGGCGTGGCGACGGCGATCGCCGGCTCGGGGGCCTACAGCGTGGCGGGCGGCGGGGACAGCCTCGCCGCGATCGCGAAGTACGGGCTCGAGGACGGGTTCGACCACCTGTCCACGGGCGGCGGCGCCTCGCTCGAGTTCCTGGAGGGCCGCTCCCTCCCGGGGATCCAGGTCCTGGAGGTCCGGTGACCGACCGGCACCCGATCGTCGCGGCGAACTGGAAGATGCACATGACCCACCTCGAGGCGATCCAGGCCGTCCAGAAGCTGTCCTACCTCCTGGACCGCGACGACCCCGAACGGGTGGAGATCGTGATCTGCCCCCCGTTCACCGCCCTGCGGTCGATCGAGACCCTGCTCCAGAGCGACCGCCTCCCGTACGGCCTCGGCGCCCAGGACGTCCACTGGGAGGAGCAGGGGGCGTTCACGGGCGAGGTGTCCCCCGGCATGCTGGAGGCCCTCCGCGTGCGGTACGTGATCGTGGGGCACTCGGAGCGACGGGAGCACTTCGGCGAGACCGACGACTCCGTGAACCGTAAGGTCCGCGCGGTGCTCCGACACGGCATGACCCCCATCCTCTGCGTCGGCGAGACGCTCGCGGAGCGCGATGCAGGGGCGACCGAGGACAAGGTCACGGGGCAGGTGACCCGCGCCCTGGCCTCGGTGACGGAGGAGCAGGCACGGACCCTCGTGATCGCGTACGAGCCCATCTGGGCGATCGGCACCGGGCGGAACGCGGAGCCCGCCGACGCCGGCCTGGTGATCGGCCTGATCCGCGGGACGATCGCCGGCCTGTACTCGCAAGCGACGGCCGACGGCGTCCGGATCCAATACGGGGGGAGCGTGAAGGCGGGGAACATCCGCGACTTCATGGCGCACCCCGAGATCGACGGGGCCCTCGTTGGCGGCGCCAGCCTGGACCCCGAGGAGTTCGCCCTGATCGTGAAGTACCGCTGAGTTGCGGGTCCTTGCCCTTCCGATGGCGGACCGCCGGTCGCTGACGCGGGCCGCCACGGGCGCGGGCTAGTATCCGACCCGGACCCGTTGCCCGGGGGCGCGGCGCGTGGCTAAGATGCTGCGGCCCGACCGGGAGAGGGAGGCCGAGCGAGGCATGTCCCAGGTCACGTCCGAACCCGCACCGCCGACGCCCGAGGGGCCCGAGGCGCCCACCGTCGAGGTCTCCCAGCAGGTCATCGGGCGCTCCCCGTGGGAGCTGTTCTGGCGACGGTTCCGCAAGGACCGGTTCGCGATCGCCGGCGTCGTGATCATCGCGATCATGCTCCTGCTGGCGGTCTTCGCCCCCCTGACCGAGACGATCACGGGTCACGGGAGGAACCAGGTCTTCCTCGACCGCCTGGACGAGTTCGGGATCCCGACCGGCCCGAGCGGCGACTTCTGGTTCGGGATGGACACCGCCGGTCGGGACATGTTCGTCCGGGTGGTCTTCGGGGCACGGACCTCGCTGATCATCGCGTTCTTCGCGACGGGCCTCGCGACGCTGATCGGCGTGATCCTCGGGCTGCTCGCGGGCTTCTACCGGGGCAAGATCGACACGATCATCTCGCGCACGGTCGACGTCTGGCTCTCGCTCCCGGTCCTCCTGCTGGCGCTCGGCCTCGCCGCCGCCTGCGGCCTCCAGCCCTGCCTCGGCGGTCTGATCCAGCCAGGCCTGCTGGTGGTGAGCCTCATCATCGGCCTGTTCAACTGGCCCTACATCTGCCGGATCGTCCGCGGGCAGGTGCTGTCGCTGCGCGAGAAGGAGTTCACCGAGGCGGCCCGGGCCCTGGGCTCGTCGAACCGCCGGATCATGCTCCGCGAGCTCCTGCCGAACGTGGCGGCGCCGATCATCGTCTACACGACCCTGATCATCCCGAACAACATCCTGTTCGAGGCGGCGCTCTCGTTCCTCGGCGTCGGCGTCCCCCAGGAGACCCCCTCCTGGGGCCGGATGCTGTCCGACGCCAGCGGGATCTTCACGGTGGCCTGGTGGATGATGCTGTTCCCCGGGCTGTTCCTGTTCCTGACAACCCTGGCGTTCAACCTGGTGGGCGACGGCCTCCGGGACGCGCTCGATCCTCGCACGGGTGGCTGACCGTACAAGATGCAGGGAACGGCTTCGCGAAAGGAGGGACCACCGGGAACGTGACCACGAGCGCCCGGGTCCGACGGCCGCGGGCGATGGGAGCAACGATCGGAGAGGGGGTTTCTGTGAGGCGATATCTCAGGGTCCTGGCCCTCGTCGCCATCCTCGGGCTCGTCGCGGCCGCGTGTGGCGGCGACGACGCGGGGCCCGGCCAGACCGGGCCGGGGGTGACCGGCGAGACCGGTCCGACGGGCGAGATCCAGCCGGGCGGCACGCTCGAGCTGGCGCTCCTCGGCGACGTCAGCGCCGCGTTCGACCCGCAGAAGGAGTACTACTCGGTCACCTGGGGTATGTACCGGTGCTGCCTGCTCCGGACGCTCCTGTCGTACACCGGGAAGCCGACCGAGGAGGGCGGCTCGGAGCTCCAGCCGGACATCGCGACGGCGCTACCGGAGATCTCCTCCGACGGCCTCACCTACACGTTCACGCTGAAGAGCGGCATCCGCTACGCGCCGCCCTTCGAGGACGTGGAGGTGACCGCGCAGGACATCGTCCGGGCGCTGGAGCGTGAGGCCGACCCGGACGCGTCGGTGAACGGCTACAGCTTCTACTACTCGATCATCGAGGGGTTCGACGAGTTCGGCGCGGGCGAGGCCGACTCGATCGCCGGCGTCTCGACGCCGGACGACCACACGCTGGTCGTCGAGCTCACGTCGCCGTCGGGCTACCTGCCGCACCTGTTCTCGATGCCCGCCACGGCCCCGATCCCGCCGGACGACCCGAGCGAGCGACTCGGCGCCGCGGAGGGTCACACGAAGGACTACGGCAGGTTCCTGGTCGCCACCGGTCCGTACATGTTCGCGGGCAGCGAGAACCTGGACTTCTCCCTGCCGGCGAAGGACCAGACCCCGGTGGCCGGGTACGAGCCCGGGCAGTCGATCCAGTTCGTCCGCAACCCGTCGTACGACCCGGCGACGGACGGTCTGCGTCCCGCCTACGTCGACGGGATGAACATCTCGATCGGCGGCGACAACAACGACCTGTACAACAAGGTGCTCGCCGGCGAGGTGGACCTCGTGATGGACGGGATCGTTCCGCCGCAGGTCCTCCGGCAGTACTCGACGGATCCGACGCTCCAGCAGTACCTGCACATCTACTTCTCGGACGCGGTCCGGTACCTGTCGTTCAACCTGGCCATGCCGCCGTTCGACGACGTGCACGTGCGCAAGGCGGTGAACCTCGCCCTCGACAAGGCGGGGATGCGGACGCTGCGGGGGGGTGAGTCGGTGGGCGAGATCGCCGGGCACATCATGGTGGACTCGCTCGAGAACGACCTGCTCAGGGACTACGACCCGTACGCGACGCCGAACGACGCGGGCGACATCGAGGCCGCGAAGGCCGAGATGGCACAGTCGGCGTACGACAGCGACGGGGACGGCGTCTGCGACGACCCGGTCTGCGAGAACGTGCTCGCCGTCACGGACGAGGCCGATCCGTACCCGGACCAGGCCGCGTTGATCCAGCAGAACCTGGAGCCGTTGGGCATCACGCTCGACGTGAAGTCCTTCGAGCGGACGACGATGTACGCCAAGTGCAACGACCCGGGTTCTCAGGTCCCGTTCTGCCTGGCTCCCGGATGGGGCAAGGACTTCCCGGACGGGTACACGTTCGCCGACCCGCTGTTCGGCTCGGCGGCCATCTTCCCGAGCTGCTGCAACTACTCGCTCGTGGGCGCCAGCCCCGAGCTGTTGCAGGAGCACGGCTACGAGGTGACCGAGGTCCCGAGCGTCGACGAGGAGATCGCGGCCGCGAACGCGCTGACCGGCGAGGCCCGGTTCCAGGGCTGGGCGGACCTCGATCAGCTGTTGATGGAAGAGGTGGTGCCGTGGGTGCCCTACCTCTTCGACAACAACGTCGACGTGACGTCGCAGCGGATCGTCAACTACTCGTTCGATCAGTTCGCGGGCGTGCAGGCGCTGGATCACTTCGCGATCCATCCGGACGCCCAGTAGGGACGGACGAGACAGGCGAGGGGAGACGGAGGGGAGCCGCCCGCAGGGGCGGTTCCCCTTCCCCCTGACCGACGGGAGTAAGATTCGGGGCCCATGGGCAGGTACCTGATCCGACGGGCGCTGTTCCTGGTCCTGGTGCTGTTCATCGTCTCGCTCGTCACCTTCCTGATCTTCGTGAAGCTCCCGGCGGCCGACCCCGCCCGGCGGGCCGTCGGCCGGGCGACCACCCCGGAGAACGTGGAGAACGCCCGCCGGGCGTTCGGGCTGGACAAGCCGATCTACGTGCAGTACGCGCGGTTCGCCAAGGGGCTGATCCCCTGGCCGGGGCTGTTCCTGAACGAGGACGTCTACTACTCGTACTCGAACTTCGTGCCGGTGAAGGAGGAGATCTTCCGCCGTCTCCCGGTGACCGTCGCTCTGGCCGTGGGGGCGTCGATCATCTGGGTGCTGATCGGGATCCCCATCGGCATCGTCTCGGCGGTCCGGAGACGATCGATCGCCGATCGGGCGGCCATGGTCTTCGCGCTGTTCGGCGTCTCGGCGCCCGTCTTCTGGCTCGCGTACCTGTTCCTGTACCTGTTCTGGTTCAAGCTCGATTGGGCGCCGTCGTCCGGGATCCCGATCGGCGTCAGCGTCCTGGAGGCGGTGGCGCAGGGTCGATTCATCATGCCGTGGCTCGTCCTGGCGCTCGCGTTCGCGGCCTTCTACGCGCGGATGGTCCGTGGGAACCTGATCGAGACGATGGGGGAGGACTACATCCGGACCGCGCGGGCGAAGGGGCTGTCGGAGCGGCGGGTGATCTACCGGCACGGGCTCCGCGCGGCGCTCACGCCCGTGGTCACGATGTTCGGGCTCGACCTCGCGGGGCTGCTCGGCGGCGTGTTCATCACCGAGACCGTGTTCAACCTCCCCGGGATCGGGCAGTACGCGGTCCGCTCGATCTTCCTGAACGACTTCCCGTCGGTGATGGGCGTCACGATCTTCGGGGCGTTCTTCATCGCGCTCGGGACCCTGCTCGTGGACGTCGCGTACGCGTTCCTCGACCCTCGGGTGAGGTACACGTAGTGGCGGAGCCGCTGCTCGAGGTCCGGGACCTCCGCGTCCACTTCCCGACCGACGACGGCCTCGTGAAGGCGGTCGACGGCATCTCCTTCACGCTCGCCGCCGGCGAGACGCTCGGGGTCGTGGGCGAGTCCGGTTCGGGCAAGAGCGTCTCGTTCCTCACCGTGATGGGGCTGATCACCAAGAACCAGGCGCGGATCCAGGGCGAGATCGTCTTCCAGGGTCAGGACCTCCTGAAGCTGCCGCCCGAGGAGATGCGCAACGTGCGCGGCGCGAAGATCTCGATGATCTTCCAGGACCCGATGACCTCGCTCCACCCGTACTACAAGGTGGGGACCCAGATCGCCGAGGCGATCCGGACCCACCAGAAGGTCTCCAAGCGCGAGGCGCGCGAGCAGGCGGTGGAGATGCTCCGGCGCGTGGGCATCCCGCGGCCGGACGAACGCGCCGACCAGTACCCGCACGAGTTCTCGGGCGGCATGCGGCAGCGCGCGATGATCGCGATGGCGCTGTCCCTGAACCCCGACCTGCTGATCGCCGACGAGCCCACGACCGCGCTCGACGTGACGGTCCAGGCCCAGATCCTCGACCTGATCGACCGGCTCAAGCAGGAGTTCAACGCCTCCGTCGTGATCATCACCCATGACCTCGGCGTCGTGGCCGAGCACTGCGACCACATCCAGGTGATGTACGCCGGCAAGATCGTCGAGGCGGGCGGGCGGCGCGACATCTACTACGGCGCGCACCACCCCTACACGTGGGGTCTGCTGTCCTCGATCCCGCGTCTGGCCGAGGAGGAAGCCCACGAGCGGCTCAACCCGATCCGCGGCCTCCCGCCGTCGCTGATCTTCGTCCCGCCGGGGTGCGCCTTCCATCCCCGGTGCCCGCATGCGTTCGACCGCTGCCGCACCGAGGTGCCGGCGCTCCTGCCGGCGAACGGCCACCACGCGTCCGCCTGCCACCTCGCGCTGGAGGACAAGGAGCGGATCTTCCAGGAGACGGTCATGGTGCGCCGATGAGCGTGCAGGTGAACGAGCGACCGGACGAGGCCCCGGTGGAAGAGCGCCGGCCGCTCGTCCGGATCCGCGGCGTTCGGAAGCTGTTCCCGATCACGCGGGGGATCATCTTCCAGAAGCACATCGGCGACGTCCACGCGGTGGACGGGGTGGACCTCGACATCTATCCGGGCGAGACGGTCGGCCTGGTCGGGGAGACGGGGTGCGGGAAGTCCACGCTCGCGCGCGTCGTGATGCGGCTGTACGACGCCACCGAGGGGACGATCGAGTTCGACGGGCGCGACATCACGGACCTCAAGGGGCGCGAGCTCCGGTTGCTCCGCCGGGACATGCAGATGATCTTCCAGGACCCGTTCGCGTCCCTGAACCCCCGGAAGACCATCGGCTCGATCATCGGGGAGCCCTTCCGGCTCCACCACACGGTCCCGCGGAACCGGATCAAGGCGGAGGTCCAGCAGCTGATGGAGCTCGTCGGCCTGAACCCCGAACACTACAACCGGTACCCCCATGAGTTCTCCGGCGGCCAGCGCCAGCGGATCGGCGTGGCGCGCTCGCTCGCGCTCCGCCCGAAGCTGATCGTGTGCGATGAGCCGGTCTCGGCGCTCGACGTGTCGATCCAGGCGCAGATCCTGAACCTCCTCGAGGACCTCCAGGAGGAGTTCAACCTGACGTACCTGTTCATCGCGCACGACCTGGCGGTCGTGAAGCACGTGTCCGACCGGGTCGCCGTGATGTACCTGGGGAAGATCGTCGAGATGGCCGCCGGGGCGACCCTGTACCGGAACCCGAAGCACCCCTACACGGGGGCGTTGCTCTCGGCGGTCCCGATCGCCGACCCGGACCTCGCGGCGCAGAAGAAGCGGATCATCCTGGAGGGCGACGTCCCCTCGCCGATCGATCCGCCGTCGGGCTGCCGGTTCCATCCCCGATGCCCGAACGCCCAGTTCCCGAAGTGCCGTGACGAGGAGCCCTTCCTCGAACCGCACCACCCCGGCCAGGTCGCCGCCTGCCACTTCCCGCTCGAGGACCGGGCCGTGATCGAGACCACGGACGCCGAGCCGGTACACTGAGGGGCCGTGCTGAACGTCATCGCTCTCGTGCTGAACATCCTGTCGAGCCTGTTCCTGATCGCGTTCATCCTGCTCCACTCGGGGCGCGGGAGCGGGCTCTCGGACATGTTCGGCGGCTCCAGCACGCTGGCCGGCGGGACCGCGCTCGAGCGGCGCTTGGACAAGATCACCGTCGCGACGGCGATCATCTTCGGGCTGTCCACCTTCTGGCTCTCCTGGCAGTGGGAGTGAGGCCGGGCGCCCGAACCACGGTTGGTAGGATTGACGGCGCCCCCGTCGGAGTGGCGGAACCTGGTAGACGCGCATGGTTGAGGGCCATGTGGGCGCAAGCCCGTGGGGGTTCAAATCCCCCCTCCGACACCGACCACCGTCGATGCGTCTCCGGTCCGGTCCTGGCGCCATCCGGAGCGGCGACCGACGGACCGCGATCGGGACCGACCAGGGAGCGGTGACTCACCGCCTTTGCCCCGCCCGCCCGAGGATCTCGAGCGCGGCCCTCGCCCGTCCTCGGTCCTCTGGACGTGGGGACGCCTCCAGGAACCGATCGATCTCCTCGGCGAGTGCCGCCTCCGCCCGCACCCTCCTGGACGCGTCCAGCGGGATCGTTCCTTGGAGCTTCGTCCCGCCCTCGCGGCCCCCCTCCGGGTAGTACCAGTCCTTGAACCACCGACAGCCCGCCTCGAGGAGGACGAGCCCCAGGGGCGTGGCGGGCGGGGGCACCCTCCGCCTGAGGGCGCGCTCGGTCTCGTCGCCGCCGTAGGCGACCATGATCGAGCCACCGGGACCCAGCTCTGAGACGACGTCGGCGATCACGGCATGGTCGGTGACCACCAGGTCCGCCCACGGTCGGAGCCCTCGTCCCGGCCGTCCGGAGAACCACAGCCCGTGGGCGACCGGCGCGCCCCGGTCGTCGGCGATGACCACGCGCGCTTCCCCCGCCGCCCGCCCGGGCCGGCGCTCGAGGAACCGCATCTACCCGGCGCGGCCGGTCCCGCTCGTGCGCGAGGCCTCCCCGGTCCCGAGCGGGAGTGGTCGGTCGGAGGGCTCCCAGCGCTCCTTCAGCCGCTCGGCCACGGACGGCATCGTCGTGTACTCCATCTCGTCGAGGGCCAGGCGGTGTGGCTCGAACGGCCCGTGCCGGCGGAGGTAGTCCATCACCTCGTTGCACTGCTGACGGGCGAGGTCGAACGAGGGGTCGTCGAACATGTCGCGCGGCCCGTGGAGCGTGCCCTCGCGCACCTGGAAGCCGAGGCACACGACCCGCGGAGGTCCATCGAACCGAGCGGGGTGCGAGCTGGCTTGCGGGACCGGCATGATCGGCGCGTGGTGCGAGCCGCGCATGCAGCCCGCGACGGTGTACGCCAGCGCGAAGGGCTCCAGCGCCTCCCCGACCGCGGGGAGCCCGGATTGGCAGCGGACGATCATCGCCGGATCGTCCTTGCCGATGTATCGGCCGGCCATCAGCGACAGGCGTTGCGTGCTGGTGGCGGCAGCGATCTCGCCCAGGGACTTCGAGATGACCCGCCGGACCACGTAGCGGGCCGGCGAACCGATGAACAGCAGCAGGTCGTAGATCTCTGCCGGGCAGTCGATCAGGATGCGCTCGTCCTCGACCAGATCCATCACCTCGTACAGGAACCCCTCGTGCATCTTCGGGTCGATCACGAGCCCGGCCGTGTTGAAGGGGTCGGCGAACATGCGGTACAGGGGCAGGTTCCACGCCCCCGGCTCCGTCTTGTCGGCGAGGAAGCACAGCACGGGCTCGGAGGGACGCTCCTCGAACTCCAGCTCGGCGTAGCCGGGACCCATCCCCCGGAGGTTGCCGGCGAAGGCATCCGACAGCAGGTCCTGGCCCGCCCCGTACAGGCCGAGGTCCTTCGCGATCTCCGTCGTGGCCAGGAACGCGTCCCAGGCGAAGCCGTGGACGCCGTCGGCTTCGGGGCCGTGCCGGTGGGTCATGATCAGGAACAGGTCGTCCCCGCAGTACGCCGCATGTCCGTCGATCAGCAGCTCCCCCTTCGCGTCGTCGATGCGGCGCTGAGCCTCCTCCACCATGGACGGGTGCACGGCGGAGTGGCCGACGAACCCGCCCGTGTCGGCCTTGATGATGCTGAGGGTCACCACGTCCCATCCCTCCTCTCTGTCCCGCGATCCCATCGCTCGGCGCCGAACCCCGGGTCGTCACGGCCCCTCCGCCCGGGTGAGGCTCCTCCAGGATCGGCGGGCCGCGGGGGGTCCGGCTCGTGCAGCGGCGGGGCGGGCTCGGGGCGGTGGTCGAGCGCCGGGACGTCCTCGAGGAGGACCAGGACCGCCGACCATGCGGGGAAGCTGCATCTTCACCCCGTCGGAGCAGGTTCACGATCAGTCTAGGGTTCCCGGGGCGGCTGGGCCGGGCCGGGTGCTCGGGTCCGACCCGGCGACGGAGGCGCCCGCTCCGACCGGGCCCGCGATGCCGAGGGTCGCCGGCGGCACCGGAGCGCTCCCTCAGCGGACGCCGATCTCGTCCAGGTGCCGCAGCAGGTCCGCCGGGTCCTCGTACACGCGGTAGGCGCCGGCCCGCTCGAGCTCCTCGCGGCCGTACCCCCCGGACAGCAGGCCGACCCCCAGGGTCCCGGCTCGGCGGGCGGCCAGCAGGTCCCATACGCTGTCGCCCACGACGACGCACGAGGAGATGGGGACCTCGAGCGCCGCGGCGGCCACCAGGAACAGGTCGGGATCGGGCTTGGCGCGCTCCACCTGGTCCCGGGTGACCACGGGCACGCCCTCGGGCACGTCCAGGAGCGCGATCGTCGGGCCCGCGGACTCGCGGTAGCCGCTGGTGGCGATCGCCCAGGGCACGCCGACGGCGGACAGGTGCCCGAGGAGCTCGCGCGCCCCGGGCAGCGGTCGCACCTGGGCCGAGCGGGTCGCGTAGGCCTCCGCGTGGAACCGGCGGAGCCGCCGGGCGTCCTCCTCCGTGACCTCCCGACCGATCTCGCGGAGCAGGGCGTTCGCGAGCAGCCCGCCGCTCATGCCCACCTTGCGGTGGATCCGCCAGACCGACAGCGGGATCCCGGCCCGGTCCAGCGCGTCCCGCCACGCGAGCACGTGTTGGTAAACGCTGTCGATCAGCGTCCCGTCCAGGTCGAAGACCAGCGCCTGGGCCTGCTCCACGCCTCAGGCCCCGATCCAGGTGCCCCGCAGATGGATCACGAGGGCCTGGGTGCCGTCCACGTAGGTCAGGCGGGCGGGCGTGAACGGCGGGCTGCCGTCGAACGCGACGAACTTCTTGATCCGGGAGTCGGGGCCGAGCTCGATCCGCTCGGGGAAGTAGTGCTCGCGGGTGGCGTTGGCCGTCTCGACGTCCAGGGCGGGGAGGGTGTCGCCGCCGTCGGCGGTCATCTCGAAGCTCGCCAGCGCGATCGGCTGCGCGGCGTCCGAGTGGTTCACGATCCGCACCAGGAAGAAATAGACGTCGGTGCCGGCTTCGGCGTCGCCGCACAGGTGGTGATAGGCGGTCCGCTGGTCGTCACCCACCAGGAGCCCGACGGCCTCGCACCGCTTCGGGTCGTCGCCGAGCCCCAGGATCTTGAATTCGAGCCGGGTGCCGATCGCCGGCAGCGGGAAGTCCTCGGCCACCTCGACCGTGCTCGCGGGGACCCCGTTCCCACCGTCGTCCGTGGGCGTGGGCGACGCCGGGGTCCCGCCGCCCGAGGGCAGTCCGGGTTCGCCGCCCCCGAAGAGCGCCGACGCGACCCGCCACACGAGGAGGACGCCGAGGAGGCCGCCCACCCCGATCCAGATCCAGCGTCCGCTCCCGGCAGGAGAGCCGTCCCGGCCTCCCCGGGTGCTCGGTCGTCGGCGCGGGACCGCCCGGCGCGGGGGCGGCCGGCGTCGCTGCTGCTTCGCGGCCATCGCGACGAAGGTAGCAGGCCCTGGCCGCCGCGGGAGCACCGAACGCCGGTGACGCGCCGGGCGCGGATATGCTGTGCTGGCCCGCGACCCCGGAGGTGGCCACCTGAGCGCTCGATCGGCGGACCTGGCCTTCGTGAACGGCGCCGTCTACACCGTCGATGCCGCGCGGCGGTGGGCGCAGGCCGTCGCCGTCGAGGGCCGCCGGATCGCGGCCGTGGGCACCGACGAGCGGATCCGCGAGCGCGTCGGCCCCCGTACGGACGTGATCGACCTCCGAGGGCGGATGCTCCTGCCCGGGTTCCACGACGCCCACGTCCACCCGCCGAGCGCCGGCCTGGAGATGCTGCGGTGCAACCTCACCGACGCGTTCTCCCTCGCCGAGTACGAGCGCATCATCGCGTCCTACGCCGCCGAGCACCCGGAGGCCGAGTGGATCCTGGGCGGGGGCTGGTCGATGGGCCTGTTCCTCGGCGGCAACCCCACGAAGGACGTCCTCGATCGCCTCCTGCCCGATCGTCCCGCGTTCCTCACCAGCCGCGACGGCCACACGGCGTGGGTCAACTCGCGCGCGCTCGAGCTCGCCGACCTGACGGAGGCGACCCTCGATCCACCCGACGGCGTGATCGTCCGGGACGATCGGGGTCGCCCGGCCGGGGCGCTCCACGAGGGAGCGATGTCGCTCGTCGAGAGGTTCGTGCCGGAGGACACGCTGGAGGACTGGGTCGCCGGCCTCCGGCTGGCCCAGGGGTACCTGCACGCCCTCGGGATCACCGCGTGGAACGACGCGATCGTAGGCGGTCCCTATCCGACGCTCGAGGCGTACCGGCACCTGGACGAGCGGGGCGAGCTGACGGCGCGGGTCGTCGGCTCGCTGTGGTGGGACCGCCACCGGGGGGAGGAGCAGATCGACGAGCTCCTGGTGGCGCGCGAGCGCGGGCGGGTCGACCGGTTCGCCGCCACGAACGTGAAGATCATGCAGGACGGCATCGTCGAGAACTTCACCGCCGCCACGCTCGCCCCGTACCTGGACGAGCGCGGGCGTCCCACCGACAACCTGGGGAAGTCCTTCATCGACCCGGAGGCCCTGAAGGGGTACGTCACGCGGCTCGACGCCGAGGGCTTCCAGGTGCACTTCCACGCGCTCGCGGACCGGGCCGTGCGAGAGGCGCTCGACGCGATCGAGGCCGCAGGGGCCGCGAACGGCCCCCGCGACCTCCGGCACCACCTGGCCCACATCCAGATCGTCCATCCCGACGACGTCCCCCGGTTCCGGCGGCACGGCGCGGTAGCGAACGCCCAGCCGCTCTGGGCGCAGAACGAGCCGCAGATGGTGGAGCTCACGATCCCGTTCCTGGGGCCGGAGCGCTCGGCGTGGCAGTACCCGTTCGGCACCCTGGTGCGCGCGGGAGCGACGCTCGCGATGGGGAGCGACTGGCCCGTCTCCAGCGCGAACCCCTTGGAGGAGATCCACGTGGCGGTCAACCGGGCGGGATGGCCCGACCAGCCCCACGCCCCCGGCGAGCGCGCCGCCCTCGAACCCTTCCTGCCGGAGGAGCGCCTCGACCTCCCGACGGCGATCGCCGCGTTCACGATGGGCTCGGCCTACGCCGACCACCTCGAGGGGACGACGGGCTCGATCGAGGAGGGCAAGGAGGCGGATCTCGTGGTCCTGGACCGCAACCTCTTCGAGCACCCGGCCGAGGAGATCCACGGGGCGCGCGTGCAGCTCACGCTCGTGGCCGGCGAGCGCGTCTTCGCCGCGCCCGACCTCTGAACCCCTGACCACAGGTCAGGGGCCGTCCTTGCCAGGCCGCGCGGCGCGCGGGGACGATACGCGCGTCCACCGCCGGGCCGGTGATGGGCGTCCGCGGCCCGGATCCAGCGCGAGGAGGGTCCCGATGGCGTTCGACATGAGCCTGGTCCAGCGCGGCGCGCGGAACCGCCGCACGCCCTACCACGAGGCGACCCAGCGGCACGACCCGAAGGGCTTCACCGTCTACAACCACATGTACTTCCCGATCCGCTTCGACACGTTCGAGAACGAGTTCGAGGCGCTCCTCACCGCGGTCACGCTCTGGGACGTGTCGGTCGAGCGGTGCCTGGAGATCTCGGGGCCGGACGGGTTCCGGTTCGCGCAGCTGCTCACGCCACGGGACCTGTCGAGGTGCGCCGTGGGTCAGGGCAAGTACGTGATGATCTGCGACTCGGACGGCGGCATCATCAACGACCCCGTGCTCACGCGGATGGGGGAGAACACGTTCTGGTTCGCGCTCGCCTCCTCGGACGCCCTCCTGTTCGCCCGCGGGCTGAAGAACGCCTACCCCGACCTGGACGTCACGATCCGGGAGGCCGACGTCGCCCCGCTCCAGGTCCAGGGCCCCCGATCGAAGGAGCTGATGATCAGGCTCCTGGGGCCGGGGATCCTCGGGCTGAGGTATTACCACTGGACCGAGGCGAAGATCGCCGGGGCCCCCGTGGTGGTCACGCGGACGGGCTGGACGTCCGAGGTCGGCTACGAGGTCTACCTCACCGACACCTCGAAGGGGACCGAGGTCTACGAGGCGATCATGGAGGCGGGGGCCGAGCTCGGCATCAAACCCACCGGACCGAGCGACATCCGGCGGATCGAGGGCGGCATCTTCAACTGGGGGGCCGACATGACCTACGAGAACAACCCGCTCGAGATGGGGCTCGAACGCCTGGTGGACTGGGACCTGCCGGACGAGGCCTCGATCTCGCTCCGCGCCCTGCGCCGGATCAAGGAGGAAGGCGTCCGTCGGAGGATCACCGGGGTCGAGCTCGACGGCGATCCCTTCCCCGAGCTCAACAACATGAAATGGCCCATCGTCGAGGGCGGGGAGCGGATCGGCAAGGTGACCTCGGCGATCCACTCGCCGCGCCTGCAACGGAACATCGGCTACGCGTGGCTCCCGGCTGAACGGTGCGCGGTGGGGACGAGCGTCCCGGTGCAGACCGAGTGGGGATCGCGGACCGCCACGGTCGTCCCGATGCCGTTCGTGGACCCGGACAAGAAGATCCCGGTCTCCTAGGACTGATGCGCCGTTCAGCCGGAGAGCGAGGGTGGTGCCCGCTCCACCGGTTGCGCGGGGGTTCCAGCTGAACGATGATTCAACCGGGACCGTCCGCGGAAGGAGCGACCGATGAACGAGCGTCCGGCGATGCTCGAGCAGAGCGCGACGATCTACTTCGGGCCCTGGTACCGGCGCTCGCCGTTCTTCGAGGCGACGCGCCGGGCCGGCTGCACCGCCTACGACGTGTACAACCACATGCTGCTGCCGGCGTACTACGACGATCCGATCACCGAGTACTGGGCCCTGCTGAACGACGTCGTCGTCTGGGACGTGGCCGTCGAGCGCACGGTCGAGATCCGCGGGAAGGACGCCGACCGGCTCGTCGACATGCTCACCTGCCGAGACCTCACGACGTGCCAGGTCAAGCAGGGCAAGTACATGATCGTGACCGCCCCCGACGGCGGGATCCTCAACGACCCGGTCCTGCTCCACGTGGACCGCGACCGGTGGTGGATGCAGCTCGCCGACTCGGACGCCGGGTTGTACGCGCTCGGGGCCGCGGTCAGCTCGAACCTCGACGTCGAGATCGACTACCCCGACGCCTACCCGATGCAGGTTCAGGGCGCGAAGGCCGCCCGGGTCCTCGAGCGGCTCGTCGGCCCCGCGATCTACGATCTGAAGTACTACTGGTGCGACCGGTTCGAGATCGGCGACATCCCGGTGCTGATCAGCCGGACCGGCTGGACCGCGGTCCAGGGGTTCGAGATCGACCTCCTTGACCCGGACCGCGGGGACGACCTCTGGGACGCGGTGTTCGCGGCGGGGGAAGGGCTCGGGATCCGCGCGACCGCCCCGATCGAGGCGCGGCGGATCGAGGCCGGGATCATGAACTACAACTCTGACATGACGCACGAGGACACCCCGCTGCACATCATGGGCCTCGAGCGGCTCGTGGAGGACCAGCCCCAGGACTACATCGGCAAGGCCGCGCTCGAGGACCTCAAGGCCCGCGGCGTGGACCGCAAGCTCGTCGGCATCCAGTGGGCGGGCGAGGAGCTGCCCGCCGAGTTGAGCTGGTTCTGGCCGGTCATCCGGGACGGCGAGCCCATCGGGAAGGTCACCGACGCCGTGTGGTCCCCGCGCCTGGAGCGGAACATCGGGTACGCGTGGGTGCCGATCGAGCTCGCAGCGCCCGGCAACCGGCTGGACGTCGAGTCCGAGCACGGCCCGCTCGCCGTCACGACCGCCGCGATCCCGTTCATCGACCCTCGGAAGGAGGTGCCGGCCGCGCCGCTGAAGGCCGACTGAGCCCTCGGCGCCCGAGCCGAAGCCGGATGGCCCGGACCCTCGACCGCCGACCCCCGCCGACGGTTCCGCCGCCCCGGGGCTTCCGGAAGGCGCTGCTGGTGGTCGAACGCGCCACGAAGGAGCCGATCTGGGACTGCCGGATGTGTGGGCAGTGCATCCTGCACTCGACCGGACTCGCCTGCCCGATGCGCTGCCCCAAGAACCTCCGGAACGGACCCTGCGGGGGCGTCCTCCAGGACGGCGGCTGCGAGGTGGTCCCGGAGATGCGCTGCGTCTGGGTGCAGGCGTGGGAGGGGTCCCGCCGGCTGCCCTTGTGGCGCGGGCACATGGCGCACCTGCAGCCGCCGGTGGACTGGCGGCTGCAGGAGACCTCGTCGTGGGAGAACCTGCTCACCGGGCGCGACCGCCGGGTCCCGGCGGCGTGGAGCGCCCGATGACGGGGCCCGCGCGGAGCGGGCTCCACGCGCTGCTGCTCTCGGGGGAGTTCGTCGTGACCGCCGAGCTCCAGGCGGTGGATTCAGCCGACCCGGCCGCCGTCCATGAGCTCGCGGACCTGTTGCGGGGCAAGGTCGACGCGGTGAACTGCACCGACAACAGCGCGGCGCACGCTCACCTCGGGCCGCTGGCCGCGGCGCACCTGCTGCTCGACCGCGGCGTCGAGCCGATCCTGCAGCTCACGTGCCGCGACCGGAACCGGCTTGGGCTGCAGGCCGACCTGCTCGGGGCGGCCGCGCTCGGCGTCCGGAACGTCGTCCTCATGACCGGCGACGACGTCTCGGCCGGGGACCACCCCGAGGCCAAGCCGATCTACGACCTCGACTCGATCCACCTGGTGCGCATCGCCCGGATCATGCGGGACGAGGGCCGGTACCTGTCCGGGCGTCCGCTCGAGGTCCCGCCCGGCTACCTGATCGGGGCGGTGGAGAACCCGTTCGCGCCGCCGCTGGAGTTCCGGCCGATGCGCCTGGGCAAGAAGGTCGAGGCGGGGGCGGAGTTCGTGCAGACACAGATCTGCTTCAACGTGGACAAGCTGCGCCTGTTCATGGCCCGGTGCGGCGAGCTCGGTCTGCTCGACCACGTGTGGATCCTGGCCGGGGTGTTCATCCCGCGGTCCGCACGTGCCGCGCGGTACCTGCGCGACCAGGTTCCAGGGGTCGACGTCCCGGAGACCGTGATCGAGCGCATGGAGGCCGTGCCGGAGCACCGCCAGGGCGAGCTCGGGATCGAGATCGCCCTCGAGATCGTGGAGCAGGTCCGAGGGATCCCGGGCATCCGCGGCGTCCACCTGATGTCGATCCGGAACGAGACCGGGATCGTCCGGCTGATCGAGCGGGCCGGGCTGCTCCCGCGCCCGACGACGCTCGCGGCCCCGGTCGCCTGAGGCCGGGAGGGCCTCAGGCTCCTCTCACGTTCGGGCGCGAACGTTCCCGCCGCGTGTGTCGAATCCCTTCCGGCCGGGGAGACTGAGATGAGACCGATGAAGCGGACCCTGATCCCTTCGCTCGCCGCGGCGGCCATCGCGCTCGCCGCGTGCTCGAACGTGACCGCGGGCGACGCCGCGGAGCCACGGGCAGACTTCCCGTCGCCCTCGCCCTCCTACGCCACCGGGCAGGACGCGGTGGTCGAGGTCGTCCAGCGCGTGCTCCCCGCGGTCGTGAACGTCGTGAGCGAGCGGCCGGGGGGCGAGGGGGAGGGCACCGGGTTCATCGTGCGCTCGGACGGGATCGTCGTCACGAACTACCACGTCGTCGAGCGCGCCACGAGCGTCACCGTGCTGACCTCCGAGGAGGAGCCGCGGGAGTTCGACGCCCGCGTGATCGGCGCCGACATCCAGGCCGATCTCGCCATCCTCGACATCGAGGAGGAGGGGCTGCCGACGGTGCCGCTGGGGAGCTCGTCCGACCTGCAGCTCGGCCAGCCGGTCGTGGCGATCGGCTACGCCCTCGGCCTGGAGGGCGGCCCCTCGGTGACCTCGGGGATCGTCTCCTCCCTCACCCGCCGGATCACCGTCCCGGACCCCGACTGCGACGTGTGCGTGAACGGCGAGCGCGTGTACACGGACGTGATCCAGACGGACGCCGCGATCAACCCCGGGAACTCGGGCGGGCCGCTGGTCGACGTCTCCGGTGCCGTGGTGGGCATCAACACGGCGGGGACGACCACCGCCGAGAACATCGGGTTCGCGATCCAGATCGACGCCGTCAAGCCGACGATCTTCCAGGCGGCCGACAACCCGGACGAGCCGGTCGCGTTCATGGGGGTCGGGTCCGCAGATGCGAGCGATCCTCAGGTGCGGTTCACGCTGAGCCCGCCGCTCGACGAGGGGGCGGTGATCGTGAACGTCGTCCCCGGCGGCCCAGCCGCCCGGGTCGGGCTCCGGGTGGGAGACGTGGTCGTCCTGTTCGACGGGAGGCCGATCCGCACCGCGCAGGAGCTCGGCGAGGCGATCCGCTCGCACCGGCCCGGGGACCGGGTCGAGGTGGTCGCCGTGCGCGGCACCGGGGAGCGGGTCGAGCTCACCGTGACGCTGGGCGTGAACCCCGTCCCCACGGGGTAGGCCCGCCACCGGGGCGTACGCTAGCCTGACCCGTATGAAGGTCCGGCTCCGCAACCCCGACCGGGAGGTCGAGCTCGCCGGGGGGCGCAAGGTGCACGAGGTCCTCCGCGAGCTCGGCATCGACCCCGATACCGTGCTCGTGATCCGCGAGCGCGAGCTCGTCACGCGCGAGGAACGCCTGGCCGAGGGCGACGAGATCGAGGTGCGCCCGGTGATCAGCGGCGGGGGGGGTATGAAGTGCCGCCGCTGCAAGGGGCCATCGGTGGTCGAGCTCCGCCGCCACAACGCGGCGTTCTGCCGCGACTGCTTCCTCCGCCACGTTCACGAGCAGGTCAAGCGCGCGATCGCCGCGTTCGACATGTTCGGCACCGACGATCGGATCCTGGTCGCGGTCTCTGGCGGGAAGGACTCGCTGGGCCTGTGGGACGTCCTCCTCGAGCTCGGCTACCGCGCCGACGGGCTGTACCTGGGGCTCGGGATCGGGGGGTACTCGTCGCGGTCCCGCGACGTGGTGCGGGCCTTCGCGGAGGAGCACGGGGCGACGCTGTTCGAGGTCGAGCTGGCCGAGGAGTACGGGTTCGACGTCCCGACCGCCGGGAAGAAGGGGTCGCGGTCCACGTGCGCGGTCTGCGGCCTGTCGAAGCGGTACGTGTTCAACAAGGCGGCCCGCGAGCACGGGTACGACGTGATCGCCACGGGCCACAACCTGGACGACGAGGCGGCCACCCTGCTCGGCAACACGCTGCGCTGGCAGACCGAGTACATCGCCCGCCAGTTCCCGGTGCTGCCCGCCGAGGACGGCCTGGCCCGCAAGGTGAAGCCGTTGTACCGGCTCTCCGAGCTCGAGACGGCCGCGTACGCGTTCCTGCGGGGGATCGAGTACGTCGTGGAGGAGTGCCCGCTGGTCGCCGGGAACACGCAGCTCCGCTACAAGGAGGCGATGAACCGGCTCGAGGCCTCCTCGCCAGGAACGAAGGCCCAGTTCTTCCTGAACTACCTCGACCGCGGCGCGCCGCTGTTCGCCGCCCAGGACGCCGCGCGGCTGCATCCGTGCGAGCGATGCGGGGACCCGACGACCGCCCGGTTCTGCGCCTTCTGCCGCGCGCG
>Ga0209172_10001469_pt1 | contig 49769 bp, 49 predicted proteins | sample LarsenN4metaG_FD_184113 | JGI IMG/M metagenome (GOLD analysis project Ga0209172, IMG submission 184113) | Hot spring sediment bacterial and archeal communities from British Columbia, Canada, to study Microbial Dark Matter (Phase II) - Larsen... ... | reverse complement strand
CACGACCTCGTCCAAGAGCTGCCGTTTCTCACTGCGCGTGGCCTGCAGGTACCGCAAGCGCTGGACCGCGGCATACTCCCGAAGGCTGGCTCGCGTCACGGGCCCCTCCTGGGTGGAGTTGGTAACCCTGACTTCTGATCTATGACCCTGCCTTCGGTCACCGAAGTTTTGAGTCGATGCGGCCGCTTGACTCCGCCCCGAGCGCGGGCGTAGAGTCCGCCGCGCGACCTTCCCGCGACCTCCAGCGAAAGGAGTCCCATCGTGATCTACGAGATCCGCACCTACCGCATCGCTCCGGGGAGCGTGCCCGAGGTCGAGAAGCGGTTCGGCGAGGCCTACGAGTACCGCAAGAAGTACTCCGAGCTGACGGCGTTCTGGCACACGGAGATCGGCCCCCTCAACGAGATCGTCCACGTCTGGGGGTACCGCGATCTCGCCGAGCGCGCGCGCGTGCGCGCCGAGGCGGCCAAGGACGCCAACTGGCCGCCGAAGATCCGCGAGTTCGTGACCGCGATGCGCTCGGAGATCGTCGTGCCGTTCTCGTTCCTGCCGGAGGTGCGGCCCGGCAAGATGGGCCCGATCTACGAGCTCCGGTACTACACGCTCAGACCCGGCACGCTGCCCGACGTGGCGAAGGGCTGGGAGGAGAAGCTCCCCGAGCGGACGAAGCTCTCGCCGCTGGTGCTGGCCGGCGGCGTGGAGTTCGGCACCGCCAACGGCTTCGTCCACGTGTGGGCGTACTCGAGCCTCGACCAGCGCGCGCAGGTGCGGGCCGAGGCCGTCCGTCAGGGCATCTGGCCGCCGCCGGGGGGCCGGGACCGCCTGCTCACGCAGGAGAACAAGATCCTCCTGCCGGCGGCGTTCTCGCCGCTCCAGTAGCGGCGGGATGAGCGACATCGGGGGCGAGACGCCCCCCGATGTCGCTCAATCCGCCACGCCGAGCGCGCGCGCCAGGGCGCGCGCCTCCGCCGCCCGCCGCGGGACGTGCAGCCCGTCGAAGGTCGCGATCGCGGCCGCCAGCTGCTCGCGCGCGCCCTGGCGGTCCCCGCGGCCGCCCCGCAGGGCGGCCAGATCCAGCCGCGTGCGCGCCGACTCGAACGCCGCTCCGCACTGGCCGAACGTGGCGAGCGCATCGGCGAGCAGGCGCTCGCCGCCGCCGGTGTCGCCCTCGGCGACCGTCACGCGGCCCAGCGCCCGCAGCGCGTGGGCGACGTAGAACGCCGAGCCCTCGGCGCGCGTCAGGGCCAGCGCCTCCTCGGCCGTCGCCCGCGCGCGGGCCGTGTCGCCCGATCTCGCGTACGCCTCGCTCAGCAGCACCATGCCCCGCCGCGCGGCCCACCGGATCGGGATGCCGGCCAGCGTCTCGACGGCCTCGGTGAGCAGCGGGATCGCGGCGGCGGCATCGCCGCGCTCCAGGTGCGCGTGGCCCAGCGAGACGGTGGCGAGCCCGAGCGCCAGGCGCTCGGGCGAGAGCGCGACGCTGCGGCTGGCCGCCTCGAAGGCCGCCTCCGCCTCTCCCTGCAGCGCCAGCACCCAGGCCGCGACGTAGCGGCTCAGCGCCTGGATGCGCGTGTCCTGCGTGGCCTGGCCGATGGCGAGCGCGCAGTCGGTCGCCTCCAGCGCCAGGCCCAGCGTGCCGGCGACCAGGTGGTTGAGGGCGAGATCCTGGTAGACGAGCGCCAGGTAGTGCTGGGTGCGCGGCCGGTCGAGCAGCGGCAGCGCGCGGGTGGCGTGCTCGATGCCCGCCCGCGGATCGCCCAGACCGTAGCAGGCGAGCGAGAGCACGTGCAGCGCCTTGCCGATCGGCTCCGGGCTCCCCGAGCGCTCGGCCTCGCGGAGCGACTGCTCGGCGGCGAGCTGCCCCTGCGCGTGCTCCGAGAAGTAGAGGTGGGTCATCGCGAGGCGGAAGTAGTACTCGGCGGCCAGCGCCGGGTCGCCGACGCGCGAGACGTGGCCCACATGGGCGCCGAGCAGCTCGAGGACCTCGCGGTGGCGGGCGAGGAGCGACAGCACGAAGGCCTGGCGCAGCGCGATGTCGAGGCGGAGCCGGTCGCGCCCGGCCGCCGGGAGCTGGCCCGTGCTGGCCATCGCGTGCTCCAGCGTCGCCAGCGCGACGTCGAGCGCGTACCGCTGGGCCGCCAGCTCCGCGGACCGGACGAGGTGGGGGAGCGCCTGGCTCGCCATCCCCGCGCGCGAGTAGTGGTAGCCGAGCTGGTCGGCGACCTCGTCCGTCCGGTCGCGGTGCAGCTCCTCCAGGGCCTCGCCGACGGCGGCGTGCAGGACGCTCCGCGTCGTGGGGAGCAGCCGCTCGTAGGCGACGTTCCGGATCCACGCGTGACAGAAGTCGAGCCGGTCGCCGACGGCGTCGAGCAGACGCCGCCGGACCAGCTCCTCCACGGCGTCGGCCGCCTCGCGCTCGCTGACCCTGGCCGCGCGCCAGAGCAGGCCGAAGGGGAAGTCACGGCCGACGACCGCGGCGACGGAGACGACGTGACGCAGCCGCTCTCCGAGCCGCTCGAGCCGCGCGGCCACGACATCCTGCACGCTCCGGGCGACGGCCGCCCCGGGCCTCCCGACCCCGCGCGGGTCCGCGCGCAGCGTCCGGATCGACTCCACGACCACGAAGGGGTTGCCCTCGCTCACGACCCAGACGCTCTCGACGAACAGCTCCCACTCCTGGTCGGTGCGCGCGCCGGCGTGCAGCGAGCGCGCCAGACGCTGGGTGTCCGCCTGCGACAGCGCGCCGAGGGGGACCTCCTCCAGCCGGCCGTCGGCGCGCAGCTCGTTGAGCGCCTGGGTGAGCACGGGGACGTCGACGAGCTCCTCGGGGCGCAGGCTGCCGACGATCAGCACGGGCAGCCGGTGGATCCGGCGCCCGAGGTACGCGAGGAAGCGCGCGCTCATCGCGTCGGCCCAGTGGAGGTCCTCCACGACGAGCGCCATCGGCTCCTTGGACGCGAGCTCGCCGATCAGCTCCGCCAGCGCGTCGAACAGCAGCGCCGGCTGCGGCACGACGAGCCCGGGCTGCTCCTGGACGCCCGACAGCTCCGGGAAGACGCGGACGAGCTGGGCGCCGGCGCCGGCGCCCAGCCGCGAGCGCAGCGCGGGATCGAGCGCGAGACGGTCGCCGCGGAGCGCCTCGATCCAGGGGTGCAGCGGCAGCGCCTGCTCGGTCTCGTGGCAGCGCCCCAGGACGACCCGCACCCCGCGCGCCAGCGCGTCGGCGGCGAACTCGTGGATCAGGCGGGTCTTGCCGATGCCCGCCTCGCCGCTCACCAGCACCGTCGCGCCGCCCTGGTCGAGCATGCGCGCGAGCGAGGCCCGCAGGCGGTCGAGATCGGCGTCGCGGCCGATCATGGGCGCCTCGGCCGCTCGCGCCCCGGCCGCCTGCGAGACGGCGGCCGCCGGACGCGCGCCCGCCCGCTCGCCGCCGGTCGTCCTGAGGATCTCGCTGTAGAGCTGGCGCGTCTCTTCCTCGGGCTCGGCGCCCAGCTCGCGCTGCAGCCACCCGAGGCACACCTGGTACTGCTGCAGCGCGGCCGCCCGCCGCCCCTGGCGCACCAGCAGCCGCATGAGCGCCCGGTGCACCGCCTCCTGCAGCGGGTCCATCGCGAGGATCCGCAGCGCCGTCTGGATCGCGGGCTCGGGCGGACCGGCGGCGAGCTGCGCCCCGAGGAGCTTCGCGAGGCCTTCCAGCGCCAGCTCCCGCAGTCGCTCGCGCTCGACGACCCGCCACTCCTCGAACGGCGGCTCGTCCACGCTGAAGCCGTCGAGCAGGTCGCCCCGGTAGAGCGCGGCGGCGCGCCCCAGGGCCGCGGGCGAGCCGTCGGCGAGCGCCGCCTCCAGCTCGGCCACGTCCACCGCGACCGCCTCGCGGTTGAGGGCGACCGTGTCGCCCCGGGACAGCAGGAGCGGCGGCTCCCCGTCGCCCACGGCGCGCCGGAGCGCGGCCAGCGCCTGGCGGAAGCTCTGGCGGGCCTGGGTCTCGGTGGTGTCCCCCCAGAGCAGCGCCGTCAGCTTCTCCCGGCTGTGGAACCGCCCGGCAGGCAGGCAGAGATAGGCCAGCAGCGCCTGGACCTTGCGGGTCGGGAGCGCGCACGGCGTTCCGGCGGCCAGGCGGGCCGAGAAGCCTCCGAGCAGCTCGCAGTGCAGTCGAGCCATGTGGCGCCTGCGGGGTTCCCAGACGCTAGCACCCGCCGGGGGACTTTTCACGTCGATTTCACGGCGCGGGGGTGAAGTGCCCGCGAGGCCACGCATGAGAGAAGAGATCGACTGGCGGCAGTCGGACGCGTTCCTCGTCAAGGTCTTCCGCAGCGACGGGGACCTCCACGGGTTCGTCCAGTCCGTGCGGACGGGCGAGATTACGCGGTTCCACGACATCCAGGGACTGGCGGACGCCATCGCCCGGCTCCGCGCCGACGGGCCGCGCCGCGACGGGACGCCGGACGCGAGCGGGGGCGGCCGGTGACGGCGGCCGCCGCGCTTTTCACGCCGGCTTCACGGCCCACGGGCTCCATGCACGCGAGCGTGCATCCCGCAACGGTCGATGAGAGAGGAGGCGCCATGGACACCTCGCGACACGACAACCGATCTCCCCGGCGGCCGGGGAGGCCCGGGAGGCCGCTGCGCCTCGCGCTCGCAGCGACGCTCCTCGGCGCGATCCTGACGGCCTGGCCGCAGGCCGCGCTCGCGCAGCGGGGCAAGAACGCGTTCAACACGGTGTTCGACGAGAACGCCGTGGGCCGCCACGACGGCAACGCCTACCTGCTGACCTATCTCGTGACGCTGATCTTCCCCGAGAACCTGGATCTCATGTCGTCCTCGTCGCGCGGGCGGCGCGTCGACCCCGGCTACGTGGTCGACCTGCACAAGAACCCCGAGCGGTTCCTCGCCGAGTACCGCAAGGCGACCGAGCACCTCTTCCACGATCCGGAGGCGCCGGCCTCCGCGAAGAACGCCCGGCCGCAGTACGCGTTCATCCGCGGCAGCGGCGCGCCGGGGCTGAAGGGCTACGACCCGGAGGCGATGATCATCTCGATGCCGACGGCGCTGATCGTCGTCATCCGGGGCACCGACGTCGTCGCCCAGCGCACCGGGACCGGCTCGAACCTGCCCGAGTGGATCGAGTCGGACATCTTCAAGTTCTTCGCCAAGACGCCGGACGTCCCCGGTCTCGCCGGCAAGGTCCACGAGGGCTTCTGGTACAGCGTCACCGCGCCCGCGGTCTTCTGGGCGGAGGGCGCGCCGGACGGCGGCGTCCGGACGTACCGCGTGAGCGGCGGATCGAAGGACAACGAGTTCCGCGAGCGCGTCTACCAGCAGATCGTGCGGTTCGGCGGGGCCTCGAAGAAGCTGTGGATCGTCGGCCACTCGCTGGGCGCCGCGCAGGCCCAGGTCATGGCGGCCTGGCTCGACGCCCGCGTGAACACCCAGGGCCAGCGCCAGGGCATCCGGGCCCAGGGCGTCTACGCCGTGGCCGCGCCGCACGTGGGCGACAAGGACTTCGTCGAGAACCTCGACCGCCGCTTCCGCGAGGGCAAGCGGCTGCAGCGGTTCGACTTCGTCGACGACCCCGTCACGCTGCTGCCCATGTACGCCGTGGGCTACCAGCGGGCCGGCACCCGCGTCTACTACGACGACATCAAGACCATCCAGTTCGACGTGCCCGAGCGCTTCATCACCGACGACGCCAAGCTCGGCCAGGCGCTGGTCGGCACGCTGTCCGGGGCGTCGGTGAGCTGGATGACCGACGGCAACAAGTACGTCAAGCTCCGCGCGGCGTCGACGCTCTTCTGCTTCCACCATCCGCAGTGGTACCTGAACGCCGCCTACGCCGCGCTCAACCGCACGCAGCGGGCCCGCGTGCCGGCCCCGCTCGGCGTGCCGACCATCGACGACTTCTTCAAGCCGTGCGGGCCGCTCGACATCGCCCGCGGGCGCCGCAACCCCGTGGCCGCCGGCACCGAGATGGTCGCCGACGGCATCGACGCGGCGAAGGACGCCATCGAGACCGTGGCGTACAACGCCGGCCAGCTCCTCGACAACGCCACCGGCTCGGCGATCGCGGAGGGCACGTACTTCATCCGCGCCGTCAAGGGCGGCAAGTTCCTCGACGTGAGCGGCTCGTGCGTGAACACGGACGGCTGCAAGGTCCAGCTCTGGGACCTGGGCAAGCGCGAGGGCAACAACACGTTCGTGGTGAAGAAGCAGGGCCTCGGCTACACGATCCGCAACGGGTCGAAGCACTTCGTCGAGGTCGACGCCGACGACCTCTTCGACAACGGCGCCCGGATCCAGGTCTGGAAGCCCAACATGCCGTTCGACGGCCACGCGCCGAACCAGGTCTGGTACTTCTACAAGGTCCCCAACAAGACCAACCGCTACATCATCAGGAACGAGGCGAGCGGCAAGGTCCTGGACGCCGTCGACAGCTGCACCTCGCAGAACGGCTGCAAGGTCCAGCAGTGGACCCCCCGCGACAGCGACGCGTCGCAGGTGTGGATCGTCGAGAAGGCGGACTAGCGATGCGGCTCCTGGCGCCGGCGGTCCTCGTGCTCGCGGCAGGCGTGGGGCCCGCCGGCGCCGACGAGCTGCAGCTCGACCGCGTGTACGCCGGCGGCACGCGGGTGGAGTCGCCCGCCGCCGGCCTGTCGTTCGTGACGCCCCACGGATGGGTCGGACGCTTCGGCCAGGACGCCCGGCACCAGGTCCTGATCCTCGGCTCGAACACGGTCGAGGGCGTGGGGCTCGCCATCATCCAGTCCGGCGTGAGCGCGCAGCAGGTGCTGCGGAGCCTGGACGAGCCGCAGGACCTCGGGGCGGGCGTCGTGCTGCGCCCGGTCGGAGCGCCGTCGGTGATCGGCCCGCGGATCGCCGCCCGCTATCGCGACGAGACCTACGTGGGCCGCGCGCTGGCCGTGATCGGCCCCGCCCGCAACGGCGTCGTCTTCTTCTTCGCCGGGCCGGCAAGGCACGAGGCGGTGTACGCGGCGCTGCTGGAGGGCCTGGCCGGGTCCACCGGCTTCGCGCAGCCGGTGGCCGCTCCGGCGCCGGCGCCGGCGCCGGCGTCGGGCCGTCTCGGCGAGGCGTGGTCGGAGCTCCTGACCGGCCAGGCCCTGCACTACTTCTCCTCGTACAACTCCGGCGGCGGCGGTGGCGGCATGGCGAGCCATCGCGTGCTGCACCTCTGTGCCGGCGGCCGGTTCAGGTACGCCGGCGACAGCCTCGTGACGATGAACGTGCCGGGCGCCGGCGGCTCCGCCGGCGGCCGCGACGGCTTCCAGGGCCGGTGGCGTCTCGAGTCGCCCGGCGAGAGCGCCGCCGTGCTGGTGCTCGTCGTCGACGGCGGACAGGAGCTGCGGTGGCAGGTCCGGTACGACGGCCAGAAGACCTTCCTGAACGGCCAGCGCTGGCTGCGCGAGCGGAGCAAGGTGTGCGGCTGAGCGCTCCCGGGCGCCGGGGGAGAGAGCCATGAGACGCGTGCGTGGGCGCACGATCGCCGTGCTCGTCCTGCTGCTCGGAGCGCTCCGGCCGGCGTCGGCGCCGGCCCAGCCGGCCGCGGTGCTGGCCGTCGTCCCCGAAGGCGCCGTGGTCGACGCCGCGCAGTTCCCGGACCTCGCCGCCGGCGCGCGCTTCACGTTCCGCCGCCCGCAGGAGGGCGACCGCGAGCTCGCGCGCGGCGAGGTGCTCGACGTCCGCGAGGGGCGCGCGCTCGTCGGCATCCCGGCCGGCAGCGGGGTGCAGGAGGGCGACATCGCGGTGCCGTGCGCGACCGCTGGAAGCCAGGAGGAGCTGAGGGCGACCGTGGAGCAGATCAGGGCCCGGGTCGCCGCCGGAGCGGCCGCGCCGCAGATCCACCAGCTCCTGGCCGAGCTCGACGCGACGGTCCAGGCGCGCGACGCGGCGATCGGGAGCGGCGAGTGCGACGTGTCGGCGCTCGACCGGAAGGTGGCCGAGGTGGGCGTCCAGCTCCAGCAGGTCGTCGCCACCGCCCCGCCGCCCGCGCCGGAGTCGGCTCCGCCGCCCCCGCCGGGGTCGTTTCCGCCGCCTCCAGCGGGTCAGGCGGAAGGCGCGCCCGGGATCGCATCGGCAGCGCCACCGGCAGCAACGGGAGGCGGCCTCGACTCGCTCGACAAGCTCATCGAGGTCGTTGGCCGGCTGTTCCAGATGGCGCAGTCGATGGGCTTCGTGCCCGGCGGCGGTGGTTCGGGATCCGGATCGCAGCAGGGATTCCCGTCGTCACCGCCCCCGCAGTTCGGGTCCGACGCCGGCGTCGCGCCTCCGCCGCCGCCGTTCTCGGATCCCGGCGCCGGGGTCGCTCCGCCGCCTCCGCCGCCCGCCGACACCGGCGTGGCGCCGCCGCCACCGGTCTCCGATCCGCCGGCGCCTCCCTCGGCGCCATCGCAGCCGCAGCCCGCACCCGGGGCGCCGCCCACGGCCGGGGCTCCGCCGGCGAGCGGATCTCCACCGGCGGCGGGGGCTCCGCCCCCCGCCGGCGCTCCGCCAGGTCAGGACGGAGGGTCGCAGCCGCCCGCCTCCGGCAAGCCGCCCGTGGTCGTCGCGCCGCCGCCCGGAGGACTGCGCCCCGCTCCGGGGCGCGCGCTGCTCCCGCCCGGTGGGAGCCCCCCGTCGGCGGCCGAGCCTCCGGCGGCCAGGCCCCCATGGTGGACGGTCGTCAAGCCGAGACCGAAGTCCGACGCCGCCGACGACACACCGGCGACCGGCGGAGCGCCGTCGCTGACGAGGCCGGCGCCGGGGATCCTGCCGCGGGTCGACGTCGCTCCGCGGACCGAGACCGGCCCGCCCGCGGGCTCGCGCGTCATCGGGCCGATCGCGACCGTGAAGCCCGGCCTGATCCGGGGACGCGTGCTCACCGACGGTGACGGGCGGCCGGGCGGCGACCGGCCGCTCGGGGGGGCGTCCGTGCTCGTCAGCGACGGACGCGCGGGGACCGCCGACCACAGGGTCACGACGAACGCGCAGGGGCTGTTCGCGGTCGCCGGGCTTCCGGCCGGCCGCTACAGCATCGTCGTCAGCGCGGCCGGCTTCCGGTCCACCAGCGCGTCGGTCGACGTCTTGCCCGGCGAGGTGGAGACCGTGAGCGTGCGGCTCCAGCGCCAGGCGGCGCCGGCGCCGCCACCGCAGCCGCCGCGGCGGCTGCCGAACCGACTCCAGCCGCGGCAGCTCAGGATCGAGCCTCAGCCGTCGCCACAATCGCCGTAGGCGCCGGCACGTCGGCGACGGGCGCCGGGTGACGCCGGCCGCGCGCGCTACGACCTGCGCGACGTCGTGGCGTAGAGCCCCTCGCACAGGGCCATGCCCTGGGCGAGGACCTGGTGGTCGTCGGCCGACGCCGCCAGGAGCGCGCGCACCGCGAGGTCGATCCCGCGGGCCTCCTCGCGCGGGTACTTGCCGTCGCGAAGGTCCGCCTCGTGCACGATCTCCGCGAGGCGCGCGAGGCGGCGGTCGCGCAGCCGCGCGCGCTTCAGCAGCGTCTCGAAGGTGCAGTCCTCGCCGTGGTGGCTCAGCTCCACGCCCGGCGCGTCGAACGGGATGGCGTCCGGGGGGAACTCCGCGGGGGGCGCGAACAGGAACTGCGCCTCGGGATCGATGAAGCGCCTGATCAGCCAGGCCGACGCGATCCGGTCGATGTGCGGGCGCGGGCGCGTGACCCACCGCCGGCGGCGCAGCGTCGAGAGGTCGAGCGGCGGGGGCTCCTCGCGGCGGACGGTCTCGGGTCGTCGCGTGCGCATGGCGATCGCCTCCTCGAGCCGGCGCACCTCGGCGCCGCCCGGCGCGTCGAAGAAGTCCACGTCGCGGATCCGCTTGTGCTCCCTGGCGAGCCGCGCCAGCTCCTGCTGCACGCGGGAGCTCGCCGACGCCGACTTCCTGTCGAGCGCCTGCAGCAGCTTCCGGTAGCGGGCCGCCAGCTGCCGGTATTCCCGGTCGCGCGGCTCCTGGAAGAGCCGGCGCACGTCTTCCGCCCCGACGTTCTCGATCTGCTGCACCCGGACGAGCGTGGCCTCCCCGCCCTCCCGCTCGATCTCCTGGGCGAGCCACTGGAAGTCCTCGTGCCGCTCCGGCGTGTCCGGCAGGAGGTACGCCGAGCGCTTGAGCGGGACGGCGCCGAGCGTCCGGAGCCGGCGCCACACCCGGACCCGCAGGCTCGACGGGGTGGGCGGCAGCCCGACGAGCAGCAGCAGCAGGGGATCGTGGCTCATGTTCCGAGATGAAACGATGGTTTCACCGTCCTGTCAAGGCCGCGTCGACCCACCCCGGGCCCGCCGCTCCGCTTGACAGGGGGTATGAAACTATAGTTTCATCACGCAACAGTAACGCACATTGCCCCGGGGCCGCAGGGCGCCGGGAGGAAGAGGTCCCGCCATGACGCCGACCACCGGCCTCGCGCCGTCGCGCGACACGGGCGCCCGCGCCCCCGCCCCCGCCCACGACCGTCCCGCGACGCCGCCGGCGGGCCCGCGGGCGGCGCGCACCCGGCTGCTGCTCGAGGGCCGCATCGTGCCGACGCTCCTGCGTCTCGCCGCCCCGAACGTCGTCGTCAACGTCGTGCTGATCGCCGTCACCGCGAGCGTCGACGCCCACTTCGTCGGGCGGATGGGCCCGTCCGCCCTCGCCGGGCTCTCGCTCGTGTTCCCCCTGCTGATGCTGATGCAGCAGATCGCCAACGCAACGATGGGCGGAGCGATCGCGTCCGCCGTCGCCCGCGCCATGGGAGCCGGGCGGCGCGACGACGCCGCCGCCCTGGTCGTCCACGGCCTGGTGATCGCGGGCGCCATGGCGGCGCTCTTCACCGCCGGCGCGCTCGTCGCCGGTCCCTCGGTGTACGCGGTCATGGGTGGCGAGGGGGCGGTGCTGGCGGCCGCGGTCGAGTACTCCAACGCGATCTTCGCGGGCGCCGTGGCATTCTGGGCGCTCGGCGCGCTGACCAGCGTCGTCCGCGGCGTCGGACAGCCCGGGGTGCTGGCGGCCGTCTACACGGCCGCGGAGGCGCTGCACGTGCTGCTGGTCCCGGCGCTGGCGTTCGGCGTGGGGCCGGTCCCGCCGATGGGAATCACCGGCGCCGCCGTCGCCACCGTGACGTCGTTCCTCTGCTCGAGCGCGGCGCTCGCCTGGTACGTCGCGTCGGGTCGGACGCCGCTGGCGGTGTCGCGGCGGGCCGTCAGGCTCGAGCGGCGCCTGTTCGCGGAGATCCTCGCCGTCGGCGCGCCGATGTCGCTCCAGCCGGTCCTCAACAACGTCGCGCTGGCGGCGCTGACGGCCTTCGTCGCCACGCTCGGGCCGACGGCGCTCGCCGCGTTCGGCGCCGGGATCCGTCTCGAGTACGTGCTGTACCCGCTGGCGTTCGGCCTCGGCGCCGGCGTGCTGGCGCTGGTGGGCACGAACGTCGGCGCCGGCCAGACCGTGCGGGCGACGCGCATCGCGTGGACGGCGGCGGCGCTCGGCGCCGGGCTCACCGCCACGATCGGCGCCCTCGCCCTCGCCTGGCCCCGCGCGTGGGTCACGCTCTTCAGCGCGAGCGAGGCGGTGCAGGTGGCGGGGGCGGCCTACCTCGGCGTCGCGAGCCTCGGCTACGTGTTCGTCGGGCTGGGGCTGCCGCTGTCGTCCGCGTTCCAGGCCGCCGCGCGGCCCCTGTGGCCGCTGCTCGCCGTCGCCGGCCGCGTGTTCGTCGTCGCCGCGGGCGGGTGGGTCGCCGTCCACGCGGCGGGCGCGGGCCTGGTCGGGCTGGCCGCCGTGTCGGCGCTGGGCGGCGTCGCCTACGGCGCGACGCTGGCGCTCGCGTTCTCCGGCGGCGCGTGGCGCTCGGCGATCGCCGGGCGGGCGCGGTGAAGCGGCTACGCGGGGCGGGCGGCCTCCGCGGGCCTGCCGTCGAACACGGGGTTGTCGGTGCGGTCGACGAGCGCCTCCTCCCCCTCCGTCGGCAGCATCTCGGCGTGGTTCTGGGCGCCGTCGATGTCGCCTTCCCACATCTCGCGCGGCAGCTCGTACAGCACCTCGATGCCGTGGCCGTCGGGGTCGGAGATGTAGACGCTGTGGGTCATGCCGTGGTTGACGCGGCGGTGGAACCTGACGCCCTTCCTCTGGAGGAACGCGAGCTGGCGCAGCCACGACTCGCGGTCGGGCCACGCGATCGCGACGTGGTTCAGCCCGACCTCGCCCGGCATGATCGTCCACTCGCCGTCGCGCCCGCCGCCGCCCTCGCCCGGCGGCACCTCCGCGAGCGCGAGGTCGTGGTGCGTCACCCGCCCCTCGGCGTCGACCCCGCTGTAGAACCGCATCTTCGGGCGCCGCCGGCCGGGGATCGGCTTCAGCTCGGCGACGCAGCGGAAGCCCATGATCTCGGTCCAGAACCGGTGCGAGACCTCGAGGTCGCGCACGTTGAGGACGACGTGGTTGATGCCGCGCGGGGGAACGGGCGCGTCGCTGTTCGACATGCGAGCCTCCATGGGATTCACGCCGGCGCGATGCCGCGCCGGGCCAGCTCGTCCTCGAGACGCAGCGGCCGCGTCCCGACGGGCGTGCCGCCCGGCACGGTCCAGAAGATCTCGAACTCGAGCCCGTCGGGGTCCTTCGCGTAGAGCGAGAGGCTGACGCCGTGGTCGGACGTGCCGACGAGCGCGCCCGCCTCCAGCAGCCGCTGCCGTGCCCGGGCGAGGTCCTCGATGTCCGCGACCTCCCACGCCGAGTGGTACATCCGGGCCGCGGTCTCGTCGGGGGGCCCGACGCCGCGTTGCTCGAAGAGCCCCAGCGTGTGGTCGTCCCCGCTGCCCGGGATCGTGAGGAACACGGCGCCGGGATAGCGGCGCACCACCTCGAAGCCCAGCACGCCCGTGTAGAAGCGCTCGCTGCGCTGGACGTCCGAGACCCACAGCACGAGGTGCTGCAGGCGCCTGAGGCCGAGGCCCCTCGCCGCCGTCATCGCGCGGCCGCCTCCGCCGCCATCCGGACGCTGACGGCGACCGCGGCGCACGCGATGATCGCGTCGGAGCCCGGCACGCGCAGCCCGCCCGCGACCGGCCGCACGGTCACCTCGCCGTGAGGCAGCTCGCGACGGACGGCGTCGATCTCCACGGACGCCGGATCCGGCACCGCCACGGTGACCTCCACGAGCATCGTCCCGCCGCGCTCCCGGACGTCGCGCAGGAACGGCAGGCTCGAGTGGCGGATGGCGTCGGACACCGCGCGACAGGCGGCCCTGGTCGCATCCTCGCCGTGGACGTCGACGCCCATCCCGAACTCCAGCACCCACGGCCGACCGTCGCGCCGGGCGCCCGGGGACGATCCCGAGCCCTCCGTCGCCCGGGCGCGCCCCGGCCGAGCCGTGGCGCGCCTCGGGGCTCGCACGCGCCTTCTCATGCCCCCAGTCCCGGCATCGCGAAGCCGCGAGCGCCGAGGTCCGCCCCCAGCGCGCTCGCCTGGGCGGGCGCCAGCGGCACCAGCGGCGGGCGCACCATGCCCCACGCCGGATCGCCGGCGTGGTGCGCGATCGCCGCCTTGAGGGCCGGGATCATCGGGAACTTCTGGAAGACGCCGCGGATCTCGTCGAGCCGCGCCTGCCGCGCGTCGGCGTCCGGCTCCCGCCACGTCCGGAAGAGCGCGGCGATCGGTCCGGGGTGGACGTTCGCCGTCGCGCTGATGCAGCCGGCGCCGCCGCCGCGCATGGTGCGCAGCAGGAACGTCTCGGAGCCCGCGAAGACGTCGAAGCCCGACCTCGCGAAGGCGTCGAGGAACGATCTCGTGTTCTCCCAGTCGCCCGAGCTGTCCTTCATGCCGGCCGTCTGCTCGGGGTACGCCTTCAGCAGCCGCTCGACGAGCCCGAGCGTGATCGGCACCTGCGCCACCGGCGGGATGTGGTAGAGGTACACGCGCAGCCGCGACTCCCCCACCCGCTCGATCACCTCGGCGAAGCTCCGGAACAGCCCCTCGTCGCTCACGCCCTTGTAGTAGAACGGCGGCAGCATCAGGACGCCCGCGCAGCCGAGCTTCACCGCGTGCGCCGTCAGCCTGACCGAGTCGGTCAGCGCGCAGCAGCCGGTCCCCGGCATCATGCGGGCCGGGTCGAGCCCGGCGGCGACCAGGCGATCGAGGAGGTCGATCCGCTCCTCCACCGAGAGCGAGTTGGCCTCGGAGTTGGTGCCGAACACGGCCAGGCCGACGTCCTGGGACAGGAGCCAGCGGCAGTGACGGACGAACCGCTCGGGGTCCGGCGAGAGGTCGGCCCTGAACGGGGTCACGACGGGCGAGAGCACTCCGGTGATGCGGCGGGCGTCGGTCACGGGGGTCGCCTCCTGGGGGCCGCGGGGGCGGCCCGCACAGCATTATCGCGGCCGCGCCCCGGTCCCGCCACTGCGACCGCGCGCGGCGTCAGCGACCGCGGCGCGCCGCGACGCGGCCGTCGGCCGCCGCCCAGCCGGCGTCGAACGGCACGCCGGGCTGGTCCAGGTCGATGACGAGCGGCGCGTGGTCGGACGGGATGGGCTTGCCCTTCCGCGCCTCGCGGTCGATCTCGGCCCACACCACGCGCTTGGCGAGCGGGGCGCTGACCAGCAGGTGGTCGATCCGCATGCCGAAGTTCTTGTGGAAGTTCCCGGCGCGGTAGTCCCACCAGGTGTAGCGGCCGGGCTCGGGGTGGTGGAGGCGATAGGCGTCGACCAGCCCCCACCCGCACACCCGCGAGAACGCCTGGCGCTCGGGCTCGGAGACGTGCGTGCCGCCGTGGCAGGCGGCCGGATCCCAGACGTCCGCGTCCTCGGGCGCCACGTTGAAGTCGCCGCCGAGGACGAGCGGGTCGCCCGGGCTGCAGGCGTCGGCGAGCCAGCGGGCGAGCCCGTCGTACCAGGCGAGCTTGGCGTGGTAGAACGGCGAGCCGACGACGCGGCCGTTCGGCGCGTAGACGCTCACGACGCGCACGCCGCCGCAGACCGCCGAGATCATGCGCGCCTCGGCCATCGGCTCGTCGTCGCTGACGTCCGGCGTCGCGGCCGGGCGCAGCGGCCGGCCGAAGTTGGTCACGACGTCCGCGATGCCGCAGCGGCTCGCGATCGCCACGCCGTTCCACCGGCCCTCGCCGTGGTGGGCGACCTCGTACCCCGCCTGCCGGAACTCCGCCCGGGGCACGTCCCCGTCGGCGAGCTTCGTCTCCTGCATCAGCAGCACGTCGGGCCTCGCGCGCTCGAGCCACCAGATCACCTTCTCGAGGCGGGCGCGCAGCGAGTTCACGTTCCACGTCGCGATCCGCACGGCGATTCCGGATGATACTCCCCGGGACGGGAGCGCGGAAGCCGGGTATGCTGGCCGCCATGAGACGCTCCGCGCCGCGCGCCCGGCTCCTCCTCGCGCTCGTCGCCGGCCCGGCGCTCGCCCCGGCTGCCGGCCGTGCGCTGTGGCCGGAGGCGGCCGCGGCGGATCCCAGCTCGCCCGCGGTCGAGCAGCGACGCCAGGCGCCGGCCGAGGCCAGCGCCGACAGCGAGTACGACCGCGGCGTGCGCGCGCGGGTCGTCAAGGACTGGAGGGGCGCCGAGGCCGCGTTCCGCCGCGCGATCGCGCTGCGCCAGGCCTTCCCCGACGCATGGAACGAGCTGGGCTACGCGCTGCGCAACCAGGGACGCTACGCCGAGTCGATCGACGCCTACGCCGAGGCGCTGAGGCTGCGGCCGGACTTCCCGGAAGCGCTCGAGTACCTGGGCGAGGCCTACGTCGAGATGGGCCGCCTCGCCGACGCGCGCCGGATCCTGGACCGCCTCACCCCGCTCGACCCCGCCCGCGCCCGCGAGCTCGCCGCCCTGATCGCCAGACGGCGGTAAGAGGAGACGGCGCCGATCGGGAGGGGCCGCCGGCGGGGACCGGAGAGGCGGCGGTGACCGCGAGCGTCGCCGACGTCGACGAGATTCGCGGCGTCGCGACGTGCCTAGAACCGCGACGCCGTGAGCGTCACGTCCGCCTGCGACCACGCGGCGCGCAGGCGCTGCTCGACGCGCGCGGCTTCCGCCCCCTGCCCCTGCGCCCGCAGACTCTTCGCCAGCCCGAACAGCGACCAGCCGTTGTCCGGGTTCTGAGCCAGATCCTCGCGATAGACCTTCTCGGCGTCGGCCGCGCGGCCGGCGTCGAGCAGGACCGCCGCGAGCGCCTGGCGCACGGGGAAGTACCACGGCGGCGGCTCGGTGAACCAGTGCGTGTCCTGCTCGGCGATCGCCGCGCGCAGCAGCCGCTCCGCCGTCGCGACGTCGCCCGCCCGCGCGGCGATCTCCCCGGCCAGGACGTTGGCCGCGAGCTGGAGCAGGTTCCGCGCGCGGAAGAAGAACGCCACGGTCCGCTCGGCGGGCACGGACTGGAGGATCTTCTCGAGCTCCCCCAGCTCGCGCCGCGCCCCGGCCGCGTCGCCCTGGCCGTTGAACGCGAGCCCGCGCGCGTAGTGCCAGATGCCGCGCGTGTAGCGCCACTCCTCGGGCGGCGCGGGGTGGCGCAGCACGTCGTCCCAGCGCCCGAAGCGCGCCAGCGCGACGATCGGCGCCACCGGCGCCGTCTCCATGTCCGGCATCGCCCGGATCATCTCCGCCGGCGCGGCGCTCGCGAACGCCCGCGCGGCGCGGATCGTGTCGGCGCTGCGGCCCTGCATGCTCGCCGACTGCCAGATGAAGTCGATGTTGTGGGGATAGTAGAGGCCCCGGTAGATCGGGCTCGGCGACGCGGTCTGGAAGTAGCGCTCGTCGGCCCTGGCCGCCGCCTCGTTCACCTTCACGGCGTCGGCGTAGCGCCCGACGCGCCAGTAGATGTGCGACGGCATGTGGACGAGGTGGCCGGCGCCGGGCATCGCGTTCACCAGGCGATCGGCGGGCTTCTCGGCGCGCCCGGGTTCGCGGCTCGCCTCGACGGCGTGGATGTAGAGGTGGATCGCCCCGGGGTGGTCCGGGTTCCGGGCGAGCACGCGCTCCAGCGCCTGCACGATCTCCTCGGTGCCCGGCTGCGGCGTGCCGTCCGCGCGCCAGAGATCCCACGGGCGCAGGTTCATCATGGCGTCGGCGAAGAACGTCGCGGCGTCGAGGTCGTCCGGGAAGCGCCGCACGACCTCGCGCATGGCGTCCGCGTAGGCGCGGTCCAGGTCCGCCCGCTTCGCGGCGGGGTCCGCCGAGTGCCGCCGGGCGAGCGCCTCGATGAGCGCGCGCTCGCGCGGCGAGACCGTCAGCGCGCGCGCCTGGGCCAGCCGGACCGCCTCGAGCGCCCGCTTCTCGCGCTCGGCGTCGGTCGGGTGGTTGTAGTTCCCCCCCTCGGTCAGCGCGACGCCCCAGAAGCACATCGCGCAGCCGGGGTCGAGCCGGGCCGCCTCGCGGAACGCCTTCTGGGCCTCGTGATGGTTGAAGGCGTAGACCAGCCGGATGCCCTGGTCGAACCAGCGCTGCGCGTGCGGCGACGCCGTCGTGATCGCGTACGAGTGGCGGCCGAGCGAGTCGTAGAGCACCGGGCGCTCGGCGCCGCCGGCCCCTGCGTGCGCCCCGTCGTGGCGCTGGCTCGAGCACCCGAGCGCGAGGAGAAGAGCGAGAGCGGGAACGAGTGAAGCCGGTCGTCGCATGTGCGCCCCCTTGACGGCGACGAGGGTATCACGCGGCGGCGCCTGCGCCGAGCGGCGCGTGGCCGGGGGCGCGTGCGCGCGGTCAGCGGACGCCGGTCGCCGCCTGGGCTCCGAGCTCGACGAGGGCGAACCGGCCGCCGGCGACGTCGAGCACCGTGACCGAGCAGTGGTCAGGCGAGAACGCGGCGACGCGATCGTCGCCGAGCGCCGCGCCGACGGCGACGTTGATCGCGATGAAGTGGCTGACGACGACGGTGGGCTCCGCGAGGGACGAGAGCGCCTCCAGGACGCCGCGGCGCCAGGCGGCGAGCGCCGCGTCCTGCTCGGACCAGCGCTGCGCCATGACCCGGCGGAGCCACGCGCCGCGCTCGGCCACGCCGAGCCCCGGGGACGGGATCTCGGAGACGGCGGGCTCGATCCGCGCCGCGAGTCTCCAGCGTCTCTCGAGCGGCGCCGCGGTCTCCCGCGTCCGGCGCATCGGGCTCGCGACGATCGCCAGGGGCCCGAGCGGCGCCAGGCGGTCCGCCGTCGCCTCGGCCTGGGCGGCCCCCGCGGGGTCGAGGCCCGCGTCGGCCGCCTCGGCGAACGTCGCGGACGGCCGGCCGTGGCGGACGAGGTAGATCCTCACGCCGGTCACGCCACCGCCCGGCGCAGGCCGGACCGGAGCTCGCGCGCCAGGTTGCCGCGCGGCGCGACGGCGACGCGCTCGAGGCCGAGCCACGAGGCCATGGCGCGCAGCTCCTCGACGAGCGCCGGCGCGACCGCGGGCGGGTCGACGCCCGGCTCGGCCCGGGAGGAGAGGACGCGGAGCGCCGAGCGCTCGCGGTCGGCCTTCAGGTCGACGCGCGCCACGAGCCGGTCGCCGAGCAGGAACGGCAGCACGTAGTAGCCGTGGGCGCGGAGGTGCGCGGGCGTGTAGATCTCCAGGCGATAGCGGAAGCCGAACAGCCGCTCGGTCCGCTGGCGCTCCCAGATCAGGGGGTCGAACGGCGCCAGCAGCGCGCGCGCCTCCACGGCGCGCGGCGCCCTCGCCGCGGGGTCGAGATACGCGGGCTGCGTCCAGCCCTCGACGCGCACGGGCACGAGATCGCCCGCCTCCACCAGCTCGCGCACTCGCCCCCGGGCATCCGCCACCTCGAGCCTGAAGTAGTCGCGCAGGTCCTTCTCCGTCGCGACGCCCAGCGCGCGGGCGGCCAGGCGGAGGAGCGCGCGCTGCGCCTCGTCGGCACGCGGCGCCGGCGCGGCGAGCGCCGCCGGCGGCAGCACGCGCTCGGTCAGGTCGTAGACGCGCTCGAACCCGCGCCGCGTGGCCGTCGTCACGCGGCCCGCCCAGAAGAGGAACTCGAGCGCGGCCTTGCCGTCGCTCCAGCCCCACCACGGGCCCCGCGACGGCCCGCCGTCGCTCAGCTCCGACGCGCTCAGGGGGCCGCGCTCGGCGACCTCGGCGAGGACCGCGTCGATGAACGCACGCCGCCGGCGCGCCCAGCGCGCCAGCCCTCCGTACATCTCCTCGCCGCGCTCGGCGCGCTCCATGCGCCACCGGAACAGCGGGTAGAGCGGCACCGGGAGCAGCGACGCCTCGTGGCCCCAGTACTCGAACAGCGTCCGCCGGCGGCCGGCGTAGGCCGCGCGGTTCAGCAGCCCGCGATCGTAGGGCCCGAGCCGCGAGAAGAGCGGCAGGTAGTGGGCGCGCACGAGGACGTTGACGGAGTCGATCTGGACCGCGCCCAGCCGGGCGACGGCGCGGCGCACCTCGCCCGACGACGGCGGCGCCGCGGAGCGCGCTCCCGTCAGGCCCTGCGCGGCGAGGGCGAGCCGCCGCGCCTCGGAGGCGGAGAGGCTCCCGCTCAGGCCGGGGTGAACATCGGGACCGGCGGCCCGCCGTCGGTCCCCTTGAAGACGACCCGGACGCGCTGGCCGATCCTGATCGCGTCCAGGTCGCAGTCGACGATGTTCGTCATCATCGTGACGCCCTCGTCGAGCGTCACGTAGGCGATGGCGTAGGGCGCCGGCACGCGGCGCATCACGCTGTAGGAGTAGACGGTGCCGAGCCCCGAGGCCTCCGTCCACTCGGTCCGGTCGCTGCCGCAGAAGGGGCAGCTCGCCCGCGGGTAGTGGTGCCGCTCGCCGCACGCCGTGCACCGCCGGATCAGCAGCCGGCCCGCCGCGGCGGCCTCGAAGAACGGCGCCGTCTCCGGGCTGACGGGCGGCGCCGGGATCGTCCTCGCCGGTGCGGTCATGGCGTCACTCCCGCTCCAGGATCAGGGTCGCGCTGCCGTGGCGGGTGCCGAGGCTGCCGCCGGTGCCGTGGGCGAGCGCCAGCCGGCAGTCCTTCACCTGCACCGCGGGATGCGCCTCGCCGCGGAGCTGCCGGACGGCCTCGATCACCTTCGTCATGCCGCCGCGGTTGCCCGGATGGTTGTTGCAGAGCCCGCCGCCGTCGGTGTTGAACGGCAGCCGCCCGACGCCGGAGATCAGGTTGCCGTCCGACACGAACTTGCCGCCCTGCCCCTTGTCGCAGAACCCGAGGTCCTCCAGCGTGACCAGCACGGTGATCGTGAAGCTGTCGTAGATCGACACGTACTGGATGTCGGCGGGCCGGACGCCGGCCTCGGCGAAGGCCGCGGGCCCGGACCACACGGCTGCGGTGTACGTCAGGTCGATCCGGCCGCCGCGCTGGTGCTTGACCGCCTCGCCCGCGCCCAGCACCCGCACCGGCGGCCGCCGGAGGCTCCGTGCGATCTCCGGCCGCGTCACCACGAGCGCGCCGCCGCCGTCGCTGATCACGCAGCAGTCGAGCCGGTGCAGCGGGTCGGCGATGACCGGCGAGGCCAGGACGTCCTCCACGGTGACGACCTCGCGCAGCATCGCGTGGGGGTTGTGCCGGGCATGGTGCGAGGCGGCGACCTTGATCCAGGCGAGCTGGGCGCTCGTCGTGCCGAACTCGTGCATGTGGCGCATGGCGACCATCGCGTACTGGTTGACGACGGTCGGCGCATAGGGGAACTCGAACGGCACGTCGGGCGTCGCGAGCCCGTAGTTCCGCGGCGCGGTGCCGGTCGCCATGCCCTCGGCGCGCGGACGCCCGGCCAGCGTGATCAGCGCGACGTCGCACTTGCCCGCGGCGATCGCCTGGGCGGCGTGGCTCACGTGGATCACGTACGACGAGCCGCCGCTCTCCGTCGTGTCCACGTGGCGGAGCTCGAGGCCCATGTAGTCGGCCATCGACAGCGCCCCGAGCCCGGGCGCGTCGCCGGCGCAGAAGTAGCCGTCGACGTCGCGGAACGTGAGCCCGGCGTCCTCCAGCGCCCCGCGGGCGACCTCGGCGTGGAGCTGGGCGAGCGACCTGTCGTCGGCCTTCCGCGTCGGGTGCTCGTAGATGCCCGCGACGTACGCCTTGCCCTTGATCGTCATGTGGCTCCCGCTGCCGGCCGCCTTGGCCGCCGGCCGGCACCGGCGAAGCCTACCACGACGGGCGCCGCCGAGCCCCCCGCGCCCCTCAGAACTGCACCGGGCTCGGCGGCATCCTGCCGCTGGCGTAGAGGGCCGGCAGCTCCGGCGACGCGTTCTCCCAGACCAGGAGCATCGACCGCTTCGGCGAGAAGCCGCGGTGGCGGATGTCGGCGGGCATGGCGGCCACGTCGCCGGCCTTCATCACGACGCGGGCGCGGAGGGCGCCCGTGTCGCGGTCCTCGACCTCCCAGTGGATCTCGTCGGAGAGCTGCACGAACCACTCCACGCGGTCGTTGCCGTGGATCACCGGCAGGATGTACTCCTCGGTCGTCGGACAGTAGAGGCTCGCCTTGCACACCGACACCACGGAGGGGTTCCACGTCACGTCGGAGCGCGAGAGATAGGCGAAGAGATTGAAGGCCACCACCTCGTCCTCGAACCCCGGCTCGGCGCGGACCTCCGGCTCGTCCTGCGGCACGTCGGCGAAGTGACGGTTGACGGGGAACCCGGCCTCGTCGGAGCGCCGCGGCTCGTCCCCAGGGCAGCCGATCATGCGCTTCGCCGTCACCCGGTGGCGGGTGATCGCGCGCTTGTTGCTCCCGTTCTTGGGGCCGAAGGCGCTGCCGGTCTCGGCGGGGCTCGCGAACGGGTCGAACGTGGCGTTCGTCCAGTCCTCGAGGATCGCCTCGAACACGCGCCGGATGAGCGGCGTCGGGAAGTTCTCGGAGTGGTCGCGGCCGGCCCTGCGGTAGTGCGCGTTGAACTGCCCGGCGAACAGATCGACGGTGCCGTAGTGGTTCACGGTCCCCACCACGCTGTCGAAGTTCACGATGCCGTAGAAGAAGCCCCACGCGATGTCACGCTGGAGCGCGCGGAGGAAGGCGTCGACGGGCATCAGGTGCCGGCCCTTCGGCCACTCGATGTGCGCGAAGTACTCGTCGCGCTCGAAGCCGAAGGCGCCGAGCCGGAACGTCCGGTAGCCGTGCTGGTTCGGCTCGATGCTGCCGATCTCGGGCAGGGTGTCGGTGCTCATGGCGCCCACCTCCTCACGCCCGCCGCCCGGCCGGGGTCTGGCAGATCTCCGCCCATCGCTCGACCGTGTCGCGCCCCGCCAGGGTCTGCAGCAGGATCACGCCCGGACGGTCGGCGCGGAACCGGTAGGCCGCGCCGGCGGGCAGCAGGGTCATGTGGCCGCGCCGCGCCCGCACACGCCCCATGCGCCGGCCGGCCGGCGTGCCGGGCAGCGCGATCGAGCCGCGCGTGCCGGCGGGCACGACGCCGGGATCGTCGAGCTTCAGCAGGTCGATCTCGACCTCGCCGTCCATCACGAGGGCGAACTCGTCCTGGCCCGGCGCCCGCCACGCCGACAGGCCCTCGGCCCGGATGGCCTCGATGACGTACTCGATGTTCTTGCCGACCGCGACCTTCTCGTACGGCTTCGCTCGCGACGCCACCTCGAAGACGTTGGAGAAGACGTAGTTCCTGGGGTCGTCGTCGATGACCTCGACGCCCCCCTTCTCCCAGCGATCCAGCGATCCGAACCGCGTGGCGGGCTGGCTCATGGGCGACATCCTTTCCGCCGGCCGCGCGGAGCTCGAGCACCGGCTCCGCGCGCTGGGGCTTGCTCCGGGTTCGACGCACCCATGTAGGGCTCCCCCTGGGCTCCTGTCAAGTTAGCCATCCGCCTACGGCGGACCCTGTCGGATGGAACGAGGTGTACGCTGCGCCGCGTGCCGGCCAGAGGTCGACGCTACGCGTTGGTGCCGCGAGCCCGTTGTCAAGCCGGACCCGGAGCCGTTGAAGCACCCTGTCTTGTGACCACGGGGGCGCTGGGGCGCGCCCCCGGAGTACGCTTCGCAGCCTCTCGCGTTCAGGCTCCATGCCGGCACACTCCCGGGCACCGTCGGAGGGACCCGATGCAGGAGATCCATGAGCGGTGCGCGGGGCTGGACGTGCACAAAGATCTGATCGTGGCCAGCGCGCGGTGGAAGGTCGGCGCGAGCGGCCGCCACGCCGTGGCCGAGTTCCGGACAACGACGACGTCAACGACGCGACCTGGCTGGCGGACCTCTTGGCCCACGGCCTGGTGCGGGCCAGCTTCGTGCCCCCCGCCCCGATCCAGGCCTTCCGCGACCTGACGCGGCTGCTGGCCCGGACCACCGGGCGGCTCAAGGCCTCCCGCGAACGGCTGGTGGAGGGGCTGCGCGGGCTTCCCACCGAGCACCACCGATTCCTGCTGGGGTTGCACCTCGAACAGATCGAGGCGCTGGAGCGCAGCATCGCGCGCGTGGAGGCGCAGCTCGCGAAGCTCATCGAGCCCTTTCGCGAGCGGATCGCGCTCCTGACGACGATCCCGGGCGTCAGCGATACGACGGCGCAGATCATCGTGGCCGAGATCGGTCTCGACATGAGCCGCTTCCCGACGGCAGGACACCTGATCTCGTGGGCCGGCCTCTGTCCGCGCATGGACGAGAGTGCCGGCAAGCGGCGCTCGACTCGTGTGCGGCCCGGCGCCCCCTGGCTCAAGACCGCGCTCGTCAGCGCCGGCTGGGGCGCGGCGTCGTCCAAGCACACCTACCTGCGCGCCCAATTCGTCCGCCTCAAGACTCGGCGCGGCCCGAAGAAGGCGGTCGTGGCCGTGGCGGCCTCCATCCTGACCGCGGCCTACTACATCCTGCGCGACGGCGTTCCCTACCGTGATCTCGGCGCTGACTACTTCGACCGCCCGAATCCCGACCAGGTCGTGCGTCGTCTCGTCCGCCGCATCGAACACCTCGGCTTTGACGTCACCGTGCGCCCCGCGGCCTAGCCGGAGCGAAGTTCCTTCGCAGACGGCGGCGACCGGGGGCGCGTGAACCTCGTCACGGGCGCCGTCGACCAAGGAGCGCGGGGCCGTCACGACACGCCCCGCGGGAGGCGGGAGATGAGCAAGGCGCCGTCGGTTCTCGTGGTCCTGGCCGTGGCGCTGTCCGTGATCCTCCTCGCCGCCGCGGCGGAGGCGTGGTCGGCGGCCGACCGCGACGTCGCGAGGGATCTCGAGACCCTGGAGGAGATCCGCTGGGACCTGGGTCAGCTCGAGCGCAAGGAGCAGCCGACCCGGGAGGACCGCCAGAGGATCGAGGATCTGAAGAAGGAGCAGACGAGGGTCGAGGAAGGGCTGAAGCAGTACCGCAAGGCGGCGGAGCAGGGCCTGGTGCGGCTCTCGGACCGGGCCGTCAAGGCGATCGACGCCTACTTCGAGGCCGCCGATCTGCTGCGCAGGATCCGGCAGGAGCAGTCGAAGGCAGACGCCGCCGACCGGGACAGGATCCGGGAGCTCTCGCTGTGGCGACGGCTGGTCCAGAACGAGGTCGAGTTCTTCATCGAGGCCGTCCTGTATCCCGATTCGCCGGACTTCGGCCTCCGGCCCTCTCAGCCCGGCGGCGCCCGTGACGCCCTCGTCGCGGACGGCGGTGCTGGTCGTGTCGGGGCCACGGCCTCGCCGCCCGACCGCCTCGCTCGCGTCGAGTCGACGATCGCCGCGATCCTGGAGGCGCTGGCCAAGCTCGAGGTGAAGCTCGATCGACAGGATTGAACCAGCCGGAACTGCGACCGTTTTGCCATCCCGGACGGTCCCTCGAGCTGCCCCCGTCCCCACCGCGTCGGCGCCCGCCGCGCCGACGACCGGCCCTTCCGTGAACCCCCAGCCGGATGCCGGCGACTCACGGGCGCCGGCGGACCACCACCGGCGGAAAGCGAGGCGGGCCATGGACGGCAAGACGGGAGCGCGGCGGCGGGCGACGGCGGCGATTCGCGGAGCAGTGATGCTGCTGGCCGCGCTCGTGGTGGGCGCGCTGCTGGTGGCGATCGTGCCCGCGACGGCGGTGGCCGGGTCGGTCACGGACGACGACGTGGCGGACGCCATCAAGCGAGGCTTCGAGCTGGAGGACGAGCTACGCCGGCTCTCGGAGAAGTGGAATCCGACCGACGCCGACCTCGACCGCATGGAGGAGATCGCCGAGCAGAAGGAGGACATCGAGGAGACGCTGCGCGATCACCTGGGCGAGGCCCGGAACGGACGCAACACGCTCTCCCCCGAGGCGCAGAAGGCCATCAAGGACTACCTCCATCACGAGAGGACGCTGCGCGCCCTGAAGCGCGAGCACGACCAGTGGCCTCACGACCTCCTGCGCCTGCTGAGGCTCGAGGAGAGGCTCCGCCGGCTGGGGAAGTCGCTTTCGGACTGGCTCCAGAAGACGATGCCGCCCGGGCCGAAGTCCGCCGGGATGCCGGCGAGCCAGGCCCGGGCCCTGCCGGCGCCGGGCACCGCGGGGGCCGCCAGCGCCCCCGCGGCGCTCGCCTCGCCCGCCGACCGCCTGGCCGCCGCCGGGGCGAAGCTCGGCGAGATCCTCGAGGCCCTCGCCAAGCTCGAGGTCAAGCTTGACCGCGAGTGACGTGAACCCCGGCGCCCCTCGGAGCGACAGAGGGGTGACCGGGGCACGGAGGCCTCGGGCGCAGTGAACGACCGGAGCAGCCCCCTGAAGGAGCAGGCCATGAAGACCCCGCTGCGAACCATGCTGATCGGGACCTCGATCGCGGCAACGGCGCTGACCGCCTCCATCGCCGAGGCGGGATACCGCCTCACCATCACCGACTGCATGACGGGCCGGATCGTCCCCGGGGCCTACATCAAGGCGCTGGCGGCCGAGGACGTGCCGGGCCGTCCGAGCGAGGCGCGGACCGGCGGCGACGGCACCACGCTCGTCTTCCCGTCCCCGGCCGACCGCCAGCACCAGTTCAAGATCTCGGCTACCGGCTACCAGACCGCCGTCCGGAACTTCTTCATCAGCTCGACCTCCGTCGCGACGGGCACGGTGTGCCTCGACCCGATGAAGGCGGCGGGCGGCTCCGCGTCGCAGGCGGCGCCGCCGACGACGTCCGGCGCCGCGCAGGGCCCGAGCGTCGCCGATTCCCGGCCGGCGCCCGCCACGCCGGGCGCGTCGACCGCCGACCCGGAGGCGTACGCCAGGCACGGCGGCGAGCCGGCGCACGGCAAGGAGAGGACGCACAGGGGCGACCGCTTCGGCATCCCGTTCCACTTCACGCCGTCGTTCATGGCCAGGAGCGCCGGCGACCGCGCCGCCGCGCTGGCCACGCCGGGTGAGACCGCGGCGGTCCCCTTCGGCATGGCCCCGTCGGCCGGCGAGGGCACGGACGACGCGGTCGGCCGCCTGGGCGGCCTCATCGCGAAGAACGCGGCCGCCGCGAAGACGGCCGCGACGCCGACGACCGCCGACCCGCTGCAGTCCCGGCTCGACCAGGTCGAGACGATGCTCGACGAGATCGTCCAGGCGGTGGCCAAGCTGGAGGTGAAGCTCGACCGCCCGCGGAGCGGCGGCACCCGCGCCCGTCCGGATCCGTCCGAGGAGATCGGCGACACCGACGAGGCCAGGGAGCTCGACAAGCAGGCCAAGGAGCTCGAGGACCTGGCGAAGAAGGCCGCCGAGGGCGGTCCCAGCCACTGGGAGGAGAAGGCCAAAAAGCTGCGGCAGGACCGGGACCGGGCCATCGAGAACAGCCGCGACCAGCTGGCGAAGAAGCTCGGCCGCGAGGCCGATGCGGCCGAGAAGACGGCGAAGGCGCTGAAGGAGCGCGGCATCCCCGACGCGCCCGACAAGAAGCTGCCCGCCGACAAGCAGAAGGAGATCAACGAGGAGCGGGCGAAGAAGATCGGCGAGCTGAAGGACCAGGCGAAGTCGCTCCGCGACCGCGCCGCCGAGATCCGGCGGAGCTAGCCGTGAAGCGGCTGCTCGTCGGGGCCATCGCGCTGCTCGTCCTCGCGCCGGCGGTCCCGGCCCTGGTGCCGGCCGCCGGCGCGGCCCGGCCGTCGATCGACTCGCTGCTGGCCGACCTCGCCCGCGGCGGCGAGCCGGCGCGGATCGCGCGTCAGGCCCTCGCGCGCCGCGGGCGCGAGGCGGTGCCCGCGCTCACCGCCCTGGCGTCGAGCCCCGACGCCCACCAGCGATGGGAGGCCGTCAACCTCCTCGGCGTGATCGGCGATCCGTCGGGGATCCCGGCCCTCGTGCGCGCCGCGCTCCGCGACCCCGACGTCCACGCGCGGTGGCGCGCCAGCTGGGCGCTCCACGCCGCCGACGACGGGACCGTGGTGCCGCGCCTCCTGCGCGCGCTCGACTCCGCGGACCGCGAGGAGTCGCGGAACGCGGCGGCCGCGCTCAGCGTCTTTGGCAGGGGCGAGGCGGTGGACGTGCTCCACGCGATGCTGGAGTCGGCGGATCCCTGGCGGCAGTGGGAGGCGGCGAACGCCCTGGGCGTCGTCAACGACGACTCGACGGCGGGCCGGCTCGTCCGGCTCCTGCCGCGCGCCGACCGGTCCGTGCGCCGGGAGATCGTGCTCGCGCTCGAGCGGCTCGGCGACCCGGCGGCCGTCCCCGCCCTGCGCGCGGCCCTCGAGCGCGAGCCCGACCCCCTCGTCGCCGCCGCGATGAGGTCAGCGCTCCGCCGGCTGGCGCCGTGAGCCCAGCGCCTCGGGGTTGACGACGTTGATCGGCGCCCCGGCCGCGTAGGCGAGCACCTGGTCGAAGATCGTGCTGAACATGTGCTCGAGGCCGTCGCGCTCCACGTAGCCGAGGTGCGGCGTGCAGACCACGCTGTCCATGGCGAGCAGCGGGTGCCGGGCGCCGAGCACGGGCTCGTCCTCGAAGACGTCGACCGCCGCCATGCCCGGCCGCCCCGCCCGCAGCGCGGTCTCGAGCGCGCCGGGCGCCACGAGGCCGGCCCGGCTCGTGTTGACCAGCAGCGCGGTCGGCTTCATGCGCGCCAGATCCGCCGCCGTCACGATGCCGCGCGTCTCGTCGACCAGGCGCAGGTGCAGCGAGAGCACGTCGCTCTGCTCGAACAGCGCCTCCTTGCCCGGCGCCACCTCGTGCCCGTCCTGGCGCGCGCGGGCCAGCGAGCCGTCGCGGCCCCAGACGAGCACCCGCATGCCGAACGCCCTGCCGTAGCCGGCGACGACCGCGCCGATCCTGCCGTAGCCGAAGATGCCGAGCGTCTTGTCGCGGAGCCCGAGGCCGACGGGGAACGCCTGCCACCTCCCCGCCCTGAGCGCGGCCATCTCCTGCGGGATGCGCCGCAGCGCCGCGATCACGAGCCCCCACGTCAGCTCCGCCGTCGCGTAGGACGGCCGGGCCGGCCCCGTCAGCGACGACACGATCACGCCGCGCCGCGTGCAGGCGTCGACGTCGATGTGCGGGTAGACGCTCACCTGGCTGATGAGTCGCAGGCGATCCAGCCGCTCGATCAGCGGCGCGCGGATCGGCGTCCGCTCGCGGAGCAGGCAGAGCGCCTCCGTGTCCTTCAGCCGGGCCGCCAGCGTGTCGACGTCCTTCGTGTGGTCGTTCCAGATCGTCACCTGGTGGCCGGCGACCTTGGCGAAGCACGGCAGCGTGCGGATCGTGTCCTGGTAGTCGTCGAGGATCGTGATGTTCACCCGTCTCTCCTTCCGTCTACTGCTGGTAGCCGAAGAGCCGCCACCGCCCGCCCTCGCGTCGCGCCACCTCGAGCTCGCGCTCCCACGCCAGCACGGGCACCGTGCCGCCGATCAGCCTGAGCCGTCCCGTGATCGCGCCGGACGAGTAGACCCACGCGTGCTCGCCGACCATCCGCACCTCGTCGACCCTCACGCGGGCCCGCAGCTCGTCGTGGAGGGCGAAGAGCGCGGAGAGCTGCTCGGCGAGGACGCGCTTGGTGAACGGGCCCGTCCGGTAGTGGTCGGAGACGTGGGCGAGGACGCCGGCGGCGTCCATCGCCTCGAAGCGGCGGATCGCGTCGGCCAGCGCCTGCTCGATCTCGCGCACCACGGCCGGCGGCGCCGGAGCGCCCGGCGGCGGCTCCGGCTCGGGGGGCCCGCCGGTCGCGCCGGCGCCGGGGATCGCGACCACCGCGAGGAGCGCGGCCGCCGCGAGCGGCACGAGGCGGCTCAGGAGCGCGCTCCGGGCCGGCCGGACGTCGCGACGTGCCGCGGCCGGGAGCCGAGGCCGAAGAGCCCCCAGCTCGCCAGCACGGCGAGCGGCGCGGCGCCGAACGGGATGCCGTACGACCCGGTGACGTCGTACAGGAAGCCGGCCACCGCCGGGCCGATCGCCGCGCCGGCGCGCCATCCGAGCGCGAGGATCCCCATGATGGCGCCGAGCGCCCGGACGCCGAAGACCTCGGGGATCGCCTTGGTGATCATCGTGTCGGTCGCCGCGAAGCCGGCGCCGAAGACCACGAGCGCGGCGAGCAGCGCGCCGCGTGACGTGGTGAGCGGCAGAGCCGCGAGCGCCAGGAACTGGACGGCGTAGCCCGCCCTCAGTGTCGTGCGGCTCCCGATGCGGTCGCACACGGCGCCCGACCCGACGCGGCCCGTGACCGCGCCGACGCCGTAGGCCGTGAGCGCGAGCGAGGCCTCGGCGAGCCCGATGCCCTGGTCGCGCGCGAACGGCACGACGTGGACGGAGATCATCAGCGCGAGGCCGCCCATCAGCAGCCACGAGAGGCTGAGGCACCACTGGCGCGGATCGGCCAGCGCCTGGCCGAGCGTCACGCCGGACGCCGGAGCGCGCTCGCCCGCGTGCGACGCGGCGGCCGGCGCGGGCTCCTCGCCCGGCCGCGGCAGCCTGACCGTCAGCGCCGCGGTCACCGCGGCCAGCCCGCAGGCCGCGCCGAGCGCGGCGTACGCCGCCCGCCACCCGGCGACGGCGATGAGCCACGCCGCCAGGGGCCCGGCGGAGATGTAGCCCAGGTTGAAGCCGAGGAAGACGAGCGCCACGGCCAGGCCGCGGCGCTCGTCGAACCAGCGCATGACCGTCGCCGCGCTGAGCAGGTAGAAGCTCGACAGGCCGAGCCCGCCCATCACGCCCACGAAGAGGTAGAGCTGCCACAGCGCGCCGACGCTCGAGACGAGCGCGAAGGCGGCGCCGGCGAGCCCCACCGTGGCGACGAGCGGGATGCGCGGCCCCCAGCGGTCGGCGATCGCCCCGATCGCGAAGCCGGCGAGGCCGCCGAGGAGCAGGTTGACGGACAGCGCGGCGGAGACGGCGCCGCGGCTCCACGCGAACTCGTCGGCGAGCACGGGCAGGAAGACGCCGTAGGCCGCCAGCAGCGTGGAGGCGGCGAAGGTGACGGTGAACAGGGCGGCGACGATGAGCCAGCGGCGGGCCGGGCGGATCACCCTTGCAGTGGTACCATACCCCGCGCGCGCCGTCGTCCCCGGCGCGCGGTCCGTCGCTGCGGCGGCGATCGACCACCCCGGACGGGAGGAGACCCTCACATGGCCCAGCTGAAGATTCCCCTGGACGCGAAGCGCTTCGCCACCGGCCTCACGTGGAAGGACTACGTCGCCCAGATGGGCGACACGCGGGCCCGCACCGAGGACAACTACGCGAAGTCCGTCCTCACCGACGAGGAGCGCAAGTTCTTCGGCGGCGTCACCCAGGTCCGGTACGTGCTGATGATGGCCGAGAACTGGTGCGGCGACGTCCACCGCAACTCCCCGCTGATCGCCCACATCTGCGAGGCGATGCCGAACGCGGAGCTGCGCGTCTTCTTCCGCGACCAGAACCTCGATCTCACCGACTGCTTCCTGAACAACGGCTACCGGTCGATCCCCATCGTCGTCTTCTTCGATCAGGACTGGAACGAGATCGGGCGCTGGATCGAGCGCGCCCACGCGGCGACCGCGAAGGTCGTCGCCATCCGGGCGAAGACCGGCGACGACATGAACGCCTACCGCCAGCAGATCCAGGCCGAGTACGACGCGCCCGGCGGCCCCCTCTGGCGCGCGGCCGCCGCCGAGGTCCGCAACGTGCTCGAGACGCGGCTGGGGCTCGCCCCGAAGAAGTGACGCGGGACCGGGGCCGGCGGGCGGCGCGCCGCCCGCCGGCCGCCGGCCGTCCGGAGAGGATCCACGCATGAGGCTCCGGGGGAAGATCGCCCTCGTCACCGGCGCCAGCCGCAACATCGGGCGCGCCATCGCGCTGGCGTTCGCCGCCGAGGGGGCCGACCTCGTCCTCAACACGCGCGTGAACCGGGACGAGCTCGAGGCCGCGGCGGCCGAGTGCCGCAAGGCCGGCGTGCGCGCGCTCCCCGTCCTCGCCGACGTCGCCGACGCGGCGGCCGTCGACGCGATGGTGCGACAGGCGCTCGACACGTTCGGGGGCGTCGACGTGCTCGTCTGCAACGCGGCGATCCGCCCGCACAAGGCCATCGGCGACACGACGCCGGAGGACTGGCACCGCGTGCTCGGCGTCAACCTGCACTCGGCCTTCTACCTGGCGCGCGCGGTGGTCCCGTCGATGAAGGCGCGCGGCGGCGGCAGCATCATCGCGATCGGCGGCCAGTCGAGCCTCACCGGCCGCCCGAACACGGCCGCGGTGACGGCGGCCAAGCACGGGCTCCTCGGTCTCGTGCGGGCGCTCGCGGCCGAGCTGGGGCCGTCGGGGATCCGCGCCAACATGGTGGTCCCGGGCTTCATGGACACCGAGCGGCGCTACGCGGAGTGGTACCCGGAGTTCAGGCAGCGGCCGCCGGGCGCCCCGGAGCAGCTCGCCGAGATCCCGCTCCGCCGCCTCGGCCGGCCCGAGGAGATCGCCGACGCCTGCGTCTTCCTCGCCTCCGACGCGTCGTCGTACGTCACCGGCGACGAGCTGCGCGTGATGGGCGGCCGCATCATCGGCTGATCGTCACCACGACGCCCCCCGCCTCCTCCACGACCGAGACGCCGACTCCCGTCAGCTCCCGGATCACCGCGACGCTGGTCGCGCCGTGGCCCGAGAGCGGCAGCGTCCTGAACGCGCCGCCGCCCGCCACCGCGAGCGGCACGAGGAGCTGGTCGGCGAGGTGGACGCCCACGGGAACCCCCGACGCCAGGTACCGCTGCGCCTCGTCCGCCGCGCGCTCGGCGACCGTCTCCGCCGGCACGCCGCGCTGGCCGAAGCCGGAGATCACCTCGGTCACGTGCTCGCTCTCGACCTCGAGCAGCAGGACGTTGCCCGGCCCCGTCGCCCGCGCGTCGAGGACGGCGATCTCGACCTCATCCTCGCCCCAGCCGAGCCGGGAGCGGACGACCGCGAGCTCGCGCTCGGCGATCGTGCGTGGCAGGCGGGCCACCATCGCGCGCGCGAGCCGGCGCCGCACGCCGCCGCGCTCGAGGAGCGTGAGCGGCGAGAGGCGGCTGCCCCCCGCGATCTCGACCCGGAGCTCTCCGCCTCCCGCCGGGTAGAAGCCCGGACGGTCGAGGACCGCGGCGACGCCGGCGCCCATGCGGGCGAGCAGCGGCAGGAACGAGCGCTCGAGGAACTCGAACGGCGGCGCCTGGGGATTGTGGGTGCCGCCCTCCAGCCGCACCGACGACGGGCCGGCGGCAAGGCAGAGCGGGAGCAGCACGGTCTGGAGCACGAGCACGGTGCTGCCCGCGGTGCCGACCGCGAAGTGGTACCGGCCGCTCCGCACGCGCCCCGGCCTGAAGACCAGCGTCTGCGATCCCCGGGTCGCGCCCTCGACCGCGGCCGCGCCGACCTCGGCCGCCGCCGCCACCGCGGCGAGGTGCTGGGGCTGGAGTCCCGGCCTCCGCCGTCGCGCCCTGATCCGCTCGATGCGGAACGGCTCGCCGGTCAGCAGCGACAGGCCGAGCGCGGCGCGCAGGATCTGTCCCCCGCCCTCGCCCCGGGCGCCGTCGAGCGTGATCATGGCCGTTGGTCGGTGTGCCGGAGCGCGCCGGGTCCCGGAGGGCACCCTGCGTGGACGCTGGCACGTCGGCTGCACCTGCCAGGCAGGTCGGAGTCCGTCTCGGCGGCCGCCGCTGGCCGGCGCTCCCCGAGCGGCAGGAAGGAGGCGCGACGATGAACGGTCTGCTCGGCTTTCTCGGAGGGCTCGGGCTCGGGGCGGGCGCGAGCTACCTGCTCGATCCCGACCGCGGCCGGAGGCGGCGCGCGATGGCCCGCGACAAGGTCGTCAGCGCGGCGCACGCCGCCGCCGACGCCGCCGACACGACGGCCCGCGACGTGCGCCAGCGCGCGCGCGGCGTGGTGGCCGGCCTCCGCTCGCGGCTGGCGAGCGACGAGGTGAGCGACGAGGTCCTGGTCCAGCGCGTGCGATCGCGCCTGGGCGGCGCCGTGAGCCACCCGCGCGCCATCGAGGTGAGGGTTTCCGGCGGCCGCGTCACGGTGTCCGGTCCCGTCCTCGCCCACGAGGCCGGCTCGCTGCTCCGGCGGATGAGCGGCGTGCGCGGGGTCCGGAGCGTGGAGGACCGCCTGGAGCGCCACGACCGTCCCGACGGCGTCCCGGCCCTGCAGGGCGCGCCCAGCCGCCGCGCCGTGGGACGCTTCGAGTTCGCGCAGGAGAACTGGTCTCCCACCGCGCGCCTGCTCGCCGGCGTCGGCGGAGCCTCCCTCGCCGTCGCCGGGCTGCGCGGCGGCTCGGTCGGCGGCGCCGCGCTCGTCCTCGGGGGAGCCACGCTCCTGGGCCGCGCCGCCACCAACCTGCCGCTGAGGCGGCTGCTCGGCGTCGGCGCGGGCCGCCGCTCCGTCGTGATCCAGAAGACGATCGAGGTCGGCGTGCCCGTGACCGAGGCGTACGAGTTCTGGCGTCGCTACGAGAACTTCCCTCGCTTCATGGCGCACGTCAGGGAGGTGCGTCGCTCCGACGGCCGCTCCCGCTGGACGGTCGCGGCCCCGGCGCGGACGTCCATCGAGTGGGAGACGGTGGAGACCACGCACGAGCCGGACCGGCTGCTCGCGTGGAAGACGGTCGAGGGCGCCCCCGTGGCCCACGCGGGCGTCGTGCGCTTCGACGCGACCCCGTCGGGCGGGACGCGGATCCACATCCACATGTCGTACAACCCGCCGGGCGGCGCCGTGGGCCACGGCATCGTCGCGCTGCTCGGCTGGGACCCGAAGGCCGCGATGGACGAGGATCTGGTCCGCCTCGAGTCGCTGCTGGAGGAGGGCAAGACCCGCGCGGAGGGCCACCGCGTCGTCCGCGAGGCGATCGGCTGAGCCGGACGGGCGTCAGGTGACGTCGATGCCGTACCGCCGCCGCACCAGCGCGGCGTGCTCGGCCGCGCTCATGGGACGCCCGTCCTCCACCCACTCCTCGTCGCTGATGGCCGCGCGCCCGGCCACGAGGGCCTCGGCGTCGGCGCCCACGAGGTAGCGGAGCCGGGGCCGGTCCGTCGTCACGGCGTCCGCGATGGCGGCGGCCACCGTCTCGGGCATCGTCGGCTTCCGCAGGCCCGCCTGGAACAGCGCGATCAGCCGCCGCAGGTGCTCGAAGTAGGGCGAGCGGTCGTCGGTGAAGCGCCGGGCCTTGGAGAAGATCGGCGTGAGGACGACGCCGGGCTCGATGACGACGACCCGGATGCCGAACGGCCTCACCTCCTGGGCGAGGGCGAGGCTCGCGGCCTCGAGCGCGTGCTTGACCGCGCAATAGTGGCCGTGGGCGGCGAGCGCGACGCGCCCGGCGACGGATGTGACGTTCACGATCGTCCCCGCGCGGCGGGCGCGCATCCCCGGCAGCACCGCGCGGATCATGCGGATCGCGCCGAAGTAGTTCGTCTCGAAGAGCCGGCGCGCGAAGTCCAGCGGCACGTCCTCGATGGCGCCGCCGCCCCCCACGCCCGCGTTGTTGACGAGCACGTCGACCGGCCCGCCGGCGGTCACCTCCGCCACCGCGCGCTCGACGGCGGCGTCGTCGTCGACGTCCAGGATCACCGGCGTGACGGGCAGGGTCTCCTTCGCGGCCGCGCGCAGCAGCTCCTCGCCGGACGCGGCCGTTCGCAGGCCGGCGCGCACCTCGAAGCCGCGCCGCGCCAGCTCCAGCGCGGTCGCGAGCCCGATCCCCGTGCTCGTCCCCGTCACCAGCGCGATCGGCATGCGTCGTCTCCTCTCACTCCACCACCTGGTCGGCCCTCAGCAGCAGGGACCGCGGGACCGCGATCCCGAGCGCCCGGGCCGCCTTCAGGTTGACGACCAGGTCGAACTTCGCGGGTCGCTCGACGGGCAGGTCGGCCGGCCTCGCGCCCTTGAGGATCCGGTCGACGAACGCGGCGGCGCGCCGGCTCTGGTCCTCGCGATCGGGACCGTAGGACATGAGGCCGCCGGCGTCGATGTACGGCCGCACGCCGTGGACCGCGGGCAGCCGGTGCTTGAGCGCGAGGCTCGCGATCCGGCCCCGGTGAGCGATCGTGAACGGGTCCTCCAGCGTCACGAGCCCGCCCGCGCGGCTCGCGGCGGCGGCCCTGAGCGCGTCGTCGAGCTCCTTCGGATCCCGGACCGGGAACTCGATGACCGCGACGTCCAGCGTGTCGGCGACGGCGCGGACCTCCTTCAGGTCCAGCGGCTTGTACGGGTTCGCGGCGTTCCAGAGAACCGCCACGCGGGATAGGTCGGGGACGACCTCCTTCAGCAGCTCGAGCCGCTTGCCGCTGATCTCGGGCAGGAGGTACGCGAAGCCCGTGACGTTGCCGCCGGGACGGGCGAGGCTCGCGACGAACCCGAAGGAGACGGGATCGGCGACGAGGACCATGACGATGGGAATGGTCGTGGTCGCCTCCCTGGCGACGCGGGTGGCCGCGGGGGCCGACGCGACGAGGACGTCGACCTTGCGGCGGACGAGGTCGGCGACGAGGGAGCGCAGCCGGTCCTCGTCGCCGTCGGCCCAGCGGTACTCGACGACGACGTTCTTGCCCTCGACGTACCCGTGCGCCCGGAGGCCCTGGCGGAACGCCTCGACGTCGCCCGGCGGAGGCGCCTCCGCCCTGACGTACCCGATCCGGTAGACCTTGCCCGCCGGCTGCGCCACGACGCCGGCCGGCCCGGCCAGCAGCAGGAGGACCGCCGCCGCGGCGATGCGGCGGAGCATCATGGCCGGAGCAGGGACCCCGCCGGCTTGACGGCGGCCGGGCCGGCTCGCGCGCGGGGAGGACCCGGGTCTCATGGCCGCACGGCAGAGCCTAAGCGATCGCCCCCCCTCGAGCAAGGACGGGGCGGGCGGGTATGCTGGGCCCGTGGCCACGGACATCTCGCCGGAGACGCTCGCGGTCCTCGTCGACCGCCATCGCGAGTTCCTCGCGTTCCTCGAGCCGCGGGTGGGGAGCCGCGCCGCCGCCGAGGAGCTGCTCCAGGCGGCGTTCGTCAAGACGCTGGAGCGCGGCGGGGAGATCCGCGACGGCGAGAGCGCCGTCGCCTGGTTCTATCGCCTGCTCCGGAACGCCCTCGTCGACTTCTACCGCCGCCGCGACGCCGAGCGCCGCGCGCTCGAGCGCCATGCGCGCGAGGTCGGCGGGGCCGCGGCGCCCGAGCCGGACCTCGAGGACGCCGTGTGCCGCTGCCTCGACGCGCTGATCCCGACGCTCAAGGACGAGTACGCGACGATCCTGAAGCTCGTCGAGATGGAAGGCGCGCCGGTCGCCGAGGCGGCGGCGCGCCTCGGCGTGACGCCGGGCAACGCCGCCGTGCGGCTGCATCGCGCCCGCCAGGCGCTCCGCGCGCGGCTCGTCGCCTCCTGCGGCACCTGCGCCGAGCACGCCTGCCTCGACTGCGGCTGCCGGCGCGGATGACGCCCGGCTGCCCGCCATCCGGCCGGATTCCGGGCGGTCCGGCGCCGCGCGCATGTTCCCCCGATGGCGTAGTATCGGGAACAGGCATGAGACGACATCGCCGGCGCCTCCCCGTCGTGGTGGCCGCGGTCGCCGCGCTGGCCGCGATCGGCGCCGGCGAGGCGACGTCCGTCCGCGTCGACAACTGGGACGCCTACCCGCCGGCGCCCCTCGATCTCTCGGGCGCGTGGCGCCGCTATCCCTCGGAGTCGCGGCCGTTCAAGCAGCCGCCCGCCATCGCCTTCGACGACGGCCGCCCGGTGCTCCACCTCGCCACGGCCGGGGAGGCCATGAGGGTCGGCCGCGCCGTCACCGTCGATCTGAGGCGCGCGCCGTGGCTCACCTGGGAGTGGAAGCCGCTCGCCCTGCCGGAGGGCGGCGACGTGCGCGACCGCAAGCGGAACGACCAGGTCGGCCGCGTGATGGTCGTCTTCGAGGGCATGCGCGGGATCGCCTACGTGTGGGACACCACGGCGCCCGTGGGGACGGAGGTGGAGCCCGACGGCTTCGAGATCTTCCAGCGCGCGCTGATCGTCGTCCGCTCGGGTCCCGACGGTCTCGGCCGGTGGCACCGGGAGCGGCGGAACGTGGCGAGCGACCATCGACGCATCTGGGACGAGGCGCCGCGTCCCGTGAAGCTCGTGACGCTCGAGTCGCACTCGAACGACACCGACACGCGCACCGCGGTGCGGTTCGGCTCCGTCCGCTTCGAGCCGCGATAGCGACGCTCCTTCCGTTGGCCGCCGACTTCTACTCGCTGACGCCCGACCGCGTGCTGGACGCCGTCGAGGTGGGCGGGCTCCGCTCCACCGGCCGGTGCCTGCCGCTGCGCGCCTTCGAGAACCGCGTCTACGAGGTGGAGCTCGAGGACGAGCGGCGGCTCGTCGTGAAGTTCTACCGGCCGGGCCGCTGGCCGCGCGACGCGATCCTCGACGAGCACGCGTTCCTCGCCGAGCTGGCGGCCGCGGAGCTGCCGGTCGTCCCGCCGCTCGATCTCGGCGCCGCCGCGACGCTGAACGAGATCGACGGGATCTTCTACGCCGCCTTCCCCAGGGTGCGCGGCCGCACGCTGGACGAGCTCGACGACGAGCGGCTGCGCCAGATCGGACGCCTCGTCGCGCGCATGCACGGCGTCGGGGCCGCGCACGACGCCCCGCACCGGCCCCGGCTCACCGTGGACCGCTACGTCCACGAGCCGCTGGAGGTCCTGATCTCCGGCGGTCTCCTCCGGGGGCCCCTCGCCGACCGCTACCGCGACGTCGCCCGCCGCATCGCCGACGCCACGGCGCCGCTCCTCGCCCGCGCCCCCGCGCAGCGCATCCACGGCGACCTGCACTGGGGCAACGTGCTGTGGGCGGCCGACGGCCCCATCCTGGTCGACTTCGACGACTTCCTGGTCGGCCCCCCGGTGCAGGACCTCTGGCTGCTCTCCCGCGGCGACTCCGAGGAGGCGCGCCGGGGACGCGAGCGGCTGCTCGAGGGCTACCAGGTGTTCGGGGAGCTCGACCGGTCGACGCTCGCCCTGGCCGAGCCGCTGCGGGCCCTCCGCATCATCTACATGTCGGCGTGGATCGCGCGCCGGTGGGACGATCCGTCGTTCCGGGCGGGGTTCCCCGCCTTCGGGACGGATCAGTACTGGGCCGCGGAGTACGAGGCGCTGTTCGCGATCTTCGAGTCGCTCTGAGCCCCCAGGGGGACGGCGAGCCACGCCGCGGGGGCCGCGGCGTGGCGGTGTGGCCGCTCACCACGCCCGTCGCGGCGAGATCTCGACGAGTTCATCGACCCGGTCGGGATGGAGGCTCCGCGGCTCGACCAGGATAAGATCGTCGCCATGCTGCTGGTGCTCGCGGTCGAGTCGGTGAACGCCGGCAAGCGGGCGCCGGAGGACCGGGACGTCGAGCGGCGCTGGACGGCGGGAGACACGGCCGCCATCGTCGCGGAGTCGCGCGGGCGCGGGCGGCTCGACGCCGGGGTCGGACGGCCGTCCTGACGTGGGCCACGCGATCGTCCGGGGGCTCGCGCGCGTGCTGCTCGCGGTCTTCTATCGCCGGGTCGACACCCACGGCCTCGAGCGGGTGCCGCGGCGCGGGCCCCTGGTCGTCGCGGCCAACCACCACAACGCGCTCGTCGACGCGATGCTGCTGCTCGCCACGCTGCCCCGCCGCCTGTCGCCCGTGGCGAAGGCTCCGCTGTTCGCCAACCCGCAGATCGCGCCGTTCCTGTGGCTGGCCGGCGCCATCCCCGTCCATCGCCGCCAGGACTCCGCCGGCGATCCCGCCCGCAACGCCGCCATGTTCGCCGAGGCGACGGCCCGGCTGCGGCGCGGCGACGGCATCCTGATCTTCCCCGAGGGCGTGAGCCAGCCGGAGCCCGTGCTGAAGCCGCTGCGCTCGGGCCTCGCGCGCATGGTCCTCGGCGCGATGCACGCCTCGCCCGAGCTCGCCGTCACCGTCCTGCCCGTCGGGCTCGTGTTCCAGCGCCCGGCGGAGTTCCGGACGGGGCGCGCCCTCGTCGTCATCGGCGAGCCCATCGCCGCCGCCGACCTGGCGCGCCGCCACGCCACCGACCCCGAGGGCGCCGTGCGCGAGCTGACGGACCGCGTCGCCGCGGCGCTGCGCGCGCTGATCGTCGAGGCGGACGACCGCCAGACGCTGCGGCTGCTCGAGATCGCGCACGCGGTCTGGCGGGAGGACGATGACGAGGCGCCGGGCGCCGACCGCCTGGCGTGGATGCAGGAGGCGCTCCGCAGGTGGCGCACGCTGCCGCCCTCGCTCGGCCGCCGCGCCGAGCGCCTCCAGCGCGAGCTCGAGCGCTACGACAAGGACGCGTCGCTCGCGGGCGCGCCCGGGCCCCGGCGGCGCCGGGCGGGGCCCCTCTACACGCTGCGCGAGGGCCTCTCGCTGGCCGTCGGCCTGCCGCTGGCGCTCGCGGGCACGGCGATCCACGCTCCCGGCTACCAGGCGACGGCGCGCCTGGTGCGCGCGCTCGACCCCGAGCCCGACACCGCGGCGACGTACCAGCTGGCCGCGGGCCTCGTGCTCTTCCCCCTGTCGTGGATCGCCGAGGCGCTCGTGCTCGCCGCCGCCCTGGGCGCGCCGGCCGTGCGGGTCTTCGCCGCCCTCCTGGCGCCGGCGGGCTTCTTCGCCCTCGCGTGGCACGACCGGTGGGGGCGGCTGGCGCGCGACGTCCGCGGCTGGCTGGGCCTGGTCGCCCACCGCGACCTCGACGCGCGCCTCGCGGCGCGCCGCCGGTGGCTCCGCGAGGAGCTGGTCGCGCTCGCCCGCCTCACCCGCGATTCCGCGCCGGGCGCGCCGGTCGCGCCGTGAACCGCCGCGTCGTCGCCTGGGTTCTCTACGACTTCGCCAACTCGTCGTTCGCCGCCGTCATCGTGGCGACGATCTACGCCGCGTACTACGCGGGCTGGGTCGTCGGCAACGACCGCGGCGAGGGCGACCTCTGGTGGGGGCGGGTCATCAGCCTGTCGATGGCGATCGTCGCCCTCAGCTCGCCGGTCCTCGGGGCGGTCGCCGACCGCGCCGGCGTCCGCCGCTCGCTCTTCATCGGCTTCACGGTCCTCGCCGTGGCGGCGACGGCGCTCATGACGACGGTCGAGCCGGGGATGGTCGTCTGGGGCTTCGTGCTCGGCGTGCTGGGCAACGTCGGCTTCGAGAGCGCGCTCGTGTACTACAACGCGTGGCTGCCCGATCTGGCGCCGCCCGGGCGCCAGGGGCGGCTGTCCGGCTGGGGATTCGCGGTCGGCTACGCGGGCTCGATCGTGGCGCTGCTGGCGGCCATGCCGTTCGTGCAGGCCGAGGCCGTCCACGCGGCCTTTGCCACGACGGCGGCGCTCTTCGCCGTCTTCGCGCTGCCGGCCTTCGTGCTCCTGCCGGCCGCGCCCGGCGCCGTGTCCGTCGCCGCCGCCGCCCGCGAGGGCGTGGCCGAGGCCGTGGCGACGCTCCGCGGCGTGCTGCGGAACGTCGCGCTCCGGCGCTTCTTCGGCGCCTTCTTCGTCTACGAGGACGCCGTCAACACCGTGATCGCGTTCTCGGCGATCTTCGCCGCGCAGACGCTGGGATTCCCGCTGGAGCGCCTGATCGTGCTCTACGTGGTCGTGCAGGTCTCCGCCCTGCTCGGGGCGCTGGCCTGGGCGTCGCCCACCGACCGGCTGGGTCCCAAGCGCGTCATCGCGATCACGCTGGTCCAGTGGACGCTCGTCAGCGTGGCGGCCTGGTTCGTGCGGACCCAGGAGCAGTTCTTCGTCCTCGCGGTGCTGGCCGGCAGCGGGCTCGGCGCCGTGCAGTCCGCGAGCCGCGCGCTCCTGTCGAGGCTCATCCCCGACGGCATGGAGAGCCGCCTCTTCGGCTTCTACGCGCTCTGCGGCAAGAGCGCCGCGGTCATCGGGCCGCTGATCTTCGGCGCCGTGTCCCACGCCGCCGGCGGCAACCAGCGCCTGGCGATCCTCGCGGTCGGTACGCTCTTCCTCGTGGGGCTCGCGCTCCTGCTGCGCGTGCCGGAGAGCCGCGCCGCGGGCCGCTGACCGGAAGGGGCGCGGTCGTGTATGCTGCGGCCATGAACGACGCCGAGATGATCGGCCACCTCTGGACTCACCGGACGCAGGACCACCCGTGGCTGGCGGACGAGGAGCTGCTCGTCGACCGCGCCGAGGGCGTGTGGGTGTGGACGAAGCCCGGGCGGAAGCTGATGGACGCCTTCGCCGGCCTGGCCGTCGTCAACGTCGGCCACGGGCGGCGCGAGATCGCCGAGGCGATCGCCGAGCAGACGGTGCGGCTCGCCTACTACCCGACCACGCGCCAGTTCTCCAACCTCCCCGCGGCGGAGCTGGCGGCGCGACTGGCCGCGCTGACGCCCGGCGACCTCGCCTACACGATGTTCGCCGTCAGCGGCTCGGAGGCGAACGAGCGCTCGATGCAGATCGCCCGCCACTACTGGCTGGCGCGCGGGCGGCCCGACAAGTACAAGGTCGTGGCGCTGCAGGGCGGCTACCACGGCGCGACGGCCGGCACGTTCGCGGTGTGCGGGCTGCCGCACCTCGTGGCGCCCTACGCGCCGCTCCAGCAGCCCGGCTTCCCGAAGGTCGCGCCGCCCCACCCGTTCAGGGATCGCGGCGCCGGCACCGACGAGGAGCTGGTCCGCCGCCGCGCCGGCGAGCTGCGCGACGCCATCATCGCCGAGGGGCCCGGGACGGTGTCCGCCGTCATCATGGAGCCCGTGCTCTCGTCCGGCGGCTTCGTCATGCCGCCCATCGGCTGGCTGCGGGCGGTCCGCGCCGTGTGCGACGAGCTCGACGTGCTGCTGATCGCCGACGAGGTCATCACGGGCTTCGGGCGCACCGGCCGCTGGTTCGCGTGCGAGCACGACGGCGTCGCGCCCGACCTGATGTCGGTCGCCAAGGGCCTCACGTCCGGCTACGTCCCGCTCTCGGCCAGCATCGTGAGCCGCAAGGTCGCCGACGCGTTCGACGGCCGCAGCATCCACGAGAACGTCCACCCGAACACCTACGCCGCCCACCCGGTGGCGTGCGCGGCGGCGCTCGCCAACCTCAGGATCATGGAGCAGGACCGACTGGTGGAGAACGCCGCCGCCATGGGGACGCGGCTGCTCGACGGCATCCGGAGCGCGGTCGGCAAGCGGGCGATCGTCGGCGACGTCCGCGGCCGGGGCCTGATGGTGTGCGTCGACTTCGTCGAGCCCGACGGCTCGGGCCGGTCGCTCGACCCCGGGCGCGTCGCCGAGCTGGACCGCAAGGCCTGGGAGCGCGGGGCGATCGTCTACGCGCGCGGCACCGTGCTCCGGCTGGCCCCGCCGCTCTGCATCACGCCCGCCGAGGTCGACCAGCTCGTCGCGATCGTCGCCGACAGCGTGGCCGAGCTCGAGCGGGACCTGGGCTGACGCGGCCGCCGACGCCCCCCGTCACGTCAGCACCATCTGGGTCTGGACGGTCTGGGCGAGCAGCCGGCCGGTCTCGTCCGTGATCCGCGTCTGCCACACCTGCGTGCGCTTGCCGCGGTGGAGCGGCACGCATTCGGCGCGCACGGTTCCGGAGCGGCCCGCCGCGAAGAAGTTGGTCTTGGACTCGAGCGTGGTCGTGCTCGCTCCCGGCGGCAGGTTGAGCACCGTGGCGGCGGCGCCGACGGTGTCGGCGAAGGCCATGATGGCGCCGCCGTGGAGGCTGCCCCCCACGGTGGTGAGCGCCTCCCGGTACGCCAGCTCCGCCACCACGCGGTCCCGCGTCGCCTCGACGAAGCGGATGCCGAGCAGCTCGGCCAGGGTGCCCTTGAAGCGCTCGGTGATCGCGACGGGATCGATCGTCATGGAGGCCTCCTCGATGGTCAGGCCGCCATGGTATCCCGGCTCCCGGCGAGCGCGGGTGGCGGCCCGGTTGACGGCGGCCGGCGAGCCACCTACCGTGGCCTGATCCCGGGAGGGCCACGATGACCGACTACCGCGCCATCGAGAACGAGCTCACCGCGGCGCTGGCGCTCGCCCGCCGCCCCGTCGCCGTCACGTTCCGCGACGCGCCGCCGGCGGAGGTTCCCCGCTTCACCGGCTCGCAGCCGTCGGGCTGCAGCTTCTGGCGACTGGCCATGAGCGGCCGGACGTTCGCCACCGTGCCCGCCGACCATCACAACTGCCCCATCGGCAGCCACACCCACTCGATCGCGCTGCCGCCGGAGCGCGCGGGCGAGCTGTCGCAGACCCTCTCGCACATGACCGGCCTCGGGTACCTCCGCGTGGAGGAGGTGCCGGGCATCCCGCGGCTGCCGCGCGAGCCCGGGGCCGTCGTCTACGGCCCCCTCGGCGATACGCCCTGGGAGCCGGACGTCGTGCTGGTGGCCGGCAGGCCGGGCCGCGTGATGCTCCTGCAGGAGGCCGCGCTCCGCGCCCGCGTGCCCGTCGCCGCGCCGCTGCTCGCGCGCCCGACGTGCATGGCGCTTCCCGCGGCCCTCGCCGCCGGCGTCGTCGCGAGCGCCGGCTGCATCGGCAACCGCGTCTACACCGACCTCGGCGACGACGAGCTGTACGTCGCCGTCCCCGGCCGGCACGCCGGCGCCGTCGCGCGCGAGCTGGCGACGATCGTCGCCGCCAACGAGGCGCTCCGCGGCTACCACCGCGGTCGCCGGGAGGCGCTCGCCACCGAGTAGCGGCGCCCGCGGCGTCGCGCGCGCCGGCGGTGTGGCACACTGGAGCGGCTGCGCACGGCGCCCGACATGGACACGTCCGACCTCCTCAAGGAGCTGCGCCTCGACCGGGACGCCCGCGCGCCCCGGCGCCGCGGGCGCATCGTCGTCGTCGCGGTCGCGGCGCTCGCCGCCCTCGCCGCCGTGCTGTGGTTCGCGCTGGCGCAGAGCGCCCCGCCCACCGTGCGGACGGCCGTCGCGCGCGCGGCCGCTCCCGCCGGCGGGTCCGAGTCCGTCCTCGACGCCAGCGGCTACGTGACCGCGCGCCGCCAGGCGACGGTCTCCTCGAAGATCACCGGCAAGGTGGTCGAGGTCCTGATCGAGGAGGGCATGCGGGTCGAGGAGGGCGCGGTGCTGGCGCGCCTGGACGACACCGAGGCGCGCGCCCAGCTCTCGCTCGCCCGCGCCCAGCTCGCCGCGGCCCGCTCGCAGCTCGCCGAGATCCGCGCCCAGCTCGCCCAGGCCGAGCGCGACCACGCGCGCCAGGCCGAGCTGGCGCGGCGCGAGCTGGTGAGCGCGCAGTCGCTCGACGCGGCGCTCGCCCAGCGCGACACGCTCCGCGCCCGGCTCGCCGCCGCCGAGGAGCAGGTGCGGGTGGCGCAGGAGTCGGTGTCGGTCGCCGAGGTCCAGCTCGACAACACGGTCGTCCGCGCCCCGTTCGGCGGCGTCGTCGTGGCCAAGGCCGCCCAGCCCGGCGAGATGATCTCGCCGATCTCCGCCGGCGGCGGGTTCACCCGCACGGGCATCGGCACGATCGTCGACATGGACTCGCTCGAGATCCAGGTCGACGTCAACGAGTCCTACATCAACCGGGTGCGGCCCGGCCAGCCGGTCGAGGCGATGCTGAACGCGTATCCCGACTGGAAGATCCCCGGCTCCGTGATCGCCATCATCCCCACCGCCGACCGGAGCAAGGCGACCGTCAAGGTGCGCGTCGCCATCGGGCGGAAGGACGCGCGCATCGTGCCGGACATGGGCGTCCGCGTGTCGTTCCTCACGGCCGCGCAGGCCGCGGCGCCCGCCCGGCCCGCCGGCGCGGTGCTCGTCCCCGACGAGGCCGTGCGCGGCGACGGCGCCGGCGCCGTGGTCTTCGTCCACGCCGGCGACCGCGTGGAGCGCCGCCGCGTGACGCTGGGCGCGCGCGCCGGCGGCCAGCGCGAGGTGCTGGCGGGCGTGCGCGACGGCGAGCACGTCGTGCTCTCCCCGCCGGCGTCGCTGGAGGACGGCGACCGCGTGCGGCTCGCGGGGCGATGACCGCCCTCGTCGAGATCCGCGGCGTGACGAAGACCTACCGGCGCGGCAGCGAGACCATCGAGGTCCTCCACGGCATCGACCTCGACATCCCCCGCGGCGACTTCGTGGCGCTGATGGGGCCGTCGGGCTCGGGCAAGACGACGCTGCTGAACCTCGTCGGCGGCCTCGACCGGCCGACATCGGGCGCGATCACGGTCGGCGGCGAGCGGATCGACCGGCTGCCGGGCGGGGCGCTCGCCCGCTGGCGCGCGGCGAACGTGGGCTTCGTCTTCCAGTCCTACAACCTGCTCCCGGTGCTCACGGCCCGGAAGAACGTGGAGCTGCCGCTGCTGCTCACCCGGCTCTCCGCCGCCGAGCGCCGGCGCCGCGCGCTGATCGCGCTCGCGCTGGTGGGGCTGCACGACCGCGCCCGCCACCGGCCGGGCGAGCTCTCCGGCGGCCAGGAGCAGCGCGTCGCGATCGCGCGGGCGATCGTCTCCGACCCGACCCTGCTCATCTGCGACGAGCCGACCGGCGACCTCGACCGGACCACCGCCGACGAGATCCTCGCGCTGCTCCAGATGCTGAACCGCGAGCACGGCAAGACCATCGTGATGGTGACGCACGATCCGAAGGCCGCCGGCTACGCGCGCCGGCGCCTGCACCTGGACAAGGGGACGCTCGCGCCCGCCGACGTCGTCGCGTGAAGCACCTGCCGCTGCTCCGGGCCGCCCTCCTCCGCCGGAAGGCGCGGACGCTGCTCACGCTGGCCTCGGTCGTGATCGCGTTCGTGCTGTTCGGGCTGCTCCAGGCCGTGCAGGTGGCGTTCGAGTCGGGCGTCGACGCCGCCGACGCCCGGCGCCTCCTCACGACGGCGCGCTACTCGATCATCGAGCCGCTGCCCGTGTCGCACCTGCGCCGCATCGAGCAGGCGCCGGGCGTCCGGGCGGTGGCCCACGCCGACTGGTTCGGCGCGCGCTACCGGGACGAGAGCAACGCGTTCCCGGTGTTCGTCGTCGACCCCGAGCGCTACCTCGACATGTACCCGGAGTTCACGATCGCGCCCGAACATCGCGCGGCGTTCGCGCGGACGCGCACGGGCGCCGTCGCCGGCCGGCGGCTCGCCGAGCGCTACGGCTGGCGCGTGGGCCAGAAGCTGCCCATCGCCTCGGAGATCCACCCGCGGACCGACGGCAGCCTCGACTGGGAGTTCGACCTGGTGGGCACGATCGACGCCGACGACCCGGCCGTGCGCGGCAACACGGACGTCGTCCTCGTCAACGTCGCGTACTTCGAGGAGGCGCGCCGGCTCGGCAAGGGCAAGACCGGCTGGTACATCGTCCGCATCGCCGACGGCGCCGACCCGCGGACGGTGGCGGCGGCGATCGACCGGCTCTTCCTGAACTCGCCCGACGAGACCAAGACCCAGCCGGAGAAGGAGTTCGCGGTGGGGTTCGCGCGCCAGATCGGCGACGTCGGCGCCATCGTCACGCGGATCCTCGTCGCGGTCTTCTTCACGATCCTGCTCCTCACCGGCAACACGATGGCCCAGTCGATCCGCGAGCGCGTCCCCGAGCTGGCGATCCTGAAGACGCTGGGGTTCACCGACGCGCGGATCACGGCGCTGGTGCTCGCGGAGGCGCTGGTCCTGCTCGGGCTGGGCGGCGTCCTCGGCATCGCGGTGGCGACCGCCGCGCTGCCCTTCGTCAACGAGGCCACCGGCGGCCGCTTCCCGCCGCTCTTCGTCGGCGCCGCGACGTGGCTCGCGGCGCTGGGGATCGCCGCCGGGCTCGCGCTGGCGGTGGCGCTGCCGCCCGCGCTCCGCGTCCACCGCCTGCCCATCGTGGACGCCCTCGCCGCGCACCGGCGGTGACGGACGCCGTGCCGAGCCCGGGGCGCGCCCCGGCGCCGCCGGCGCGCGTCGTGCCGCCGCGGGGGGCGGCGCCGTCCCGCCCCCCACGCATCGATCGTCCGGGGGCCATGCTCGGGGGCCGCCGGCAGCCGACATGAACACGCTGGTCCAGGTCGCCAGGATCGCTCTCGTCAACCTCCGCTCGGTGCCCCGGCGCCCCGGGACGTCGCTGGTCGTGGTGATCGGCATCGCGGGCGTCGTGGCGGTGCTGGTCTCGGTGCTCGCGATGTCGGAGGGCTTCCGCCACACGCTCGCGAGCACCGGCCGCCCCGCGCGCGTCATGATGCTCCGCGCGGGCTCGGACGCGGAGCTGTCGAGCGGCGTCGCGCGCGACCAGGCGGCGCTGCTCGCGAGCCTGCCCGGCGTCGCGCGCGGCGCGGGCGGCCGGCCCCTGGCCACCGCCGAGCTGGTCGTGATGGTGGACCGGCCGCGGCGCGGGGAGACGCACTCGAACAACGTGCCGTTCAGGGGCGTGCAGCCCTCGGCGTTCGCCGTCCGCGACGAGGTCGTGCTGGTCGAGGGACGCCGCTTCGCGCCCGGCGTCCGCGAGGTCATCGTGGGCCGGAACGCGGCGCAGCAGTTCGACGGGCTCACCGTCGGCTCGCGCCTCGAGTTCCGGGACAGCGACTGGGTCGTGGTCGGGATCTTCTCCAGCGGCGGCGACGTGCACGAGTCCGAGATCTGGGCCGACGCCGAGGTCGCGCTGTCGGCCTTCCGCCGCACGGGCTTCCAGTCCGTGACCGCGACGCTCGCCGACCCCTCCGACGCCGGGCTCGCCGCGTTCAGGGCCTCGATCGCGCGCGACCGGCGGCTCTCCATCAGCGTGTTCCGCGAGCCCGAGTACTACGCGCGCCAGGCGCGCGTGCTCGCCACGCTGATCGACGTCCTCGGATACACGGTCGCCGCCTTCATGGCGACGGGCGCCGTCTTCGGGGCGCTCAACTGCATGTACTCGGCGGTCGCGGCCCGCCAGGTCGAGATCGCCACGCTGCGCGCCCTGGGCTTCGGCGCGCTCCCAGTCGTGGTCTCCGTCATGCTGGAGGCGCTGGCCCTGTCGCTCCTCGGCGCCGCCCTCGGCGGCGGCCTCGCCTGGCTCTACTGCCACGGCGCCTCCGTCTCGACGCTGAACTTCAGCACGTTCTCGCAGGTCGCGTTCGACTTCCGCGTGACGCCCGCGCTCCTGGCGCGCGGCGCCCTCTGGGGGCTCCTCATCGGGGCCGCCGGCGGCCTGCCGCCGGCGATCCGCGCGGCGCGCCTGCCGGTGACGCTGGCGCTGCGCGCGGCGTAGCGGCGGGCCGGCGGCGCGCGGGCCGCGGTATAGTGCGCCCACCGATCGCCATCGCCGGGAGGGTCCCGCCATGAAGCATCGCGGCGCGCCGCTGACGCGGCGCTGGACGGAGCAGCGCTGGCTCCTCGACAACATCATCCGCTCGGTCGGCATGGACTGGGACCAGCCGCGCTCGGTCTACCTCCAGGCGCCGTGCGGGTTCGAGGCCACGGCGGACTTCGCCGGGCTGCGCCAGCGGATCACCAAGCTCGCCGACGCCTCGCCGGCCTTCGAGGCCGTCGCCCGCCGCCGCGAGGCGCGGGCGCAGGCCGCCGAGCAGGAGGGCCACCTCGTCACCGCGCGCGAGAACTACTTCATGGCCGCGATCCACTGGGCGGCCGCCCAGTGGCCGATCGACGAGAACAGCGAGCGGAACCGCGCCTACAACGACCGCAAGCGCGCCTGCTACACGGCCTACGCGCGGCTCGCCGATCATCACGTGGAGGCCGCGTGGGTCCCCCTGCCCGGCGGCCAGTCGCTGCCCGCGTGGTTCCACCTGCCCCCGGGCCACCGCGGCGGCCGCATCCCCGCGGTCGTGTCGCTGCCGGGAATGGACAGCTTCAAGGAGATGGGCGTCGCGATGTACGGCGACCGGTGGCTCTCGCGCGGCATGGCGGTGCTCGCCCTCGACGGGCCCGGCCAGTACGAGAGCCCGCTGCTCGACATCTACGTCAGCATGCCCGCCTGGATGGCCACGGGGACGGCGGCCGTCGACTGGCTCGCGGCGCGGCCGGAGATCGATCCCGCGCGGATCGGGCTCGCCGGCAACAGCTTCGGCTCGTTCTTCGGCACCATCGCGGCCGCCCACGAGCCGCGCATCCGCGCCGTCGCGGTCAGCGCCGTCTGCCACGAGCCCGGCTTCCACACGATCTTCGAGGAGGCGTCGCCGACCTTCAAGATGCGCTTCATGTACATGTCGAACATCCCCGACGAGGCGGAGTTCGACCGCTTCAGGAAGACGCTGACGTGGGAGGGGCACGCCGAGCGGATCCGGGCGCCGTACCTGTGCGTCGCCGGCGAGGCCGAGGAGCTCTCGCCGCTCGAGCACACCGAGCGGCTCGTGCAGGCGCTCGGCGGGCCGAAGCGTCTCGTCGTCTACCAGGACTCGCGCCACTCGGTCGGCGGCGTGCCGTCGACGAACCTCGGCCCCTACCCCCCGGCGCTCATGGCCGACTGGATGGCGGCCACGCTCGACGGCCGGCCCTTCCCGAGCGAGCGCTGGTACGTGGAGGCGACGGGCCGCGTCGTGAAGACCCCGCTGTGAGATACCGTGACGCGTGTCAAGCGCTTTCTTCATGGGTGAGCCTCGTGACCGACGGGCAGCGGGACGAAGGGGCGGCGGTGAATGGCGACGCTGTAGACGGCGTGGAGGAGCTTCCGCATCGCGGCGATCAAGGCGACCTTGGGCAGCTTGCCCCGCGCGATGAGGC
>Ga0209172_10001467_pt1 | contig 49840 bp, 47 predicted proteins | sample LarsenN4metaG_FD_184113 | JGI IMG/M metagenome (GOLD analysis project Ga0209172, IMG submission 184113) | Hot spring sediment bacterial and archeal communities from British Columbia, Canada, to study Microbial Dark Matter (Phase II) - Larsen... ... | reverse complement strand
CTGCGCGTCCATCACCTGCTGCATCGTGAAGGGGATCTTCATGCGCAGGATCTTGGCGCTGTTGAACAGCCGCTCGGTGTGCTCGCGCAGGCGGAAGATGGCGGTGCCGCGCGCCGTCTTGTAGGCGCGCACGCCCTCGAAGGCGCCGCAGCCGTAGTGCAGCGTGTGCGTCAGCACGTGGATCTTCGCGTCGCGCCAGTCGACGAGCTGGCCGTCCATCCAGATCTTGCCGTCGCGGTCGGACATCGACATGGGGCTCTCCGGGAAAAGGCGTGCGGTGAAGCGGGGGATTCTAGGACTGGCGGTGCAGCCGCACCGCGCTGACGCGGCCGTCGCGCAGCACCACCTGCACCTCGTCGCCGGCGCCGTCCTTCCAGGCGAAGGTCTCGTCGGGCGGGTCGGCGAGCTTGCTGCCCAGGCTGCGCGTGAGCTTGAGCACCTCGACCAGGCGCATGCCCGGGTGCACGCGGGCGTGCAGCATGACGGCGTTGTCGACCTGGCCCACCGGGCGGCCGGCGGCCTCGCGCAGCGCGCGCAACGAGCGCGAGAACTGCAGCAGCAGCCAGAACACGATGACCGTGATCGCCAGCACGAGCCCGTGCCAGCCGTAGCCGACGTAGCCGGCGACCACGGCGAGCGCGGCGAGGCTCCAGCCGATGGCGGGGTTCATCGCATCACCTTCATCGCCTGGGGCTCCCGCACAATGCCGGTCGTGAATCGTGTGCATGCATGGGTGATCAACCTCGATCGCGCGCCCGAGCGCCTGGCGCGCATCAGCGCCCAGCTCGCGCGGCTGCAGCTGCCGTGGACCCGCCTGGCCGCCGTCGACGCGCGCGCCTTCACGCCCGCGCAGGCGGCGGCGCTCGACGAGGCGGCCTACCGTCGCAAGCACGGCAAGACGCCGGCCCCCGGCGAGCTGGGATGTTATCTCTCGCACGTCGAGGTGATGCGCGCCTTCCTGGCCAGCGAGGCCGCGTTCGCCCTCGTGCTCGAGGACGACGTGATCCTCAAGGACACGCTGCCGGCGGTGCTCGACGCGCTCGTCGCGCACGCCGGCCGCTGGGACGTGGCCAAGCTCTCCGCCGTGCACTCGGGCACGCCGGTGCCGGTCCTCGACCTGGCCGCCGGGCACCGCCTGGCGGTGATGCTCACGCGCTGCACCGGCTCGTCGGCGTACCTGATGAACCGGCGCGCCGCCGAGGTCTACGCGCGCGAGCTGCTGCCGATGCAACTGCCCTACGACCACGTGTTCGACCAGGGCTGGCGCTTCGGCCTCAAGTTCCGCCTCGTCACGCCCACGCCCTGCGGGCACGACGAGGACATCCCGAGCACCATCGCCACCACGCGCAAGTTCCACTGGACGCGGCGGCTGCCGACCTACGCCTACCGCCTGGGCAACGAGCTGAAGCGCGTGGCCTACGGCGTGCGCGAGGCGCTGCGCGAGAAGCTCGCCTGAACGGCGGTCAGCCTGCCAGGCTGCGTTCGGTGCGCCCGACGAAGCCGCTGGCCAGCGCGTCGGCCCAGTCGCCGCGCCCGTTGGCCTCGGCGCGCGCGGCGGCGGCATCCCAGTCGTAGGCGGTGGCGCGCAGCTGGGCCTGCCAACGGCCGGCCTTGCGCTCCACCAGCGCCCAGCGCGCGTGCGGGCTGCCGTTCTCCACCACGTGTTCGTGCGGCTGGTCGTGGTCGTAGGCCGGCAGGCCCACGCTGCCGGGGTTGACGATCAGCGCACCGTCCAGCGCCATCAGCCGCGGCACGTGGCTGTGGCCGCACAGCACCAGCGCCGCGGCGTGGTGCCCGGACGGGTGGCCCAGGCGCTCGGCCACCTCGCCACGCGTGGCCGCGCGGACGCCGGGGTGGGCGCCGCCGGTCACCGTCTCGAGCAGGTACTCGAGGTCGCTGCGCGGCGAGCCGTGGGTGAGCTGCACCTCGCCCAGCAGCGCACCGCCGGGCAGCGCGGCGAGCCAGCCGCGCTGCGCCTCGGTGAGGGCGCGCGCCGCGAAGGCGTCGCTCGGCGACTGCGCGCGCGCATCGAGCATCTGGCGCTCGTGGTTGCCGGCGATCGTCGGCCAGCCCTGCTGCATCAGCAGCGCCGCCGTCTCGCGCGGCCACAGCGGACCGGCCAGGATGTCGCCGAGGTTGACGATCAGGTCCACGCGCTCGCCGGTCAGCTCGGCCAGCACGGCCTCGAGCGCCGGCAGGTTGCCGTGGATGTCCGACAGCGCCGCGATGCGCATGGCGCCGCCGGATCTACACGGGCGCGCGGCCGATCTCGTCGCGCAGCGCCGCCGGCAGGCGGCCGAGGATGAAGCGGATCGCCAGCGGGATCAGCACCAGGTCGTCCATCACGCCGAGCACCGGCACGAACTCCGGGATCAGGTCGACCGGCCAGATCACGTAGGCCACGAGCAGCAGCACCGCCGGCTTGAGCCAGCCGGGCGAACCCGGGTGCCGCAGCGCGCGCCAGAGCAGCCGCGCGTCGCCGCGCACCACCGTCCACACCACCGACAAGCGCTTCCACATGGCTCGAGATCCTCCGGCGAAGGCCAGATCCGTAACGTAGGGCCGCCGTGCGCTGCTGACAAGGCCCCGGGCGCCTGTTCCTCGGGCGATGCCCTCAGGCGATGCCCCGCACCACCTCGATGGCCTGCTCGATGCGCTCCACCGCGTGCACCGTGAGCCCCTCGATGGCCTTCTTCGGCGCATTGGCTTTGGGCACCACGGCGACGCTGAAGCCGAGCTTGGCGGCCTCCTTCAGCCGCTCCTGCCCGCGTGGCGCCGGCCGCACCTCGCCGGCCAGCCCCACCTCGCCGAAGGCGATGAAGCCGCGCGGCAGCGCCTTGCCGCGCAGGCTGCCCTGGATGGCCAGCAGCACCGCCAGGTCGGCCGCCGGCTCGCCGATGCGCACGCCGCCCACCGCGTTGACGAACACGTCCTGGTCCAGCGCGTTCACGCCGGCGTGGCGGTGCAGCACGGCGAGCAGCATCGCCAGGCGGTCGCGGTCCAGCCCGACCGAGAGGCGCCGCGGGCTCGGCCCGCCGCTGTCCACCAGCGCCTGGATCTCCACCAGCAGCGGCCGCGTGCCCTCCAGCGTGACGAGCACGCAGGTGCCCGGCACCGGCTCGCCCTGGGTGGACAGGAAGATCGCGCTCGGGTTGGCCACGCCTTTCAGGCCGCGCTCGGTCATCGCGAACACGCCGATCTCGTTGACCGCGCCGAAGCGGTTCTTGATGGCGCGCACGAGGCGGAAGCTCGAGTGCGTGTCGCCCTCGAAGTACAGCACCGTGTCGACGATGTGCTCGAGCACGCGCGGCCCGGCCAGCGCCCCTTCCTTGGTGACGTGGCCGACCAGCACCACCGCGGTGCCGCTGGTCTTGGCCACGCGCGTGAGCTGCGCCGCGCACTCGCGCACCTGCGCCACCGAGCCGGGCGCCGAGCTGAGCTGCTCGGAGTACAGGGTCTGGATCGAGTCGATCACCGCGAAGGCCGGCGTCTCGGCGGCCAGCGTGGCGACGATCTTCTCGAGCTGGATCTCGGCCAGCACGCGCACCGCCTGCCCGGCGAGACCGAGGCGGCGCGCGCGCAGCGCCAGCTGCGCGCCGCTCTCCTCGCCGGTCACGTACAGCACCTTGCGGCGCGCCGAGATCGCGTCGGCCGCCTGCAGCAGCAGCGTGCTCTTGCCGATGCCCGGGTCGCCGCCGATCAGCGTGACGCCGCCGGCCACCAGGCCGCCGCCGAGCACGCGGTCGAGTTCGTCGATGCCGCTCGGCTCGCGCTCGACCTCGGCGGCCTCGATCTCGGCGAGCGTGGCCACCGGCTGGCTGCGGGCGAGCGACTGGTAGCGGTTCTTCGACGCGCCGGCGGCCTCGGCCACCGTCTCGTCGAGCGTGTTCCATTCGCCGCAGTGCGGGCAGCGGCCGAGCCACTTGGGGCTCGCGCCTCCGCACTCGCGGCAGGTGTACTGGGTCTTGGCGGCCGGCATGCGGCCATTCTCGGGCCAGGCCGCCGCCGTGTTCAGCCGCCCGAGCTGCCCTTGAACCGGCTCCAGGCGAACAGCAGCACCAGCGCGCCCACCACCGAGCCGATGAAGCCCGCGCCCTGGCCCACCCGGTACCAGCCGAGCGCCTGGCCGACGAAGCCGGCGACGAACGAGCCGGCGACGCCGAGCACGCAAGTCATGATCCAGCCCATCTTCTGCTCGCCCGGCAGCACGAAGCGCGCCACCGCGCCGACGACCAGGCCGACGATCAGGGTCCACAGGATGCCCATCGCTGTTCTCCTCGTTGACGGGTGAGGGGGCTCAGTCGACCACGCGCACCGGCACCCGTGCCGCCAGTGCGCACATGAGTTCGTAGCCGATCGTGCCGGCGGCTCGCGCCACGTCGTCGATCGGCAGCAGGCTCGCGCCCGGCCCGCGGCCCCACAGCGTGACCTCGCTGCCGATGCCGGCCGCGGGCATCTCGGTCAGGTCGACCGCCAGCATGTCCATCGACACGCGGCCCAGCGTGCCGCTGACGCGGCCTTCCACCAGCACCGGCGTGTCGGTGCCGCAGTGGCGCGGGTAGCCGTCGGCGTAGCCGCAGGCGACGATGCCGATGCGCATCGGCGTGCTCGCCGTGAAGCTGCTGCCGTAGCCCACCGTGTCGCCCGGCTGCAGCGACTGCGTGGCGATGATCCGCGAGCGCAGCGTCATCGTCGGCTGCAGCCGCCAGTGGCGGATGTCGTGCTCCGGGAAGTCGGGCGCGCTGCCGTAGCCCATGATGCCGGCGCGCACCCAGTCGGCCTGCACATGGTGGCGCAGGATCGCCGCGCTGTTGGCGAGCGAACGTTCGCCGGGCAGGTCGCGCGTGGCCTCGTCGAACACCGCCACCTGGTGCACGATGCCGCGTGCGCCGTCGGCGTCCGAGAAGTGCGTGACGTGCGTGATCTCGTCGACCTGCGGCAGCGCGGCGAGCCGCGCCCACGCGGCGCGGTAGGCCGCGGGCGCGAAGCCGAGGCGGTTCATGCCGCTGTTCAGCTTGAGGAACACGCGCTGCGGCCGCTCGGTCTTGTGCGCGGCGAGCCAGTCGATCTGCTCGCGGCAATGCACCACGTGCCAGAGATCCAGGCGCGAGACGAGTTCGAGGTCGCGCGGCTCGAACACGCCTTCGAGCAGCAGCACCGGGCCGCGCCAGCCGAGCGCGCGGATGCGCTCGGCCTCGGCGAGGTCGAGCAGCGCGAAGCCGTCGGCGCCGCGCTGGCCTTCGTAGGTGCGCTCGATGCCGTGGCCGTAGGCGTTGGCCTTGACCACGGCCCACACGCGCGCGCCGCGTGCCGCCTCGCGGGCCCGCGCCAGGTTGTGGGCGAGTGCACGCGTGTGGATCAGCGCTTCGATCGGGCGTGGCATCGTGGAGGGCAGGCCGGGCGCGGGCGATTCTGCCAGCAGGCCCATGCTATAAACCGCCGCCCTCCTTATGGCGAGGCGGGCGAGCAGGAGACAAGGCGCCGTATCACCCCCAGGACGGCGCCGCGCCGCGCGCGACACGATGAAAAAAGGCTTCTCGACCATCATGTCGGCGCAGTTCTTCAGCTCGCTGGCCGACAACGCCTTGTTCGTGGCCGCGGTCGAGCTGTTGCGCAGCGGCGGTTCCCCCGAGTGGCAGCGCGCCGCGCTGGTGCCGATGTTCGCGCTGTTCTACGTGATCCTCGCGCCCTTCGTGGGCGCGTTCGCCGACGCCATCCCGAAGGGCAAGGTCATGTTCGTCTCGAACACGATCAAGGTCGTCGGCTGCCTGATGATGCTGTTCGGCACGCATCCGCTGCTCAGCTACGCCATCGTCGGCCTCGGCGCGGCGGCCTACTCGCCGGCCAAGTACGGCATCCTCACCGAGCTGCTGCCGGCCTCGCAGCTGGTCAAGGCCAACGGCTGGATCGAAGGGCTGACCATCGCCTCGATCATCCTGGGCGTGCTGCTCGGCGGTCAGCTCATCGGGCCGAAGGTGGCGAGCCTGCTGCTCGGCATCGACATGCCGGCGTTCGAGCTGGGCATCGACACGCCGCCCGAAGCCGCGATCTCGGCCATCGTCTTCATCTACGTGCTGGCGGCGATCTTCAACCTGTACATCCCGCGCACCGAGGCGCCGCTGCAGCGCTTCAACGCCCACCTGGTGACGCTGGTGCGCGACTTCTCCGACTGCAACGCGCGCCTGTGGCACGACAAGCTCGGCCAGATCTCGCTGGCCACCACCACGCTGTTCTGGGGCGTCGCCGGCAACCTGCGCTACATCGTGCTCGCCTGGGCCGCGGCGGCGCTCGGCTACGGCGTGACCCAGGCCTCCACGCTGGTCGGCGTGGTCGCCATCGGCACCGCGGTGGGCGCGGTGGTCGCCTCGGTCATCATGAAGCTCGACCGCGCCACCGCGGTGATCCCGCTGGGCATCGGCATGGGGCTCACGGTGATCCTGATGGTCTTCATCAGCCACGTCTGGGTGGCCGCGCCGTTCCTGATGATCCTCGGCGGGCTCGGCGGCTTCCTGGTCGTGCCGATGAACGCGCTCTTGCAGCACCGCGGCCACAACCTGATGGGCGCCGGGCGCTCGATCGCGGTGCAGAACTTCAACGAGCAGGCCTGCATCCTCGGCCTGGGCGCGTTCTACGCCGGCATGACCAAGCTCGGGCTGTCGGCCTTCGGCGCCATCACCATCTTCGGGCTCGTGGTGGCGGGCACGATGGAGCTGATCCGGCGCTGGCACCTGCACAACGCGGTGGCGCACAAGGACGAGGTGCAGCGCCTGCTCGCCATCGCGCGCAAGGATGGACACTGAGCGGCGCGCCGCCACGCTGGCGGCGCTGGCGCTGACGTTCAACGCCTTCACCTGGGGCGTCAGCTGGTGGCCGTTCCGCCAGCTCGAGGCGCAGGGCCTGCATCCGCTGTGGGCAACCTCGCTGATCTACGCACTGTCGCTGCTCGTCATCACGCTGTGGCGCTGGCAGAGCTGGCGCCAGCTGTGGGCCGCGCCCTCGCTGTGGTGGCTGGTGCTCGCCTCGGGCACCACCAACGCCGCCTTCAACTGGGCGGTGACGATCGGCGACGTGGTGCGCGTGGTGCTGATGTTCTACCTGATGCCGCTGTGGGCCGTGCTGCTGGCGCGGTGGCTGCTGCACGAGCCGCTGACGCGGCGCGCGCTCCTGCGCGTGGTGCTGGCGCTGATCGGCGCGGCCATCGTGCTGTGGCCCGACGGGCGCGACGGCACCGCCGCCGGCGGCTGGCCGCTGCCGCGCAGCCTGGCCGAGTGGCTGGGCGTGCTCGGGGGATTTTCCTTCGCGCTCAACAACGTGCTGCTGCGGCGCGAGGCGCATCGCCCCGAGGCGGCGCGCGCGCTGGCCATGTTCCTCGGCGGCGTGCTGGTGGCCACGCTGCTCGCGCTGGCGCTCGGTGCGGCCGAGCCGGGCCGCGTGCCGGCGCCGCCGCCGGCGGCGTGGCCGTGGCTGGCCGGCGCCTTCGGCATGGGCCTGTGGTTCCTGCTCGGCAACCTGGCGCTGCAGCACGGCGCGGCGCGCCTGCCGGCCAACGCCACCGCGGTGATCATGATCACCGAGGTGCTGTTCGCCAGCGTCTCGGCGGTGCTGCTCGGGGCCGGCGTGCTGACGCCGGCGCTGGCGCTCGGCGGCGGGCTGATCGTGGCGGCGGCGCTGCTGGCGGCGCGCGGCTGAAGTCTCGTCTCCCGCACGCGCCGAGGCGGCGGGCGGCGGGCGGCGCCGGGCGCCAGCTCGGCGCTATTCGGCGGCCGGCTGCGTGGGCCTGAGGCCGTGGCGCAGCAGCAGCCGCTCGAGCTCGGCCTCGTCGAGCGGCTTGCCGAGGAAGGCGTCGCAGCCGGCCAGGGTGCCGCGCACGCGGTCCATCTCGCCGTGGTGCGCGGTCACCATCACCACGGTGGGCGGCGGCACGCGGCTGGCGAAGTCGCGCTTGATGCGCCGGCACAGCGCCAGGCCGTCGAGCTCGCTCGCTTCGCCGAGCTCCATGTCGAGGAACACGAAGTCGTAGCCGCGCAGGTCGAGCAGGCGCAGCGCCTCGCTGCTGTTGGCGGCGCATTCGGTCTGCATGGCAAAGCGCTGCAGGCGCCGCTGCAGGAAGCGCAGCGCGACGTCGCTGTCGTCGATCAGCAGCGCGTTGACCGGCTGCGCCGGTGGCGGCGCGGCGGCGCGGCGTGTCGTCTTCGGGGTGGCCGGGGCGGGCGGGGACTTGATCGCGGCCGGCGCGGGGGGCGCGGACGAAGCGGGCGGTGGAGCCGGGGGCGGCGGCACGACCGGTGGCGGAGCGACGGGCCGTGCGACGGGTGGCGCCACGGCTGGTGCCACGGGTGGTGCGACCGGCGGTACCACCCGCGGCGCCGGCTGGTGCAACGCCGCCGGCAGGCGCAGCTCGAGCAGTTCCATCGGCGGCATCGGCGGCAGCGGGCCGGCCAGCGGCGTGAGCTGAATCGGCAGCGGCGGCGGGGGGGCTGGCCTGGCCTCGGCGTCGGGGTCGGCGTCGGGCGAGGCCGCAGCGGCCTGGCGGCGCGGGCGCAGCTGCGGCTGGATCAGCGTGCGCACGCCGCCCCCCGGCGCGGCCGGCGGGCGGGTCCTGAGGCGCGCGACGGCCAGCAGGTCGAGCTCGCGCAGCACGAGCAGCGGCTCGATCGGCCGCGGCACGTGCGCCACCGCGTCGACCGGCGCCTGCGCGCCGACGAACAGCGTGTCGGGCAGGCGCTCGGTGGCCTGCACCAGCTGCACCGAGGGCGCGTGGTCGGCGTCGGCGACCACGAAGTCGGCGTCGGTGAGCAACTGCACCTGCTCGTAGCTCGGGTTGCGGTTGCCCGCCAGCCTGAAATACGAGGACAGCGTGTTGCGCTCGGGGCCCGAGAAGCCGAGCAGGGAGACGCGGAAGCGGTTGGCCATGCGGTGGTGATTCGTGCCGGCCTGCGCCGGTTCGGGCGCCGCGGGGACTAACATCCTAGCTCCTCGCCCCTCCGCCCGGAGCCCCCACATGCCCAGCCTGTACGACTTCCAAGCGCTTTCCATCGAGGGCAAACCGGCGCACTTCTCCTCGCAGCGCGGCAAGGTGATGCTGATCGTCAACACCGCCAGTCAGTGCGGCTTTACGCCGCAGTTCGCGGGGCTCGAACGGCTGTGGCAGGACTACCGCGACAAGGGGCTCGTCGTGGTCGGCTTTCCGAGCAACGAGTTCGGCGCGCAGGACCCGGGCAGCAACGACGAGATCGCCTCGTTCTGCGAGCTGAACTACGGCGTCAGCTTCCCGATGATGGGCAAGGTGCAGGTCAACGGCGGCGCCGCGCACCCGCTGTGGCAGTGGCTCAAGTCCGAGGCGCCGGGCGTGCTCGGCAGCGAGGCGGTGAAGTGGAACTTCACCAAGTTCCTCGTCGGCAAGGACGGCAAGGTCATCAAGCGCTACGCGCCCAACGAGGCGCCCGAGGCGCTGCGCAACGACATCGAGAAGGCCCTGGCGGCCTGAGGGACCCCTCCATGAGCTTCTTCACCCACCTCGAGCCCTACGCCGGCGACCCGATCCTCTCGCTCAACGAGGCCTTCCAGGCCGACCCGCGGCCGGACAAGGTCAACCTCTCGATCGGCATCTACTTCGACGACGCCGGCCGCATCCCGGTGCTCGCCTGCGTGCGCGAGGCCGAGGCGCAGATGCTCGCCGAGAGCGGGCCCAAGCCCTACCTGCCGATCGAAGGCTCGGCGGCGATGCGCAGCGCCGTGCAGGCGCTGCTGTTCGGCGCCGGCCACGAGGCGCTGGCGAGCGGCCGCGTGGCCACGCTGCAGACCGTGGGGTCGAGCGGCGGCCTGAAGGTCGGCGCCGACTTCATCAGGCGCTGGCTGCCGGCCAGCGAGGTCTGGATCAGCGACCCGAGCTGGGACAACCACCGCGCGATGTTCGAAGGCGCCGGCATCAAGGTGCACAGCTACCCCTACTACGACGCGGCCAGCGGCGGCGTGCGCTTCGCCGCGATGAAGGACGCGCTGGCCACGCTGCCGAAGAAGAGCGTGGTGCTGCTGCACGCCTGCTGCCACAACCCGACCGGCGTGGACCTGAGCCGCGCGCAGTGGGCCGAGCTGGTGCCGCTGATGAAGGAGCGCGAGCTGCTGCCCTACCTCGACCTGGCCTACCAGGGCTACGGCGACGGCATCGAGGACGACGCCCACGCGGCACGCCTGCTCGCCGCGAGCGGCCTCACCTTCTTCATCGCCAACTCGTTTTCCAAGAGCATGAGCGTGTACGGCGAGCGCGCCGGCGCTCTCTCGGTGGTGTGCGCGAGCCGCGACGAGGCCGAGCTGGTGCTCGGCCAGCTCAAGGCCACGGTGCGGCGCAACTACTCGAGCCCGGCGATCCACGCCGCCGGCATCGTGAGCCGCGTGCTCACCGACCCGAAGCTGCGCGCCGCCTGGGAGGCCGACGTGGCCGCGATGCGCGGGCGCATCCTCGCGATGCGCCGGGGCCTGCACGACGTGCTGAGCGCCAAGAAGCCGGGGCGCGACTTCGGCTACTTCCTCAGCCAGCGCGGCATGTTCAGCTACACGGGCCTGGCGGCGGTGCAGGTCGACCGGCTGCGCGAGCAGTACGGCGTGTACCTGGTGCGCTCGGGGCGCATCTGCGTGGCCGGGCTGAACAGCGGCAACGTCGAGCGCACCGCGGCGGCGATGGCCGCGGTCATCGACTGACGCGGCTTCAGCGCACCGGCACCGTCAGCACGTTGCTGTCGCCGCTGCGCCCGCTGAAGTCGAAGGCGCGCGCGAAGACCTCGATCTGGCTGCGGCCGTCGTTCGGCACGTCGATGTCCTGCTCGTAGGGCGAGCGCAGGTCGTCGGCCAGGCGCACCCAGCCGCCGCCGTCGCGGCGGTAGAAGCTCACGCGCTCGATGCCGTCGGCGTCGCTCGCCGCCGCCACCACGCGCAGCGTGCCGCCGGGGGCGACGCTGGCCTGCGCGGTGGCGATGTTGACCGCCGGGTCGCGCCCGTCGCCGAAGCCGCCGTCGCCGTCGATGCCGATGAAGACGCCGCCGCCGCAACCACCCAGCAGCGGGGCGAGCAGCGCGGCGAGCAGGAAGGTCGAGCGCTTCATGGGCGGATCCTACGCTCGCGCTAGATGCAGCGCCCGCCGTCGACCTCCATGCACACGCCGGTGATCATGCTCGCCTCGTCGCTGCACAGGAAGCAGGCGGCGTTGCCCAGGTCCTCGGGCTGCGAGAAGCGGCCGAGCGGGATGGTCGAGAGGAACTTGGCGCGCATCTCGGGCGTGTCCTCGCCCATGAAGCTCCGCAGCAGCGGCGTCTCGCCGGCCACCGGGTTGAGCGCGACGACGCGGATGCCGAACGGCGCCAGCTCCACCGCGCGCGTCGCGGTGATGACCCAGCCCTTGCTGGCGTTGTACCAAGCGAGGCGCGGGCGCGGGCTCACGCCGGCCGTGCTGGCCATGTTGAGCACCACGCCGCGGATGCCGCCGGCGCCCGGCGCCTTGGCCTTGAAGCGCGGCACCACCTCGCGCATGGCGTGGTAGATGGCCTTCATGTTGACCGCGACGATGCGGTCGAAGTCGGCCTCGCTCACCTCTTCCAGCGGCGAGGGCAGGTGCGTGACGCCGGCGTTGTTGACGAGGATGTCCAGGTGGCCGAAGTACAGCTCGGCGGCCTCCATCATGGTGCGCACGTCGGCGGCGTCGGCCACGTTGACGCGCAGCGCGCGCGCTGCCGGGCCGGCCCGCGCCGCGACGTCCATCGCGGCCTCGAGGTTGAGGTCGGCCACCAGCACCTGCGCGCCCTCGGCGACGAACTTGTTCACGATGCCGGCGCCGAAGCCCGAGCCGCCGCCCGTGACGATGGCCACCTTGTCCTTGAGTCTCATGCCTGCACCTCCACGCTGCTGCGCCCGAACCCCGCCGAATCAGCCGTGGCGGATCGCCACCGTCTTCAGCACCGAAAAACCGTACAGCGCCTCGAAGCCCTTCTCGCGCCCGTGCCCCGAGTGCTTGACGCCGCCGAACGGCAGCTCGATGCCGCCGCCGGCGCCGTAGTTGTTGACGAAGACCTGCCCGCACTGCAGCTTGCGCGCCACGCGCAGCGCGCGGCTGCCGTCCCTCGTCCACACACCGGCCACCAGGCCGTAGGGCGTGCCGTTGGCGATGGCCAGCGCCTCGGCCTCGCCGTCGAAGGCGATCAGCGCCTGCACCGGGCCGAAGATCTCCTCCTGCGCGATGCGGTGCGTGCCGCCGGCGCCGGCCACCAGCGTGGGCGGCACGTAGAAGCCGCCCGCCGGCAGGTCCTTCGGCAGGCTGGCCTGCGCCGCCACTTCGAGGCCGCTGGTGTGCACGAGGTCGAGGTAGCCGGCGACGATCTCGCGCTGGCGTGCCGAGATCAGCGGCCCCACGTCGAGGTCGGCGAGCGCCGGGCCGACGCGCAGCGCGCGGTAGCGCTCGGCCATGCGCGCCTTCACCGCGTCGAACACCGGCCGCTCGACGAGGATGCGGCTCGCCGCCGAGCAGGTCTGCCCGGCGTTCTGGATGCCGGCGTTGACGAGGAAGGGCAGCGCCTCGTCGAGGTCGGCGTCGGCGAACACGATCTGCGGGCTCTTGCCGCCGAGCTCCAGCGTCACCGGCACCGCGTTCTTCGCCGCCGCGGCCTGGATCAGCGTGCCCACCGCCACCGAGCCGGTGAACGAGACGTGGCGCACGCCCGGGTGCGCGGAGAGCGCGGCGCCGGCCTCCTCGCCGAGGCCGGGCACGACGTTGAGCGCGCCGGCCGGCAGCCCGGCCTCGTGCGCGATGCGCGCGAACGCCAGCGCCGTCAGGCAGGCCTCCTCGGCCGGCTTGAGCACGCAGGCGTTGCCCATGGCGAGCGCCGCGCCGACGCTGCGGCCGATGATCTGCATCGGATAGTTCCAGGGCACGATGTGCGCCGTCACGCCGTGCGGCTCGCGCAGCGTGAGCGCGGTGTAGCCGGCGGCGAACGGGATCGTCTCGCCCATCACCTTGTCGGCCGCGCCGCCGTAGAACTCGAGATAACGCGCCAGCGCCACGGCATCGGCGCGCCCCTGCCTGACCGGCTTGCCGACGTCGAGTGCCTCCAGGCGCGCCAGCTCGTCGGCCTGCGCGAGCACCAGCGCGCTCATCTTCAGCAGGATGCGCCCGCGCTCGGCGGCGGCCAGCGCGCCCCAGGCGCCGGCCAGCGCGGCTTCGGCGGCGCGCACCGCGGCGTCGACGTCGGCCGCGCCGCCGCGCGCGATGGGCGCGAGCAGGCTGCCCTCGGAAGGGTCGAGCAGCGGCAGCGTCTGGCCGCTGGCGCAGGCGCGCCACTGGCCGCCGATGTAGACTTGGTCGGTGACGAAGGGAATGCGGCTCATCGCGGTCTCCCGGAGTGCTTCGGGCATCATAGAACTCCGCATGGGCTTCTTCCTCCTCAAGCGCTTCGCCACCTTCGTCGCCACGCTCGCGGTGGCCTCGCTGGTGGTGTTCGCGGTGCTCGAGCTGCTGCCGGGCAACGCCGCCGAGGTGATCCTGGGCGACACCGCCACGCCCGAGTCGCTGGCCGCGCTGAAGGCCAAGCTCGGGCTCGACCAGCCGGCGCCGGCGCGCTACGCGCAATGGATCGGCGGCCTGCTGCAGGGGCGCACCGCCCAGAGCATCAGCTACGACACGCCGACCGCCGAGCTGATCGCCGAGCGCTTGCAGGTGACGCTGCCGCTGGCGCTGATCTCGATGGCGCTGACGGTCGCGCTGGCGCTCGCGCTCGGCCTCTACGCCGCGTCGCGCCACAACAAGCTCGGCGACGTCGGCGTGATGGCGGCCAGCCAGGTCGGCATCGCGATCCCGAACTTCTGGTTCGCCATCCTGCTCATCCTGCTGTTCGCGGTGCACCTGCAGTGGGTGAGCGCGGGCGGCTTTCCCGGCTGGACCGAGGACGACGGCGGCGGGCTGTGGGAGGGCCTGAAGGCGCTGATCCTGCCCTCGATCGCGTTGGCGCTGGTGCAGGCGGCGATCCTGGCGCGCGTGACGCGCTCGGCGGTGGTGGAGGTGATGCGCGAGGACTTCGTGCGCACCGCGCGCGCCAAGGGCCTGTCGCGCCGCCAGGCGCTGTGGCACCACGTGCTGCGCAACGCCATGATCCCGGTGCTCACGGTGGCCGGCCTGCAGTTCGCCAACCTGATCACCGGCACCATCGTGGTCGAGAACGTGTTCGTGCTGCCCGGCATCGGGCGGCTCGTCTTCCAGGCCATCGCCAACCGCGACCTGATCGTCGTGCGCGACGTGGTCATGCTGCTCGCCGCGGTGGTGGTGGTCGTCAACTTCGTGGTCGACGTGCTGTACGCGGTGATCGACCCGCGCCTGCGCGCGCACACCTGATCCGCCGATGACCGACGCCAACGGCTTCTGGCCGCGCGCGCTGCGCCACCCGAGTTTCGTGGTCGGCGCGCTGCTCAGCGGCGCGCTCGCGCTGGCCGCCTTCGTGTCGCTGTTCTGGGCGCCGTACCCGCCGGCGGAGATCGACATCCCGAAGAAGCTGCAGCCGCCGAGCGCCGCGCACTGGCTCGGCACCGACAGCCTGGGCCGCGACATCGTCTCGCAGCTGCTCGTGGGGGCGCAGAACAGCATCGTCGTCGGCGTCATCGCGGTGGGCATCGGCCTCGTCATCGGCGTGGCGCTCGGCTGCCTGGCGAGCGCCGCACGGCACGAGGGCCGCGGCTGGGTCGAGGAGCTCGTGATGCGCGCCAGCGACTTCACCTTCGCCTTCCCGGCGCTGCTGTCGGCGATCATGCTCACCGCGATCTACGGCCCCGGGCTGGTGATGAGCATCGTGGCCATCGGCATCTTCAACATCCCGGTGTTCGCGCGCATCGCGCGCGGCAGCGCCAACGCGGTGTGGGCGCGCGAGTACGTGACCGCGGCGCGCGCCGCCGGCAAGGGGCCGTGGCGCATCACCTGGGACCATGTGCTGCCCAACATCGCCAGCCCCCTCATCGTGCAGGCGAGCATCTCGTTCGCCACCGCCATCCTGGCCGAGGCGGCGCTGTCCTACCTGGGCCTGGGCACGCAGCCACCGCAGCCGAGCTGGGGGCGCATGCTCAACGAGGCGCAGACGCAGATGTTCCAGGCCCCGCTGCTGGCGGTGTACCCTGGCGTGGCCATCATGGCCAGCGTGCTCGGCCTGAACCTGATCGGCGACGGGCTGCGCGACCTGATGGACCCCAAACTGGCGAGGAAACGATGATGAAACGACCCCCACGCTCACTGCGTTCGCTGCCCCCCGAGGGGGCGATCGGCACCTTCGGAGCGGCCGGGCGGTGCCGATGAAAATCGAGTTCGTGTCCGACGTGGCCTGCCCCTGGTGTGCGGTGGGCGTGCACGCGCTCGAGCGGGCGCTCGAACGGCTGGGCGACGAGCTCGGCCCCATCGAGCTGGCCTTCCAGCCCTTCGAGCTCAACCCCGACATGCCGCCCGAGGGTGCCGACACCGTCGAGTACCTGAAGGGCAAGTACGGCATCGACGAGGAGCGGATCCGCGCCAACCAGGCGCACATCCGCGAGCGCGGCGCCGCGCTCGGCTTCACCTTCGGCGAGCGCACGCGGGTGTGGAACACCTTCGACGCGCACCGCCTGCTGCACTGGGCGGGGCTCGAAGGCAGGCAGCGCGAACTCAAGCACGCACTGCTCGAGGCCTACCACGGCCAGGGGCGCAACCCGGGCGCGCACGACGTGCTGATCGAGCTGGCCGCCGCGGTGGGGCTCGACGTGGAGCGCGCGCGCGCCATCCTCGCCAGCGACGAGTTCGCGCCCGAGGTGCGCGCCGATCAGTACCTCTGGCTGCAGTCGGGCATCAACTCGGTGCCCTCGGTGGTGGTGAACCGGCGCCACCTGATCCAGGGCGCGCAGCCGCCCGAGGTGTTCGAGGAGGCGCTGCGCCGCATCGCCGCCGCCGGCAGTGAACCGGCCGCCGCCGCGCCCGGCTGATGGCGCGCAACGTCGAGATCAAGGCGCGCATCGCGAGCGTCGAGGCGCTGCTGCCGGTGGCGCGTGCGCTCGCCGACGGCGACGCCGAGCTGATCGAGCAGGACGACTGCTTCTACCGCGTGCCGCACGGGCGCCTGAAGCTGCGCCGCTTCGCCGACGGCAGCGGCGAGCTGATCCACTACGAGCGACCCGACCGCGCCGGCACCCGCACCAGCGAGTACGTGCGTGCGGCCACGCGCGACCCCGCCGCGCTGCACGAGGCGCTCGTTCGTGCCTTCGGCGCGCAGGGTCTGCTCGGCCGCGTGCGCAAGCGGCGCTGGCTGCTGCTGGCCGGGCAGACGCGCATCCACCTCGATCGTGTCGAGGGTCTGGGCGACTTCGTCGAGCTCGAAGTCGTGCTGCGCGAAGGGCAGGACGAGGCCGACGGCGAGCGCGTCGCCGAGGCGCTGATGCGCGCGCTCGGCCTCGGCGACGCCGCGATCGCACCGCGCATCGCCGGCGCCTACCTCGACCTGCTGGCCACTGCGCAACCGACGTCGCAACAAATCTTCACCGAGTAAACGCGGGTGTCGCCGGTCGCCGTGGCAGGCTGCCCGGACGTTGAAGCCGAGTCACGGCTCGAAGGACCCGAAGATGAACTCGAAGCCCTCTGCCTCGCGCCGACTGCTGCTGCACCGTCTGTGGCTCGGCGGCGCGGCGGCCGCCACGGCCGCCACGGCCTTCACGCTCGGCGGCTGCGTGATCGCCCCCTGGCCCGCCCAGGGCCCCTACCAGAGCGAGCCCGGCCCCACCGCCGAGGCGCCGCCACCGCCGCCGCAGTACGAAGCGCCGCCGCCCGCACCGGGCCCGGCTTACGTGTGGATCGGCGGCTACTGGGCCTGGCAGCTCGGCCGCCATGTCTGGATCGGCGGCCGCTGGGCGCTGCCGCCCGCCGGCGGCTACGTCTGGGTGCCGGGCTACTGGGGGCGCCACGGGCCGCATTGGCGCTGGCGCGGCGGCTACTGGGGACGGCGCTAGCTGCATCGGCTGCGGCCTGATCCCCGCACGGCGCGCGTTATCGTCGCGCCGTGCCCCTGCTCGAAGTCACCGACCTGCGCGTCACCCTGCAGACCGCGCGCGGCCCCGCCGACGCGTTGCGCGAGGTCAGCTTCACGATGGAGCGCGGCGACCGCCTCGGCCTGATCGGCGAGTCGGGCTGCGGCAAGTCGATCACCGCGCTCGCCCTGATGGGCCTGCTGCCCGAGGGCGCGCGCGTCGCCGGCTCGATCCGCTTCGACGGCATCGAACTCACCACGCTGCCCGAGGAGCGCTGGTGTCGCCTGCGCGGCGACCGCCTGGGCATGGTGTTCCAGGAGCCGATGACCGCGCTCAACCCGCTGCACACGGTGGGCGCGCAGATCGGCGAGTCGCTGCGCCTGCACAAGGGCCTCACCGGCGCGGCGGCGCGTGCCGAGGCGCTGCGGCTGCTTGAGCGCGTGCACCTGCCGCAGGCCCGCGAGCGGCTCGACGCCTACCCGCACCAGCTCTCCGGCGGCCAGCGCCAGCGCGTGGTGATCGCCATCGCGCTGGCCTGCGGGCCCGACCTGCTGATCGCCGACGAGCCGACCACGGCGCTCGACGTGACCATCCAGCGCGAGGTGCTCGACCTGATCGACGAGCTGGTGCGCGAGGACCGCATGGCGCTGCTGCTCATCAGCCACAACCTGGGCGTGATGGCCGACCGCGTCGACCGCGTGTTCGTGATGTACGGCGGCACGGTGGTCGAGAGCGGCCCCACCGAGGCGGTGTTCGCGCGCCGCGCCCACCCCTACACGCAGGGCCTGTTCGCGGCGCGGCCGGTGCTCGGGCTGGCGCGCGGCACGCGGCTGGCCACCATCCCGGGCCGCGTGCCCGAGCTGGCCGACCTGCCCGCCGGCTGCCCGTTCGCCGAACGCTGCACGATCGTCATCGACGAGTGCCGGCGCGCGCTGCCGCCGCCGCTGGTCGTGCCGACGGTGCCGACGGCGCCGGCGGCGCCCCGCGCCGGCCATGTCGCGCGCTGCCTGCGCATCGGGGCATGACGGCGCCGCTTCTGGAAGTGCAGGACCTCGGCAAGCGCTACCGCCTGCCGCGCGAGCACCTGCTGGCCGCCGCGCCCGAGGTGCAGGCGCTCGACGGCGTGAGCTTCGCGCTGCAGGCCGGGCGCAGCCTGGGCATCGTCGGCGAGTCGGGCTCGGGCAAGAGCACGCTGGCGCGCCTGGTGATGGCGCTGGAGCGGCCGAGCGCGGGCCGCGTGCTGCTCGAAGGCGTGGACCTGCATACGCTCGATGCCGCGGCGCTGCGCGTGGCGCGGCGCCAGTTCCAGATGGTGTTCCAGGACCCGTACGGCTCGCTCGACCCGCGCCGCACCGTGCTGCAGACGGTGGCCGAGCCGCTGGCGGTGCTGCTCGGCGTGCCCCGGGCCGAGCAGCGCGAGCGCGCCGCCGCGGCGCTCGACGCGGTGGGCCTGCGCGCCAGCGACCTCGCCAAGTACCCGCACGAATTCAGCGGCGGCCAGCGCCAGCGCATCGCGATCGCGCGCGCGCTCATCACGCAGCCGCGGCTCATCGTGGCCGACGAACCGGTGAGCGCGCTCGACGTCAGCGTGCAGGCCCAGGTGCTCAACCTGATGCAGGACCTGCAGGACCGCTTCGGCGTCACCTACCTCTTCATCAGCCACGACCTCGCGGTGGTCGACTTGGTGTGCGACGAGGTCATCGTCCTGCAGCACGGCCGCGTCGTCGAACGCGGCGACCCCGACCGCCTGTTCCGCGCGCCGGAGCACGACTACACGCGCCGCCTGCTGGCCGCGGTGCCCGGGCGTTAGAGCGCGAGCCGGGGCTCGCGGGCTTGACGCAGAATCGCCGCCACCGCCGCGCCGCACAGGAGAACCGCATGACCATCCGCCGCCGCCACGTCACCTCGCTGCTGGCCGCCACGCCGCTGGCCGCCGCCTGGCCCGCCGCCCTCGCGCAGAACCGGCGCGACGCGGTGGTGCTCGGCATGGTGCTCGAGCCGCCGGGCCTCGACCCGACCTCGGGCGCCGCGGCGGCGATCGGCGAGATCGTGCACTACAACATCCTCGAGGGCCTGACCAAGATCCAGGTCGACGGCGCGGTCACGCCGCTGCTGGCCGAATCGTGGACGCACACGCCCGACGGCAAGACCTACACCTTCTTCCTGAAGAAGGGCGTCAAGTACAGCGACGGCGCGGCCTTCGACGCGAGCACCGTCAAGTTCAGCTTCGAGCGCGCCAAGTCGCCGACCAGCACCAACAAGGCCAAGAAGGCGCTGTTCGACAACATCTCGAGCGTGGTGGTGCAGGACCCGCACACCGTGATCCTGGTGCTCGACAAGCCCGAGGCCGCGCTGCCCTTCCGCCTGGGCGAGAACACCGCGGTCATCCTGCACCCGAACAGCGCCGGCCAGGCCGCCACCAAGCCGGTGGGCACCGGGCCCTACGTGCTCGAGAACTGGAACAAGGGCAGCGCGGTGACGCTGGTGGCGTCCAAGACCCACCGCGACGCCGCCAAGGTGCGCATCAAGCGCGCCACCTTCCGCTTCATCAACGACCCGGCGGCGCAGGTGGCGGCGCTGCTGGCCGGCGACATCGACGGCATGCCGCGCTTCGGCGCGCTGGCCTCGCTCAAGCAGTTCCAGGCCGACAAGCGCTTCACGGTGGAGCTCGGCAGCACGGCGGGCAAGGGCATCCTCGCCATCAACAACAGGAAGGCGCCGTTCAACGACGTGCGCGTGCGGCGCGCGCTGGCGCACGCCATCGACCGGCAGGCCTTCATCGACGGCGCGCAGGAAGGCCTGGGCAAGCCGATCGGCAGCCACTTCGCGCCCACCGACCTCGGCTACCTCGACCTCACCAAGACCTACCCGTACGACCCCGAGAAGGCCAAGGCCCTGCTGCGCGAGGCCGGCGTGAGCACGCCGCTCGCCGTGACGCTGACCCTGCCGCCGCCGCAGTACGCCAGGAAGGGCGGCGAGATCGTCGCCGCGCAGCTGGCCAAGGTGGGCATCAATGCCAAGATCGAGAACGTCGAGTGGGCGCAGTGGCTCTCCGGGCCGTTCAAGGGCAACTTCGACCTGACCATCATCAACCACGTCGAGCCGCTCGACTACGCCACCGCCTACGCCGACCCGAACTACTACTTCGGCTACGACAGCGCCAAGTTCCGCGGCCTGGTGGCGACGCTGGCCGCCACCGCCAACCCGCAGGAGAAGACGCGCCTGTGGCGCGACATCCAGCGCCAGCTGGCCGAGGACGCGGTCAACGTCTTCATCTGGAACCCGGCGCAGGTGGCGGTGTTCAAGCGCGGCCTGCGCGGGCTGTGGAGCAGCTCGCCGATCTTCGCCAACGACCTCGCCGCGGTGTCGTGGGCGCCGCCGCCCACCGCGTGAGCGGCCTGCAGCGCGCCTGACGCGACCATGGGCAAGCCGACGATCGACAAGCTCTACAAGGCCTTCGCCAACCTCGACGGCGCCGGCATGGAGGCCTGCTACGCCGAGAACGCGCGCTTCGACGACGAGGCCTTCTCGCTCGTCGGGCGGCGCCAGATCGGCGCCATGTGGCGCATGCTGTGCGAGAACGTGCGCGCGCGCGGCGCGCAGCACTTCAAGCTCGCGGTGAGCGACGTGCGCGCCAGCGCCGCGCGCGGCCGCGCCCACTGGGAGGCGCACTACCTGTTCGGCCCCAAGGCGCGCCGCGTGCACAACGTGATCGACGCCGAGTTCGAGTTCGACGACGACGGCCTCATCGTGCGCCAGCGCGACCGCTTCGGCTTCTGGCGCTGGGCGCGCCAGGCCGTGGGGCTGCCGGGGCTGCTGCTCGGCTGGACGCCCTGGCTGCGCGCCAAGGTGCGCGCGCAGGCGGCCCGGCAGCTGGCGCGCTACATGGACAAGCAGCGCTGATGGCCGCGGCGACGGGCCTGGCCGATCTGGGCGCGGCGGCGCTCGCCGAGGGCTACCGCCGCGGCGCGTTCTCGCCGCTCGAGGTGGCGCGCGAGGTGATCGCGCGCATCGAGCGCGCCGAGCCGGTGCTGCACGCGCTGTGGGCCTTCGACGCCGAGGCGGTGCTCGCGCAGGCGCGCGCATCCGAGGCGCGCTGGCGGGCCGGCGCGCCGCTGTCGGCGCTGGACGGCGTGCCGTGCACGATCAAGGACAACGTGGCCACGCGCGGCCTGCCGGTGCCGCTGGGCACCGCGGCCAGCGAGCTGATCCCGGCCCGCGAAGACGCGCCGCCTGCGGCGCGCCTGCGCGAGGCCGGCTGCGTGATGCTGGCCAAGACCACGATGCCCGACTACGGCATGCTGAGCTCGGGCCTGTCGAGCTTCCATGCCCTGGCGCGCAACCCGTGGAACCCGGCGCGCAACCCGGGCGGCAGCAGCGCCGGCGCCGGCGCTGCGGCGGCGGCCGGCTACGGGCCGCTGCACCTGGGCACCGACATCGGCGGCTCGATCCGCCTGCCCGCCGCGTGGTGCGGCGTGGTCGGCTTCAAGCCGAGCGGCGGCCGCGTGCCGATCAAGCCGCCCTACATCGGCCGCGTGGCCGGGCCGATGACGCGCACGGTGGCCGACGCGGCGGCGATGATGGCCGCGCTGGCGCAGCCCGACTGGCGCGACACGACGAGCCTGCCGCCGCAGGCCATCGCCTGGCACGACATCGAGCCCGGCGCGCGTTCGCTCGCCGGCCTCAGGCTCGGCCTGCTGCTCGATGCCGGCTGGGGCCTGCCGCCCGACGCGCAGGTCGTCGCCGTGGTGCAAGAGGCGGCGCGCCGCTTCGAGGCCGCCGGCGCCATCGTCGAGCCGATCGCGCCCTTCACGACGCGCGAGATGGCCGACGGCATCGACGCCTTCTGGCGCATGCGCAGCTGGCTCGACATCTCGGCCCTGCCGCAGGCGCGGCGCGACAAGGTGCTGCCCTACATCCGCCAGTGGGTCTCGCGCGGCGAGCGCTACAGCGCGGCCGAGCTGTTCCGCGGCTTCAGCCAGATCGGCGCGCTGCGCGAGGCCGCGGTGGCGGCCTGCAGGCCCTTCGACTGCGTGCTCTCGCCGGTGTCGCCCAACCTGAGCTTCCCGGCCGAGCACGCCAGCCCGACCAACGACCCCGAGCGCGCGATGGAGCACATCGGCTTCACGCTGCCGTACAACATGAGCGAGCAGCCGGCGGTCAGCGTGCCGGCGGGCGTCGACGGCGAGGGCATGCCGATCGGGCTGCAGATCGTCGGCCGCCGGCACGACGACCTCGGCGTGCTGCGCCTGGCGCGCGCCTTCGAGACGCTGCGCGCGCCGCTGCCGCCCTGGCCGGTGGCCTGAGCGGGCGCCGCGGCAGACTGCCGCGGCGGGCGCGCTACATTGCAGCCATGCCGATCGCCGACCTCCGCGGCAACGCCCTCGCCACCGGCAGCGCCGAGGCGCGCGATGCCGTCGAGCGCGCGCTGTGGCGCATGATGTCTTTCTACGACGTGCCGCTGGCCGACCTCGACGCGGCGAGCGAAGCCGACCCCGGCTGGGCGCTGCCGCACGTGATGCGCGCCGGCTTCCTGGCCAGCCTGACCGAGGCCGCGCTGGTCGACGAGGCGCACGCGCACCTGGCGCGCGCGCGCGACCTCGCCCAGGGCGAACGCGAGCGGGCGCACCTGGCGGCCACCGCGCACGTGCTCGAAGGCCGCTGGGCCGCTGCGGTGGCGCTGTGGGACCAGTGGCTGATCGAGCACCCGCGCGACGCGCTCGCGCTGCAATGGGCGCAGCTGTGGGACTTCTACCGCGGCGACGCCGCCGGCCTGCGCCAGCGCCCGGCACGCGCGCTGCCCGACTGGGACGAGACCGACCCGCTGCACCCCTATGTGCTCGCGCTGTACGCCTTCGGCCTCGAGGAAGGCAACCTGTACCCGCAGGCCGAGGAGGTGGGCCGGCGCGCGCTCGCCGCCAACCCGCGCGTGCCCTGGGCGGTGCACGCGGTGGCGCACGTGATGGAGATGCAGGGCCGCTTCGAGGAGGGTGCCGCCTGGCTGCGCCAGTACCAGCCGCACTGGGCCGAGGGCAACGGCTTTGCCGGCCACCTGTGGTGGCACAAGGCGCTGTTCAGGCTGGAGGCGCTCGACCTCACCGGCGTGCTGCGGCTGGCCGACACGCACCTGGCCGGCGCCGACCTGCAGATCACGCTGCAGCGCGTGGACGCCGCGGCGCTGTTGTGGCGGCTGCACCTGCTCGGCGAGGACGTGCGCGCGCGCTGCGCGGCGCTGCTCGAAGGCTGGGACCTCGCCAGCGCGAGCGCCGGCTACTACGCCTTCAACGACCTGCACGCGGTGCTGGCGCTGATCGGCGCCGGCGAGCTGCAGCGCGCCGAGGGCCACGTGGCGCGCTGCGCCGAACGCGCGCTCGCGCCCGAGGACGCGCGGCGCGCCAACCACGCGATGGCGCGCGAGGTCGGCCTGCCGCTGATGCGCGGCGTGCTCGCCTTCGCGCGCGGCGAACACGCCGCCGCCGCCGAGCTGATGTACCCGGCGCGCGCGCTGGCCCAGCGCTTCGGCGGCAGCCACGCGCAGCGCGACCTGATCGACCAGACCCTGCTCGCCGCCGCGGCGCGCGGCGGCGCGCGCGCCTCGCTGCGCGCCGTCGGCCGCGCCCTGCTGCACGAGCGCCGCATGGCCAAACCGCCGACGCCGCTGACGCGCCACTGGATGGAGGCGCTGGGCGAGGCCGAGGAGCGCGCGTGAGTGCAGCGAGCGAAGAGGACACGGCGCGCCGCCGGCGCGAGCAGCGCCTGCGGCTGCTGGAAGACGACATCGGCCGCGCGCTCGAGCGCAGCGCCGCCAGCGGCGAGCTGCAGAGCGCGCCGAGCTACGGCAAGCCGCTCGACTTCGGCGACGGCTACGACCAGACACCGGCCGAGCTGCGCATGGCGATGAAGGTGCTCAAGGACGCCGGCGTCGTGCCGCCCGAGGTGGAGGTGATGCAGCAGATCGCCGCGCTGCAGGCCGAGCTCGACGCGCTGCCGGCGCACCACGAGGGCCGCGCGGCGCTGCAGCAGCGGCTCGCCGACAAGCGCCAGGCGCTCGCCCTGCGCCTGGAGAAGCTGCGCCTGTCGGGCAGTCTCTAGACGAAGGGCTGCGGCAGCTTCTCGGCGGCGTAGACCCGCTGCACCGCCGGCCGCGCGAGCATGCGCTGCAGGTAGGGCCCGAGGTGCGGGTAGTCGCGCGCCGGCCGCGACGCGAAGCCGCGTGTCCAGCGGCACAACATCAGCGCCAGCGGATCGGCGGCGCTGTAGCGCTCGCCGAGCAGCCAGGGGCCGCGGCCGGCGTCGAGCTGCGCGTCCAGCTGAACGAGGCACTGGCCGACCTTGGCCTCCGCCGCCGCCTTGACCTGCGCGGCCCCTTCGGCGTTGCCCGCGGCGACCAGGCGATCGGGGTAGAAGTAGTGGATCAGCGTGGCCTGCATCGTGTTGCTGAGCCACACCATCCACTTGTAGTAGTGCGCGCGCTCGTCGCTCGCCAGCGGCGGCGCCAGCCCGGCGGCCGCGTGGCGGTCGGCCAGGTGCATCAGGATCGCCGCCGTCTCGTAGAGCACGAGGTCGCCGTCCACCAGCACCGGGATCAGGCCGTTCGGGTTGAGCTTGAGGTACGCGGGCGACTTGTGCGCGTTGTGGGCGCGGTCGACGAGGGCCAGTTCGAAGGGCAGGCCCAGCTCGTGCAGCAGCACGTGCGGCGCGAAGCTGGCGTTGCTCGGGTGGTAGTGCAGGGTGATCATCGGGCGATGATGTCACGGCCGGGCCGTGGCACGATGCGGGCCTGCCGCCCGGAGTGAACTGCATGTCCGACTACACCGCCCGCATCGAGTGGCAACGCCAGCCGCTCGAGGCCTTCGACGACAACCGCTACAGCCGCAAGCACCGCATCAGCTTCGACGGCGGCGTGCAGATCGCCGGCTCCAGCTCGCCCAGCGTGGTGCCGCTGCCGCTGTCGGACGCCAGCGCCGTCGACCCCGAGGAGATGTTCGTCGCCTCGCTCGCCAGCTGCCACATGCTGTGGTTCCTGTCGCTCGCCGCGGGGCGCGGCTATCGCGTCGAGCGCTACGTCGACGACGCGGTGGGCACGATGGCCAAGAATGCCGAGGGGCGTCTGGCGATGACGCGGGTGCGCCTGCGCCCGCAGGTGGCCTTCATCGGCGAGCGCCGGCCCGACGCGGCCGCGCTCGAAGCGCTGCACCACGAGGCGCACGAGCGCTGCTTCATCGCCAACTCGGTGAAGACCGACGTTCGCGTGGAGGTGCAAGCATGACCGCCATCCCGAGCCTGAACACCGCGCGCCTGCGCCTGCGCCCGTTCGTCGAGGCCGACCTCGACGCCTACGCCGAGATGTGCGCCGACGAGGAGGTGATGCGCTACATCGGCACCGGCGGCGCCGTCGGGCGCGACATCGCCTGGCGCCAGATGGCGATGTTCCTCGGCCACTGGACGCTGCGCGGCTACGGCATGTGGGCGCTGGAGCGCCGCAGCGACCGCCGCCTGATCGGCCGCGCCGGCTACCTGCACCCCGAGGGCTGGCCCGGCAACGAACTGGCCTGGCTGCTCGAGCGCGACGCCTGGGGCCACGGCTACGCCTTCGAGGCGGTGAACGCGGCGCGCGCGTTCGGGCGCGACGCACTCGGCGTGGGCGAGCTGATCAGCCTGATCCGCGCCGACAACACGCGATCGATCGCGCTGGCCCAGCGGCTCGGCGCGGTCGACGCCGGGCCGGTGACCGTGATGGGCGGCGAGGCGCGGCTGTTCCGCCACCCCGGGGCTTGAAAACGCGCGCGCCCCGGCCCAGATAGGCGCGTGGAGTTCGCCGCCGGCATCGCCTTTTTCCTGCTGCTCGCGGCGATCGTTGCCTGGGGTCTCGTCGGGCGCTCGCTGTGGCGCGCGGCGCGGCGCGCGCGCATCGCGCGCCGGCCCTTCCCGCCCGGCTGGCGCGACATCCTGCGTCGCCGCTTCGCGCTGTGGCCCACGCTGCCGGCGCACGTGCAGCTGCAGCTCAAGCGCCGCATGCTGGTGCTGCTGGCCGAGGTGCCCTTCATCGGCTGCGCCGGCCAGACCATCGACGACGAGGTGCGCGTGCTCGTCGCGGCGCAGGCCTCGCTCCTGCTGCTCGGCCGCGGCGGGGGCTTCGGCAACCTGCGCGAGGTGCTGGTCTATCCCGGCCACTTCGTCGCCCCGCACACCGAGAGCGGCGGCGGCGGCGTGGTGCACGAGTCGCGCGCCGTGCTGGCCGGCCAGTCGTGGCAGCGCGGCCAGGTCATCCTGGCCTGGGACGCCGTGCTCGACGGCGCCGCCGACGCCCACGACGGCGCCAATGTCGTGATCCACGAATTCGCGCACCAGATCGACCAGGACAAGGGCGTCGCCAACGGTGCGCCCTTCGTCGGCCGGCGCGCCGATCAGGAGCGCTGGGCGCAGGTGATGCGCGCCGAATTCGAGGCATTGCAGGCGCGCCTGGCGCGCGGCGAATCCGGTCTCATCGACAGTTATGCAGCGAGTGCGCCGGCCGAATTCTTCGCCGTGATCAGCGAATTGTTCTTCGAAAAGGCGGCCGAACTGGCGGCGGCGCATCCGGCGCTGTTCAGCGAGTTGCAGCGCTGCTACCGCGTCGATCCGCGCGCCTGGGCGTCCTAATTCGGCGGGGTGAACCGTGTTATGGTCGCGCGTCGCGAAATTCACCCGGGAATCGACGCGACGGCCCTTCCACGTCTGCAACCCCGAGAGCCATGAAGAAATCCTACGACCAAATTCTCAAGCAGATCGAAACGCTCAAGGCCGAGGCCGAAGAGGCACGGCAAAAAGAAGTCGGCGACGTCATCGAACGCATTCGCAAGGCGATCCAGCATTACGGGCTGACGGCGGCCGATCTCGGCCTGGCGCGCGGCCCGGGGCGGCCCAAGGGATCGGGCAAGGCGGCCGGCGCGGCGAAGAAGACACGCCGCGCGCGCGGTGCGGGCGGCGCCGGCAAGGGCGGATCCAGCCGCGCCGTGAAGTTCCGCGACGACCAGGGCAACACCTGGGTCGGCCGCGGCAAGCGCCCGCAATGGCTGCGCGACGCGCTGGCCTCGGGCAAGAAGCTCGAGGACTTCGCGGTCAAGTGAGGCGCGGCGGCCGGCCCGTCAGTTCGCCCGCACCTGGCGCACCGCGCGCTCCCAGCGCGCCATGGCCTCGGCGGCGCGCTCGCGTGACAGCGTCGGCGTGAAGCGCCGCTCCTCCTGCCACTGCGCGGCGAGCTCGTCGGTGCCGGCGTAGACGCCGCTCGCCAGCCCCGCCAGGTAGGCCGCGCCGAGCGCGGTGGTCTCGGTGATGCGCGGGCGCACCACCGGGATGCCGAGCAGGTCGGCCTGGAACTGCATCAGCAGGTCGTTGACGCTGGCCCCGCCGTCCACGCGCAGTTCGCTCGGTGGTGAGCCAACGGCGCCGCCGGCGGCGCTGGCGTCGGCGGCCATCGCCTGCAGCAGCGCCGCGCTCTGGAAGGCGATGCTCTCGAGCGCGGCGCGCGCGATGTGCGCCACCGTGCTGCCGCGCGAGAGGCCGACGATGGCGCCGCGCGCCTCGGCGTCCCAGTACGGCGCGCCCAGCCCGGTGAAGGCGGGCACGAACATCACGCCGCCGGCGTCGGGCACGCTGGCCGCCAGCGCCTGCACCTCGCCGCTGGCCTTGATGGCGTGCAGGCCGTCGCGCAGCCACTGCACCACCGCGCCGCCGATGAACACGCTGCCTTCGAGCGCGAACTCGGGCCGCGCCGTCGGCTGCGCCGCGGCGGTGGTGACGAGGCCGTTCACGCTGCGGTCGAAGCGCGCGCCGGTGTGCATCAGCATGAAGCAGCCGGTGCCGTAGGTGTTCTTGGCCAGCCCCGCCTTGAAGCAGGCCTGGCCGAAGAGCGCGGCCTGCTGGTCGCCGGCGATGCCGGCCACCGGGATCGGCGCGCCGAACAGCGTGGTCTCGCCGAACACGTGGCTCGACGGGAAGACGCGCGGCAGCACGCTGTCCGGCACGTGCAGCGCCTTGAGCAGGCCGGGGTCCCAGCGGTTGTGGCGGATGTCGAAGAGCATCGTGCGCGAGGCGTTGCTCACGTCGGTGGCGTGCACGCGGCCTTCGGTGAGCTTCCACAGCAGCCAGCTGTCCACCGTGCCGAAGGCGAGCTCGCCCTGCGCGGCGGCGATGTGCGCGCCGCTCACGTGATCGAGCAGCCAGCGCAGCTTGGTGCCGCTGAAGTAGGGGTCGATGACGAGCCCGGTGCTGGCGCGCACCGCGTCGGCCAGGCCCTGCTCGCGCAGCTGCGCGCACAGCGGCTCGGTGCGCCGGTCCTGCCAGACGATGGCGTGGTGCACCGGCTGGCCGGTGCGCCGGTTCCACAGCACCGTGGTCTCGCGCTGGTTGGTGATGCCGATGGCGGCGATGTCGGCGGCACCGAGCCCCGACTTGGCCAGCGCCTCCTCGGCCACGCCGAACTGCGAGGCCCAGATCTCGTTGGCGTCATGCTCCACCCAGCCCGGCTGCGGAAAGATCTGCCTGAACTCGCGCTGCGCCAGCGCGACGATGCGCCCGCTCCTGTGAAAGACGATGGCGCGCGAGCTCGAGGTGCCCTGGTCGAGGGCGAGCAGATGGTCCTTGGGCATCTTCGTCGTCTCCGGTGGTCTTGTCTTCAGCCCGTCGCCTGAGTGGCGATCCACTCGTCGACGAGGCGGTCGAGCACGCCGAGCGGCAGCGCGCCGTTGTCGAGCACGGCGTTGTGGAAGCGCCGGATGTCGAAGCGCGGGCCCAGGCGCGCGCGGGCGCGGTCGCGCAGCTCGTCGAACTTGAGCTTGCCGATCATGTAGGCCAGCGCCTGCCCGGGGCTGCGAGGTGTAGCGGTCGACCTCGCTCTCGACGAACTCGCGCTCGACGCCGGTGCGCTCGACCATGAAGTCGATCGCCTGCTTGCGGCTCCAGCCGAGGGCGTGGATGCCGGTGTCGGCCACCAGCCGCGCGGCGCGGAAGGCCTGCCACTGCAGGTGTCCGTAGCGGGCGTAGGGGTCGGTGTACAAGCCGAGCTCGAAGCCCAGTGTCTCGGCGTACAGCGCCCAGCCCTCGCTGAACGCGGTGAAGCCGAAGCCGCTGCGGCGGAACGCCGGCAGCCCGCGCAGTTCCGACGCGCGCGCGATCTGCAGGTGGTGCCCCGGCACCGTCTCGTGCGCCACCAGCGTCTCGGCGCTCCACAGCGGCCGCTTGCGAAAGCCCAGCGTGTTGGCGAAGAAGAAGCCGGCGCGGCTGCCGTCGAGCGCCGGGCCCTGGTAGTACTCGGCCCGGTTGGCGCCCATGTGCGCCGGCATCGGCCGCACGCCGTAGGGCGCGCGCGGCAGCTCGGCGAAGAGCTTCGGCAGCTCGGCGTCGATGCGCTTGGCGATCTCGCGGTACGCGGCGAGCAGCTCGTCGCCGCTGCTGGCGAAGAACTTCGGGTCGCTGTGCAGGTGCTCGGCGAACTGGGCGAACGTGCCGGCGAACTTCACCTCGCGCATCACCGCTTCCATCTCGCCGCGCAGGCGCGCCAGCTCGCGCTGGCCGAGGGCGTGGATCTCGGCGGGCGTCAGATCGGTGGTGGTCTGCTGGCGCACCGCCAGCGCGTAGAAGCGTTCGCCGTCCGGGTAGTGCTTGAGCGAGCCTTCGGCCGGTGCCTTGGGCACGAGCTCGGCCGCGACGAAGGCGCGCAGCTTGCGCATCGCCGGCAGCACGTGGGTGGCGATGGCCTGGCGGCCGGCGGTCTGCAGCGCCTCGCGATCGGCCGCCGCGATGCCGCTGCCCAGGCGCCTGAAGGGCTGGAAGAAGGGCGTCGCATCGACCTCGCCCTGCACCTGCGTGTCGATCTGCGCCAGCACGCGCTCGAGCACGTCGCGCGCCGGCACCCAGCCGGCGGCGGCGCTGGCGCGCAGGTTGTCGATCTCCTGGTCCATGCGGCGCGGCAGCGCGGCCATGCGCGCGAGCAGCTGCTCGACGCGCTCCTTGCGGTCCACCGGCATGATCTGGACCAGATCGGCGAACGCCGTCTGCGGGCCGCCGAGCGCGCGCAGCGTCATGCCGCGCGCGGCCGGGAAGGCGGCCTGGTCGGCGAAGCGCTGCTGCACGTGGATGAACATGTCTAGCGACACGCGGTCGGTGGCGCCGAGCTTGTCGCGCGGGATGGCACGCGCCTCGGCGAGGAAGCGCTCGATCTCGCGGTCGCGCGCGGCCATCGCCTCGCGGCTCATGTCGGCCAGGCGGTCGCCGAAGCGGTGGTCGCCGCGGTAGGTGGCGAACTCGGGGGAGCTGCGCGCGTTCCACTCCCAGGCGCGTTCGAACAGATCGTGCAGCGTCTTGGTGGCCTGCGCGTCGGCGGTGGCCGGCGCCTGCGCGAAGGCCGCGCCGCCGAGCGCCGGGCCGAGCGCCAGGACGAGCGCCAGGACGAGCGCCAGGACGAGCGCCAGGACGAGCGCCAGCGCGCACCACGCGCGGCGGCCGATGAAGCAGGGCAGGTGTCGCATGGCCGACGATTGTGGGCGCAACGCCGCTCAGGGGTTCAGTCGCGCCAGTTCGCCGAGGAAGGCCGGCCAGAACACCTCGCCCTGGTGGCGACCCAGGCGCACCAGCACGGTCTGCGTGGCCGGCGCGACGTAGACGTACTGCCCGAGCAGGCCCTGGGCGTAGAAGTCGGCCGCCGGCTCGCCGCCGGCTTGCGCGGCGCGTCGCCACTGGTAGGCGTAGAAGGCGCGCCGCTCGCTGTGCGCTCGCTCGATGTTGCGGCGCTGGATGTCGTTGCCGCCGGGGCGCGCGGCCACCGCCGTGCTCTCTCGCACCCAGGCCTCGGGCACCACCTGGCGGCCGTCGATGCGCCCGCCCTGCAGGAAGAGCTGGCCGAAGCGCGCGAAGTCCACTGCGCGCGCGTTGAGGCAGCAGAAGGCCTTGGCCACGCCCGCGCCGGCATCGTCCAGGCTCCAGCTGGCGTCGAACTCGGCGCCCATCGGCTGCCACAGGCGCGACTCGGCGTACTTCGCCAGCGGCAGGCCGGTGGCGCGTTCGAGCGCCATGCCGAGCAGCTGCGTGTCGCCGCTCTTGTAGGCCTGCAGCCGGTCGGGCTCGCCTGCGATCTTCAGCTCGCGCACGCGCGCCGCGAGGTCGCGGCTCAGGTAGAAGCGCGAGGCGTCGGACAGCGGCGAGCGGTAGCCCTCGTCGAAAGCGACGCCGCTGCGCATCAGCAGCAGGTGGCGCAGCGTGATGCGCGCAAAGCGCGGGTCGCCCTGCGCCAGCTCGGGCAGGTAGCGCGTGATGGCGTCGTCCAGGCTCGCGATGCGGCCCTCGGCCAGCGCGATGCCGACGAGCGCCGAGACGACCGACTTGGCCACCGAGAACGAGGTGCCGATCGACTCGCGCGTGAAGCCGTCGAAGTAGCCCTCGTAGACCAGCTCGCCGCGGCGCAGCACGAGCAGCGCGACGGTGCCCCTGGCGGCCAGCCAGGCCTCGGGCGCGGCGCCGGCCGCCGCCGGCCAGGCGAGCCGGGCCGGCGCCTTGGGCAGCGGCGACGGCGTGCCCGCGCGCGCGATCGGCGCGGCGTCGAAGTGGCGGAAGTCGCTGATCAGCGCCTTGCCCTGCACCACCATCCAGGGCGGCACGAGGTCGCGCCCGGCCACCGCCAGCGTGGCGAGCAGGGCCAGCACGAGCAGGGCCCAGCGCAGCGCGCGCCGGCGCGGCGGCGTTGACGTTGGCGTCGGCATCATCGGCATCATCGGCATCGTCGGCATCGTCGGCATCGTCGGCATCGTCGAAGGTCGATCCATGGCGCCGCCATTCTCGGCCGCGCGCCGGCCTTCGCGCCTGCGCACAATCGCGTCCTCGATGACCCCGCCGCGCCTGCAGCTCGCCACCGGCACCGCCTTCGCCCTCGCCGCGGGCCTGATGTGGGGCCTCGTGTTCATCGCGCCGCTGCTGCTGCCGCAGTACCCGGCGGTGCTGCTGTCGGTGGCGCGCTACCTCGCGTTCGGGCTGATCGCGCTGCCGCTGGCCTGGCTGGACCGCAAGCGCCTGGCGGAGCTGACGCGCGCCGACTGGATCGAGGCGCTCAAGCTCAGCGCGGTGGGCAACCTGCTGTACTACCTGTGCCTGGCGGCGGCGATCCAGCGCGCCGGCGGGCCGCTGCCGACGATGATCATCGGCACGCTGCCGGTGGTGATCGCGATCACCTCGAACCTGCGCGACCACGCGCGCGACGGCCGGCTGCCCTGGGCGCGGCTGGCGCCCTCGCTGGTGCTCATCGCGGCCGGCATCGCCTGCGTCAACCAGCACGAGCTGGCGCTGCTGCGCGCCGACCCGCAGGCCGACCTCGGCCGCTACGCACTCGGCGCGCTGCTCGCCGTGGCGGCGGTGGCCTGCTGGACCTGGTACCCGATCCGCAACGCCGACTGGCTGCGCGCGCACGCCGACCGGCCGCCTTCCACCTGGGCCACCGCGCAGGGCGTGGCGACGCTGCCGCTGGCGGCGATCGGCTTCGCGCTGTTCTGGCTCTGGCAGGCGGCGTTCGGCAGCGGCGACTTCGCGATGCCCTTCGGGCCGACGCCGTGGCTGTTCGTCGGTCTGATGTTCGCGATCGGCCTCTTCGCCTCGTGGCTCGGCACGCTGTGCTGGAACGAGGCCAGCCAGCGCCTGCCGACCACGCTGGTCGGGCAGCTCATCGTCTTCGAGACGCTGGCCGCGCTGGCCTACGCGCTGGCGCTGCGCGGCCAGCCGCCGGCCGGCCTCACGCTGGTGGGCGTGGTGCTGCTGGTGGCCGGCGTGCTGCTGGCGCTGCGCGCGCGGCCGGTGCGGGCTGAAGCCGCCGCGGCCGGTGCCGCGCATTGAGACATTGCGCACGGCCAGCGCCGGACCGGCATCAAGTCATACGGAATCTGCATAACCACCCTCCGTGCGGGTGGTTACCGCGTGATTACATTGCTCCGAGAATGCCTCGCGAGTGGACTTGGGCGAGGCTCGCGGCGCGCGGAACAGCGCCGCGGCCCTCGCCCAATTCCGCATTCGAGCATCGTCATGTCTGGAGTCTCCATGAACCGTCCCGTGCTGGAGGGCTTGCGCCTGAACGTGCCCGCGTACGTCAAACACGCGCGCCTGGTGGAGTGGGTGGCGCGCATCGCCGCGCTGACCGAAGCGAGCGAGGTCTACTGGTGCGACGGCGGCGAGGTCGAGTACCAGCGCCTCGTCGACAAGCTCGTCGCCGCCGGTACCCTGATGAAACTCAACCCCGAACTGCGCCCCGGCAGCTACCTGGCGCGCAGCGACCCGGGCGACGTGGCGCGCGTCGAGGACCGCACCTTCATCTGCACCGAAGACCCGCGGCAGGCCGGCCCCACCAACAACTGGGAATCGCCGGCGCGCATGCGCGCGATCCTCGAGACCGGCCAGCCCGACGGCACGCCGGCGCTGTTCCGCGGCTGCATGCGCGGCCGCACGATGTACGTGGTGCCGTTCTCGATGGGGCCGCTTGGCTCGCACATCGCGCACATCGGCGTGGAGCTGACCGACAGCCCCTACGTGGCGGTGAGCATGCGCACGATGACGCGCATGGGCCGCGGCGCGCTCGACGTGCTGGGCGAGGACGGCGAATTCGTGCCCTGCGTGCACAGCGTGGGCGCGCCGCTGGCGGCGGGGCAGAAGGACGTGCCCTGGCCCTGCAACAAGACCAAGTACATCGTGCACTACCCGGCCACGCGCGAGATCTGGAGCTACGGCTCGGGCTACGGCGGCAACGCGCTGCTGGGCAAGAAGTGCTTCGCGCTGCGCATCGCCAGCACGATGGGGCGTGACCAGGGCTGGCTGGCCGAGCACATGCTGATCCTCGGCGTGACCTCGCCCGAGGGCCGCAAGTACCACGTGGCCGCGGCCTTCCCGAGCGCCTGCGGCAAGACGAATTTCTCGATGCTCGTTCCGCCCGCGGGATTCGAGGGCTGGAGCGTCACGACGATCGGCGACGACATCGCCTGGATCAAGCCGCACGACGACGGGCGCCTGTACGCCATCAACCCCGAGGCCGGCTACTTCGGCGTGGCGCCGGGCACCAACCGGCACACCAACCCGAACTGCATCGACTCGCTCAAGCGCGACGTGATCTTCACCAACGTGGCGCTCACCGACGACGGCGACGTGTGGTGGGAAGGCCTGACCGACGAGCCGCCCGCGCACCTGATCGACTGGCAGGGCCAGCACTGGACGCCCGAGATCGCCAAGGCCAACGGCGTGAACGGCAAGCCGCGGCCCGCCGCGCACCCGAACGCGCGCTTCACGGTGGCCGCGATCCACAACCCGGTGCTCGACACCGAGTGGGACAACCCGGAAGGCGTGGCGATCGACGCCTTCATCTTCGGCGGCCGGCGCTCGACCACCGTGCCTCTCGTGGCCGAGGCGCGCAGCTGGGCCGAGGGCGTGTACATGGCCGCGACCATGGGCAGCGAGACCACCGCGGCGCAGGCCGGCGCGCAGGGCATCGTGCGGCGCGACCCGTTCGCCATGCTGCCCTTCATGGGCTACCACATGAGCGACTACTTCCAGCACTGGCTGGACCTCGGCGCGCGGCTGCAGCGCGCGGGCGCCAAGCTGCCGAAGATCTTCTGCGTCAACTGGTTCAGGAAGGGCGCCGACGGCAAGTTCGTCTGGCCCGGCTACGGCGAGAACATGCGCGTGCTGGCCTGGATGCTCGGCCGCATCGACGGCAGCGCCGAAGGCGTGGACAACGCCTTCGGCATCAGCCCGCGCTACGAAGACCTGAACTGGAAGGGCCTTGCCTTCACGCGCGAGCAGTTCGCGAGCGTGATGAACATCGACCGCGCCGCGTGGACGGAGGAGCTCAAGCTGCACGACGAGCTGTTCAGGCAGCTCGCCCACAACCTGCCCGCCGAGCTGCCGGCGACCAAGCAGCGCATCGAGGAGCGGCTCGCCGCCTGAGGCTCGACGCCTGATATCCGGGCGCGAAGTGCTCGCTTGAAGCTGCAGCTGCTGTCGGACCTGCACCTCGAGACCGAGGACTTCGAGCCCGTGCCGGCCGATGGCGCCGAGGCGCTGATCCTCGCCGGCGACATCGACAGCACCTGGGCCGCCTACGAGCGCTTCGCCGGCTGGCCGGTGCCGGTGCTCGCGGTGGCCGGCAACCACGAGTTCGACGGGCGCGACGTGGACCGGGCCTGGCCGCGCCTGCGCGAGCGGCTGCAAGGCTGCGGCATCCGCCTGCTCGAACGCGAGACCACCGTGCTCGAAGGCCGCGACGGCCGGCGCATCCGCTTCGTGGCCACCGTGCGCTGGAACGACTTCGACCTGTTCGGCGTGGCGCAGCGCGCGCGCTGCATGCGCGCCGCCGGCTACTTCATGCGGCTGATGGGCGCCTCGCGCGGCGGCCGCTTCTTCGACGCCGGCGCAGTGCGCGAGGAGGCGCTCGCCTGCCGTGCCTGGCTGGAGACCGAACTGGCCGAGCCTTCGCCCGCGAACGGCGGGGGCTGGGACGCCACCGTCGTGCTCACCCATTTCGGCCCGAGCCAACGCAGCGCCGACCCGCGCTACGGCGCGGTGCCCGGCACGGCGAGCTTCTGCAACGCCGACGACGACCTGCTCGCGCGCGCCGACCTCTGGCTGCACGGCCACCTGCACTGCCGGCACGACTACCTGGCCGCGGGCACGCGCGTGGTGTGCAACGCGCGCGGCATGGCGGCCAAGGGCGAGGCCGCGGGCTACGACGGGGCGGCGGTCTTCGAGGCCTGAGCGGCCTGAGCGGTCTAAGTAGCCTGAACGCCCTGCGCGGCGGCCTGGTAGCCGCGCGGCACCGCCGCCAGCAGCCGCTTGGTGTACTCCTCGCGCGGCGCGCGCAGGATCTGCTCGGCGCTCGCGCGCTCGACCACCTGGCCGTCCTTCATCACCAGCACCTCGTCGCTGATGAAGCGCACCACCGCGAGGTCGTGGCTGATGAAGACGTAGGCCAGGCCCAGCTCGTCCTGCAGGTCCTTGAGCAGGTTGAGCACCTGCGCCTGCACGCTCACGTCGAGCGCGCTCACCGCCTCGTCGAGCACCAGCACCTCGGGCTCGAGCGTCAGGCAGCGCGCGATCGCCACGCGCTGGCGCTGGCCGCCGGAGAACTCGTGCGGATACTTGCCGAAGGCGCGGCCGTCCAGTCCCACCTTCTCGAGCAGGCTGCGCGCGCGCTGCTCGCGCTCGGCGGTGTTGGCGCCGATGCCGTGGATGGCCATCGGCTCGACCAGCGTCTGCCCGATCGTGAAGCGCGGGTTGAGGCTCGCGTACGGGTTCTGGAACACGATCTGGATGCGCCGGCGCATCACCTGGCGCTCGCGGTCGGTGATCTCGAGCAGGTTCTTGCCGTCGAAGATCACCGAGCCGCTGGTCGGCTCGTGCAGGCGCAGCAGCGTCAGGCCCATCGTCGTCTTGCCCGATCCCGACTCGCCCACCACGCCCAGCGTGTGGCCCTTGCGCAGCTGGAAGTTCACGTCCTGCACGGCCTTGAACTCGCGTTTGCCGAACAGGCCCTGCTTGAGCCAGAAGCTCTTGGCGAGCGACTTGACCTCCAGCACCACCGGCGCGCCGGCGTCCTTGGCCTGCGCGACCTGGCGTGCCGAGCGCCCGGCCATGTGGTCGTCGATCACCATCAGCCGCGCCGGGTTGCCCTCCAGGCTCGGGCGGCAGGCGAGCAGCGCCTTGGTGTAGTCGTCCTGCGGGCTGGCGAAGATGCGCGCCACCGGGCCCTGCTCGCGGATGATGCCGTGGCGCATCACCACCACGTGGTCGGCGATCTCGCCGACCAGGCCGAGGTCGTGGCTGATGAAGAGCACGCTCATGCGGCGCTGGCTCTTCAGGCGCGCCAGCAGCTCGAGGATCTGGCGCTGGATCGTCACGTCGAGCGCGGTGGTCGGCTCGTCGGCGATCAGCAGGCTGGGCTCGCAGGCCAGCGCCATCGCGATCATCACGCGCTGCTGCTGGCCGCCGCTCAACTCGTGCGGGTAGCTCGAGAGGCGCCGCTTCGGCTCGGGGATGCCGACCTCGCCGAGCAGCGCCTCGGCGCGCTGCAGCGCCTGCGCGCGGCCGAGGCCCAGGTGCTTCATCAGCGGCTCGACCAGCTGCTGGCCGACCGTGAACACCGGGTTCAGCGAGCTCATCGGATCCTGGAAGACGCAGGCGATCTCCTTGCCGCGCAGCGCCTGCAGCTCACGCATGCCGGTGCGCAGCAGGTCCTGCCCGCCCTGGCCGCCCTTGGACCACAGGATGCGGCCCTCGCGCTCGGCGTTGTCGGGCAGCAGGTTGAGCACCGACATCGCCGTCACGCTCTTGCCCGAGCCCGACTCGCCGACCAGCGCCACGGTGCTGTTCTCGGGGATGTCGAAGCTCACGCCCTTGACGGCCTCGGCGCGCACGCCGCCGCCCATGCGGAAGGCGACCTTCAGGTCCTGGATGCTGAGCAGTGCGGGCGCCTTCATTCCAGCCCCCGCAGCTTCGGGTCGAGCGCGTCGCGCCAGGCGTCGGCCATCATCGAGAACGCGGTCACGAAGACCGCCATGAACAGCGTGGCGGTGGCCAGCTGCCACCAGTAGCCGAGGATCAGCTCGCTCTGCGAGTCGGCGAGCATGGTGCCCCAGCTGACCTGGTCGACGCGCACGCCGAGGCCCAGGTACGACAGGATCACCTCGGCCTTGATGAAGCCGACGACCAGCAGGCCCATGCGCACCAGCACCACGTGGCTCACGTTGGGCAGGATGTGGCGGAACATGCGGCTCAGGCTGCCGGCGCCGATCGCCTCGGCCGCGCGCACGTATTCGCGCGAGCGGTGCTTGATGAACTCGGCGCGCACCTGGCGGTACATGCCGGTCCAGCCGGTGAGCGCGAGGATGATCACCACCGTCTCGACGCCGCGCGTGTTCAGCGCCGCGGCGAAGGCGAAGATCAGCAGGATGTTGGGGATGCTCTCGAAGACGTTGTAGACCCACTCGAGGAAGTCGCCGATGCGGCCGCCGAAGAAGCCGCCGAAGGCGCCCAGCAGCGTGCCCAGCGTGGTCGCCGCGATCGCCGCCACCACGCCGACGAAGACCGAGATCTCGGTGCCTTTGATGGCCTTGGCCAGCACGTCGCGGCCGAGGCGGTCGGCGCCGAAGGGCAGCGTCTCGGCCTTGACGATCTCCTGCGTCTGGAACTGCCGCGCCTTTTCTTCCCACTCCTTGTAGCGCGGGGCGAGCGGGTCGATGTCCGAGAGGTCGACGTTCGGGCCCTTGGGCGTCTCGATCACGTTGTCGGCGGACGGCGGCTTGGGGCCGAGCAGGGTGGGCGGCGCGTTGGGCACCGCCACCTCCTGCTGCCAGCCCTTGGCCACCAGGCCGGTGGCGGCGAGCAGGATCAGCACGATGAAGGCGAGCACGACGATCATCGACCAGAAGCCGACGCGGTCGGTCTTGAAGCGGCGCCAGGCGGCGTGCCAGACGCCTTCGCTCTTCTGCTGCAGGTCGGCCAGCGAACCGTCGGCGGGGAGCACGGCGCTCATTTGAGGACCACCCGCGGGTCGGCGACCTTGTAGGCCAGGTCGGTGAGCAGGTTGATCACCATCGTCAGCACCGCGAGGTAGATGGTCACCGCCTGGATCACCGGGAAGTCGCTGCGGTTGACCGCCAACAGCACCTCGCGGCCGAGGCCGGGGATCGAGAAGAACACCTCGATCAGGAAGCTGCCGACGAAGATGCCCGGCAGCTGCAGCCCGATGTTGGTGAGGATCGGGATCATCGCGTTGCGCAGCACGTGGCGGAACAGCACGACGCCCTCGGTCATGCCCTTGGCGCGCGCGGTGCGCACGTAGTCCTGGCCGAGCTCGTCGAGGAAGAAGCTGCGGTACAGGCGCGTCTGCGGCGCCAGACCCACCGCCACCGCCAGCATCACCGGCAGCGGCGTGTAGACGAGCAGGTTGGTCAGCGTGCTGTCGCTCCAGCCCTGCACCGGGAACCAGCCGAGCTGGAAGCCGAACACGTACTGGCCGATGATGACGTAGACGAGGAAGCTGATCGACAGCGCGATCGTCGTCGCCACCATGATCGTGCGGTCGGTCAGCGAGCCGCGCTTGTAGGCCACGAACATCGCGATCGGCAGCGCCAGCAGCACGTCGAGCACGAGGATCGGCACCATCACCGTCAGCGTGGCCGGCAAGCGCGTGGCGAACAGGTTGCTCACCGCCTCGTTGGTGGCCCAGCTCTTGCCCCAGTCGAAGGTGACGATCTGCTTGACGAAGAGCCACAGCTGGTACCACAGCGGCTCGTCGAGTCCGAGCTGCTGGCGGATCGCCTGGATCTGCTCGGGGCTGGCGTTGAGGCCGCCGAGCACCTCGGCCGGGTCGCCGCCGAAGGCCTTGAAGAGGAAGAACACCAGCAGCACCACGCCGGCGAGCGTGGGGATCATCTGCCACAGGCGTCGGATGAGGTAAGCCGCCATGGGAACGGGCCCGCAGTCCTCGTGGGAGCGGGCCGGATTTCGGGATGCGCGAGTGTAGGGGCGTGCACCGCGCAGACCGGCCGGTGATTTCCCCCTGGTTCCCGGGAGCGGCACGGGGGCATCACGGGCCTGCGGCCGTGCGTCTTCGGCCTAGACTCTCGCCCCTGCCTCCACGAGAGGCACGCGAGGTTCCTGCATGAAGATCAATCGCCTGAGCCGCCGTGAGGTCCTGGCCACCAGCCTGGTGCTCGCCGGCTCGCCCGCCTGGGGCCAGGGCGCCGCGCGCGCGCAGAACGGCCTCAAGGTGGTGCGTTACGCGTTCCCGATCGCCGAGACCAGCTTCGATCCGGCGCAGATCACCGACCTGTATTCGCGCACCGTGGTCGCGGGCATCCTCGACGCGCCGCTCGAGTACACCTTCCTCGCGCGCCCCGTGGCGATGCGCCCGAACACGCTGGCCGCGATGCCCGAGGTGTCGGCCGACTTCCGCACCTTCACCTTCCGCGTCAAGCCCGGCATCCACTTCGCCGACGACCCCGCGTTCAAGGGCGCCAAGCGCGAACTGGTGGCCGCCGACTACGTGTACAGCCTCAAGCGCCACTACGACCCGAAGTGGAAGAGCGGCAACCTGTACCTGCTGGAGAACGACAAGATCCTCGGCCTGTCGGAGCTGCGCAAGGAAGCCCTGGAGAAGAAGGCCCCGTTCGACTACGACCGCGAGGTCGAGGGCCTGAAGGTGCTCGACCGCTACACCTTCCAGATCCGCCTGGCCGACCCGAAGCCGCGCTTCCTGCAGCACTTCACCGACGGCAGCTTCACCGGCGCGATGGCGCGCGAGGTCTGCGAGGCGTACGGCGACCGCATCGGCGAGCACCCGGTGGGCACCGGCCCGTTCCGCCTGGCGGCGTGGAAGCGCAGCTCGCGCATCGTGCTCGAGAAGAACCCGAACTACCGCGAGGTGATCTACGACGAGACGCCGCCGGCCGGCGACGCGCGCCTGGCGCGCCAGGCGGCGCTGCTCAAGGGCCGGCGGCTGCCCTTCATCGACCGGCTCGAGATCTCGATCATCGAGGAGACGCAGCCGCGCTGGCTGTCCTTCCTCAACGAGGAGGTCGACATCATCGAGAACGTGCCCAACGAGTTCGCGAGCATCGCCACGCCGAACAACAAGCTGGCGCCCAACCTGGCCAAGCGCGGCATCCAGATGGTGCGCTACGCGCGCGCCGACGTGGCGGTCAGCTACTTCGGCATGGAGAACCCGGTGGTCGGCGGCTACGAGCCGCACAAGGTGGCGCTGCGTCGCGCCATCTCGCTGGCGGTGGACGTGGATCGCGAGATCCGCCTGGTGCGCGGCGGCCAGGCGATCCCGGCGCAGGGGCCGGTCGCGCCCGGCGTGTGGGGCTACGACCCGGCGTTCAAGACGACGATGAGCGACCACGACCTGCCGCGCGCCAAGGCCCTGCTCGACCTGCACGGCTACGTCGACCGCAACGGCGACGGCTGGCGCGAGCAGCCCGGCGGCGAGCCGCTCGTGCTCGAGTACCACACGCAGCCCGACCAGCTCAGCCGGCGCCTCGTCGAGCAGTGGGAGCGCAACATGAAGGCGCTGGGCATCCGCATCGAGTTCAAGGTCGCCAAGTGGCCCGAGCACCTGAAGGCCAGCCGCGCCGGCAAGCTGATGATGTGGGGCGTGGGCTGGACCGCCGGCAACCCCGACGGCGACACCTTCCTCGCGCTCGGCTACGGACCGAACAAGAGCGGCGCGAATCACGCGCGCTTCAACCTGCCGGCGTTCAACGCGCTGTACGAGAAGCAGCGCGTGCTGCCCGACGGCCCCGAGCGCATGCAGGTGATGCGCGAGGCGGCGCGCCTGATGGTGGCCTACATGCCGTACAAGATCCACGTGCACCGCATCTGGACCGACCTGGCGCACCCGTGGATGGTGGGCTATGGCCGCAACCTGTTCGTGCGCGAGTTCTACAAGTACGTGGACGTCGACCCGGCCGAACAGCTGCGCCGCGGCGGCGCACCGCATTGAGAGGAGCCCCGGCATGAAGCTCAAGCGTCGACACACCCTCGCGCTGGCCGCGGCGACGGCGCTGCCCGGCCTGGAGGCCCTGGCCGCCAACGTCAGCAGCAACGGCAGCGGCCGGCGCGTGCTGCGCTACGCCTTCCCGGTGGCGGAGAGCAACTTCGACCCGGCGCAGATCTCCGACACCTACTCGCGCACCGTCACCTGCCACATCTTCGAGGCGCTGTACGCCTACGACCACCTGGCGCGGCCGGCCCGGATCGTGCCGCTGGTGGCCGACGGCATGCCCGAGGTGAGCGAGGACTTCCGCAGCTGGACCTTCACGCTGCAGAAGGGCATCTTCTTCGCCGACGACCCGGCCTTCAAGGGCACGCGGCGCGAGGTGACCGCGGCCGACTACGTCTTCGCGATCAAGCGCTACGCCGATCCGGCCGTCAAGAGCCCGCTGTGGGCGAGCGTGGAGAACTGGCGCGTGCCGGGGCTGGCCGCGCTGCGCAAGGAGGCGCTGGAGCGCAAGGCGCCGTTCAACTACGACGCGCCCATCGAGGGCCTGCGCGTGCTCGACCGCCACCGCTTCCAGATCAAGTTCGACGAGCCGCGCCCGCGCTTCATCGAGAGCATGGCGGTGAGCGACCTGTTCGGCGCCGTGGCGCGCGAGGTGGTCGAGTTCTACGGCGACAAGATCGGCGAGCACCCGGTCGGCAGCGGCCCGTTCAAGCTCGGCCAGTGGCGGCGCAGCTCGCTCATCGTGCTGGAGCGCAACCCGCAGTACCGCGAGCGCCTGTGGACGAGCGAGCCGGCGGCCGACGACAAGGAGGCGCAGGCCATCGTGGCGCGGCTGAAGGGCAAGAAGCTGCCGCTGGTCGACCGCGTGGAGATCTCGATCATCGAGGAGGCGCAGCCGCGCTGGCTGGCCTTCGTGGGCGGCCAGCACGACCTGATCGACCGCCTGCCCGCCGAGTTCATCAACGTCGCCATGCCGGGCGGCAAGGTGGCGCCCAACCTGGCCAAGCAGGGCGTGCGCGGCCAGCTCACGCTGGTCTCGGACATCACCTTCACCTACTTCAACATGGAGGACCCGGTGGTCGGCGGCCTCGAGCCGCACAAGGTGGCGCTGCGCCGCGCCATCAGCCTGGCCACCGACGTCGAGCGCGAGATCCGCCTCGTGCGCTACGGCATGGCCATCCCGGCGCAGAGCCCCGTGCTGCCGCACCTGTCGGGCTATGACCCGCGCTACAAGAGCGAGATGAGCGAGTACAACCCGGCGCGCGCCAAGGCGCTGCTCGACCTGCACGGCTACGTCGACCGCGACGGCGACGGCTGGCGCGAGTTGCCCGACGGCAAGCCGCTCAAGCTCGAGATCGCGACCCAGCCCGACCAGCAGAGCCGGCGCATGAACGAGCTGTGGAAGAAGAACATGGACGCGATCGGCATCCGCATCGAGTTCAAGCCCGGCAAGTGGCCCGAGAACCTGAAGGCCGGCCGCGCCGCCAAGCTGCAGATGTGGGCCCTGGCCTCGTCGGCCAGCGGCGGCGACGGGCAGGGCATGATCACGCGCTACTACGGGCCGCAGTCGGGCAACCAGAACATCTCGCGCTTCCGCTTCAAGCCGCTCGACGAGATCCACGACCGGCTGACCGTGCTGCCCGACGGCCCCGAGCGGCTCAAGCTGTTCGACGCGGCCAAGAAGATCGCCATCGCCTACATGCCCTACAAGCTGCACGTGCACCGTGTGGTGGCCGACATGATGCACGCCGGCGTGGTCGGCTACCGGCGGCCGCTGTTCTGGAACGAGTGGTGGCACATGGTCGACGTGGGGCCGTCTCCCGATGCATAGAGGGCCGCAAAGAGGGCCGCATAGAGGGCCGCATAGAGGGCCAAGAGGCTCCGGCATCGGGCCGCCGGCATGAGACGGCGTCATCTGCTCGCGGCGGGCGCGACGTGGCCCGTGGCCGCGCAGGCGCAGCGCGGCGACAAGGCGGCGGCGCAGCGCGTGCTGCGCATCGCGCTGCGCACGCCCGAGGTGACCTTCGACCCGGTGCAGACGCAGAGCGACCAGAACACGGCGACGATCCTGCAGCACATCCTGGAGGCGCCGCTCGGCTACGACTACCTGGCGCGCCCGATCCGGCTCGTCACCGTCACCGCCGCCGCGATGCCCGAGGTGTCCGCCGACGGGCGCACTTTCACGGTGCGCCTCAAGCCCGGCATCTTCTTCAGCGACGACCCGGCCTTCAAGGGCCAGCGGCGCGAGCTGGTGGCCGAGGACTACGTCTACTCGATCAAGCGCCTGTACGACCCGAAGTGGAACTCGAGCGACCTGTACCTGTACCAGCCGCTCAAGCTGCTCGGCATGGACCGGCTGCGCGAGCGCGCCATCAAGGAGCGCCGGCCCTTCGACTACGACACGCCCGCCGAAGGCCTGCGCGCGCTCGACCGCTACACCTTCCGCGTCGTCCTCGGCGAGAGCGATCCGCGCTTCCTGTACCGCTTCGCCGACTCCTGCTACATGGGGGCGGTGGCGCGCGAGGTGGTGGAGTTCTACGGCGACGACATCGGTGCCCACCCGGTGGGCACCGGCGCGTTCCGCCTCAAGAGCTGGCGGCGCAGCTCGCGCATCGAGCTCGAACGCTCGCCTTCGTGGCGCGGCGAGCGCTACGAGGGCACGCCCGCCGACGAGCCGGCGGCGCGCGAGGCGGCCGAGCACCTGCGCGGCAAGACGCTGCCGCTGGCCGACCGCGTCGAGATCTCGGTCATCGAGGAGTCGCAGCCGCGCTGGCTGTCCTTCGTCAACGGCACGCTGTCGTTCCTGGAGGTGACGGGCCCGTTCCGCGAGATCGCCGCGCCGGGCGGCCGGCTGGCGCCCTACCTCGCGCGGCGCGGCGTGAAGCTGCAGGCCCAGCTGCAGCCGGACATGACGATGGACTTCTTCTTCATGGACGACCCCATCGTCGGCGGCTACACGCCCGACAAGGTGGCGCTGAGGCGCGCCATCGCGCTGGCCTTCGACAGCGACAAGATGATCCGCCTGCTGCTCGGCGGCTTCGGCATCCCGGCGCAGAGCACGGTGGCACCGTTCACCTCGGGCTACGACCCGGCCTACAAGAGCGAGATGAGCGAGTACAGCCCGGCCAAGGCGCGCGCGCTGCTCGACGTCTACGGCTACGTCGACCGCGACGGCGACGGTTTCCGCGAGCTGCCCGACGGCAAGCCGCTCGTGCTGCGCATGGCCGGCACGCCCAACCAGCAGACGCGCAAGCAGCACGAGCTGTGGAAACGCGCGCTCGACGCGGTGGGGCTGAAGATCGAGTTCGAGATCCAGAGCTGGCCCGAGCTGCTGAAGAAGAGCCGCGCCGGCAGCCTGATGATGTGGGGCTACAGCTGGGCCGCCGGCTCGCCCGACGGCGGCTTCTTCCTCTCCATCGCCTACGGCCCGAACGCCGGCGAGGCCAACGACCCGCGCTTCTCGCTGCCCGCCTTCGACCGCCTGTTCGAGCGCCAGCGCGCGCTGCCCGACGGCCCCGAGCGCGAGGCGCTGATGCGCCAGGCCAAGAACATGCTCGTCGCCTACATGCCCTTCAAGGTGCACGTGCACAACGTGCTGCTCGACCTGGTGCAGCCGGGCACGCGGGGCTACTGGCGGCATCCGTTCATGCGCGACATCTGGCGCTACGTGGACGTGGAGCCGTCGCACCCCGATGCCTGACCCCGAGGGATGACCGCCATGCGTGAAGCCCGCCTTGCCGTCTACCAGCGCTGGCTCGCCGAGCGGCGCGGCCTGCGCTTTGCCGACTACGACGCGATGTGGCGCTGGAGCACCACCGACCTCGCGGGCTTCTGGTCGTCGGTGTGGGAGTTCTTCGAGATCGAGTCGCCGACGCCCTGGCGCGCCGTGCTCGACCGGCCGGTGATGCCCGGTGCGCGCTGGTTCGAGGGCGCGCAGGTCAACTACGCGCGCCAGGTGCTGCGCCACGCCGACGCGGCGCACGCCGCCGGGCACCCGGCCATCGTCTACGCCGACGAGCGCCAGCCGCAGCCGCGCGAGATGAGCTGGCCCGAGCTGCGCCGCCAGGTCGGCCGCTTCGCCGCCGCGCTGCGCACGATGGGCGTCGAGCGCGGCGACCGCGTCGTGGCCTACCTGCCCAACGCGCCGGAGGCCATCGTCGCCTTCCTCGCCTGCGCCAGCCTGGGCGCGATCTGGTCGGTGTGCTCGCCCGACATGGGGCCGGTGGCGGTGCTCGACCGCTTCCGCCAGATCGAGCCCAAGGTGCTGATCGCGGTGGACGGCCAGACCTGGGCCGGCACCACGCAGGACCGGCGTGCCGTGCTCGCCGAGGTGCTGGCGGCGCTGCCCTCGGTGCGCCACGTGGTGCTGCATCCGGTGGTCAGCGACGCCCGGGCGGAGGACTTCGCCGCACCCGGGCGCGCGGCGCACGCCTGGGCCGACTGCGTGCGCGGCGACCCCGGCGGCGCGGCCGCCTGGCAGCCGGCGTGGCTGCCCTTCGACCACCCGCTGTGGATCGTCTACTCGAGCGGCACCACCGGGCTGCCCAAGCCGATCGTGCACGGCCACGGCGGCATCATGCTCGAGATGCTCAAGGGCGGCGCGTTCCACAACGACATCGCGCCGAGCGTCGGTTCGGGCGAGCGCTTCCACTGGTTCTCGAGCACCGGCTGGATCATGTGGAACGCGCAGGTCGGCGGCCTGCTCGGCGGCACCACGGTCTGCATCTACGACGGCAACCCCGGCGGCGCGAAGAACGCCGACTGGGGCACGCTGTGGCGCTTCGCGGCCGCCGCCGGCGTGACCTGGTTCGGCGCCGGCGCCGCGTTCTACGCCAGCTGCCTGAAGGCGGGCGTGCAGCCGATGCGCGAGGCCGACCTGTCGCGCCTGCACGCCATCGGCTCCACCGGCTCGCCGCTGTCCGACGAGTGCTACGACTGGATCTGGCAGCACCTGCCGAAGGTGGACGGCCGCGACATCTGGATCGACCCGATCTCCGGCGGCACCGACTTCGGCGGCGCCTTCGTGGCCGGCAACCGGCTGCTGCCGGTGGTGCGCGGCGAGATGCAGTGCCGCTCGCTCGGTGCCGCCGTCGAGGCCTGGAGCGAGCAGGGCGAGCCGCTGATCGACGAGGTGGGCGAGCTCGTGTGCACCCAGCCGATGCCCTCGATGCCGCTCTGCTTCTGGAACGACGAGGGCGACCGGCGCTACCGCGACAGCTACTTCGACATGTTCCCCGGCGGCGATGGCAAGCCTGCGGCGTGGCGCCACGGCGACTGGATCCGCATCACGCCGGCGCGCGACGGCCGCGGCGCCTGCGGCGCCATCATCTACGGCCGCAGCGACGCCACCATCAACCGCCACGGCATCCGCATGGGCACCGCCGAGCTGTACCGCGCGGTGGAGGCGCTGCCCGAGGTGCTCGACAGCCTGGTCGTCGACCTCGAGTACCTGGGCCGCGAGAGCTACATGCCGCTGTTCGTGGTGTTGCGCGAAGGCCTGGTGCTCGACGCGGCCCTCGAGCAGCGCATCAAGGCGGCGATCCGCAGCGCGCTCTCGGCGCGCCACGTGCCCAACGAGGTGTTCCAGGTGCCGGCGGTTCCGCGCACGCTGTCGGGCAAGAAGATGGAGCTGCCGGTCAAGAAGCTGCTGCTGGGCGCGGCGCCCGAGAAGGTGCTCAACCGCGATGCCATGGGCAACGCGGCGAGCATCGACTGGTTCGTGGCGTTCGCGCGCGAGCGCGCGGCGAAGGCCGGCGGCTGATGCGGCTGCGGCCGCCGGTTTACTGCTGCGAGACGATCGTCACGCGGCGGTTCTCCGGCGCGGCGATGTTGGTCGTGTTGAGCAGCGCGCTCGAGCCCTTGCCCACCGCCTCGATGCGGTCGGCCGGCAGGCCGTGCTGCGAGACGAGGTAGCTGCGCACCGAGTTGGCACGCGCGGTGGAGAGCTTCAGGTTGTGCTCCTCGCTGCCGCGCGGGTCGGCGTGGCCTTCGATCGTGAAGCGCACGCTCGAGAGCTTGTCGCTCTTCATCGCGCCGGCCAGCACGTCGAGCGCGCCCTTGGCGCGCTGCGTCAGCTCGGCCGAGTCGGTGACGAAGGTGACCAGGATCGACGCGCGCCCGCTCTGGTTGGCGGCCACCGCACCGGCCGCCGCCGTGGCGCCGGCCACCGCGGCCGGGCGTACCGCGGGGCGGAAGCTGCGCGTGCGCACCTCGTCGCCGCCGGCCCCGCCCGCCCCGGAAGCGGCCTGCGCCGGCGTGAGCGCCTCGATCAGGCCCTTCTGCGTGACCTGGCCTTCGCGCAGCACCTTCTCCTGCGCGAGGGCCGGGCCGGCGGCAAAGGCGGCGAGCGCCGCGACCAGGGTGACGAGGGTGAGGGCGTGACGGGAGTTCATGGCAGGTTTCCTGGGGCGTTCGGCCGTGACGGGGTGATGGTAGGGGATGGTGGATGGCGTGTGCGGGCCGCGCTCAGGCGCCGCGCGGCGGATTCGCCAAAGTCTTCAACAGGAAGCGGCCGTCGTCGCCGAACAGCCAGGCTTCGACCAGGCCTTCGTCGCGCAGGCGCTGCCGCGCCTCGTCGCTCAGGCCGAGCGGCGCCGGCAGGCGCGCCACGGTGGCGAGCGCCGCCTGCGTGAATTCGGGGCGGTCGGCGCGCAGCACCTCGGCGACGAAGCGGCCGGCCTCGCCGAGGCGGACGTGCAGCACGACCACGGCGCGCGGCCGGGCCAGCCCGTCGGCCACCCGGGTGGCCGAGGCGAGGTAGACGGAGCGCGCGAAGTCGGCCTGCAGGGCATCGGGCTGGGCGACCTGCCCGACCTGCTCGGGCTGCGCGGCCTGCGGCTCGGCCCGGGCGTCGACGGCGAGCAGCAGCGCGGCGAGCGCGGCGGCCGTCGCGACGGCGAAGGTGGTGGCGATGCGGCTGAACATCATGGCCGCCATTTCGCCACCCCCCGGCGCGCGCGAACAGGACACCTTGGTATACGGGTGCATCCGGCGGCCGCCGTGATACCTTGGCGTCATGAACAGCCACGCCGCCCACCCGCACGGTTCGATCCTGCTCGCCGACGACCATGGCCTCGTGCGCCACGGCCTGCAGCTGCTGCTCGCCGAGGTGCTGCCGCAGCTGCGCGTGCAGCTGGCGGGCTCGCTGGCCGAGACGGTGCACCTGCTGGCCAGTGCCGGGCGCTTCGACCTCGTGCTGCTCGACCTGACGCTGTCGGACGTGCACGGCCTGGCCGGCCTGCGCCGGCTGCGCGACGAGTACCCGTACGTGCCGGTGGTGATCCTGTCGGCGCAGGACGACCGCGACACCGTGCTGGCCGCGCTCGATGCCGGCGCGATGGGCTTCATCTCCAAGGCCGCTGCGCCGCAGGAGCTGCGCGAGGCGCTGACGCGCGTGCTCGTCGAGCACCGCATCCACCTGCCGCAGTCGGTGAGCGGCGGCCTGGCGGCGGCGCCCGAGGCGAGCGGGCGCGAGCTGTCGGAGCTCGCCGCGCTCGGCCTCACCGAGCGCCAGATCGAGGTGCTGGGCTACGTCGTGCAGGGCCTGCGCAACAAGGAGATCGCGCGCCTGCTCGAGCGCAGCGAGGTGGTGGTGAAGAAACACGTCACCGCCACGCTGCAGGCTCTGGGCGCGCCCAACCGCACCAAGCTCTTGGTGCTGCTCAGCCAGAAGGGCTACCGCGTGCCGTCGATGCGCGCCGCGTCGGCCGAATGAACGTGGCGGCGGGTGGGCAGGCCGCGGGCGCGCGGCGCGCCGACGTGGCGCTCGCCGGCGGCATCGCCGACGAGCTGCCGGTGCGCCGCCGCCGCCTCGGCCTGGCGCTGATGGGGCTGGGCGTTTTCGCCCTGGCCGCGCAGACGCTGTTCGAATGGCTGCTGCCCTACGACTTCAAGGGCCTGGCGCTGGTGCGCCAGCTGCTCCGCTGGCCTGCGCTCGGCCCGGCGGCGCTGGCCTGGGGCTGGGTGCTCGTCACGGCCGCCTTGCTCGTGCCGTTGGCGCGCCGGCGGCCGCTGCCGCAGGCCTGGGCGCTGCTCGCCGGGCTGGCGCTCGGCAGCGCGCACGTGGCGGCCGGCGGCACGCCCTCGGCGGTGGCGCTGCTGCTGCTGGTGGGCGTGGCCAGCCTCGGCTGGCAGGCCGGCGCGCAAGGCGGCCTGGCGCTGCTGCTGGGCACGGTGGCCGCGGCGTCGCTGTGGGACGCGGCGCTGTCGGACTACCCGACGCTGTGGATCGCCTGCCTCGTGCTGACCGGCATGTTCGTGTGGATCGACCGCCAGCACATCCGCGCCAACGACCGCCGCCTGATCGCCGCGCTCGAGGAGCGCGAC